>Ga0167615_1000244_pt1 | contig 18005 bp, 11 predicted proteins | sample BED_Mat_host_9_1_FD_111800 | JGI IMG/M metagenome (GOLD analysis project Ga0167615, IMG submission 111800) | Extremophilic microbial mat communities from Yellowstone National Park, USA - BED_Mat_host_9_15 (v2) (version 2) | ecosystem: Environmental > Aquatic > Thermal springs > Hot (42-90C) >... | reverse complement strand
GGTTCCTGGGGATCGTCTCCCAGATCGGGGGCGGTGGGGCCTCCCGCTTCGGGGCCCAGATCCAGTTCGAGGTCAAGGAACTGATCGAAACCGAAGAAACGGCCAACATCAGGGCCCAAGGGAGCTGGGCGGTGACGGAGGGATGAGATGAGCAACAAAGCAAGGGGGATCGTTTTAGCTTTGGTGGTTGGTTGGGTGGCTGCGGCGCTCAGCGCAAACGCCACAGCCGCCACAGCTCCCACGGTCCAAGTGGCGGTAAAGAACGCCTTTGGCCAGGCCGCCTCCTTTTGCCCAGGGGGGGTTGAAGCCCCAGGGAACCTGCCGCTGGTAGAAGGGTGCGGGGTCGACCCCTACACCAACAGCGGGACCTCGTTGGAAAGGCTGACCGGGGAAAACGCCTACCTGATCACCGTCCACGCCCCGAAAATCTCAGTCGGTCCGGTTGTGGTCGAAGACAGGCTGCCCCCCGGGCTTGTCCTCGCAAGCGGACATGAAGTGATCCATGAAGAAGGCCAAAAGACCAACGAAAAAAGCTCGGCGTGGAGCTGCGAAGTGCCGGTTGAAGGGGGAACGGGCGCAGCGATCGCAGCTGCAACGAGGTTTCGCTGCGAAGACAAGGAACCGAAGCCAAACGCCGAAGGGAACCTGCCCCGACTGGAAGCGTTTTTCTTCGTGGGCGCAGGCACCCCCAGCGAGGTCACCAACACCGTCGTTGCAAAGGTAGAAGGCCAGGAACTCCAGGGCTCCCTTACCTCCCAGGTCTACCCAACCACCTCAAACGGCCTTTACTGCCTGCAGGTAGGGGTCCCGACGGGAAGCCTTCCAGGGGAACCAAGCCTCCACCACACCTGCTCCCCAAGCGGTCCAAACCCCCTTGAAGTGCCACCTAGCCTCCAGGCAGGAAGCCACCCCCTTAGCTTTACAACCGCCTTTACCCCAAAGACGATCCCAAGCGCAAACGGCGGGGGCCTGGTCGCCCCCGGCGCTGCGTTCTTTGGCTACCCGGCGACGATCAAGGAATTCGAGCTCTACCTGCCCCAGGGGTTTGTAGGAAACCCCCTTTCCCGGCCCCGCTGCCCTCTTGCCCTCTTCCTAGATGAAGCAAGCCACTCCGGCAACTTCTTTGGCAAGCGGGAATGCCCAGCTGGCTCCCAGGTCGGCTTTTTGGAAGTAGCGCCGACAGCCCATCCAGCCTCAGAAGCGGTCCAGTTTAGGCCGTTTCCTGGACCGATCGGCGGGGGCGTCGATCAGTCTGCGATCTACAACCTTGAACCGCCGCCAGGGTACCCCGCTGCCTTTGGGGTTGTTGCCCTGGAACCAAAGCTTCCGGTTGTGATCCTTGCCAACCTCGCCAACGACAGCGGGTATGCGGTCTTTGCCGGCCAGAGGGCAACCCCAACCTTGGTCTCGGCGAGGGCTACGTTTTGTAGCTACGGCGCTTCGGGCGGGGAGACCGGGGCGACTTCTTCACCCGGCGAATGCCGTGCTCCCGAAGGGGAAGCTACCCCTTACTTCACCCTTCCTACCTCCTGCGAAACCCCGCTTGAGGCCTACGCCTCCACCTCTTATTACGCCGAACCCCAAGGCCACGCCTACATGCGGGTCTACCTAAACGGCCCCTCCGGGCCACCGACCGAAGGCCTTGCCGAAAACCTCCTTACCGCCTCGATCGGCCACGGCCTAAGCGAAGGGCCCCTCTCCTACCGCCTGCCGCCCACCACCACCGGCTGTGAAACGCTAAACAAGCTCTTTGCAAGCCGCTCTCCCCAGGCCACCGTCTCCCCAGCTTCGCCCCAGGAAGCAGGAACCGACCAGGCCGACTCCCCAACCGGCCTTACCGTCCACCTGAAGATCCCCCAGGCCACGGGAAGCGAACTGGCAACGCCGGCCCTGCGCACGCTGCTGCTACGGTTTGCCCCCGGCCTTACCGTCAGCCCACCAAACGTCGAGGGCCTTGCCACCTGCACCGCCAAGGAGTTTGGGGCAGGGGTTGAATTTTCAACCGAACGCCACCCCTTGCCCCCAGGGGTTGCCCCGACCGAACCGGCCGGCCAGCCCCACTGCCCCCTGGCAAGCCAGATCGCAACCGTGGAAGCCACAACCCCGCTTCTAGAACGCCGCCCAGACGGCTCCCCACCCCTCCAAGGGGCGATGTACGTCGGCAGCCCCGAATGCGAACCCTGCACCCAGCAGCAGGCAGAAGAAGGGAAGCTCTTCCCGCTGTTTTTGCTGCTCTCAGACCCCCAGCGGGGGGTGGAGATCCGCCTTGAAGGCCACGCCAAGCTAAACGCAGCCGGCGAACTGACAAGCGTCTTCAAGGAACAGCCCCAGCAGCCCTTTGAAGAACTTACCGTCCACCTCAAAGGAGGCCCCCGCGCTCCGATCGCAACCCCCCAAAGCTGCGGCTCCCCCGCCACCTCGACCGGGTATCTGATCCCCTGGTCAAGCAGGCCGCCAAGCAGCGAAGAAGAAGCCCTCCTTGCCTTCTCCGCTGCCGAGGCCCTGCCCTCCCCATCTACCTTCACCCCCTCCTGTCCGCCGGGCGCAGGCACGTTCCATCCTTCCTTTAGCGCCGGCACCTCCTACCCCCAGGCAGGGGCCTACGCCTCCTTTGGCCTATCCCTTGGCCGCCAAGACGGGGAAGGGGACCTTGGCGCGATCGAAGTGACCTCCCTTACCCCCGGCCTTGCCGCCAAGATCGCCGGCGTTGGGAGGTGTAGCGAAGAAGAGGCCAAGGCCGCTTCCTGCCCGCCTGAAAGCCAGGTTGGCACGGTGACGGTTGGCCTTGGCCCCGGCCCCGACCCCTACAACGTCCAAGGGTCGGTCTACCTGATGGGGCCAACCACCGTCACCACCTCCACCGGCCAACAGGTGAGCGGCCCCTTTGGCCTTGCGATCCTCACCCCAACCAAGGCCGGCCCCTTCACCCTTGCCGGCAACGTGGCCGGCGGCGGCCCTTACTACCTTGTGCGGGCAGCGATCACGATCAACCCGCAAACCACCGCCGTCACCACCTACACCGAACCGCTGCCAAGCCAGCTAGACGGCGTCCAGCTCCGCTACGCCCACGTCTACCTCGACCTGGACCGGCCCAACTTCATGAAGAACCCGACCTCCTGCCTTGTCCAAAGCCAAGGGGTTGTGGCAACGCTGCGCTCCACCAGCGGCCAGACCGACCGCCCAGCGGTGCCCTTCGACGTCGGGGGCTGCGGCCACCTACCGTTCCATCCCCGCTTTGAAGCGATCACCCACTCCATCCACACCCGCCTGGGCGGCGCCTACTTCAAGGTGAGGGTAAGTAGCGCCCCAGGGGAAGCCGATATCCAAAAGACCCTCCTTACCCTGCCGTTGAAGCTCCCCTCCCGCCTTTCCACCCTAAACAAGGCCTGCCCGGAACAGACCTTCTACAAAAACCCCTACTCCTGCCCCGGCACAGCCTTTGTGGGTGGGGCGATCGCAAAGACCCCGCTGCTTGCAAGCCCCCTCAAGGGCCCTGCGATCATCGTCTCCCACGGTGGGGCGGCCTTCCCCAACCTTGAAATCCTCCTTTCCGGGGAAGGGGTCAACGTCGATTTGGTCGGCCACACCGACATCCACAACGGGATCACCTACTCCCGCTTTGAAACCCTCCCCGACCAGCCGATCGAATCCTTTGAAGTGGTGCTGCCAAACGGCCCCCACTCGATCCTCTCCGGCAACGGCAGCTTCTGCAACGCGCCGCTAAAGATGCCAACGACCCTGGTCGGCCAAAACGGGGCAACGGTAGAAGAGATCACGACGATCAAGGTCCTTGGCTGCAAGAAGGCGCTACAGGCAAAAAGGAGGCGGCGGGCAAAGGAGGCAAGGGCCTTCCACAACCCAAGCCCAGGCCCCCTCGCTAGCCCCGAAAGCTCCACCACCCCGCCCCCTAGCCCCACCACGGCGGCGCCAAAGGCAGGCGCAAAGGGGCTCCTAGAAGAAGCGGGTAGCTGCTTGGCTGAAAACCCCTCCTACCACCTCCCCGAGGAAACGGTCCGCGCCCTTTCCTCAAACACCGATCCCCAGAGCGGCCGTCCCTACTCAACCCAGCTTCCCGACTGCCGCGCCTACGAGCTTGTCAACCCCCCCGACCTCGAAGGGGAGTACGTTGGGATCAATCCCTTCCCGAAAAACACGCCAAACCGCCGCCATCTAACAGGCGATACCGAACTCGCTCTGCTTGTCGGCTCAACCGGCGAAGCCGCGGTGTTCTTGACCCCCGCCAACCTCCCGGTTGCAGAAGGGGCGTTTGTACAGGGCGCCAGCGTGGAGAACGCCTACCGCGCCCGGCGCACCCCCCAGGGGTGGGTGAGCGAAGCGGCGCTGCCTGGCCCAACGGTCCTATCCAACTGGGAGCGCGGGGTGCTGTTCCAAGGCCTTGACTTCGCGCCAAACCTCCTTGAATGGGAGACGGTCTGTGGCTATGGAGGGCTTCCAACAAGTATCACCTGTGCGCGGCGGGAAGAAAGCGCAGCTTGGCATCCCTCCCCGCCCATCCTTGAGGGCTCGCCCGGCTCCACCGAAGTGGACTCTGCCCCGTCCGTTCTAGACATTATTAGCCTAGTTGCAAGCGCCGATCGGGGCACGGTTGCCGTCTTTCAAGGCCAGGCCACCCTTCCACCACCGATTCCCACCGTTCCGGGGTCGGCAGACGCTCTGCTTGTGGTCCGGGGAGAGGGGGGGCCAAGCCCAACCGTTGAAGTTGCAAACCTAAACAACCAAGGCAGCGAAATACTTCACTACATCGAAATCCAATGGTCCGGTTCGGAAGGGTTCGACGAGAAAGTTAGCCTTGGTTCGGGCATCGGAGGCAACGTCGCCGGCTACACCAGCGGGGCGGTAGCGCCAAACGGCGAAACCCTTTTCTTTGGCGCCCAGCCCAAGGCAGGGGTTGCGCCGGAAACCTTCATGCACACCGTCTCCTCTGCCTTCATCGCCCGCCTAGAAGAAGAAGGCCGCTGCAAGGAAAGGCCGTCTTGGATGGCCGGCTGCACCACCCCGATCGGTGGACCCCAGGAATGCAAGGCAGGGGAAGCGCGCTGCCAACCCTCCTCAACCGAAGGCTCCTTCTTTGCCGGCTCAGCAGACCAGGGCGCCAAGGCCTTCATCCTCTCAAAGCGGGAACTGCTGCCCGGCGCCAAGGGGGTCAACCTCTATGAGTTCAACCTTGAAGCCCCTGCAGGCCACCGCTTGAGCCTGATCACAAAGCCCCTCCACGCAGGGGAAGAAGGCGGCTTCATCTCCCTGATCGGGGTATCCCAGGACTCCAGCCGGATCTACATCGCCTCAGAAGCGGTCCTAACCAAAGAAGAAGACCCGGCCCTGCCGGAATCTGAGCGCAAGCCGATCCACGGCGCCTACAACATCTACATGGTCGAACTGGAAAGCGGCAATGTCCATTTCGTCGCCCCCCTTGCCCACGTCGACGGCTCGGTGGTTGGCTTTGCGCCGCAAGGAGAAAGAGGCCAAGGGGTGGAACAGTCTGAACGAGAAGCAGCTTATTGCACGGCCAACGGAAACCTGAATATCCTGCCCGTCGTCCACTGCGAAAAGACGATCACCGCCCAGCTCAGCCGGCCAACCGGCCAGGTCCTGGTCTTTTCGGCAAAGACAAGGCTTTTCGGAAGCGGGCCGCAATCCAGCTGCGCAAAGGAACAGGCAACCGGCCTTGAAGCCTGCGAAGAAGAGGTCTACCGCTACGCCGCTACCGCCCAGTCCCCCCAGGAACGGCTGATCTTGGTCTCCCATCCAGCCCCCGGTGGGCGGTACACCACAGGGGGGGCAAACATCCCACCCCGCACAGAATCGCAGGGCGTAGCCAACCTGGACGACGAAGTCGGCGTCTATGGGGACGAAGGAAGGCTTGTAAACGAAGCCGGCACCGAGATCCTCTTTAGAAGCAGCGAACCGCTTAGCCCCCTTGTCGCCGAAGGGGCCCGCGAACAGCTCTACCTCTGGCAGGCCGGCCCCTCCAGCTCCCTTGGCTACGGCACCGTCTCTTTGATCTCCGGCGGTAGGCCCGGCCTTGGGGTCGCCTCCTTTGGGATGTCTGCCTCTGGAAACGACATCTTCTTCGAGAGCGAAGAAGCCCTCCTTCCCGAAACGATCCCCGGCGTCTACGAGCTCTACGACGCACGCGTCGACGGCGGCTTCCTGCCCACCCCGCCGCCGGCAAGCTGTAGCGGGGAAGCCTGCCAAGGGACACCCGAAGGCCAGCCGGCCGCCCCGGCAACGCCCACGCAAACCTTTAGCGGCGGAAGGCAGGTGACCACCGCGCTTCGCTACCTCGGCGCAGCGCCCCACCACCCCAAGCTCAAGAAGCACAAGGCAAAGCAGCGGCGGCGCTCAAACCATCGCCGCAAGCGGAGGAAGCGGCGGTGAAGCGGGCAATTCTACGTCGGTCGGTGCAGGTCGCTGGCCGCCTCCGCCCAGCGGCAAGCAGCGGCCGGCCAAAGAAGGTTGAGGAGGCTTGCGCTTTGAGGAGCGGGGTGCTAAAATGGCAGAGATAGTCCCAATCTGGGATCAAGGCAAACCAAAGGGATCTAAGTAAAAACCAACCTTCCGACAAAGGAGGAGGGATATGAAGAGAAAAGCAGTTCTATGTAGTACGGTTCTTGCAACCCTCGCCTTCGGCGGGATGGGGATCGCCCAGGCGGAAACCCCACCGCGGATCTTCGACAACGGCAGCGAACTTGCCGTTGGCGTTGAAAAGCCGGTGGTAGCTTGGGGAAGGATCTACCTGAAAACGACGACGATCCCGGTGCCGATCACCTGCATCAACACCTTCTACGCCAAGGGGGGGAACAAGCACGAAGGGGGTGTTGAAACAAACCCGATCCGCGGCTACGGCGAAGTGCTGGGCTGGGGCACCAACAGCTGCGAAGCAAAGGAACTTGAAGCAATCCTCAGCAAGCCTGTCGAGGTAAGCGCTGAAGAGCCCCCGGAACTGGTAACGCAAGAAGCAGAAGTCTGCAAGGAAGCAACGAAGACCAAGCTCTCGGAATGCCCAAGCGAAAGCGAACGGGAAAAGAAGACGGTGATCGTCAACTTCCACCGCCGGCTCACCTCCCTGCCCTGGAAGGTCGAATACATCCGCGGCAAGACCGCTGAAGGGATCGAAGTGGTCCAGCAGCGGACCGGCCTAAAGGAATTCGGGGAAGCCGGGAACGGCCGGGAAGAGTCGACGAAGTGTTACCCCAGCGGCAAGACCTTTACCGAAGTGCCTGCCGGCTGCATCGTCGTCAACATCGAGTTCCCGAAGTCAAAGTCAGAACTCCTCTTCTTCGGGACCCAGGAAATCACGGGTATCAACGGCCGTGGCAACGCCCTTACCCCCTCCTTCCTTGAGTTCGAAAGTAAACAGACCGGCTACCTTGAATCGGAACACGAAGCCTTCGGCAAGGGCTTTACCGAAGGGGAAGTAAAGCTGATCGGCGCCGAAGGCCAGGAACTCCTAACCACCAAGTAGCAGTTGCCTATCGCGCCAGGAGGCAGCGGCAAAGGGCCCTGGGGAGCGCTCCCCGGGGCCCTTGCCGCCCTTGGGGCAGCCCTTGCGGTCTTTGGCTGTGGGGCTGCCAAGCACGGCAAGGGAGCTGCCCATAGCGAAAACAAGCCCGCCCGCTTTACGCCCGCAAGCGAAAGCGGGGTTGATCGGGCTTCGATCGGGGTGCGGGCAGAAGCGAACAAACCGCCAACCACGACGTTGCTTGCCCGCTACACCTGCCATGGGGAAGACCGCTCTCCTAGGATCGTCTGGCAGGGGCTGCCGGGTGCTGTGAAGGAAGTTGTTGTCCTGGTTAGGCTCCTCCAGCCCCCTACCTTTGCAACGGAGTGGGCGGTGGCAGGGCTGAAGCCAAGCCGCCGGGAAATCCGCGAAGGGGAAACCCCTCCTGAAGGGATCGTCGGCAGGAACAGCTACGGCGAAACCCGCTACAACCTCTGCCCTAAGCAGGGCCAGCCCGGGGTTGCGATCTTCACCGTGCTTGGCCTTCCCTTCAAATCCGGCCTCAAGCCCGGCTTCCCGCCCTCGGCTCTAGCGCCGATTCTCGCCAACGAAACCCTGATCTGGGGGTACGACAACCTGTCGGTGCCCAAGGAGCTGGGCGGCTCTTGACCGGGGTGTCCTAAGCGGCTATTCTGGCTGTAACGGGAGTTACAGAACCAGCGAGGAGGAGAGGAGATGAACCGTCGTAGGCTTTGGGGGATCGTTGCAGGGCTGGCTTTGGCGGGGGGAGGTTTGCTTCCAGCAACGGCGGTGGCTGCACCGCAGTGGTACGTGAACGGAAGCCTTCTAGCCTCGGGGGTCCATGTCCCGGTGACGATCTGGGGCAAGCTCCAGTTCTCAAGCCAGGCGGAGGGAAAGATCACCTGCATCGACGTCTTTGCGGGGTATGTAGCCAACGAAGGGGGGGTTGGAAAGGGGGCGGTAGAAGGGCTTGGCTCCTACCACTGCGAAGCCCCAGAACTGGAAGAAGCCCTTGAAACTGCCTTCAAGGAAGTCCTCAACGGCCGCAAGGTGACGGTGTTTGCAAGCGGCGAACTCCCCTACGAAGAGAGCTTTAAGGAAGCCGAACTGTGCGTGGAAAGCACGAAGCGGCTCTACCAATGCACCGGCGCAGGGGAAAGGAAGACCCAGGAAGTGCTGGTTCAGCTTCGCCGGCGGCTGACCAGCTTCCCTTGGCCGATCGAACTGTTCTCAAGCACCTACGAAGGGGTCCCCGTCACCAGGGCTCGGATCGGGATCGGTGCGGAAGGAAAGACCTGCTACCCAACGGAAAGGGGCTTCAACTCCGAAGGGAAGGAAGTGCAGGTTCCTGTCTCCTGGGAAAAGGTCCCCAGCGGCTGCCTGGAGTTCGATGTGATCGCCCCCCAGATCCCCGACGAACTGGTCTTCTACGGCTCACTTGAACCGCTTGAGATCAACGGCGCCGGCAGCGCCCTCACGCCCTCGTGGTTTAGCTTCAACTCAACAAGCGGCCTTTTGGTCTCAAGCAGGCTTGAAGCCCCGGAAACCTCGGCTACCGGCGAACTGAGGTTCATCGGCTCCGCAGGCCAGGAACTGATCATCGGAAGGTAGGGGGAGGAGAGGGTCCCTGTAGGGCGCAGCTTTACCGGCTGCGCCCTACAAACTTAAGGGCTGCAAGCCCAATCCCTTCTATACCGCTACGGCTCCGACCGCCTTTGCGCTCCTCTGACCATCGGCCCCGCCATTCGGCTGAATGTAAGCCGCCACCGCCGCGCAGCGTGCAACGAAAAAGCTCTTGGTTGCGGCCAGCTGTGTCCAGGGCGCCCTCGCCTTGGTCGGCTTTTGCGGGTGCAAGCGAGGTCGGCAGCGAGCGCTTGCCATTCGCGTGCCCTGGGCTTGGTTGGGCGAACGCCGAACCGGTTGCTTGCGCCGTGGTCCATGGCGGCCTTGGCAGTGGAGGCCGCCCTCCCCGAGAGGCAAACGGGACAAAACCGTTCGGCAGCGAGGGGCGAAACCGTAGCCGGCGATCAGGGTCGCTGCTGTTACGGCTTAGGTGGCGTAGCGGACAAGCGAACGGCTTGGGGTGCTGGGCGGTGTTCGGGAAAAGGGGCGCCAAAAGAGGAGGGGCGCAGAGGGTCGGCGCGCCGCCACCCTCTGTGGGAAGGACCTCTTTGAAGGCCGCGAGATTGGTTCGATCCGCCGGGGGCGGCGGCGAACCGAGGGGATGGGCGTCCTTTCCTTCGCCGGAACCCATGATCTTCGCTGGGCCGCAGCCACCTTCACCTAAAGCGCCCGGCGGGGGAGGCTTCCCTCTGATCGCGCTCATCGCCTACTCCGGCTGCCACCTCCGACCCAGTGCTATAAGCAACGCGCCCGTCGCCTGCGGTCGGGTCAGCAGGGGCAGCCGCGCCGACCGGCTTGCGCCCCCTAAGGTCCGCCCCTGCCAGGGAGCACTTGCTGACGAAGCTAACTTCCCCGACCGGCTTCTCTTACCTCTCTCGATCCGAAAGGGCAAGCGCCGACCGGCCAGCGCCTACCTTTTCAGCGGCGATCTTGACCGCGCGGTCTTTTTCTGCTAGCGTGACGCACGACACAGTAGGAGGACCGGGGAGGACCCTGGTTCGGAGAGACCATCGAGACCCAAGAGGAGGAGTATTGGATGTCTAAGTTCCTCAACCGTTGGCGGACAGGGATTGTCGCCATCGCATCGCTTGGTGCCCTCGCCGCGGGGCTGGTGAGCCTGCTCCCGGGAAGTGCCCAAGCCGCTGAAGAAACCAAGGAATACACCACCACCTTCGAAGCCGAATGCGTGCTTGGACCCGGCCTGCTGAATACGCTGGGCAAGCTGAAGATCACCACCAGGGCGGTCGGTCCGGCAACGGTCCGGCCCGGCCAGCAGGTGACCTTCACCAACGCAAGCTCGACGGTGACCACCCCGGCCAACTGGGGTACCTCCCTTGCTGCGCTGGGCACAACCGAAGCGCGGGGCTTCGTCAAGCACTTCGAGCTTGTTGGCACGAACCTCTCGCCAACCGAACTGAACCTCGCCACCCCCGCTGAATTCCCAGAAGGGTTGCCTTATACCACCCCCGTCAAGTCCGGGGAATCGATCACCTTTACGGTCCCGACGGGGAAGACCTTCTCCTTCGGTCCCTTCACGGTGACCGGCTCCTCCGGGCAGACGGCGTCCCTTGCGGTGGGCACCGCAGCGGGGTTTGTCAAGACCTCCAGCGGCGGCTACGAAGCGACCGGAAAGGGGATCGTCTCTACAACCGAAGGGTTCAACGCCTCCGGTGAAAAGACGATTGGTCCGGTCCAGGTGGCCTGCACCGCTCCAAGCGGCGTGACCTTGGGGTCGACGCCGATCGTGGCGCCGGAAACCACCTCCACCACTACGACGTCGAGCAGCAGCTCTTCCTCGTCGACTACCTCGAGCTCTAGCTCGACGACGACAACCACGTCGACCACAACCACCACGACCACCAAGACGTCGACGACGACAAGCACAACCTCGACGACGACGTCGACGACCTCTACCCAAACCGGGATCCCGGTCAAGTTTGAAAACTGGAAGCTGACCGGCTCCCTGACCGACCGTAAGCTCGGCCAGACGATCAACCTGCCGGAAGGGTGCACCTTCAACGGTGCGGCGACGATCCCGGGCAGCCTTGAAGCGAACACCGCTTGCCCACCGTTTACGGCCACGGTCAAGCTGTTTGGGTTCATCCCGCTCAGCCTGAAGCTGGCCCTTAACGAGGCAGGGCCGGTAACCGGGACGATCGGTCCCAACCCAGCCAACCCGGCTGAAACGTTGATCAAGGCGACCGCCAAGGACAACATCCAGATCCGCGGCGTGGGCCTGCTGGGACTGATGATCCCGACCGCCTGCGAAACCTCCCAGCCGGTGGTCTTCCCGCTCGAAGCAACCGGTTCTGCCCTTGAACTGCTGAGCAAGGGCGCCACCGCAACCGGGACAACCACCCTTCCCTCGATCAGGTGCAGCGGCGGCTTCCTTGGAGCACTCTTTGGCGCGGTCATTACGGACCTGATGTCCGGTCCGAACAATCCGTTTACGTTCACGATCGCGCCGTAGAGGAGGAGATCCGGAGCAGGGGCCGTTGCGGCTTAGGGAGGCCGCAGCGGCCCCGCTCCATCTTTAGGGGAGGACGCTGTGACCGTTCCTTGGACTAACAACGCCGACTTAGAGGGGCTCTAGTGGGAAGCCGCTTACGCGCCCGCGGTCTCTGGCTGGCGCTGCTTTGCGCCGGGGCGGGGATTGGGATCGGCGTCATCTCCTCTGAAGGGGGGCAGCGGGGAGCAAGCCTCGCCCACCCCTCCCTCTCGCTGGTGCCGGCTCAGCCTCGGGAGCGCCCACCCTCCCCGCCCACTGCGCCGCCACCCAAGCCACCTTCCAGCAGGCCTGTGGGCCAGCGGCACAGCCACCTCCTACCGACGCCAACCCCGCCTCTGCGCCCCGCGGCAGCGATCCACCCTGCCCCCAACCGGAGGGTCGTGACCGTCAACCCCGCTTTGCCGCGGCCGGCGCAACCACACGTCAGCAGGCCGCGGCCGGTGCCTCATCCCAGGAAGCCCGGTCGGAAACGGCCAAAGCGCAGGCGTGGGGGAGGAAAGGCAACCCCCCACCCCAGAGCGCGAAAGGCGCCGTTGCCTCCCACCGAAAGCGACACCGCTCCACCCACCACCGCTGAACCCCCGCCCCCTACCTCCAAGGAAGGGACCCCGCCTGTCCCTCCCCAAACCGGGCCAACCGGGGTCCAGGGCCAAACACAGGCTGGAGCAGAAAGGCCAAGCGGGGCAACGGGTAACGGGGGTCCCCAGGAACCCCCGCCTCCGCCGCCCCCGGCGCAGCCCAAACCGGTTGAAATCCCGTTCAGCAAATCCCTGAACGCCAAGCTTCAGAACGGGACTGAACCGGTCTCTGTGCTCCTTTTCAGCTACGAAAAGAAGGTCGCAGCCCGCCTGTTCTGCGCCCCTGTGCCTTTGGTCGGTACGATCGCTGCCGGTATCTCCCTTTACGAGCAAGGCATCGCGCCCAGCACCTACCGGATCACCGCGGCGACGGTCACCACGGCAAGCGGGGGCAAGCCGGAACCGGTTGCCGTTCCAGAACAGCTTCCCAGCGGTCCGATCGAAACGGGCGGCGTGACCGCTTTTGGCTTCACCTCCAACCGCAAGCCGGCCGAAGCAAACGTCGCCAAGGTCTCGATGGTGCTGACAACGCCCCTTGGCGAACTCCGGCTCCAGGCCCTCGTTGAAGCCCAGCCAAACCCCGAAGGCGGAGGAACCTGCTTTGCCGAAGGGAAGGTTCTTGCCCCACCGCAACCGCCAGCCTCTTGAAGGCGCGGTGCGGTCAACCGATTTCAAGGGAAGAACCGGGAGGAACGGAAGAAAACCCCAGATCCGCCGCGGGAGGCGGTTATAATGAGCTATCCCCTCTCATATGCGGTGGCAGTTCGGTAGTACCTACGCCATCGCTCACTTCCCACCAGCCGGTCCTTCGATTCTCCCCTCGGAGGGCCGGCTGGAAAGTTTTTGATCTCTCTGCAGCCAGCCTCCGGCTCGGCAAAAGCCGGCAGGGACGTTTTCGAGCCCGCGGTCGTTGCCGCTGCGCGTTTGCCGGCTTTGCTGCGCAGCCCCCTCCCCCGACCGCCCCGCGGCCACCGTGGCAGAAGGCGCTGCCGTCGGGCCGCCGCGGGCGCCGCTACCCCACCAGCCAAAGCCAACCGGGCTCCCGCCAACCCCCTCCTCTGGGCCCAGACGGCAAAGGCCGTTGGCCTTTCGCCACATCCGCCGATTCCGTGCTAATATGTGGTTCACGGTTTAGGCCGGATCGAACTGGTGGCCGAAGTCCCCCTCGCGGCCACCAGTTTTTTATGCCTATCCTTCGTTTATTCGGGCGTGGACGGTGCGCCGTTCTTCGATCAGCTGGCAGAAGATCGCCACCAGCTCCGGATCGAACTGGGTGCCGGCGCAGCGGCGCAGCTCAGCGAGGGCTTCATCGACGGTCATCGCCCGCTTGTATGGCCGCTCTGCAAGCATCGCGCCGTAGGCGTCGCAGATCGAGATGATCCGCGCCCCAAGGGGGATCTGCTCCCCGGCAAGGCCGTCTGGGTAGCCGCCCCCGTCCCAACGCTCGTGGGAGGAGCGGACGAGGTGGGCAACGCCCTCCAGCGGCAGCCCTGCCGCTTGGATGATCCGCTCCCCGATCACCGTGTGTTGGCGCATGAACTCCCACTCCTGGTCGTCCAGCGGCCCCGGCTTGGTGATGATCCGGTCCGGGACGCCGAGCTTGCCGATGTCGTGGAGGCTGGCGGCCGCCTTTACCCGCTCCAGCTCCTGGCCCTCAAGTCCCACCGCTTTTGCGAGCAGCTCGACCTCCTCGGCTACATCGTCGGAGTGGTCGCCTAGGTCGGGGTGGCGTTGGGCAAGGGCGGCGGTAAGGACCGCGGTTACAAGCTCCGCCGTATCGACGCCACGGGCCGCCTTTTCCTGGTACATCCGCTGGTCGGCTAAAAGCAGCGCCTGGGCAGGCTCCGCGGTGTCTTGAGGGATCACGACCTCCCCGGCGGAGCAGGTGATCTTGAAGGCTCCGCCCCGCTCCGCTAAGGAGGCGGTGAGCTGGGCGCGGACGGTCTCCGGCTCCGTTGCGAGCCGGTCCACGAGGACCGCAAACTCGTCGCCGCCAAGGCGGTAGGCCTTGCCGCGGCCGCTAACCACCCCCTCCAACCTTCTCGCCAGCCCCCGCAGCATCCGATCCCCTGCAGCCCTGCCAAAGCCGTCGTTGTACCGCTTGAAGCCGTCCAGGTCGAGGAGCCAAAGGTAGGCCGGGTGCTCCTTGGTCGCCCGTCTGCACGCCCGCTGGAGGTCGGCGAGGAGCGCCCGGCGGTTGCGCAGGCCGGTAAGGGGGTCCTGCTGGAGCTCCAAGCTTGCCTTCCGGAACGACCAGGCTAGGAAGGCCAGGGAGCCTCCGAGGAGGAGGATCGCCATAAGCAAGCCGGTGATCAAGGCGGGGGAGAGGGAGGAGAGGAGGGTTGGCGCGGGGGCGACGGCGGTGATCACCGCCGCCAGCCGGCTGTGGTCGCGGCCAAAGGTCAGGGGGAGGGGGACGATCAGCCGCCAATGTCCGCCGAGCAGGAGCCGCAGCGGGCGTTCTCCCAGTTGGACCGCGCGCAGGGGTAGCCGACCGCTGCTTTCGAAGCCCTTTGCCGTCAGCCGGGCAGAGGCATCGTTGAGGGCAAGGGTGCCGTTGGTGTAAGCGGCTAGTTCGATCCGGGCGCCAGGCGTGCCGGGGGCGATGATCCCTGAGGCATCGGTTGGCGCGCTGCCCTGGGGGATCAAGGCGACGGCGCCGGCAAACCTGCCCGCAACGTGGACCGGCACCAGCAGGGCGACTGTAGGGGTAGCAGTCCGTGGCGCCAGGAAGGGGTCGCTAATCACCTCGCCGCTACCGGCACCTGAGAGGGCGGTGATCGGGTTTTGGGGCCCTTCCCTTTGGGGCGCTGTTCGAACCGTTTCCAGGAAGCCGGTGGCGATCTTTGGCGAAAGGGAGAAGGTAGTTGGCCAACAGCCGATCGCCTTTCCCGTTTGTCCAAAGAGGCAGGCTGCCGTTACCGGCATCAGGGCGGTAGCTGCAAATTCCTTCAGGCCTGAAGAGATTGTCTGGCGGACCGCAGCTGGGATCGGTCGGCCGGAAAGGGCTTCCTGCACCGCTGGGTCCCCGGTCAGCACCGCGGTGCCCGTTTCCCCCACCCGCTCCGCCGTCCGGAGCAGGGAGAGCTGGGCTGAAGCCGCCGCCTCCAGCTGCCGTTCCTGGCCGGCTCGGGCAGCGGAGAGCCGTTCCTCAGCGGTGATGATCGAGATGGCGCCAACTATGCAAGCGGCGACCAGGCAGATCAAAGCGATCGGCCGCACAGCTTTGCTATCGGCAAAAGCCGTTCTTTGGTTGATCGCCTGCCGCCGCCTCTGGCCGTTCCCCTAGGATGTGAGAAGGCGACCGTGCGCGGGCCGCCCCCTCGGCGACCCCATCGGCCGCCCCTTAGTCGGGATAAAGCTTGAGGCCCTTTCCTAAGTAGTTCTCGCCGCCGTCGAAGAGCCGCTCCAGCCGGGGCCAGACCGGGCACGGCTGGCCGCGGAGCTTGCGGGCGACGTGGTAGGTGACGACGTCGGCGAGCTGGAGCAGGGGGGACCAGTGGGAAGGGGTGAAGAAAGGGGTCTCGATTACGTTGCTGATCAGCTGGTATTCGGTGCCTTGCTGGCGGTAGCGGAGGTGGGAGCGGCGGGTTGACCGTTCCCCCTCACGCTGCTCGTCTGCGACGACGATCCCCAGCTCCCCGCCATGCCGGGAGAGGTAGATGTTGAACCGCTCCAGCATGAACCGGTAGGCGATCTGCTCAACCGGCTCCTCCTGCGGGTGGTGGTCGGCTACCCGCCGCTTGTCGATCCCGACGCAGATGACTCTTGCGCCGTGGTCCTCGAGCACCCTGAGGCTGGCGTCGACAAGCTTCTCGCGGACATCCCTGCTCATCTTGCGGAAGAACCGCTTCCCGTGGTGGAGGTCGGCCATGTGGATCTCCCAGCGATCTTCCCGCGGCGGGGGACAGTGTTGGTCGATCTCCCGGTTCAAGCTCTCCTCTAGCCCCTTCCAGCTGCGGTCGTGGACGATCACCCCGCCTAGGACGTACCACGGCTGGTTGGGGTCACCAGGACCTGACTTGCCGGCCTCGTCCAGGTAGAGGAGGTACACAGGCCGTTTCTAACACCTTGGCCGGCGGTCCGTCGGTTGTGGCTGCCGCGGTAGCCGAACGGCCGACCGGCTGCCTAGGCCCAGTTAGGACCCCCAACGGGGGTTCGAGCCGCCTTGCGATAACGATCGACATCGGGAGAATTTGCGTCGATCCAGTTGACAGCTAGCGATAGTCGGTATAAGAAGAGGCTGTCCCCTGTCCAGTAGACCGTGGCCGACTGCGGCCGGAGGTAGGAAAAGGAGTGAGGTGCCATGATGGCAAAGCCAACGCGGCTATCGAAACGGATCCTTAGCCACGCTGGGCCGCTGCTTGCGCGCGGCAGCGTGGTTCGGAACGGTACGGTTGCAGCTTGAGCGGTAGCTGCCCTTGCCCTTGGCGGGGCGAGCACCGCTTCAGCCCAGCAGACCGGATCGAGCAGCAGCCAGTGCTTGAAGCTGCTGGTGGTCGAGCTGTGCCAGAGCGGCGAAGGCGGCGGCCAACAGCCGCCACTCGCCGAAGAGCTGGGCAGTGCTCTCAAGGGTCTCAGTTCCCAGCTTGCAGCCCTTTCCCAGCCTTCCCTGGGTTCCTCGGTTTCCCCCCAAGTCGTTCAGGAAGGGGTTACCCACTTGGTTGGGCGCCTGACCGAAGCCCTTGGCAAGCTGCCGGAAGGCGCGTCCCAGGCAAGCGCCCTGCTCGAACAGCTGAAGGAACGGCTTTCGACCCTCGCCAACCTCCAGCTAACCCTTAGCCCGGAAACGCTGAAACAGCTGACCGAGGAAATAGGGTGCGAGCTGAAGGGGATCCTTGCCGACCTGGCGAACTCGGCGCCGGCGCGGGCCGTCACAGAACTGGTGGGCGAACTAACCAAGCTTGCAACGCCCCTCTTGACAGCCCTGCCCCAGTTGGGCAGCCAGCTAACCGCGGCCGTTGGCAGCCTAGGCCAGGCCCTCGGCGGCCTGTTCGATCAGCTCATTCCCGCGCTAAGCAACTCCCCCTTGGGACAGCTCACCGCGGAGCTTTCCGAACCGCTGGGGAACCTGGTAGCGCCGATCGTTGCCTTGATCGGGGTCCGTTGCCTCGACACCTCCATCGTCGATCTCTGCCTAAACACCGGGGCAGAAGGGCTTGCCGGGTTGATCTGCCCGGCGCAGCGGCAGGCCAGCAGTCCAACGCCCCCGCAACCAAAGGAAGAACGGCCAGCCACGCCGCCGGCCAACCCGGCAACCACGCCGTCCAACCCCACACCGACGACCACCGCTACGACGCCGCCCCCGCCAAGCCAAAGCAGCACCCCTGCCCAGAGCCAAACCAAACCCAGCTCTGAAAAGGCTCGGAAGGAGAAGAAGGGGCGGAAGCGGCGGAAGGGTCACCACCGGCGCAGGCCGCACCGCCACGCTAACGGCCACCACCGTGGCCGCCGTGGCCACCACCACGGCCGGAGGGGCCACCACCACGGCCGCCGTGGCCACCACAAGGCCGCAAGGCGGCGGTCCCACCGCCACCGCCAGCGGCGGTAGCTGAGCACAAACCTGGGGTCCAAGCGCGGGGCCAACCCAGGCCCCGCGCTTTCTTCTCAAGGCGATCTCCCAGGCCGATTTACCATTGGAGGTTGCCAGCGGCCGCCCCCGCTCGCTAGCGGCGCCGGATGGCTGGTCTCCGCTCCAGAAAACCTAGGCATTTCTAGGTCCTCCTTTTGTATTCGCTCTCCAGCCGCTGAGCTGTATCCCGGACCTACCCGAGGCTACGGGGCTCAGCGAGTCGGCGGCTACGCCGCCTCC
>Ga0167615_1000243_pt1 | contig 18025 bp, 21 predicted proteins | sample BED_Mat_host_9_1_FD_111800 | JGI IMG/M metagenome (GOLD analysis project Ga0167615, IMG submission 111800) | Extremophilic microbial mat communities from Yellowstone National Park, USA - BED_Mat_host_9_15 (v2) (version 2) | ecosystem: Environmental > Aquatic > Thermal springs > Hot (42-90C) >... | reverse complement strand
CGGTGGCTACCACATAGATGACCGAAAGATCAGCCTGTCCGACGGGCTGTCGCCGGATCAGGAGGCGAAGGCGCTGATCCACGAGTACGCGCACGCGCTGATGCACGCCGATTTCGATGATCGGTTCACGGTTGTCGAAGGCACGGGGCCATCACCCGAGCGTCAGCAGATGGAGGTCGAGGCGGAGGCGGTCGCGTACTGCGTGGCGTCGGCGTTTGGGTTCGACACCAGTGACTATTCGGTGAGTTATGTATGGGCGTGGTCCGGGGGCGACAAACGCAAACTGCGCGCGAGCCTGGAGCGGATTACGAAGACGGCGCAGAAGATCATCGAGGAAATTGAGCAGGCTCCGTCCGACCAGCAGCGTTCATCGTCGACTCCGGTTTCCACACCGACACGCGTACAGGGCCGCGCGATGGAAGGCGGGCGACCTGTGTATCGCGAGTTTGCGTTGGACGAGCTTGTATCACGCGCTCGATCGGGCGAGGTGGCGATTGAGACCAGGCGGTACAAGCTGAATGGCCGCGAGATCGTGGCGGGCGAAGGCGGTGGCGTAGCGTCGTTCACAGCAGGCGGCGACTACGGTACGCTGGAAACGCGTGACGGCAAGCTGATCTTGCGGACGCAGGTGCGTGGCGAACCGGCGGAGGTCGAGATCGATCCTCATGACGTGCGGATGGTGACGTTGCTCTGAGAACCAAAAACACAACTCCGCCGCGCCAATCGAAATGGGTTGGATGCGGCGGAGTTGTGTACACACGTGTCGCGAGCGGGTAATTGAGCTTGCGCTCGAGTCGAGTGTAAAACATCACCATGTACACGTCAATCGAAAGAGTCTGAGGAGGAAACATACGGCGTGTTGATGCGAGACATTCCGCTTTACACGCTTTCGGAAGTTGACCGATTGGTCGGCGTTATGCCTGGGACCGCAAGTCGATGGTTACGACGTTCACGCACGGACGGCGTATCGTTTGAGGAGTTGATTGAGGTCCTGATTGTGAGCGTCTTCAGAAAGCAGGGCTTGTCGTATCGGGACATACGGAGCATAAATTCCGAGTGTGAGAAAACGTTTCGAATTTCATGCCCTTTCACGAGCTGGGTGTTCAGAACATGCGGAGAGCAGATTCTAATGGAGATCAAAAGGGAGTTCCCTTGGAAGAACACATTAGAATCCACTTTCGTCCGTTTAGACTATGACGAAGGCCGAGTATCTGCGTGGTGGCCTCTCGGGCGCAGTGCTGGAATTCGAATAGCGCCTGAATGGGGCTTCGGTCGTCCGGTGATCGCTCGTCGGGGCATCCGAACCGACATTCTTCAGGAACGTCGAGAAGCGGGCGACAGTATCGCTGATATCGCCGGGGACTATGGGCTCACACCAGCGGAAGTCGAAACGGCACTGCATTTTGAGACGTATTACATGAAAGGCGTCACCGACTCACGCCACTAATTTGCTTTGTATATTGCAAGAATTTCCTCAGCAACACGCGCGGTGTGAAGTTGATGACTCCCGATGCGTCTTGGTGCCTTCACGGAGACAATCATCGCACCTTGATAGAGAGATTCCGTTTCAGGCGTGCGGTGGTTCGAGATCACCACGGTCACACCACGGCTGGCGAGTTCGCGCGCACGTTCAGCCAGCGTCATGTGGTCATGCCACGAGAAGCCGCCCGGTGCGTATTCGGTAAAGTTTGCGGTATCGGATAACGGGACATAGGGCGGATCGCAGTAAACGACGTCGCCAGGACGCGCCTCGGACATCAGGTCGCGAAAGTCGGCGTGGACGAACGAGGCGCGCTTGGCGTGTTCGGCAAACAGGCGCATCTCTGTTTCTGGGAAGTAGATTCTCGTCCGATAGCCGAACGACGTGTTAAAGTGACCGCGGTGGTTGTAGCGCATGAGGCCGTGGATTCCGTGGCGATTGAGGTACACAAAGAGTGTCGCTCTGCGCCACGGGTCCACCATGCTGTTGAACTCGTCCCGGAGCTCGTAGTAGCGCTCAGGCGTATTGTTCTCGGGTACGAACAGGGTGCGGCTCGACTCAATGAAGGACTCACCATGTGCTTGTAGCATCTGGTGCGTAAGGATTAAGTCGTGGTTAACTTCGCCAAGCAGGTATTCGGGATAGTCGGTGTTGAGAAAGACCGAACCTGCGCCGACGAACGGCTCGATCAATCGACGCCCTGGCGGCAGGAACGCGCGCAGGGCGGTGACGATGTGGGATTTGCCGCCGGGCCATTGCAGGTAGGAGCGAAGGACAGTCATTGAGCGCACCTCCATCTCAGTGGGGGATGGAGGGCAAGAGCAAGGGAGGCGATCACATGTCGTTCGAGCAAACTCTTCTGCAAGAATGGGTTCGACAGATGTTGAAAAATGCGCGCCGGCATCAGCGGAAACGAGCGCGCCAACCATCTAACGATTACGAGCGTGGCGCGGTGAAGGCGTACTATGAAATGCTGAAATCGTTGCGAAACACGCTTGAGACGTTTGGTCAGGACTTTCGCGCGTATGGACTGGATGTTGATCTGGAGGAAGAACTGCTAAGTCTACGGCGGATTGGGCGGCGAGAGCCGCGCCGAAGTATTCGCGATGTGGCGGGCGCGTGGAAAGAGCATGAACAAGAGGTTCGAGAAGAACTGAAAGAAATTTTGGGCTGCGAGTGGTAAGCGACGTCACTCGCGGCTTGTTTGTCGTACAATCCACCCATCGGTGGAGACAAATCCACACTCGTATGGGAGGAATCCATGATGCCCGCCATTCGCTATTCTGAAAATCCCCTGATCACGCCTCGCGACGTCCCGCCCTCACACCCAGCCATGAAGGTCATCGGCGCATTTAACGCAGGCGTAGCGCGGTACAAAGGAGAAACGATCCTCGTGCTGCGCGTGGCGGAGCAGGCGAGCGCGGACGAGGACGCCGTCGGCGTGCCCGTGTACAATCCCGCGCACCGAACGGTCGAGGTTCACTGGTTCAAGCGCTCGGATCCGCACTACGATTTCTCCGATCCGCGCGCGGTTCGCCGCAAAGACACCGGCGAAACGGTGTGGCTCACGTCCATGTCTCACCTTCGCCTCGCGCGAAGCCGAGACGGCCGTCACTTCACTGTGGAGGAGAAGCCGTTTCTCGCCCCCGAGACGCCGTATGAGGCCTTCGGCGTGGAAGACCCGCGAGTGACGGAGATCGACGGGGTTTTCTACATCACGTATACTGCCGTGTCCGAGTACGGCATCGCGGTGGGGCTCGCAGCAACGCGGGACTTTCGCAAGGTTCAAAGGCTCGGACTTATCCTGCCGCCGGAGAACAAGGACGTGGTGTTGTTTCCGGAACGCATCGGCAATCGGTACTATCTGCTGCATCGACCTGCGCCCAAGAGCATGGTTGATCTGGACATCTGGCTTGCGTCGTCGTTGGATCTGGAGACCTGGGGTCGGCATCGGCGGTTAATGGGCAGGAGACCAGGTATGTGGGACGGCGCGCGCGTCGGAGGCGGCGCGGTGCCCATCCGAACCGACAATGGGTGGCTCATTCTGTACCATGGCGCCAATGAGAAAAACGAATACGCGATGGGCGCGTGTCTACTCGATCTGGATGATCCGTCGAAGGTCATTGCGCGATCCACGGAGCCGATACTGAAGCCCGAGGCGATCTACGAACTCAACGGCTTCTTCGGTGGTGTCGTGTTCTCGTGCGGCGCTTGGGTCGAAGGGGACGTCGTGCATATGTACTATGGCGTATCGGACGAGGCGATGGCGGGAGCAGACCTGTCCATGCGCGAAATCTTTGAAGTGCTTGCGGGCGTGGATGCTATGAATCCAGTGACGATTTAGAGGAATTTTGGTAGACTATAGGTAGGCACCACCTTGGGGGCACTCCTGCCCGTCTTTTGCGACGGGGAGGGGGTGGGGTCATGGACGTAATCAGCATCCTGCAATTGCTGATCCAATCCGGATCGCTGCTGGTATCGCTGTTGACGTTCGTATTGACCCTGGTTCTTGCTCTAAAACGCAAGTAGACCGCCCCCATTAGGTTTGCACGCCGATGGGGCGGTCTCTTGCCTGAGCGAATCATCGACGGGCAGGGACTCTGCCCAGGCGTCGGTGCCTGAGCGCCGGAGGTCGCGACTCCGGCGCTCTTTTCAGTTTAAGTGTACCATATCGAGGATATTCGTCAATGCGCGATTGCCCTGCAATACCCCCATTACTGGGGCGATGCTTAATGGACACAACACTGGTACTCGCGGCAAAGCGTGGCGATCAGGACGCCTTCGCTGTGCTCTATCGTGAGTTCCGCGTCAGGATCTGGAGTTGGATACGAAATTACTGGGTACCGGGGGCCGAGCACGAGGATCTGATGCAGCACGCGTGGATCGGATTCTGGGAGGCCATACGAGACTACGACATTCGCGGAAAGGTGCCGTTTATGGCGTTCGCGAAGATGTGTGTCATGCGTGAGATCCAAGCCGTGTTACGAATGGCACGCAGGCAAAAACACGCGTCGCACTTGACGGCGCTGTCGCTTGATGCGGAGTGTCCGTGGATCGAGGACGCGGAGCGCACGGTGTTGGACGTGTTCGTTGACCGCGCGGCACCGAGTGTGGAGGACGTGGTGTTCGGGCCGCCCAAGGGCGCATCTGTGGGAGAACTCGTGGCATGGGCCGAGCGGCACTGGGGGCTGAGATTGACAGAGTTCGAGCGCGAGGTGTGGCGGTTGCGGGTCGAAGGGCATTCGTATGCGGAGATCCAGCAGATGTTGGGATGCGGATACAAGTCGGTGGACAATGCGGTGCAGAGGCTAAGGAAAAAAGCGCGAAGGGCTCTTGCGCGTCAGGAACAAGCGGCGTCGTGATGTGCATGGCACCCGCATATGTCGATGACATCTGACGGTAGACGCATATTGCCCCATGTGGTAAGATAATCATGAACATTGCAGGAGGGTTAACCCCTCCTGCGTCGGGATTGTGACGGCCCCGCCTCGGCGCCAACCTTGTGGCGGGGTTCGCCATGTAAGGCCCGAATGATGTCCGCGATGGCATAACCCAGGCGGGCTAAGCCCCACAGAATCACTCCGAGCACACAGGCGATTCCGTGCAACATCCCTCTCACCCCCTTCCTACGAAGGGGGTGCCCAAGAGAGGTTTCCCTCCCAAGACAAGCCTATCACGAAGATCTCAGGTTTTCAATAGAATTTGGATACCGTGTTTTCTTGACCCATATAGAGGTTGATATTAGAATTTGAGCTAAAATTGAGTTCGGAAGGAGGCGTGTGTATGGGCGTGCATACCGTGTTTGTGTACGGCACACTGCGGAAGGGGCAACCCAATCGACCTGTGATGGAGCCTTACCTGGTTGCGGACCTGGGCGAAGGCCAGATTCGCGGCGCGATGAACGATCTCGGGCCGTTCCCAGCGGTGACGCTGGAAGAGGATGGCGTGGTCACGGGCGAGTGGGTCAGGGTGACGGACGAGGGTCTTGCGCGGCTTGATCGACTGGAGGGCTATCCAAGCTTTTACGATCGGGCGATCGTTTCAGACACCGCAAATGGGTTGCGGGGATGGGTATATTGCATGGAGAAGCGCAAAGTGGATGGGTACGAACGAGTGGAGAGCGGAGACTGGGTAAAGCGTTTGGAGCAAAAAACGGCGTTAAGCCGATAAAATGGATTGAGCGAGAAGTTCTTTGCTGCACATAGACGCGTGGTTTGGTACGATGAGCATGGGTCACGCGACCCCGGACTTCAAAAATCCTTGCCCTTACGTGCGGCAGTTGAGACTTCGCCTTGAATGAGGGACGAGACAGATGGAAAAGATTACTCCAACCAGAGAGGTTGGTGAGCACATGAAAGCCAAAACCATGAGCAAGGAGAACCGTCAACGTCTCATTCGTGAAATCGCGAATCGAGTGTTTTCTCGGAACGACGATGCCATGAGGAGATTATCCAAAAGTTGACGGTTGTGTATCTTGAACCGGATGACATTCGACTCATACATGAGATAGCGATCAGCCGATATGGTGGAGTGCCTGGAGAACGAGAGCCAGAGCTCGTGGAATATTTGGCGGAAAAACCGTCTTCCGTTGTGTTTGGTCGAGAACTTTTTCCTGGGCTGTTCATGAAAGCGGCGGTCTACTTAGTGTCGATTGCGCAGATTCACTGTTTTATCGATGGGAATAAGCGAACAGCGTGGGGTTGCGCCAGCACCTTTTTGGAGCTGAATGGATACGAGCTGTGGGCTGATGACGATGAGGTCTATCAGTTATGTTTGAATATCGCGAACAAACGGCTCGATACAGAGCAAGTGGCAGCTTGGATAGAATCACATGCACGTCCGTCGCAGTCAAAAGCATAGACATGATTTTTGTCTTACACCCCCCTCTAATTGAGAGGGGGGGTTCGTGATGTATGTGCCTGATACCACGATGCAGGAACTGATCGAGCAATACCGTGCTCATCGTCGTCTACTCTTGGCGCAGTTGCGGGAGATGGATCGTTCGGCTCGGGAGCGTCAAAAGGTGTTCCAACACATCCGGTCGATGTCGTGGCCGAAATGGATGCGGTTGGACCTCGAGCAGTACGCGGGCTGTTGGCGGTGTTGAGAACTGTGCGGTTCGTTGGGGCGAAGGCCACGATAAGGGTGGTTAGGCATGACAGAGCTTGAGATCTTGGCACTGAGACTGGCCTGCAAAGCACGGGTGGAATGGGACGGGAAGGCGACGGTGCCATCAAACGATCTGCTCACGATGCGGAGCGTGCTCCTTGACGAGAAAATGAGCAAATTGACTGCGCTGGGATGGACAGAATCTACACGAGAAGAAGGTCGGCTGGTGATCTATAGCAAAGAGCAGCGGAGCGTATGGCTCCCGCTCGATCCCACGTTTGCGGATTGGGGAATCCGCGTGTCGGAGGCGATTAGGGAATTGATCTGGAGATAAAGGAACGCCGCCCGAGATGAAAACCATAACACGATTTCGCCCCGGCCGTGGATGAATGGCCGGGGCGCGCGAAAGGAGCCGAATCGTGGCCAGCCTCAGGCAAGTGCGTGCCGCCACATGGATAGTCTAGATCGTAGCGAGAGGTCGGACGTTGTCTTTGAGTGTCGAATTCTTGTCCAGATGCGACGACCTCCCTGCACCACCGTTCGCGTGCAGGGAGGTCGTGTGGAAGATGAGGATACCTCTATCATCCGCTGGCCCTCATCGCCCGGCCGTTTTACGCCACGCATGCAACCCTTAAACCCAGTTCCCTCGCCCCGATTCCTGCCATCCGTATGGGGCAAAGTGGTTGGGGGCCGGGGGCGGTCGGAAAGGGGCTACAGAACAGCATCAGGAGCACGGCACGTGTCGGCCTAACCTGAGCTTAGTCCAGTTCGCGTTGTCGGTCCTTGTCTTATGATGCCGAAATCTTGCTCTTGTCGATTCGGTTGAAGACAAAAAGCCCGCACCTAGAGGTGCGGGTGGGTTAGGTGAAGAGGTCAGTGAGAATCGAATGACAACGGATTGCCTGAGTTCAGTATAACCCATTGATGCTGATGAGTATACAAGCTTCGTGACCCGTGAAGCTGTCTGGCGGTGTACCCGACAGTGAGTGAATCCGCGATCACAAAAATCCCCGCACCGAGCGGTGCGGGGAAGCGCGGGGAGATGGTTCAGACGAATGGAAGCTGCATGCGCTCGGTTTCAGTATCGACCGTTGGGCAGGCGTGTAAACGTGACTGTGGGCATGAGGTAAGAAGGAACGCGATCGGCTGTTGATCCTGTGATTAGAGAACCAAATACAATCCTTAAAATCAATAATATGGTTGACAAAATGTAAAGGTATGGATTATACTGACGGCAAGGATAGATTTGGATGACACGAAACGCGCGTTGCCATACATCGAGCTTAAGGATGAGGAGGTTGATCACGATGAAAATGAATGCTTGGAAGGCGGCTTTGGCCTTGTCTGCGACGGGGGTTCTTGCGGCCGCGCCGCTGGTTTGGGCCAGCACGCAAAGCTCGCAGAAAGCGACGTATACGTACTATCCCAGCATCGTGGAAGTGAACGGGCAGCCGTTGTCGACGCCGTCACATATCGCGGCGCAGGATCCATTTGGAGGCTCGAACGGTCAGGTGACGGCGTTCCTTCCGATCTGGTATATCTACCAGGCGCTCGGTCAAATCGGTGTGAAGGCATCGTGGGACGGCACGAAGGGTGTGCTGAATCTGACGACGCCAAGCGGCATGACGGTGAACGATCCGAACGCGGTGAAAGCTGTACCCATCACGAGCGGCACGATGGTTATTGAGATCAATGGTAAGCCGGTGACGTATGCGCCGCGGATTGCGTATCTGGACGAAGGTTCCCGTGGCGTGGTCACGACATTCGTGCCCGTCTATTACCTCCAACAGGCACTGAGCTACATGGGCGTTCAAACGAGTTGGAACGGCACGGAGTGGAACATGACGGTATCCAACTCGACAAACGGGTCTGGTCAGTCGTCGAGTGGTGGCGCAGCCAGCGGGCCTGTGTATGAGACGCAGCAGGCGATGGCAAATGCGATGTGGCAGTTGTTTAATTCCCTGCCGATGTTCAATCCTAATCATCCGCTGGTTGGACATGTGGTAGCTCATCCGACGATGGCGCAAGTGGGTGCGACGATGTCCAATCCCAATGGCCAGGTGACGGCGGGACAGGTGGCGACGTGGCTGGCGGATTGGGCGGCGGATGCGGTGCCCTATACGATTTCGGGGGCGGCTGCCGGAAGTATACAGACATTCTTGAGCCATCAATCCTCGAATGACCCGTTTACTTGGGCGTCACAGAACGATTTGTTCCAAGGTACGGGCATCACGGATTCGAACACCGAGCTAACGACCACACAGGCGCAGACGGTGTTGAGCAATCTCCAGTGGTGGTTGAATGGATATAAGGAACAAAACGGCGTGTATATCTTACATGCACCGGTTTATACGTTCGATTGGATACCGATGGGATATTCAGAACAAGCGTATCAGCAAGCTAAAGCAGCGGCCACCTATTTCTATGATCGTGTGAAGGTTTGGGGAGACGGCAAGACCATTCATGTGGAGTTGCCGAATGCTTCGGGGACGAATGTAGTTTATGCGGTGGTAGTTCCGAAACCTAATGGTATGACCTGGGGCTACGGTTATTTCAACGGATGGAATGTTCCGCTGCAAGGAGGAACAACATTGACTTTCCAAAACTACGGATCGGGATTTAACATCAACGTGTATGGAGCGGATATACCGAAGCATGTACGTGTTGGTGGCTATAGTGTTGGCTACTCCGGTGGGCTCCCGAATATTTCTTCTGACTACATTGGCTAAAGTCACATACAGGCGCGCTCCTGAACGGGCGCGCTTTTTCTTTTGCCCTACACCCCGCAATAGGGTGGAAAGGAGGGTTGACACCGTGCGGCTTCGAGGCCGAAGAGCAGTACATGCGGCACTGGCGGGGATCGCCCTGTTTGGTGGTCTGGTGATAGACTTGCCGAACGCGAGGGCAGATGCTTTTGGCGCCATTGTATACGTACCACAGGACAACGCATACGAGATTCGTGGAGGTGATGGCTATTCGATAAATAGCAATAACTTCTATCCTGGTTGGGGGCTTCTCCCACCTGGCGCTTACATGTACATCGCCCAAGTAAGCGCGACAGACGGCGCCGGATGGTCAATTAACGACCTAATTCAGGCGGATACCCAGTACGCGAATGTTGGTAACGGCTTGGGCTACCTTGGGATTTACCCTGGTGAAGCTCAATCAGTAGCCAGTGCATTGGGTGGTAATCCAAACTTCGCGGTATCGAGAGCCGAGCAGTATCAATACGAATTGCAAGATACGAACACATGGAACACCACCCAACTCCTCCCCTTCTCCTATCTCGTCAACGAGTCGGGCGCGATCTTTACCAGCGACAACAGTACGTTGACGCCCATCGGTACGTACTACGATCCGACGACTGGGCAAACGTACACCCGGTACAGCTCGACGTTCCACATCGCAACTTCACGTTGGCCAGTGGCGCAAAGTCTGTCCGCATCGGTCCAAGGGAACAGCGTGACCTTGACTTTCCACACTGCCGTATACCTGTACAGCCAGCTCGCGACATATCACTACGATGCGGTGCAAATCACCAACACGTCGACTGGTCAAACACAGTGGTTGGCCGGAACGGGTTCCAGTGATATGAGCCAGATGCAGGCGGAATACGGGACGCAAGGGTACTTCACCGACACGTTTTCCGCCAGCAATCTGACGCCGGGGAATTATGTTGCCCGTGCCTGGGTCTCGGACGGTGTGGACCGCATTTCGGGGCCGGTCACGACCAGTTTCACGATTTCCGGCAATGGTGGCACTGGAGGCGGTGGCGGATCCGGCCAGTACAGCATCACGCTGACGGCCTCAAATACGAATCCCACCGTCGGGCAGTCGGTCACGCTGAACGCGCAGGCGTACGGCGTGGGTTACAACGGCTTGCCGAATGGGCACAGCTACTGGATCGTGATCAACGATCAGGACAACGCAGGGACTTTGCAAGGGCGGTTTAATCAGTATGAGGGCGGATATGATGCACCGACGGCATCGACGACCGCCGTCTCGAATCAGCCACTGACGGACACGTATGTTGCCGAACTCTTGGACGGTGCAACGTTGCAAGTCCTAGCCACTTCGTCTCCGGTGCAGGTGACGTGGGGCAATAACAATGGGGGCGGAGGTACACCGCCGATTCCTGCGCCTGGTCCAACGCCCATTCCTACACCGATACCCACCCCGACGCCTATTCCGACACCGATTCTGGCACCGACACTCACAGCAAATCCTACGAGTCTGAACGTAGGACAAGTGTCAATCTTAACAGCTACAGCTCCTTATGTGCCTCCCGGCGATTACCTTGTCATTTGGGATGAGAGTACCGGGCAGGAGCTCAATCGTTCTATTACAACGGGTAACAACGTTACAATTGAGGCGTGGGTTAGTGAACCTTCTCCTGAGTCACAGACATACATCGCCCAGATAAGTCCGTCGTGGACCAATGAATACCAATTTCTTGCTCAATCCAATCCGGTTACAGTAACATGGACACAACAGGTTCAAATTGCTCTGTCAGCCAATCCGACTTCGTTGAATGTTGGGCAGGCTACCACACTCACAGCAACTGTCGTGAGCGGATGGCAGCCCAATAACATGTGGTTGAAGATCTTCAACGAAACAACGGGCCAGTGGCTCGGCGGTTCATGGAGCTCCACGTATACGACGCAATATGCGTCACAAAGTGCCGGGACCGATACGTTCATCGCGTATGTGACGGTGTATTCGCCGGATCACAGTTCCTACATCAACAATGCCTATCAGTCTAACACCGTGAACGTCACTTGGAATCAACCCACTCCACCTCCGCCGCCCAATTGCGGTCAACCGTATGATTCCAACGTGCAATGGGTGAGCCTTGGCAACGGCGATGAGGAGTTGACGTGGATCCGCAACGATCCGACGCCGCAGTACGATCCGCAGACCAACTCGTGGCAGTGTGTGGATCATACGACTCAGGAATCGAAGGTCTACACGCACACTGTGAACAACGGCCAAATTTCTGGGTTGTCGTATGATCCTGGCACGCCGCAGAACATGTGGCTGCCGGTGCCGTCGAGTGAGTGGGATGCGGCGCAGTGTCCGGGACTGTTCTGTACCTACTTCCAACAGCATGGTTTTACGGGAACGGAAGTGGGCGGCCCGAACGCGAATCAGATTTCGAGCAACGTTGTGATCAACGGCATCACGTTCCACACTTACGGACCGCCGATTGGCCAGCAGACCCCAACCGTGTGGGTTCGCCCGGATGCAGGCTTTGGCTTCCGGTACGTGTGGCAAGGGTCTCCGCATGCGCTGCCGCAGAGCGGGACGGTAACGTTCACAATGACCAATCCTGATGGTGGGAGCATCACGTGGACGAAGCCACTGATCATTAACTCGGAGACGTTGCAGACGCAGGGCACCAATCTGCTGGGTCTCGACCAACCACCTCCGGCTGCCACGGAAGTGTTCAGTTGCTGGACGGATGTGCCGAAGGGCGTGTACCTGAACGGCCAGCCTGAACTCGCGGCGTGGAGTCTGAGTCCGGATCCGGCGACGGCGTTCGCGCAAGGCGCGCATATCTCGTTCACGATCACGGTGAACACGGATGCGGGGAGCTTCACCGTGACGGCGCAAAACGTTGCGAGCACGTTCGGGTGGCCTGCGTACTGGTTCACGCGCCTCGGAAACGACAGCTTGGTTCAACAAGCCGAGAGTCAACAACCGCAGCAGGCTTGGCAGAACGTTGTGACGTACGCGGATCCGTCGCTGCATGTCGCGCCGGGGTATGGGACGTTAGGTCAGTGATAAACAGCGAGCCGCCTCTCCAATGTGGTGGGGCGGCTTTCTTTTCGTCTTCGTCGTGCAAACACCTCTTCAGTAGGAGGGGATTTTTTATGAGCACCATCCACATTGATCGGCTCAAGCCGCATCCAAAGAACGCTGAGTACTTCGCCGATCTCGGCGGCGATAAGTATGAGGAGCTTAAGCGGAGCATTGCGACGAACGGGATCCGCGATCCGTTGAAGATCCTCCCCGACGGTACTATCCTGGCTGGCCACCAGCGGTATCGGATTGCGAGGGAGCTGGGAATCCAGCAGGTGCCGGTGGCGATTTATGATGTGTCGCCCGAAGAGGCAGAGTACCTGCTTATCGCCGACAATGAAGAGCGGCGCGGTGAGGACAATGATCCAATGAGGAAAGCGCGGAGAGCAAAGTTTTTGGCGGAGTACTGGGGCGTGCAGAGAGGAGGGGATCGTCGTTCAAAAGACCAAATTGGTCTTTTGAAAACACTAGACGATATCGCTGATTCACTAGGAGAAAGTAAAACGAACACGAAGCGCCTCATCAAGCTAAACGATCTCATTCCAGAACTTCAAGCCTTGGTCTCCTCCGGCAAACTCGGCACCACTGCTGCTGAACAGTTGGCGTATCTATCTCCGGATATCCAGCGCGCTCTTTATGAAGCCCTGGGCGACGAGATTGCTTCTCGTACAGTGGCTGAGACCAAAGAACTTCGGCGTCGGTTGGAGGAGGCGGAACGTCGAGATCAAGAGATGTCCCGCTTGCGTGAAGAGTTGATTGAGCTTCGCAACCGTGGACGTGACGAAGACCGCAGCCGTATCGCTGAACTCGAAGCTCGAATCCGAGACTTGCAAGGACAGACCGCACGGTTGGCTGAGCTGGAACGCGAATTGGCCTTTGTGAAAAGCCGAGGGCGAGATGAGGATCGAGCGCGGATTGAGGAACTGGAACGACAAATTGAAGAGCTTCGAAATCGACCTGTCGAATACGTGGAAGTGATCCCCTCTGCGGTGATAGATGAAATCGAGACCTGGAAACAGCGTGCCGCTGAGCTTGAGCGCAAGCTGAAGTCCACAGAAGAACTCGTCAATCAACACGCGGAGCGTGTCGCCAAGCTGTTCGACGAGGTCGTGAGGCTCAAAAGTGGCGGCGCGGTCGTGGAGATGCCCAAGAGGCGAGACGACGATTTCAACGTCTCAGAGTGGGCCAAGCAATATTTCCGGTTCATGGGTGACACATCGTTTCTGCTGAAAGCGAACCCCGAGCGAATGGACGCGCTTGTGGAGCATCTGTTGCAGAAGCGTAACACCGATATCTTGCTGTTGGACCTGCAAATGCTGGAGCGCGTTGCGGCATTTGCAGAGTACATGCACAAGCGGTTATCCGAACGGTTGCACAAGCCACAGTTGATCAAGGGTTGACGCAGTAGCATTAAATTTTGTCCGTCATACCCCAATCGTGTTGGAGGAGGATGCATATGCGCTTTCGCGAGGAACAGTTAAAGGCGTTCAAAGCGTTTCTTGTCGAGCATCCAGAATGTACAAGTGACGATGTGTGCTGGCTTGTGACGCCTTGGTTTGTCGAATGGTTGCAGCGAAAGAACGTTCGGCGTTCGTGACGTAGGATCATGGCGCGGCAGAGATGAGGCGTTCCGTTTCATCTCTGCCGCGCTTTTTGTCTTCCAATCCCCCTTCAAGTGAAAGGGGGATTTACGAGTGGAAATTCGTCATCCAAAAGAACAAATTCATGACTTCAAGTCTTTTCTTGTTGACAAGCCTGTGTTCCGGAGGAGAGAGGTTTGGCCGAGGTTTCTACAGCCGCATTTCCAACAATGGTATACACCCGAGCGGGGAATGAAAGCGGCGGAAGACGTGTATTGGCATAGTTTTCTCCGGCGGGTGAGCTTCGATTCGGGTTCGAAGAAGCGGATTATCTATCCGGTTCGGTTGCCAGGTGGCGAGTGGATCCATGTGGCGGTTCCCTTGGTGGATCGCGAGGATCCAATCCTAAGCTCGATCGTCTTTCGCAGAGTGCAGTCGGAAGACATCGAGAAGGCGATTCCCGAGCTTCAGGCTTACTACCAATACTTCCTGGAATACGGCGAACCTATCGCTAAGGTTGAAGATGGCAAGGTCATTAGGAAGACCGACGAGGTTGAGGTTTGACATTCTATGCCTTTGCGTCGATCACAACGACGCACAGGCGTTCTTTGACCGTAGGTCTTAACACAGGAGGCGGACAGACATGGATAAGGAGACCATCATTCAAGCATTTCATTGTAAGTTTCTCGATCTGATTCTTCAGCACATCGATGCGACCGAAGACGAGATTGGGAAACTGGGGGAACCGCTTGCCGAGGCGTACTTCCGCAAGATGCTCGATGCAGACGAGCTCATGCAGTTTGCGCAATTGGAGTACTTGCAAGGAGCGCTCGAGTACCTTCGCACCGAGAGCGAATACGCGCTCTGGTATTTGAGGCATCGTGATCGGATCCCAGCCGATGTGGAGCCCTTGTACCCAGAGGCGATTCGGCGCGCTGAGGAGCAGAAGTTAAGCATCGAGCAATTGGAAGCAACTTTTGATCGGATTGACCAACACATCGAAAACGTGGAGCAAAGCAAAAAGCGGCTCATGGACAAACATATCGAGGCATTGTTCGCGCAGTTATTCGACGCTAACGGCTTCGATTTTGTGGTCAGAAAGGGGCTGCGGAAACGCCTCAGAAGGAACAGTCTGGTTTAACAATCCTTATAGGATCCAATTCGGATCATTTCTTGTGTCGCTCATCACACTGGTCGTAACCCTGGTCCGTACACGCAAGTGACCGCCCCCAATAGGTTCGCGCCGATGGGGCGGTCACTTGCCCGCAACACGAATACGGGCAGGGGCAACGCCCGAGGCGTTGGTGCCCGGGAGTCGGTGTTGGCCGCACCGGCTCCTATTTTCATGTTTAGTCTACCACAAGGCGAATATACATGGGAAGGTTGTCCACTTGCTTGAGCTCGAGAACCGAGTAAGCTGGGAGTTGTATGCCAAAGTTGGAGGAGATGTTCCTTGTTCGTTGCTGCTCCGTTTGACTCCGTAGTTTCGCTTCTTCCTGCAAATGTAACACATTCCGCGGTTCATCGCGCCTCCTCCACGCCCAGTTCCCAAGCCATTCAGGTGCGTTCGCTCGTCGTGGATGGGCAACCCGTGAATGAGGTCATGATCAATGTTCGAGATCCGCATATTGAGGTTCAGCCCGCTATCGCGAATCATGAGCTTGGTACCACGGCAACGTTAACTCAAATTGCCCAGCAGAATCACGCCATTGCTGCGATCAACGGCACGTTCTTCGACGCGGGCGGAGACAACTTCCCAGCCGGGGCTTTGGAGTTGAACGGCCAATTCGTGTACAACGACAAAGGCACGCTTCTCGGCATAGGTACTCAAGGCCAGCTTACGATGCTGCGGGCGACTGAGGAGCTGTCGCTGAACGTCTACGATCCTACGAATACGATCAGCAACCTGTGGCCTTGGTTTCTCAACACCTTGAGCACCAACCCTATGCGGATCAGCGTGTTGACGCCGTTCTACGGGCCGCGCACTCGCGATTCGTCGTCTGTCGTGGCAGAAGTGGAGAATAACAAGATCGTTGCGATCCACGACGGCACCACGCCAATTCCAAGCAATGGCTATGACATCGAAATCGGTGCAGGTGAGGCGAAAACCCCCATCATGCAACGGGTCCATGTGGGGGATCGGGCAGTGTGGGGAGACACTGTAGTTTCACTGGACACAGGAAAGACTGTACCGTTTAGTGCTTATCCAAACGCCATTGGAGCAGGCCCCATGTTGCTCAACAATGGCCGCATCGACATCGAGCCAGCAAAAGAAGGGCTGGATAACTACGAAGTTGTGGATGCTGTGACACTGCGTTCGGTGGTCGGGTTCAATTCGTCCGGGCAGTTGGTGTTTTTGACGATTCACGACGCGAATGTATACCAGGAAGCGCAGATTGCCAAAGCGCTCGGTTTGACGTACGCGATGAACCTGGACGGCGGGAGTTCCACGGGACTGTGGTATGAGGGGCGCTACTTGACGGTTCCGCAGCGAGCCTTGGCGACTGCGATCGTGGTGGAAGAGAGGTAACACATGCACTCCAATTAACAGCCTTGCGTCGAAAGGTGGCGCAAGGGCTGTTTTTATGCCGTTTTGCCCTGCAGACATCGCTCTTCGGAGGGGGCGATCTCTCATGCAACAAACCTGGGCGGTCTTCGCGAATGGCGCGCAGGTGCGCGTGTTTTGGTTGGATGGCGAACCATGGTTTGACGCCGTCGGGGTGTGTGAGGCGATGGGGCTGCGTAACATTGAGAAGGCGATACGAAGGTTGGACGACGACGAGAAGGGTTTGGTGACGGTCGACAACGCAGGCGGGCGCGAGGAGATCCTGGTTGTTCGCGAGTCGGGGATGTTGCGTTTGGCGCTTGCAGGCCGAGAACCCCACGCGCGTGCATTTCAACGTTGGGTGGTGCGCGAGGTGTTACCTCTTGCGATCCGAGGTCAGCGTCCCAACGCTTTGGAGGAACAACTGCGACTTGAGAAGGTCTCGTTGCTCGTCGAGATCCTCGCAGCATATCAAGACCGATTGTCGAACGACGGGATCGAACATCTTGCCAAAACAATCGCAAATCTCCTAACTTAATTGTAAGAACTTAACCATTCTCCACGCGTTTTTGGAGGTGGCCCTTGTGGCACGTTCGGATTTGGAGGATCTGATTCAGGAATATGAACTGACATTGCAACGCATCAAGGAGGCCAAGCGGGAAACCCAAAAACGTCTTCAAGAACATCCCGAGCTCGAGCGCGATGTGTGGCTGTATGAAAGTATGGCGCGCTCCTTGGACTACACCTTGTGCCTAATGGAGGGTACGACGCGTGTTGAGCATCGCGAAGTGCTCGTGGGCGATCCAGCGGTGTTGGATCGGCTCGCAGCGAAATGCGTTGGAGGAACACAGCCTGGAAGATGGGATAGGGACGACGAGGGAGACGCGGCAGAGGGTGTGGTGGAATGGTGGCGGCAGAGGCTTCCCGTCGCATGGCGCTCTGTGTTAAGCCTTCGCGAAGCCGCTTGTCTGTTTGCCTACGAACGCGGTATGAGCTATGCGGGGATAGCACAGGCATTGGGTGTCACTCGTGGATCTGTACAGTCATACGTGAGGCGAGCGAGGGAGAAACTCGAGCGTGCGAATGCCGTTCAACTCGGCCTATTTGACGATACACCGGATCTAGGCGCGTAAGATGCCATACACCTCTCCACATGAAGGAGGGGTGTTTTTTATGCACACCATCTATTGGCACGACAACATTCTCTTTTTAGACAACGGTAGCGCGTATGGGGTCTATCGGTTACCAGCGTTGCCGTACGAACATCAGCCGGAAGCGGTCAAGCGGAGTATCTATCGGCAATTCGAAGTGTTCTTTCAAACGTATCGCGGGCAAGGGCAGCTCCTCAGTGTCTCCGTGCCGATTTCGGCAGAGGAAGTTTCTTTAAGGATGCGTTCCTTTGGAGATCATCCGCATTGGCGCGCCCACGTGGACCTGGTGATGCAACGTCTGCATGGCCAGACACCTTTCGAACGACTCACAGTGCTCATCTTGCCGCTCGCTTCGCCG
>Ga0167615_1000242_pt1 | contig 18048 bp, 15 predicted proteins | sample BED_Mat_host_9_1_FD_111800 | JGI IMG/M metagenome (GOLD analysis project Ga0167615, IMG submission 111800) | Extremophilic microbial mat communities from Yellowstone National Park, USA - BED_Mat_host_9_15 (v2) (version 2) | ecosystem: Environmental > Aquatic > Thermal springs > Hot (42-90C) >... | reverse complement strand
GACGCTCGTGCCCAACCCGATGTTCGGCGGGCACAAGAGCACGCTCGACAAGTTGATCTTCCAGTATGAAGCGACCAACGATGCGGAGTTCGCGGCGCTGAAGACCGGCGCGGTGAACCTGGGCTATCTCGACCTGTCGCAGTACGAATCGCGACAGTCACTCACGTCGTCTGGCTACACCATCACGCCGGCGTACAATTTTGGGTACAACTTCATCGAGCTGAACCAGCAAAAGGGCTCCCCCATGTACGCCGCATTCAGCGATGTGAAGGTGAGGCAGGCGCTCGAGTACGCGATCGACCAGAACGCCATCAACCAGGACATCTATCACGGCTTTGCGCCGCCGCAGTACGGGCCGATCCCGACGACGCCGAAGACCATCTTCTTCGATCCGAATCTCGCCAAACCGCTCTTTCCGTTCAGCTTGGCGAAAGCGCGGCAGTTGCTGGAGTCGGACGGCTGGAAGATGCAAAACGGCGTGATGACCAAAAACGGCTTGCAGCTCAAGTTCCAGGTCATCTACCCGAGCGGCACCCAGTCGACGACGCAGATGATGGAGCTCATTCAGCAGGATTGGAAACAGATTGGTGTCCAGATTTCGCTGAAGCCCATGCCGCTGTCCGAGATCTTCGGGATCATTCAGGACACCTCCAATCCGGGCAAGTGGGCGGCCGCGGCAGGCACCGGCATCACGTATGGCGGATCGTACCCGTCCGGTGAGCAGCTGTTTGAGCCTGGCGGGCTTGACGGCTTCGGCTACAACGATCCGGTGCTCGACAAGCTCATCGCCGCGACCACATCGCCGGCGCCCTCGCAGCAGGCGTCGCTCAAGGCGTTCTTCGCGTACGAGGAGTACTGCGCGAAGCAGGTGCCGGTGCTTTGGACGAACGGCGTGGCGAGCCTCATCGCCGTGGCGCCGAACGTGCACAACGCGACCGAGCAGTACCTGAATCCGACAACCGGTTATCCACTCCTTAACTATATTTGGATGTCTAAGTGACAGGAATCCATCATGAAGAGCGCGGCTGGGCTTCCCGGCCGCGCAGAAGAAGGGAGGGAAAGGCGTGGTCACAGAAACGCAGGTGGCAAATTCCGCTGGCGAGCCGCGCGTACAGGCCACGAAGTGGCGAACGTGGAAGCGGTTCTGGCGGTATCCGCTGAGCTCGATTGGCGTGATCGGCATGGTCCTTTTGTTTGCGTTCTGTTTCGTGGGGCCGATGATCTATCACGTCAGCCCGACGCAAGGCGATTTCACCGCGCTGCTCCAACCGCCGAGCGCCAAGCATCCGCTGGGCACGGACGATGCGGGTCACGACGTGCTCGCCCGCATGATGGTGGGTGGTCAGGCGTCGCTTGAAGTCGGCTTTCTATCCGCGTTCGTGGCAATGGCGTTTGGAACGCTGTACGGCATGGTGAGTGCGCTCGCGGGCGGCTGGGTGGACATCATCCTGATGCGTATCGTGGACATTCTGCTGTCCATTCCGAGCATCTTCATCCTGCTGTTCCTGAACGCGACGTTCAAGCCGAACGTGGGTCTCATGATTTTCGTCCTCGCTGCGACGAGCTGGCTCGGCGTGAGCCGTATCGTCCGCGGTGAAGTGTTGAAGATCAAGAACGAGACGTACGTGGAAGCGGCGCTCTTGGCGGGCGTGCGAACGTGGCGGCTGATGACCAAGTACCTGGTTCCGAACTTCATCGGGACCGTGTTGGTGACCACGACCTTCGCAGTCGCAGACTCCATTCTCTCGATTGCAGGTCTATCATTCCTCGGACTTGGGTTGCCGCCCCCGGCGCCGAACTGGGGTGCCGATCTGTCGGCTGCGATGAACTACATCTTCCAGAACGCGTGGTGGCTGATTTACCCGCCAGGCATTCTGATTCTGTGCTCGCAGCTGTTCGTGAACTTCATCGGCGATGGCCTGCGCCATGCGCTTGAAACGCGCACGGACTGATGGCGCGAGTCGATCACGGAAGCGAGGTGAGCCCGAGTGCTGAGTTACATTGTGCGCCGCATCCTGCAGGCCATTCCGTCGCTCATCGGCATTTCGATTATCACGTTCATTTTGCTCCATATTGTGCCGGGTAACCCGGTCCGCATCCTGCTGGGCCAGCACTACACGCCGCAGCGGGCCGCGGCGCTGGCGCAGTCGCTCGGCCTGAACAAGCCGCTGTACATGCAGTATCTGATCTGGCTGTGGAACATCCTCCACGGCAACCTCGGATACTCGTACAATTACACGGAGCCGGTGACGTACCTCATCGGGCACGCGCTGCCGAACACGTTGTCGCTCGTGTTGATTGCGACCATCTTCGCGCAGCTGTTCGCGATGCTCATTGGCACGGTGCAGGCGTACTTCGAAAATAGTATTGCCGATCACATCATTACCGTGCTGAACTACTTCTTCTATTCGATGCCGTCGTTCTGGTTGGGCATCCTGATGGTGATGTTTTTCTCTATCCAATTGCACTGGTTTCCGTCCGGCGGCGTGGTGAACCCGCAGGATCCGAATCCGGGCTTCTGGGATTGGCTGCACCACCTGGTCCTGCCGGCCGCGACGTTGACGCTGGTCACCCTGGCCGGCTACTCCCGCTACATGCGCTCGTCCGTGCGCGAGACGCTTCTCATGGACTACGTCCGCACGGCGAGAGCCAAAGGCTTGCGGGAGTCGCAGGTGTTGTGGCGTCACGTCCTGAGGAACTCGATTCTGCCGCAGATCACGCTTTTTGGCCTGTCGTTTCCGGCCCTCTTCGCTGGCGCGCTGTTCATCGAAGAGATCTTCAACTACCCGGGCATGGGGCTTTTGTACTGGAATGCCGTGGGCACACTGGATTATCCGGTGCTGTTGGGCGTGACGATGTTCCTCGGTGCGCTGACCATCATTGGCAACCTGTTGGCGGACATCCTGTACAGCCTGGTGGATCCGAGAATCAGCCTTGAGTCGATGTCGTGACGACACGGTGCGGTGCTGGGGCGAAGCGGGCCCTGGCGCCGCACCGTTCTTTGATGCCCCGTATTCTTAGAGAATTCTTAGAGTTGGGGCAGAACGCGAGAAACGCAGGCGTGATGCGGTATCTGCGGCTTTTATCACTCGCATGGTGTTATATGTAAGCTGACACGACCTTTACAAGAGCCTCGAGGGCTCGTAGGATGAGCTTATCGAAAGCCAGAAATCAAATAAAGAGTCTGTGAATTCGGATCCTATCGGAACACAGACGCCATAGGGGGGTTATCATGACACGTCAACGTCAGCACAAGTGGTCGTCGAGGCGGCTCGGCGTGGCAGCGGTCACCGTAGCGCTGGGCGCCGGGATGATTGCCGGATGCGGAACGCAGCAGAATTCGTCGAATTCGACCACCAACAGCACGCAAACCACCACGCAACAACCGCAGAAGGGCGGCACGCTGGTGGTGGCGCTTGCACCGTCGACGAACATCAACTGGTATCTGCCAATCACGAACTCATCTAATGCGAGTATTTACAATGCGGCGCTACAAATTCTGCTCTATCCCGGGGTCATCTACGTCGGAAGCAATTATGCGATTGATTGGAACGACAGCTTCGCGAGCAGCATCGACTACAACGCCACCGGTACTGTGTACACGATTCACCTGAAGAAGAACTGGGTGTGGTCCGACGGCAAGCCGGTGACGGCGCAGGACGTGGTGTGGGACTACAACCTCATTAAGGCGACGGATGAGTCCAACGTGCCGCCTTGGCCGAACTACAACGCGGGTTCGGGCGGCGTGCCGGCGAACGTCAAGAGCGTGGTGGCGCTTGACAACTACACGGTGCAGATCACGCTGAAGAAACCCGTCAACCAGCAGTGGTTCATCTACAATGGCATCGGCCAGCTCACCGCTTTGCCTGAACACGCGTGGAACAAGTATCCCAACAACATGGCCCAGGAGATCGCGTACCTGGGCAAAGAGGCCACCAACCCGAGCTTTTTTACCGTGGTCGACGGTCCCTTCAAGCTCGTGAGCGCGAAGCAGGGCCAGGCCTGGGTGTTGGTCCCCAACCCGACGTTCGCGGGCCACAAGAGCACGCTGGATAAGCTCATTTTCCAGTACGAGGGCTCGGCGGACGCGGAGTTTGCCGCGCTTCGCAGCGGCTCGGTCAATCTGGGGTATCTCGATCCGTCGCAGTGGAACGCCAGAAAGAGCTTGCTCCAAATGGGTTACAAGATTGTACCAGCCTATAACTTTGGCTACGATTTCATCGAGCTGAACTTGCAGAAGGGTTCGCCGCTGTACAGCGCGTTCAATGACCTGAAGGTTCGCGAGGCGCTCGAGTACGCGATGAACCAGAACGAGATTGATCAGACGATTTACCACGGCTTCGCGCCGCCGCTCTACGGTCCAATCCCTGCCCAGCCGAAGACGGTGTTCTATGATCCGTCGCTCAACAACCTGTTCGCCTACAACCCAGCGAAGGCGAAGCAGTTGCTCGAGTCGGACGGCTGGAAGATGGAAAACGGCGTGATGACGAAGAACGGCCAAAAGCTCCAGTTCACCATGCTCGTGTCCTCAGGCTCTGAATCGACGCTGCAGGAGGCGGAGCTCGTGCAGCAGGATTGGAAGCAGATTGGCGTCGACGTCACGCTTCAGCAGATGCCGTTCAACCAGGAAATCGGGATCATGAGCGACACGAAGAACCCCGGCAAGTGGGCGGCGGCGGCCGGCACGGGCATCACGTACGGCGGATCGTATCCGTCCGGCGAGCTTCTCTTCGAGCCCGGTGGCCTGGACAACTTCGGATACAACGATCCGACGGCCGACAAACTGATTGCGAAGACCACGGAGCCGGTCTCCTCGCAGGCCGAGAACATGAAAAACTTCTTCGCGTACGAGGATTACATCGCAAAGCAGCTGCCGGTCCTGTGGCAGAACGTTCCGGCCGGCATCACGGTCATCGCGCCCAACGTGCACAACGCGACGACGCAGGTGCTGAACCCGACGACCGGGTACTCGCTCCTCAACTACATCTGGATGTCCTCCAGCAAGTGATTCCTCTCACTCGGGCAAGCCGCCGTCGGCTTGCCCGAGACCGTGTTGGACCAACGCGGTTCGAAGCTCCTGTGGAATCCTCGTCCTGCCTTCATACGTCCTGCCTCGCACAGAATGGTAGCGCATGCGGATCTCGGCGGGTACCATCGCGCGCGCCTGCTCGCGGCACGGCGGATGGGCCGTGAGCACCACGCGTTTCGCCTCGGCCGGTGCGAGGTGCAGGCCCGTCACTTGGCGTCCGTCCACCAGCGGCGCAATGGACGCGGCGTCTTGCCCCTCCATGCGCCACATCTTGATGTCGAGCGCCGGTCCCGTGCCGTAGTTTCGGATTTGCGCCACCAGATTTCCACCACTCCACGCGAAGTCGTCGATCACGACCATCGGCACGAAGATGAGCTTGGTGTCGCGCCGGATTTGGTACCAGGCCGTGACGGCGAGGGCCAGCGTGCCGATGGAGGACAACACGCTGCACGCTTCCATGAGGTCCAGTTCCGCCATGCCGAGCACGCGATATTCCCCTCCCTGAAGTATGTCTCCTCCAATTTGGAGGACACTGTGGAAGGGTGCAGGGAGGAGGGTCAACATGCACGGATCGATCGCATCCATTGTTCCGTTTCTCGTCATTATCCCCGTGGCGCTCCTGACCAAACACGTGATTTTGGGGCTCGCGCTCGGGCTGTTCGTCGGCTGCTATATCGAACACCCCCGACCACTCGCGGGGCTTGAGGCCGCCATCGCGTACGTGATCCGCGAGGTGGGGCTCGCCGGCAACGTGAGTCTGATTCTCTTTCTTTACCTGTTCGGATCGTTCGTCGGCCTCCTGCGCGTCTCGGGCGGCGTCAAGGGGTTCAGCCGGTGGATGGAGGCCCGGATTCGTTCACCGCGAGGCGCCTTCGTGTTCACTTGGCTGTCGAGCCTGTTCACCTTCATGGCGCCCGACTTCCGGATTCTGACGGTGGCGCCCATCGTAAGCCGGGTCTTCGAGCGGTTTCACGTCCGGAAGGAGCAGGTGGCGTTCACCATCGACGTGACGGCCACGCCGATGTGCGCCGTGGTGCCCATTGGAACCGCGTTTGTCGCGTACATGGTCGGACTCATGCACACGGCGGCGCATCACGCCGGGGCGGCTTCTCCGTATGCCCTGTTCCTCGCCACCATCCCCTACAATTTCTTCGCCTGGGCCATGCTCATCATGGGCGCGTTCTTGACGTTTTTCCGCTTCTCGCGACAGGTCCAGGCATCGACTCGGACCACTGGGCTCCTGCCGGATTGCCCGGAAGACCGCTCCTTGCCTCGCCTCGCACGCGAGCAGCGCGGGGCGTTGGCGCTCGAAGCCGGGGCCATTGGCCTTCCGCAGGATGCCGCGGTCCAGCGTGGCATGCGCCGCCCCGAGGACAGAGGGGAGGAGGTGCCCGATCCCGTCGAGGCGCTGGCGAAGCGCGCGCACCCATCGGCGCTCAACCTCGTCCTTCCCCTGGGACTGCTGCTCGCGAGCACGCTCGCGCTGACGATCCTCTCGGGCTTTGCGCCGGGGCGATCCTTGGTCCAAGCGTTCGTTCAGGCGAACGCGGCAAAGGCCATGCTCGAGGCGCTCGTGCTCACGGTGGTGGCGATGATGGTCCTCTACGCCGTCCGCGGCACGCCGCTCAATCGAATCATGGTGGGCTTTTTGCAGGGCGGCAACGAGATGATGCCCGTCATCGTCCTCCTGGCGCTCATCTGGGCCGTCTCCGCGGTCGCGTCCGATCTCGGCTTTGCGCAGTTTTGCCAGCGCGAAATCGTCCAGTACGTGCCGAGATCGCTCATCATTCCGGCGCTCTTCGTCTTCGGGTGTGTCATCTCCTACGTCCTCGGAAGTTCGTTCGGCACGTGGGCCATCCTGATGCCCATCGCGTTTTCGCTGGCCCAGGGCGGCGCGGGGAGTCTCGCCATCGCGGCGGGGGCCGTGTTCGCGAGCGGCACGTTCGGCGGTTTTGTCTCGCCGTTGAGCGACAACACGGTGGCGATGGCGACCGTGATGAAGGTGTCCGTCATGGACTACGCCAACTTCAAGCTGAAGACGGCGCTCATCCCGGTGGCAGCCTGCGCAGTCGGATACTTCTTGCTGAGCGAGATGACCCGCTGACAAAACCGCGCGGATAGTCCTTTTCGGGCCTTCGGAGAGGCGCCTTCGCTCACTTGCTGGGCGCGAATGGGTGAGGTATCGTAAGGGGGCTGACGACCGAAGTGGAGGAAGGTGATGTCCCATGCGCCCGCAATCGCTGCTGAAGTCGTATCTGTGGGAGCATCGCTTCGGCTATGTCGGATCGACGCTTTCCATTCTCGTCTCGGAATGGATCTTCGTTCAATTCCCTAACGTGCTCGGCCGCTTCACCGACGCCTTGACCGCGCATCGGTTGAGCGGCCGAGGCGTTTTCATGTATGCGCTGATCCTCATGGCCATCGGCACGCTGTACGTCTTCTTCTACGGCATTGGCCAGTCGCAGAACGGCCGCGCGGCCCGCGGGTTTGAGTACCTGCTGCGAACGAAGTTGTTCGACCATTGGGAGAAGATGGACGTCGACTATTTCCGCCGGCGCAGCATCGGGGATTTGCTGAGCCACGCCATGAACGACGTGCAGCAGGTCCGCGAGGCGCTCTCCGGGGGGCTCAATATCCTCACGAACGCCGTGTTTCTGCTCATCGCCACGCTCGTGATGACCTTCACCACCGTGAGCTTGAAGCTCACCGTCCTCAGCATGATTCCGCTCGTGGCCATCCCCTTTTTCGTCGTGTGGATAGGTCCCAAGGTGCGAGCCTCCTCAAAACAGGTGCAGGAGGCCCTTTCGTCGATGTCCGAGCTCGCGGAGGAGAGTTTCACGGCGATTCGGCTGGTCAAGGCGACGGCCAACGAGCCCATTGAGGTGAAACGGTTTGCCGATCGCGTCGATCACATTGTGTCGCAACAGATGTCCCTGGTCCGCAAGCAGGCCGCGTTCCAGTCCATCATCCCGACGGCGAGCTCGGTCGCATTCGGGATTGCGCTCCTCTACGGGGGCTGGCTGACGATCCGGCACGAGATTCCCATCGGCGCCTTCGTGGCGTTCACCCTGTACCTGGGGCAACTCGTCGTGCCGCTCCAACAGATTGGCCAGGTCATCAACTCGTATCAGCGCGCCTCCGCGTCCATGGCGAGGCTAGATGTCCTGCTGCAAGAAAAGCCTTCCGTCGCCGATCCGCCACATCCCGTGCGCCTGGAGCGGATCGAGGGCGCGGTGGACATCCATCTCGACGCCTTCACATACCCGGATGGGAAGCGCCCTGTGCTGACAGACATTCATCTTAGCGTTCGCCCGGGGCAGACCTTGGGCATCGTGGGGCGCACAGGCTCCGGCAAGACCACCCTGGTCAGCCTCTTGCCCCGCATCTACGATCCGCCGCCGGGGGCCATTCGGATCGACGGCTGTGATGTCCGCGATCTGTCGCTTGAACAGCTGCGGAAGGCCATTGCCTTCGTGCCGCAGGACGGGTTTTTGTTCTCGACCACGCTGCGGGAGAACATCGCCTTCGGCCGGCCGGACGCGGCGGACGAAGACATCGTGGCCGCGGCTCGGGCGGCTTGCCTCGAGGACGACGTGGCTCAGTTCCCGGACGGATATGACACCCTCGTCGGCGAGCGCGGCGTGACCCTGTCCGGGGGGCAGCGCCAGCGCACGGCCATCGCGCGCGCCTGGTTGAAGGATGCGCCCATCCTCATCCTCGACGACAGCTTGTCCGCAGTGGACATGGAGACCGAAAAGCGCATCCTCGCGTCGTTCCGCGCGCTGCGCCGTCGGCGCACCGTGTTCATCATCGCGCACCGGTTATCCGCCGTGCGGGACGCGGACTGGATCATCGTGCTGGACGACGGGCGCATCGCCGAGCAGGGGACGCATGACGATCTCGTCCGAAGAGGCGGCATCTACGCCGAGATGTACCGGTTGCAGGCACGGGAGGAGGAGGTCTCGTGAAGCAGGAGCGCCCATCTTCGTCGCCGAGTCTGAAGTCGCTCGCGCGCCTGCTGCCGTTCGCGCGGCCCTACGCGTGGCAGTTTGCGGGCGTCATCGCACTCGTGGTCGTGTTCAACGCGTCGAGCGTCATGCAGCCGTATCTCGTGAAAATCGCCATCGACCAGGACATCTCGAGCCACCACCCGAATCCGCGCGGGCTCGTCGACATCGCGGCGCTTTACATCGGCGTCGTCGTCGCCGGCGTCGCCGCGAACTACCTGCAGATCACGCTGCTGCAGAAGGCGGGCCAGAGCGTCATCCGGAGCATCCGCGTCGGGCTTTTCCAACACATCGAGCGCCAGTCCATGCGCTTTTTCGACAACCGGGCCGTCGGCGCGCTCGTCGCGAATGTGTCGAACGACACGGAAACGGTCAACCAGTTCTTCACCAACTTCTTTCTGAGCATGATTCGGGACGGCCTGTCCATCCTCATGATTCTCCTCGCGATGTTTCGCCTGGACGTGCGCATGGGCCTTTTCTCGCTGGTGCTCGTCCCCATCATCTTCGCCGTCGCCGCAGGCTTCCGGGGCGCGCTTCGGCGGCGCTACCAGCGCACGCGCACGCTGCTCGCGGGCATGGTCGCGTTTCTCGCCGAGAACCTCGCCGGCATGCGGATCACGCAGTTGTTCCGCCAGGAGGTGCGCCAGGCGGAGAAGTTTCGCGATCTCGCCGGGCAACATCGGGACGCCAACATCCGAGAATACCTCACATCCGTTTGGTTCAACCGCACCTTTGAGACGCTCGGCAACGTGTCCGTGGCCGCCGTGGTGTACATCGGCGGAACGGCGGTGCTCGGCGGCGCCATCCCGATTGGCACCCTGTACGCGTTCATTCGGTACATCCAACAATTCTTCCAGCCCATCAACGCCATGACGCAGCAGTGGAACACGCTCCAGTCGGCCATGGTCGCGGCCGAGCGCATTGGTCAGATCCTCGAAATCGAGCCCGAGGTGCTCGATCCCGAGGTTCCCGTCTCGCTGTCCAACGATGCGCGCGGGCGCGTGGAGTTTCGGCACGTCACCTTTGGCTACCATCCGCGTCATCCCGTCCTGCGGGACGTCTCGTTCGTCGCGGAGCCCGGGTCGTTTGTCGGCATTGTCGGGCCGACGGGCGCGGGCAAGAGCTCGCTGATGAGTCTCTTGCTTCGGTTTTACGATCCCGACGAAGGCGAGGTGCTGCTCGATGGGGTGCCGGTTCGGCAGCTCGCGCAGGACGCGCTGCACCGGTTGGTCGGGATCGTACAGCAGGAAGTGCATCTGTTCACGGGGACCATTCGCGACAACATCCGCTTGTTCCGCGAAGACATCTCGGATGAGCGCGTGCAGCAGGCAGCGCGCGCCGTGGGGGCGGATCGCGTCATCGCCAGATTGCCAGATGGGTACGACACCGTCATCTACGGCCGGGGCGCCAACCTGTCGATGGGTGAGCGGCAGCTCATCGCATTTGCTCGTATCGTCGCGCTCGATCCCAAGGTGCTCGTTCTCGACGAGGCGACCGCCAATCTCGACAGCCAGACGGAGATGTGGGTCCAGCGCGGGCTCGTGGCGGCGAGCCAAGGGCGCACCACACTGGTCATCGCGCACCGCCTCTCGACCATTCGCCATGCGGATCAGATCCTGGTGCTCGATCGCGGCCGGATTGTGGAGCGGGGGCGGCACGACGAGTTGGTGCGGCTCGGCGGTTTGTACGCGCGGCTTCACGCGGAAAGCGGCGTGGAATCCCGACTCTTCTCGTGACCGGTGGCGCGCTCGGCGCCTCAGCTGGCGCCAACCCGACGGCGCGCGGAAGCCTGGGTGAGCAGAGACGCGGGCCGACCTCTGTGCTATGATGGTAAGGACGTTTTGGCAAGGAGCGTGCAACCTTCCGGCGGGAGGAATCGCGGTGACGCCCAGAACACAGTTCACGCTAGGAGATATCTTCCGCATTTCGCTGTCCGCCTATCGCCAGCGGTTTCGATCGCTCATGGGCATCTCGCTCGTGTTTCTTCTTCCGTTTGACATCATCAATGCCTACGTGCAGTTGAGGTTCTTCGGGGCGGTGCCCACCAATTGGATGGCGAAGTTTCAACAGGCGCATTCGGTCAGCGAGGCTATCGCAGCCATTCCGCCGGTTTACACGACGTGGATGCCGTTCGTGTTCATGTTGTATTCGCTCGTGGTGCTGCCGCTCATGGCCGTCGCGACGAGTCGGGTCACCGTCGGCATGGTGGTGCATGGATTCGACGTGCCCGTGCAGGAAGCCGGGAATGACGCGTTTCGCAAGTGGCCCATGTCGTTCGTGACCCTGCTTCTGGTCTACGGATTGTATGGCGTCGCGTGCCTCGCCGCGTCGTGGGTCATCGGCCTTGGTGTCGGTCTGGCGGCGAGCGTCTCGCAGGTGTTCGGCGTGCTCGTCGGGGTCATCGGCCTCTTGGCGGCCCTCGCAGCTTCCATCTGGTACTGGGTCAGAGCTGCGTTCGTTCCCTACGTGATTGCCGAGGAGAAGCGCGGATACGCCGCGGCGCTGCGCAGGTCGTTCGAGCTCACGAAGGGCGAGGTGTGGCGGCTCGTCGGCTTCTTTCTCGCGCTCTCGTTGCTGCTCTCGGCTGTGGACGGGTTTCTTCTGCTTCTCGGCGGCGTGTTCGCGGTGATCCCGGGCCTCGGGGTCGTGGTCGCCGTGGTGGCGTCGCTCATCGTGGTGCCATTCGGATTTGTGGCGCTCGCGGTCATGTACATCGATCTCCGTATGCGGAAGGCGTGAGGACGTTTGGCTCGTGTCGCATCGTGGCTTCGACTGGATGCCGTCATTCTCCTTGGCTGGCTGCTCTACTTCGCCTACGCGGCTTCGGCGCCGCTGTCCGATCCCGACACGCCGTGGCACCTCGCCACCGGCGCCTGGATCCTCGCTCATCATCACGTGCCGACACACGATCCCTTTTCGTGGTCCATGCGTGGACAGCCCTGGGTGACGCAGGAGTGGCTGTTTGAGGTCGTGCTCGCTTGGTGCGCGCATCACTTCGGTTTCCCCGGGGTATACGGCATTCTGGTGGGGCTACAGACGTTGACGGTATGGTTCGTATACCGCCTGTGTCTGCACCTCTCTCGCGGCAACGCCGTCTTCTCCGCCATCGCTGCGGCGCTCGCGGTTGCGGCAGGCATGCCGTTTTGGGTGGTGCGCCCGCAGCTCGTCTCGTATATGATGTTTGCCCTGTTTCTTCTCCTCCTCGAGCGCGTTCGGAGGGGGAGTACGGGGTACGCGTTTCTGTTGATCCCGCTCACGCTCGTCTGGGCCAACGCGCACGCCAGCGTGTCGATTGGGATTGCGATGATCCTGTTCGAAGTGCTGGTCTCTTTTCTGCCGACCATCGGACGGTTTCAGGGGCAGCCGCTGCCGATGCGGACCCGCGCGCTGCTCATCGCCATCGCGGCCGCATGCGTGGGCGTCGGGCTCTTGAATCCCAACGGCATCCATGAATTCACCTATGCCCTGCTCTCCAACAACGCGCTCATGGTGAATTCCATCAATGAGTGGCATTCGCCCAACTTTCACAGCCAGTACTACAAGTACGGTGTCATTCCGTTCCTCATGCTCATCGCGCTCGTGGCCATTGCGCGCAGCCGCAAGTTGCCCTGGAAATACGTTTTGTATTTCTTCGCCTGTTTCGCGTTGACGCTCGTTTATCAGCGGTTCATGCCGTATCTCGCCATCGCGGGCGCGCCCCTCATTGCACTCCTCAGTTTCGACTGGTTGCGCGTGCTTTTGCGCCCAAGGCCTGTGCTCCGCTTCGTGTGGCTCGCGGCGATGCTTGGCGAGATCGTCGATTTCGGGCTTCGCATGCCGAGCATAGGCGGACCGGTTTCCGCGCATATGAACCCGAACGCGTATCCGGTGGCGGCGGTCGACTACCTGAAGTCCCATTCCATACCGGGGCCGCTGTTGAACGCGTACGACTTCGGGGGGTATCTCATTTATCGAGGTGTGCCGACCTTCGTGGATGGGCGCACGGACATCTATCTGCGATCCGGCGTGTTCGCCAACTACATGGACTTGCAGAATCTCGCGCCTGATGCGCCTGCGCTTCTGCAGCAGTATCATTTTCAGTCCGCCATTCTCCCGCCCGGATACAGTCTGACGACGTATCTGGAGAACAATCCGAACTGGACGCTCGTCTATTCGGACAACGTAGCGGATATCTTTGTCCGCAACGCGTCCACCACAGGTTAGGAGGGGGACCGATGTCCGCGGTCGTTTGTCCCACGTGTCATGCACCGGCGCGCCGGGTTGCTCTTCGCACCGTCAAAGCGATGCTCAAGGGCGCCGCACTCCGTCGACTCCAACCGGATGGCGATTTTTACTTTTGCGCATCCGCCGATTGCGAGGTCGTGTACTTTGCGTCAGGCCAGATCTTTCTCGTTGCCGACGTCAGGGAGCGCGTATTCCAAAAAGATGCGGGCAGCGACGCGCCCGTCTGCTATTGCTTCGACTGGACGCGTGAATCGCTCGTCGCCGCTTTGTTGCGAGGCGCTCGCCCAGACGAAGATATCGAAGAGCAGGTGCGCGAGCGCCGATGCGCCTGTGACATCCGGAACCCTCAAGGCGCGTGCTGCCTGGGCAACGTCAAGGCGGTTCTCGCCAACGCTCGCGCGCGTTCGTGACCCGTGAAGGCCTCGCATTGGCGCCTCACACCCACCGGACTTGGTATCCGGGGTAGAAGAGGCTCAGGATCTGGGTGAAGGGAAGCTTGGCCACTTTTGCCCAGTACTCCGTGCCCCATTGCGACATGATGTACGTCCCGATGTAGGCGTAGCCGGGGCGGTGCGCGGAACCCTGCCGATACTGGAGCGGTTTGATGGCGCCGTCCGGCGGTACGAAGACCATGTTCCACGTCTGCTGGACGGCGAGATCCGTCTTGTACTGGCCACTGAGGTATTTGAACGTCTGGTAATTGGTCGTGTTGTCCACGTCGTACGTCCAGCCGTTTTCGGTGCGCGGGTGGAGCGTCCAGTACCACGCGAACATCTTGACGGCAATCGCGCCTGCCTTCAGCGCCTCTTCGTTCCAACTGGGAATCCATTCGTTCGGAAGCACGTCTTCGCAGTACTCCTCAAATCCGAGCGTCTGCACGTACAGGATGGGCGCGGTCGGGTTGTTGTATGCCCGTATCGCCACGCGAATGACCGCGGGATAGGGCGTGTTGAAAATGGTTTGCGCGTGGACCGGTGGAGCCATGGACCATCCGCTGACGAGCGCCGCCCCCGTCATCGCAAAGCCGACGCGTCGAAACCAGCTCATCCACCATCACCTCGAAGATGTCGATGCTTGTTGCGCGCTCCAGGGCGAATAGCTCGGTTCGCCCGGAATGGGCGCCTGCCGCTTCAGGTGGAGTTCGGACGCATACCGGTCGATGTAGCCGGCGAGATCGTAAGAACTGAAGTTACCCAAGGACACGCTCGGCGCGTTGCGCGCATTCGGCCGAATGGGCTGGAGGATCACGGGCTGAATGGTGTGCTCCGTGATGGGGATGACGAACACAGCCTGCTCGTTGTACCCGTCCGCCACCACGATGGCGTTGACCACGCCCTTCGCATCGTACCGCTCATTCCACTTGGCCTTGTACATCGGCACGTGCGCGATGAACAAGCCCTGTGTGTCCGTGAGCCCCGTCGACACGATCTTGCCTTCGTGATTGATGACGATGACTCTCGCACCTGCGACCGTCGTCGAGGTGGACGATCCGACGCGAAACTCAATCTCCCCGCGATCACTGGCGTAAACCTGAGCCTCGCGCGACAAGGGCATCACCATCGCGGACAGAACCAGCGAGAGCCATCCCAGACAGCGGACAAACCTCCTCATCATGCGAAATCTCCCTCCTCTGGCGTTGGGTTCTCACCGGTAAGCAGGGTGCCCGAATTGGGAGCGAATATGAGGTGCCTCCTGTAGCGATTTTGTCGAAGAGAGGCAACGATTTCTCGTTGCGCCGAACGCAGATTCGCTATAGCATGTTCACGTGGCAGTGCTTTATCTCGGTGAAGTTCTACATCGAAAGAAAGGGGTCCGCTCACTTGAGCCTCGATCGCTTATTGGCAGACAAAGAGACGCGTCCTCGCTACATCGTCTCCTCGCGAGAGGTGGGATTGCGCCGCGACCTGCGATCTCGCCACCTGTCGATGATCGCCATCGGCGGCGCCATCGGAACGGGCGTGTTTGTCGCGAGCGGGTCGTCCATTTCCACCGCTGGTCCGGGCGGCGCACTGTTGGCGTACATCATCGTCGGCATCATGGTCTACTTCGTGATGACGAGCCTGGGCGAGATGGCCACGTTCATGCCCGTTGCCGGATCGTTCGAACAGTACGCCACGCGCTTCGTCGATCCCGCCCTCGGCTTCGCCCTTGGCTGGAACTACTGGTACACCTGGACGGTGACCTTGCCCGCCGAGCTCGCGGCCGGCGCGATGGTGATGAGGTACTGGTTTCCGCACGTGCCTGCCATTGTCTGGAGCGCTGCGTTTTTGGCGCTTCTGTTCTTGCTCAACGTGGTGAGCGTCAAGGGCTACGGCGAAGGCGAGTACTGGTTTGCAGGCATCAAGGTCATCACCATCGTCGCGTTCATCCTCGTGGGGCTCGCGATGATCTTCGGGATTCTCGGCGGGCATCCGGTCGGCTGGCATGTGTTCATGACTGGGGGGACGCCCTTCCACGGCGGGTGGGTTGGCTTTCTGAGCACGGTGATGGTGGCCGGCTTTGCCTTCCAGGGCACCGAGCTCGTCGGCCTTGCCGCAGGGGAGAGCGATCACCCGGAGCGCAACGTGCCTCGCGCCATTCGCACGGTGTTCTGGCGCATCTTGCTCTTTTACGTGCTGGCCATCTTCGTCATCGGAATGCTCATTCCGTACACGGATCCGAATCTGCTGAACGCGAGCGTGAACAACGTGGCCATCAGCCCGTTCACCCTGGTGTTTCGGCGCGCCGGTTTCGCGTTCGCAGCTGGCGTGATGAACGCGGTCATTCTGACCGCCGTGCTGTCGGCTGGCAACTCTTCGTTGTACGCGTCGAGCCGCATGCTCTGGGCGCTCGCGTGCGAAGGGAAGGCGCCGAAGGTGTTCGCCAAGGTCAATCGCCACGGCGTTCCCATGAACGCGCTCTATGTCAACACCGCGATTGGCTTCGTGGCCTTTTTGTCGTCCATCGTCGGAAATGGCGCGATTTACACGTGGATGCTGAACGCGGCCAGCCTCACGGGCTTTCTCGCCTGGCTTGGCATTGCCGTCAGCCACTACCGCTTCCGCAAGGCGTACGTGGCACAGGGGCGTTCTCTCGACGATCTCGTCTACCGTGCGAAGTGGTACCCGTTCGGACCGCTCTTTGCCGCGGCACTGTGCGCCGTGGTCATCATCGGCCAAGATACGAGCGTCTTCACGGGGGGCAAGATCGACTGGATGGGCGTCGTCGCGACGTACATCGGCATCCCGCTCTTCGTGGTGCTGTGGCTTGGCTACAAGTGGATCAAGAAGACCAAAGTGATCCCACTGACAGAGGTTCAGTTCGAGGAGTGAGTCGCGGAACGCGGAAAAGGCGGCCCCGCAGGCCGCCTTTTCTCACGCTCGATTCGACTGAATCTTTTCTTCGATTCGCTCGGTTTGTTTCTTCATGTACCGGTTGAACGCCATGATGCCAAAACTGAAGAGGACAAGGAGCGCGACTTTGGTCAACATCATCTTTGCACCTCGAATAACAGAATCCATCCATGAAAGGACTTGCTACCATCAGTCTAACCCAATGACCTTGAAATAAACTTTGGATGCGCCGGTTCGTGAACTTTCTACGACCTACGGACGCCTGTGGCGCGGCGATCGTTCACACAACCGGGGCGCACGAGACTAGGCACCTGTGGCATAGGCTTCAGTGAGGCTCGCCACGAAGGAGGACCGTCTCATGCAAATCCATCGCGTTGTGGCCGGTGAGACGCTCGACGAGATCGCTTCGGCGTACGGGGTGTCCCTCCGGGACCTGCTGCGCTACAACGAGCTGGCATCGAAGGACGTGATCGTACCAGGGCTCGCGCTCCTCATCCCGAAAGGCCCGCCGGTTCGGGTCATCCGCCACACGGTGCAGGCGGGGGACACGCTCATGCGGCTGGCCCACCGGTACGGCGTTGCACCCGCGGAGATTGCCAACTGGAACCCGGGACTGCCTGGCGAGGGGCCATGGCCGCCGGGCACGGTGGTCAACATCCCCGGCACGCGATCCGACAGGCGCAGCATCGAGGTGAACGCGTACCTGATGCCAGCCGGAAACGAGAACGACGCCGCGCTTTTGCAGGACGTCTCCGAACTCACCTATGTCTGTGCATTCCACTACCGCGTGCAGGCGACGGGACATCTCGACGCGCCGAACGACAGGCGCATGCTCGAAGCTGCCGCCCAGTTCCACATTGCGCCACTTGCAACGCTCACGAATTTTCACGACAGCCACTTTGATCCCCACCTCGCCCATGCGATTCTCCACTCGCCCTCCCTCGCACGGCGCGTGATCGACGAGGCCGTCCGCCTCTGTGAAGAGAAGGGCTACCGCGGGGTGAACGTCGATTTCGAGCGCGTGCAGCCGGGCGATCGCGCCGCCTACACCTCATTCATCCGCGCGCTGAAAAAAGCACTCGAGCCGCGAGGATGGAGCCTGTCTGTCGCGCTCCATCCCAAGTCTTGGGACGAACCGAGTGCGCCGCGGACGGGCGCGTATGACTACGCGGCGCTCGGGGACGTGGCCGACTTAGTCATGCTCATGACGTACGAGTGGGGGTGGGTCGCCGGGCCCCCGACGCCCATGGCCCCGGCTCATCGCGTCGAATCCGTGCTCGAGTACGCGACCGGCGTCATCGAGCCCAAGAAAATCCTCATGGGCATGTCCCTATACGGTTTAAATCGTCAATGATATTCCTTTCCTAGTCGGTACTCAGATACGGAAATATATATCGATTTCAAATTCCTTCGATTTTGACCATGAACGAGGTCTGTAATAATGTATTTCCTTTAT
>Ga0167615_1000239_pt1 | contig 18236 bp, 13 predicted proteins | sample BED_Mat_host_9_1_FD_111800 | JGI IMG/M metagenome (GOLD analysis project Ga0167615, IMG submission 111800) | Extremophilic microbial mat communities from Yellowstone National Park, USA - BED_Mat_host_9_15 (v2) (version 2) | ecosystem: Environmental > Aquatic > Thermal springs > Hot (42-90C) >... | reverse complement strand
GAAGCGCGTTTAACACGCCGAGATCGACGGCCGCGTTCATCACGCCGACGAGCAGAAACTTGAAGTAGCGCCGCACATAGCGGTAGACGACGCGCACCGCGTACACCATTTGACCCCTCTTTTATCGTCCTTGTCTGTCAGTTCCAGACCTCGTGCGCAATCTCGACGACGTGGCGCAGCTTGGCCCACTGTTCGTCCTCGGTCAGCAGGTTCCCCTCTTCCGTCGACGCAAAGCCGCACTGTGGGCTCAGGCAAAGCTGCTCGAGCGGGACGTAGCGCGTGGCCTCGTCAATCCGCCGCTTGACCTCGTCTTTGTCCTCGAGCGCTCCGTGTTTGCTGGTGATGAGGCCGAGCACGATGGTAAGCGACTTGCGGTTCACAAACCGGAGCGGCTCAAACCCGCCCGCCCGTTCCGTATCGTATTCGAGGAAGAAACCGTCGATGTTCAGCTTCTGGAACAACGTCTCGGCGACGGGTTCGTACCCACCGGACGAAATCCAGGTGGAGCGGAAGTTTCCGCGGCAGATGTGCATGGTGATGGTCATGTCCGCGGGTTTCCCCTCGAGCGCCTTGTTGATGGTCTCCGCATACTTGGCTTCAAGCCGCTTCGGGTCCCGCCCTTTGGCCATCATCTGCTGCTTCTGCTCGTCTGAGCAGAGATACGCCCACGCGGTGTCGTCGAGCTGCAGATAGCGGCAGCCCGCCTCGTAGAACGCGCCGATAGCGGCCTGGTAGGTGAGGGCGAGATCGTGAAACAGTTCGTCCTCGTCCGGATACGCCCCATCCGCCACCTCGCCGCGGAAGTGCAGCATGCTTGGGCTCGGGATGGTCATCTTCGGCACGTGTTCCCCGGCAATCTCGCGCAGGAAGCGGAAATGCGCGAGCATGGGGTGATCCTTTGGGAAACCGAGCTTGCCCACCACGCGGATGGCGCGCGGGCGGGTGGTCACGTTGTGGAACTGAATGCCGCCCTGCTCGGGCTCGTAACCCTGCACGCCCTCGAGGTGCTCAAGGAAGTCGAAGTGCCACCACGAGCGGCGCAGTTCGCCATCGGTGACGGCGGCGAGCCCAATGTCCTTTTGCTTGGCGACAATCTGGCGTATGGCGTCGTTTTCCACAGCCGTCAGTGTGTCCTGGTCGATCTCGCTGGCAAAGAAGCGCCGGCGCGCCTCCTTGACAGGCTCGGGGCGGAGCAGGCTCCCCACCTGATCCGCGCGGAACGGCGGCTTGGGGCCGAGGTTTGCGTGTGACATGGCGATCATCCTCGTCGTTCAAGATTTCGTGTGTTGGACGAGGTCATCGTACCACAAATGTGCGCGGCTTCGCTTCAGAGACTTCGCGCGCCGCCGAGGCGTTTCGCGGATTCGCCCGGCGATACTGCGCGCAGCGGGTGGGCCATGGCGGCATCCGAGGCGCAGAGGGATGGGCGGCATTGCCAACCTGACCATCGGGCGCAAAGAGGAACCAGAATGCGATTCAAGTTCCTCTTTTTTTAACTATAAATGTAAGTATCCTCCCTTTATACTGTCGGTTAACTAGAAAGAACAGAATCGACAGACACAGGGAGGGTTCCGCATGCGAGCGCTCACCCGCCTCGCCGTCGCCGCAGCTGCCGCAACCGCTCTGGCCGCGCCTGCGGCGATTTCCGCCGCACCGCTTCAGGAACGGGTGGTGGTGGCCGCGCCAGATACGAACACGCGCGGTGCTCACCCGCACGGTGCGCTGTCGCCTTCTCAGACCATGCATCTGGTGATCACGCTGCGCCTGCGCCACGAGGATGAGCTCCAGCACCTTATTCAAAGCTTATACACGCCGGGATCGCCCGACGCCGGCCGCTTTTTGACGCCCGCCGAGTTCGACCGCGAGTTTGCCCCGACCCAGGCGGACGTGCAGGCAGTCGTCCAGGGGCTGCGGGCATATGGGCTCACCGCCGAGCAGACGGCCGATCCCATGGTGCTCGCCGTCGCGGGTCAGGCGCGCGAGGTGGAGCGGGCGTTTGGCGTGCGCGAGGTGAGGTATGAGAAGGGTGGGGCCGCGTGGTATGCGCCGGACGGGGCTGCAACGCTCCCCGCGCCGCTCGCCGCGCGGGTGTCTGCCGTGGTGGGCCTGTCGAGCGACGTCATGCAGCGCCACCTCGTGATGGCACACCAGGCGCCCGCGGGCGGCGGCTACACGCCCGCGCAGATTCAGCGTGCCTACGACTACACGCCGCTCTACAGCCACTACATGGGCCGCGGGCAGGTGATTGCCATTGTGACCTCGGGCTCCGTGCAACTCTCGGACATTCAGGCGTTCGATCGCGCCTTTGGGCTGCCGAATCCCGTGGTGCGCCAGCGCGTGATCGACGGATCGTACACGGCTCCGGATGACGAGACCACGCTCGACTGCGAATGGGCGCATGCCATCGCACCAACCGCATCGCTCGCCGTGTATGAGGCTGCGCAGCCGGACGCCCAGTCGTTCATCGACGCGTTTGCACAGGTGGCCGCGGACGACGGCGCGCACGTGGTGACGACGAGCTGGGGCGCGCCGGAGTCGCAGACGGATTCCTCCACCATGCAGGCGGAGCACCAGATCTTCATGCAGATGGCGGCCCAGGGCCAAAGCGTGTTTGCGGCGGCGGGGGACAGCGGATCGTCCGATGGCACGAATGGGACCGACGTCGACTACCCGTCGTCCGATCCGTACGTGACCGCGTGCGGCGGCACGAGGCTTGTCATCGGCTCGAGTGACCAGCGCCTTCAGGAGACGGCCTGGTCCGACACGGGCGGCGGCGTGAGCTCGGTGTACGGCGAGCCGTGGTGGCAGTACGGTCCGGGCGTGCCGCAGACGGGGTATCGTCAGACCTGCGACATCAGCCTGAATGCCGATCCGGCCACGGGCTACGACTTCTACTACCAGGGCCAATGGGAAGTCGCGGGCGGCACGAGCTTCGTGGCGCCGATGATGGCGGCCACCTTCGCGCTCATCGATCAGGCGCGCGCGCTCGAGGGCAAGGCGCCGGTGGGGCTTGCGGACGTGGGCATCTACGCGATGGCGCGCAACACCTCCTATGCGCCGTACGCGTTTCACGACATTACAGCCGGATCAAACGGGGCGTACAGCGCCGGGCCTGGGTGGGATCACCCGACGGGCTTTGGCTCCATCGACGCGTACTACTTCTTGCACGGGCTTGACTGAACAGCGGGGCTTCGGTCCCTCCCGCCCTGCGAGGGCGCCGGATGGGGCGTCATTCAAGCCGCTTTTGAAGCGCGTGTGGTACACTCAACGGTTGTGAGTGGGGAGGCGATCGCAATGAGCCATCATAAGCATTGGATTGTCGAATCCATCTGCCCGCGGTGCGAGAAGACGAATATCGTCGAAGTGCCGGAGGGAGAGCTCGTGGTGCGCGTGCACTGCCAGCACTGTGAGCACGGCTACGACTACAACCACATCGTGCGCGAGCACAAGGAGATTGACGTCGACGACTGAGCGATGCGGTTGTCGAGGAAGAGGCCAATCGAGAGCGTTCGGCCGCCGGGATTCGGCGGCCTTTTTCACGCGCCTTCCGGCGGTTCCACCGCGAGGCGGTAGCCCACGCCCGGTTCGGTCACGATGCGCCAAGGGCGGGACGGATCGTCCTCCAGCTTCTTGCGCAGATGCCCGATGTAGACGCGCAGGTAGTGCGCGGCGTTGTCGGGATCGACGTCGCCCCAGACTTGGCGCAAAAGTTGCCGCTGCGTCACCACTTTGCCGGCATGTTGAGCCAGGGCTTTTAGAAGGTCATACTCGATGGGCGTGAGCTTCACCGTCTCGCCGTTCAGTTCCACACGCCGCTCCGCCAGGTGGATGGTGAGGCCCGCAGCCTCGATGGTGGGTTCATCCTGGACGCGCGCGGCGTGCCGGAGTGCCACGCGGATCCGGGCGAGCAGTTCGCCCATGCCGAACGGCTTCACCACGTAATCGTCTGCGCCAGCGTCAAGCGCCGCAATTTTGTCCTCCTCCGCGTCGCGCACGGTCAGCATGATAACGGGCATGTGCGACCACTCGCGCAGCCGCCGCAACACTTCGATGCCTTCCATGTCAGGCAGGCCCCAGTCGATCACGGCGAGATCGGGCCGCTTCGTGCTCGCCACCACGAGTGCCTCTTCTCCGGTCGAAGCTTCCAGCACCTCGTATCCATGTCCTTTGAGCGCAATCTGCATGAGCTTCAAAATGGCGCGCTCGTCGTCCGCCACCAGAATCTTTGCACCGCTCACCGATTCTCCGCCTCCTCGGGCGCAGGCCGCGCCGCCAGCCGAATGCGAAAGGTCGTGCCAGGATGCATCCGCTCCACCTCGATGTGCCCGCTGTGCGCCTCGACCACGGCGCGCACGATGGCAAGACCAAGGCCCGTTCCTGGGATTTTGCCCACGCGCTGGCTTCGGTAGAACTTGTCGAACACGCGGTCGACCTCGTCGTCTGAAATGCCCATCCCGTAGTCGCGGACCTCAATCACCGCTTCTGTCCCGCGCGACGCGAGCGTCACGTCGATGGGGGCACCCGGCGGCGAGTACTTGGCGGCGTTGGAGAGGAGGTTCACCACCGCCTGCTGAAGCAGCGTCTCGTCGACTTCCACGATGGGGCACGGGTGCGGCGCCTGGACGTTCACAGGGTGGTCCGCGGTCAATTCGGCCACCTCGCGCAGGGCGCTGCGGACGACGTCGGCGAGATCGGTCGGCCGCTTGTTGAGCACGAGCATCCCTCCTTCGATGCGCGCCATGCCGATGAGATTCGTGACGAGCCGGTTCATGCGCAGAGCGCTGTTTCGGAGGGTCAGCACGAGTTCACGCCGATCCGCCGGATCGAGCGACGGACCGGGGTCGAGCAGCGCCTCGGCCGCGCCGAGCATGGTGGTGATGGGCGTGCGAAGCTCGTGCGAAATGGAGTTCAGAATCGCCGTTCGGATGCGCTCCGATTCTGCCGCGATGTCCGCGATGCGCGCCCGCTCCTCGGACGCGATTCGGCTGAGCGCGATGGCCACGAGGTTCGCCATGGCGCGCAGAATGTCGACGATCTCGCCGCGCGTCGCGAGCCGAAACTGCCCGGGCTCGCCGACGATGAACGCGCCGTACACCTCGTCCTGCGCGCGGATGGGGACATACAACAACGCCGCTTGGCCGTGGGATTTTGATCCGAAGCTGGCGAGATCGCCGTGCCGAAGGACCCAGTCGAGGATCTGCCGGTCGATCACCGGATCCGCGTCATCTCCAGGAAGAGCGCGAAGGTCGACGCCGCTTGCGCGCTTGAGCGCGATGTACGCGTGCGTGTGCAAAAGCGCACGGACCTGCTCCAGCGCGGTTTCCACCACGCGAGTCTCGTCCACCGCAGCCGTCAGGGCCCGGCTCATGCGAAAGAGCGTCTGCGCGATGCGAGCGCGCTGGTTCGCCTCCTCTGCTTGCCGCCGCATGCTGGACGCAAGCCCCGCGGTCGTGATGGCCACCACGAGAAATACCGCGAACGACACGAGAAAGCGGAGATCGCTCACGGTGTAGCTGAAGATGGGCGGCACGAAGAAGAAATCGAACGACAAAAGGCCAAGGCATGCCGCGAACACGCCGGGCCAAAGGCCGTAAACGGCCGACGCGACGACCACCGGGATGAGATAGAGCATCGCAATGTTGACGCGATCGTAATGGAAGTCAAGCAGAAACACGAGGCCCGTGAGGAGCGCGTCCATGCCGCAGACGGCGGCGTACGCCCAGACGGCGCGCGCCGGGCGAGGCAAAGTGGTCTCGCTTTGGCGCCCTTCCTGCCACCACGTGGGCCAAGTCACGCGCAGGATCTGCCACTTCGGGGTAAATCGCACACGCATCCACTCCGTTCGGCGCGCATGCCGCAATTCGTCTCTAGAGAAGGGTAGCGCGCCAGAGGGGCCTTGCCAACGATTTTTACGCATTTTTTACGCCCTTGGCTGCGAATCAGCATCCGAAACCTCACGCGCCGCTGGATAGACTGCGGAGTGTCGGTTGGGGGGAGGGAGTCTCGTGGAGGATGCCGTGTCCGTCGCACTGTTTTTGGCCGTGTTCGCCATCTTGTACGTCATTCACCGATCCTTCGATCGCTCGTAGGAGGTCGTGACCATGTGGTTTTTGCTCGTGCTCTCCATCGCGGTGATGGCCTATCTCGTGTACGTGATGTTCCATCCGGAAAAGTTCTGAAGTCCTCGCGCTCGCTTCGAGGGCGAAATGGGAAAGGGAGGCACTTCTTGTGACCGCATCCGGCATCTTCGCGATTTTTCTCGTGGTGCTCGCGCTCGTCGCGTGCGGGTGGCCGCTCGGCGGCTACATCTATCGAACGTTTGCGGGCGAGCGCACGTGGACGGACGCCGTGGCGGCGCCCGTCGAGCGGGCCATCTATCGGCTCATCGGCGTCAATCCAGACGTGGAGATGGACTGGAAGGCGTACCTGCGCGCCATGATGGTGTCCAATCTCGTCATGGCCCTCTTTGCGTACGCCGTATTCCGCCTCCAGGCCGTGCTGCCGCTTAACCCGGCCCATATCCCCGCGATGCCGCCCTATTTGGCGTTCAACACCGCCGCGAGTTTCATCACCAACACCAACTGGCAGAACTACGCCGGCGAGCAGTCGCTGTCGTATCTCAGCCAGATGATAGGCATCACCTTCCTGCAATTCACGTCCGCAGCGACCGGGCTTGCGGCGGCCATGGCCTTTCTGCGCGGTCTGAGCCGTCAGAAGACCGATGCGCTCGGCAACTTCTGGGTCGATCTCGTCAGGGCGCACACGCGCCTGCTTCTGCCCATCGCGGCCATTCTCGCCTTCTTGCTGCTCGCGCTCGGCGTCCCCGAGACGCTCTCCGGGCCCGCCGTGGTGCACACGCTTTCCGGAAGCATGCAGACCATCGCGCGCGGGCCGGTGGCCACGCTGGAAGCCATCAAGCAGCTTGGGACAAACGGCGGCGGATTCTTCAACGCCAACTCTGCGCACCCGTTCGAGGATCCGAGCGCGTGGACGTGCATCCTCGAGATCATGGGCATGGGGCTCATTCCGACCGCCCTCGTGTTTACCGCCGGGTATTTTCTGCGCAGCCGCCGGTTGGCCATCGTGCTCTGCACGTTGCTCGGGGCCATTTTGCTCGCGGGCGCGTACCTCGTGTACGCGTACGAAGCGGCAGGCAACCCCATCCTCGCGCACGCGCTCGGCCTGCACGGCCCGAATATGGAGGGCAAGGAGGTGCGCTTCGGCCTGCCCTTGACCAGCCTGTTCGTCGCCGCCACCACCGCGTACACGACCGGCGCGGTGAACGCGATGCACGACAGCCTGATGCCCGTGAGCGGCATGGTCCCTCTTCTCTTCATGATGTTCAACCTGATCTTCGGCGGAAAGGGCGTGGGGCTGCTCAACATCCTCATGTTCCTCATCATCGCCGTCTTCATCTCCGGGCTCATGGTCGGAAGAACCCCGGAGATCTTCGGCAAGAAGATTGAGGCCCGCGAGATGAAACTCGCGACGGCGGCGATGCTCGTCCACCCGTTTGTCATTCTCGTCCCGACCGCCATCGCCATGGCGCTGCCAAGCGCCCGGGCCTCCATGGGCAACCCAGGGCTGCACGGGTTCACCGAGGTCCTGTACGCGTTCACGTCGGCAGCGGCCAACAATGGCTCGGCCTTCGCGGGGTTGAACGGAAACACGCCCTTTTACAACCTCTCCATCGGGCTCGTGATGTTGTTCGGCCGCTACGTGTCCATCATCGCGATGCTCGCTATCGCGGGTTCGCTCGCCGGAAAGGCTCGCATCCCCGAGACGTCCGGCACGCTCAAGGTGGACACGTTCGCGTTCGGCTACGTGTTTGTGGCCGTGTTCGTCATCGTCGGCGCTCTGACGTTCTTCCCCTATCTCGCCCTTGGGCCCATCGGCGAACAGCTGCAGCTCGGCTGAAAGGAGAGCAGGTGTGTATGGCTCGAAAAGGTTCGTTCGATCGCGCCCTCGTCCTGCGCGCATGTGTCGATTCGTTCGTCAAGCTCGATCCGCGCGTCCTGGTGCGCAATCCTGTGATGTTCGTCGTCGAGATCGGCATGTTGGTCACGCTCGCGCTGACGTTCGATCCCGGCCTGTTCGGCTCCGCAGTGCGCACTGGCAGTGCGGCCGGTGCGCGTGGGTATGACCTGGTGGTCACGGCCATTCTGTTTGTCACCCTGCTTTTCGGTAACTTTGCCGAGGCGCTCGCGGAGGGGCGCGGCAAGGCGCAGGCGGAATCGCTGCGCAGGACGAAGACGGAGCTGATGGCGAACGTCCTGCGCGACGGGCGCTACGAGCGCATCCCGGCGTCCGATCTGCGCAAAGGCGACGTCATCAAGGTGGTGGCGGGCGAACTTATCCCCGCGGACGGCGAAGTTATGGAAGGCATCGGCAGCGTCGACGAGTCGGCCATCACGGGCGAATCCGCGCCTGTCATTCGCGGCGCGGGCGGGGATTTCAGCTCGGTCACGGGCGGGACGAAGCTGTTGTCGGATGAGCTGGTCATCCGCGTCACGGCCAACCCGGGCGAGACGTTCCTCGACCGGATGATCGCGCTCGTCGAGGGCGCGTCGCGGCAAAAGACACCGAACGAAATCGCGCTGTCCGTGCTGCTCGCGGGGCTCACGCTCATCTTTCTCATCGTCATCGACTGCCTGCCGCCCATCGCCAAGGGGCTCGGCGCCCACGTGGACGTCGCGACACTCGTGGCGCTTCTCGTCTGCTTAATTCCGACGACCATCGGGGCGCTGTTGTCGGCCATCGGCATCGCGGGCATGGACCGGGTCATTCGCTTCAACGTCATCGCCAAATCTGGCAAGGCCGTGGAGGCCGCCGGCGACGTGGATACGCTCATTCTCGACAAGACGGGCACCATCACCATTGGCAATCGGCTCGCGTCCGCGTTTCTCCCGGTACAGGGCGTCGACGAGCGCACGCTCGCCGAGAAAGCGGCTTTGTGTTCGCTGTTCGATGAGACGCCCGAGGGCCGCTCCGTGGTCGATCTCGCCCGGCAGATGGGGCTCACCTTTCGCCGCGAGGACTACGCCGACGCGCGCAACGTGGAGTTTTCGGCGGACACGCGCATGTCCGGGCTCGACCTCCCGGACGGCACGCGCCTGCGCAAAGGCGCCGCGGACGCCATCAAGCGGTACGTCGTGGAGCAGGGCGGAACACTCCCGGCCGATCTCGACGCGGTGGTGGAGCGCGTCGCCAAGGAGGGCGGCACGCCGCTCGTGGTGGCCGAGAATCAGCGCGTCTACGGTGTCATCTACCTGAAGGATATCGTCAAGCCGGGCATCCGCGAGCGGTTCGAGGAACTGCGCAAGATGGGCATCCGAACCATCATGTGCACCGGCGACAATCCGCTGACAGCGGCCACCATCGCGCGCGAGGCGGGCGTCGATGAGTTCGTGGCTGAGGCGAAGCCCGAGGACAAGATGCGCCTCATCCGGCGCGAGCAGGAACAGGGCAGGCTCGTCGCCATGTCGGGCGACGGCACCAACGACGCGCCGGCGCTCGCCCAGGCGGATGTGGGGCTCGCCATGCAGAGCGGCACGCAGGCGGCCAAGGAAGCCGCAAACATGGTCGATCTCGACTCGGATCCGACGAAGCTCATTGAGGTCGTGGCCATCGGCAAGCAGCTGCTCATCACGCGCGGGGCCATCACTACGTTTTCCATTGCAAATGACGTCGCGAAGTACTTTGCCATCATCCCCGCGATGTTCACGAGCTTCTTGCCGGCCCTTGGCGCCTTGAACGTCATGCACCTGACGAGCCCGCGGAGCGCCATCCTGTCCGCGCTCATCTTCAACGCCGTCATCATCCCACTGCTCATCCCGCTCGCGATGCGCGGCGTGAAGTACCGCCCGACGAGCGCCATGCAGCTTTTGATGCGCAACCTGCTCATCTACGGCGTCGGCGGCGTGATCGCGCCCTTTGTGGGGATCAAGATCATCGATGTCATCCTGCACGCGCTCGGCGCGGTGTGAAAGGGGGAGTCTGCCGTGATCAACGTGTGGCGAAGCTTGAGGTTTACGGTGGTGTTTGTCGTCCTGCTCGGACTCGCGTACCCGCTCTTCTTCGTGGCCTTGGGGCGCATCGCGTTCCCGTGGCAGGCGCAGGGGAGCCTCGTGTCGGTGAACGGGCGGGCGGTGGGCTCGGTGCTCATTGCGCAGCCGTTTCCACAGCCGATGTGGTTTCAGCCGCGGCCCTCGGCTGTGAACTACAATGCGGACGGTTCGGGCGGGTCCAACCTGGGCCCGACGAATCCGGCGCTCGTGCAGGAGGTCAGGCAGAATCTCCAGGCGGTGCTTCGCGAGAATCCCGGGCTTTCCGTGCGCGAGGTGCCCACCAGCATGGTGGAATCGTCGGCCTCTGGGTTGGATCCGGACATCGATTTGCAGGACGCGTATGATCAAATTCCGCGCATCAGCCGAGCGACGGGCCTGTCCGAGGCGTGGCTTCGGTCGCTCGTGCAGCGCGACGCCGAATTCCCGGTGCTCGGCCTGTACGGCGAGCCGATGGTGAACGTCATCCAGTTGAATCTCGCCATCTGGGAGAAGCTCCACCCGGAAGCGCGGGTGGGGACGGCGAGATGACGGGAGGTGAGGTCATCCGGCCCTCGGGCGGCTCGCGCCGCCGGGGGCGCCTGCGCGTGTTCATCGGCGCCGCGCCCGGGGTGGGGAAGACCTACACCATGCTGCGGGAGGCGCGCCGGCTTCACGAAGAGGGAACGGACGTCGTCATTGGATGGGTCGAGACGCACGGCCGGCCGGCCACCGAGCGGCTGCTCGAGGGACTGGAGGTCATCCCGCCCCTGCGGCTCAAGGTGGGCCAGGCCACGTTCGACGAGCCCAACCTCCAGGCCATCGTGGCCAGGCGGCCGGAGGTGTGCGTGATCGACGAACTCGCGCACACGAACCCGCCCGGCGCGATGCACGAGAAGCGATACGAGGACGTGATGTTCCTGCTGGATCGCGGGATCTCGGTGATGACGGCGTTCAACATCCAGCATTTAGAGTCCGTTCGCGACAAAGTTCAGCAGCAATTGGGTATCCGCGTGCGCGAGGTGGTGCCCGAGTGGGTGTTGCGCGAGGCGGACGAGGTCACGGTCATCGATGTGACGCCCGAGACGCTCAGGCAGCGCCTGCGGGACGGGGAGATCTATCCGCCCGAGAAGGTGGATGCGGCGCTGCAGAACTTCTTTCGCGTGGATCGACTCGCGTGGCTTCGGCAAATGTCGCTCCGGGCCGTGGCGGACGACGTCGATGAGCGCCTGGAGCACTCGTATGAACGGCGCGCCATCCCTGGGCCCGTCGGCGCGAAGGAGGTGGTGCTCGTCTGTGTCAGCCATCCGGAACGCGCCGCGACGCTCATCGAGCGCGGGCGGCGCATGGCGATGCGCATGAAGGGGGATCTTCATGTCGTCTTCGCCGCCGAGACGGACGAGGACCGCATGACGGATCGCGCGCGCGCGGAGGTGGAAGAATTCAGAAGGCTGGCCGAGTTTCACGGCGCGGAGTGGGTGCTTGAGCCCAAGCGGGATCGGCCCGTCGGCGAGGTCATTCTCAGGGTGGCGAAGCGAATCAACGCGACGCAGGTCGTTCTTGGCCAACCGCGGAAGGGCGCGTCTCCGCGCCGCCTGATGGCGTGGCATCATCCTGTGCATTATCTGCTCAAACACCTGCAATACGTCGATCTGCGCGTGGTGGGCTGGCGCCCCTTGTCGCCGGAGGCGAGGGAGCAGCGCAACTGGGCGAGCGAGCGGGTGGTCCGGGAGCGGAAGCTTCCCGGCAAGCTCACGCTCTACATCGGCGCGGCGCCAGGGGTCGGCAAGACGTATCGCATGCTCCAGGACGCGCACGACTGGAAGGAGCGCGGCATCGACGTCGTCATCGGGCTCATCGAGACCCACGGCCGCCCGGAGACGGAGGCGCAGATTGGCGATCTCGAGCGGATTCCGAAGCGGCGGATCGAGTACGGCGGGAAGGTGTACGAGGAGCCGGATCTCGCGGCCATCATCGCCCGGCGGCCGCAGGTCGTCCTGATGGACGAACTCGCGCACACGAATGCGCCGGGCAGCATGTTCAAGAAGCGGTATCAGGACATTCTGTATCTCTTGGAGCACGGGATCGACGTGGTGTCCGCCGTGAACGTGCAACATCTCGAGAGCCTGAAAGATCGCGTCGAACACATCACGGGTGTCACCATCCGGGAGCGCGTGCCGGACTGGTTCGTCAAGCTCGCGAGCGAGGTGAAGCTCATCGACGTGAGCCCGGAGACGCTCGTGGAGCGGCTCTTGGAAGGCAAGATCTACCCGCCGGAAAAGGTGGAGCAGGCGCTGAGCCACTTCTTTCAGCCTGCGCATTTGGCCGCGCTGCGCGAGATTGCGCTCCGCGAGGTGGCCGACGTCGTCGACGGCCGGTTGGCGCCGCCTCCCCCCGCCGATCCAGAGCGGATCCTGGTCTGCGTCAATTATCGCCCGCACTCCGAAGCGCTCATTCGGCGCGGATGGCGCATCGCGGACCGCCTGCAGGCGAAACTGTACGTGCTCGTCGTGCAGACGGAGTTCCCCCTATCGAGCCAGAGCGAGCGCGATTTTGCGGCCGTGCGCGATCTCGCCGAGCAGTTCGGCGCGGAGTTTCTCCTCCGTCCTGCCCTCCACAAATCGGTCGGGCAAGTCATCGTCGAGACGGCCGAGAGCGAGTCGGTCTCCCAAATTGTGATGGGCCAGCCCTTGAACCGGGGACTCGGCGCGCGATTCGCCCACCGGCCCATCGCCTACGTGCTCAACCGCGCGGAATTTGCGGACCTCCACATCGTCGCGTACGCCGGCCGGTGGTCGCAGCCCTCCGCGTGAGGACAAGGCTCGGCATCCAGGACGGGCACCGGACCAGCCGGGCGGCGGAGCGAACGTTTGCGCAATGGGGTGCTTCACTTGGGCTGAAGTTTGGCGAGCGGGACGAAATCGTAGCCCATCGCCACCGCGACCTCAAGCACGTACGGGAGTGCGTCGGGCGTGCCCTTTGCAAACGGCCCCGCGTGCATCAGGATGATGGCGCCCGGCTTGAGCTTCGGCAGCACGTTGGCTGCGACGGCTGGGCCGGGAATGCCCGACCAGTCGAGCGAGTCCACGTCCCAGAGGATCACCTCCTCGTGAAGCGAGGCCGCGATGCGCCGGACGCGATCGTCGATGTCGCCGTACGGCGGGCGAAAGTAACGAATGGGTACAGGCACCACCTTCTCGATAGCCGCCTGGCATTCGCGCAATTCCCGTTCGATCTCGGCGTCCGTCAACTTCGTGAGATGGGGATGGGTCATGGTGTGGTTGCCAATCTCATGTCCGGCGTCATGGATGGCTTTGAGGACGTCGGGAAACCGCTCAACCTGCTCGCCGATGCAGAAAAAGGTGGCGGGGACGCCGTAATCTCGGAGCGTGGACAGGATCTTGGGCGTCATATCTCCGTCCGGGCCATCGTCGAACGTGATGGCGAGGTGACGCGGGGGCGATGCGGGTTCGGGCGTTTGGCGCTGCAAGCGAAGGTCCTCCTTCACGTGCGTTTTTTGAACTTTCCAGAAAGGATTATACTAGCTGCGCAGGCGTCGTTGGATTGCAACTCTCGCACATTTGAAAGGCAGGGGTGGAACGTGCAGACGAAAGCGCTGGGTACGCAGGGCCTCAGGGTTTCCGCGCTCGGGCTCGGTTGCATGGGCATGTCGGACTTCTACAGCGGCCGGGACGAGGCGGAGGCCATTCGAACCCTGGAGCGCGCCGTGGAACTCGGCATCAACTTTTTCGACACGGCCGACATGTACGGCGTCGGCGAGAACGAGAAACTCGTCGGGCGCGTGCTCAGGCGGTATCGCGATGGCGTCGTGATCGCCACGAAGTTCGGAAACGTGCGCGCGCCGGACGGGACGTTTCTCGGCATTAATGGCAGACCCGAATACGTGAAACAGGCCTGCGACGCAAGCCTGAAGCGGCTTGGCGTCGATCACATCGACCTGTACTATCAGCACCGCGTCGATCCGAACGTGCCCATCGAAGAGACGGTTGGGGCGATGGCGGAGCTCGTGCAGGCGGGGAAGGTGCGGTTCCTCGGCCTGTCCGAGGCCGGAGCGCAGACCATCCGCCGCGCGCACAAGATCCATCCCATCAGCGCGCTCCAGACCGAGTACTCTCTGTGGAGCCGGGATGTGGAGGACGAGATCCTGCCGACCGTGCGGGAGCTCGGCATCGGCTTTGTGGCGTACAGTCCGCTCGGCCGCGGCTTCCTGACCGGTGCCATTCGCCGGTTTGAGGATCTGCCGGAGGACGACTACCGCCGCCATTCACCGCGCTTTCAGGGCGAAAACTTCAAGCGGAATCTCGATCTCGTCGAGAAGATCGAGCGGCTCGCGCGCGACAAGGGCTGCACGCCCGCGCAGCTCGCGCTCGCGTGGGTGATGGCGCAGGGGGAGGACATCGTGCCCATTCCGGGGACAAAGCGCGTGAAATATCTGGAGGAGAACCTTGGCGCGCTCGAGGTGCAGCTTACGGCGGAGGAACTGCGCGAGATCGACACCATCGCGCCGAAAGGCGTCGCCGCAGGTGAGCGGTATCCAGAGGCCAGCATGAGGTCCATCGGGATCTGAGGGCGAGATCGCCAGGGAGAAGTGGGACCGAGCGGCACAACCCCGCTCGGTCACCTGATGATATCGCGCAGGCGGGACGGCGCCACCATGGCCACGCCGAGGATACCGATGGCCAGCAGGATGCACGCCGCGGCACAGACCCCACCGAAGTGAAAACGATCCCACGCGCTCGCCCCCACGAACGACCCCAGGGCGCCTCCGAGAAAATAGGTCACCATGTACACCGAATTGACGCGGCTGCGCGCTTCGTCCGACAGGCTGTAGATGCGCGCCTGGTTCGATACCTGCGTCGCCTGAACGCCAAGGTCCATGAGGACGACGCCGAGTGCCAGACCTGCGAGGCTGTGCCGAAAGGTCCAAAAGAGCCCGAATGAGGCCAAAGTCAGGCACGAGGCGAGGCGCGCCGTCCAGATGGCCGGAAGCCGCGAGGCCATGTGTCCGGCGTACGGCGCCGCGAGGGCGCCTGCGACGCCCGCGAGGCCAAACAGCCCTGTCACGCCCGGTCCGAGATGAAACGGCGGGCCGGCGAGATACAGCGAGAGCACGGTCCAAAACGCGCTGAACGCCCCAAACGACATCGCGCCGAGGAGCGAGGCGTCGCGCAGGTCTGGATAGGCGCGGATCAGGTGCACGAGCGATAGAAGCAGCCGCCCGTACGGCGTGCGCGATTCGGGCGGCAATGCGGGCAGACTCGCGCGAAGCAACGCCGCAAGGCCCAACATGGCGGCGGCCGCCAGGACATACACGGCGCGCCATCCGAGCGCTTGGCCCACGAGCCCCGCCAGTGTGCGCGCGAGCAGCACGCCGATGAGCAGGCCGCTCATGACCGTGCCGACCGTTCGCCCGCGTTCTTCCGGAGGCGCGAGATGAGCCGCGAAGGGGACCACGAGCTGAGGAACGATGGTCGCCGCCCCCACCACCAAGCAGGAGCCCATGAGCCACCACACGTTGAGCGATGCCGACAACATGAGGAGCGCTCCCGCCGTCACGATGCACATCCGCACAATTAGGCTTCGCCGCTCGAGGCTGTCTCCAAGGGGCACGAACAGAAACAGCCCTAGCGCATAGCCGATTTGGGTCAGGGTGGCCGCCAGCCCCACCTGCCAGGATGCCGCGTGGAAGTCAACCTGGATTTCGTGCAGAAGGGGCTGAAGGTAGTACAGGTTGGCCACGCCAACGCCCGCGGCCACTGCCATCAAGAGGACGAGCCGCCGCGATAGTGGCGGGGCAGGTGAAGGTCCATTTTGGGGAACCGTTGCCATGTGCCGCACCTCCCATCGCTTTACCATGTCGATCATAGACGGTGTGGCTTACAACTCCAAATGGCCACGGCGATGGGCGCCCGCCCAGCCCATGTGTGGGCGGTGGGCATAGGCTGATGTCGAGATCGCCATCCATGAGGAGTGAAGGCAGATGCTCATTCACGTCATCGAGCCTGGAGACACGCTGTGGGAGCTGGGCAAACTGTACCATGTCTCGGCTGCCGATATCGCGGCTGCAAACGGCATTCGAAATCCTGAGCAACTGGTGGTTGGGCAGGCGCTCGTCATTCCGACGCGCGAAGGCGTCGTGACAGGTGAAGAGCGGCGCACGGTTGAGGTCAATGCGTACTTTGTTCAGTTCACGGATCCTGCGCCGCATCAGCTGGACGTACTCGCCCCTGTGCTGACGTATGTGTCGCCGTTTTCGTATCAAGCAGAAACGGACGGTTCCATCCGGGCGCGATCGGACGAAACGGCATTGGTGGACGCGGCCCTGAATCAGAGCGTGATGCCGATGCTCGTGCTGACCAACTGGCATGGAGACATGTTCAACTCGGACGTGGCGCACGCCATTTTCACGTCGCCATCCGCGCAGGAGAAGATCCTCACGAACGTGCTTCGCGTGATGAACGACAAGGGGTATCGAGCGCTCAATCTCGACTTTGAATACGTCTACGCGCACGATCGCGACCTGTACAACGCCTTCGTCGAACGCTGCGCCGAGCGCGTGCGCAAAGAGGGGTTCCTCCTTTCCAGCGCGCTTGCGCCGAAGCTGTACGCGGACCAGCCGGGACTGTTGTATGAAGCGCATGATTACCATTGGCATGGGGAAGTGTGCGACTTCGTCATTCTGATGACCTACGAGTGGGGCTGGATTGGCGGTCCCCCGATGCCGGTGTCTCCTGTGGACCAAATCCGCAAGGTGCTGAATTATGCGATCACGGCCATTCCTCGCGACAAAATCCTGATGGGCGTCTCCGTGTATGGGTATGACTGGACGCTTCCGTATCGCCCGGGCACGCGGGCGGCGACATTGACACCCGTTCAGGCGGTGAACCTCGCATATCAGCAACATGTGCCCATCCAATACGATCTTCGGGCCGAGGCGCCGTATTTCACCTACACGGACGCGCAAGGTCGGCACCACATCGTGTGGTTCGAAGACCCGCGCAGCTTTCAGGCGAAGCAGGACTTGGTTGTCGAGTACAACTTGCGTGGCATGAGCTTCTGGTCCTATCCCACGAGCTTTCCTCAGGTGCCCATCCTGGTCAACAACCAGTTCAACACGAAGAAGTGGACATGGGAACACACGACCGTGCGTTAAGCGAAGGCGCGCCCTGCCGAGATTGGCGGGGCGCGTTTAGTGACACGCGTCAACGGCAATCTCTGACGAAATTCACCGTTCCCCGTGCACATGAAACGCAGATGTTGGGATGGAGACACGGCGTGCCGGCGGAAAGAAATCAGCTTCGCAAACTTAGTTGTTTGTGTTGACAAACTAGGTTCCGGTCTGGTATGCATAGATCAGGTTGTGGCGAGAGTGTCCGGGGAAAGAAGAATGCGAGACTTGGTGATGGCGCTTTCGCTACAACGTGAGTAAGCGGTTGCGGTGCGACTCAGGCATGGTTGCATCGAACATCCATAAGGGGGTAGTACGGAGTGGCCAAGAAGACATGGAAGAAGAGCGCAACGTGGATGGCGGCGGCAGCTGTCGTGACGGGGATTGTTGCCGGCTGCGGCACCTCTTCCACGAATGCGCAGAGCTCAACGTCGACGGGCGCGGCGTCTGCAGTGAATCCGCACCCGAGCGTCAAAATTGCGTTTCTGATGCCAGAGACGAACACGTCGCCGCGCTGGGAGTACGATGATCGGCCTGATTTCATCGCGGCGATGAAGAAGCTGGATCCGAACGCGCAGATCATCTACGCCAACGCGCAGGGATCTGAGGCGACGCAGCTTCAGCAGGTGGAAAGCGCCATCACGGAGGGTGCGAAGCTCCTCGTCGTGGCACCGGTGAACGGGTTTGCAGCCACGACCATCGTCACCGAGGCGGCGAAAGCGCACGTTCCCGTGATCTCGTACGATCGCCTCATTCAGAACGCCAAGGTCGACTACTACGTCTCGTTTAACAACGTCGAGGTCGGCAAGCTTCAGGGCGAGTACATTGCGCAGCACACCAAGAAGGGCGGCACCGTGGTCATGTTGGATGGCGCCCCCACAGATCCGAACGCGAAGCAGTTCGCGCAGGGCGCCCATGACGTCCTGGATCCGCTCTTTAAATCGGGCAAGCTGAAGCTCGGTTATGAGCAGTTCACGCCGAACTGGGATTCGCAGCAGGCGCTG
>Ga0167615_1000238_pt1 | contig 18325 bp, 13 predicted proteins | sample BED_Mat_host_9_1_FD_111800 | JGI IMG/M metagenome (GOLD analysis project Ga0167615, IMG submission 111800) | Extremophilic microbial mat communities from Yellowstone National Park, USA - BED_Mat_host_9_15 (v2) (version 2) | ecosystem: Environmental > Aquatic > Thermal springs > Hot (42-90C) >... | reverse complement strand
TTAGTTCTTTCAATTCCTCATTAAAGGATACGTTACGTAGCACTGTGTTGTGTTCACTGGTTGCCTGCCTTTCAATTCCTCATTAAAGGATACACGCGCAGAGGTAATACCCTTCAGCCGAGAATACATCTTTCAATTCCTCATTAAAGGATACGGTCCGCATGGTGAGTATATTCTTAATGGTCTTAGCTTTCAATTCCTCATTAAAGGATACAAAGAACAATTCAAACCAAATTTCCGGTCAGGACTCTTTCAATTCCTCATTAAAGGATACCAGTTCCACTAGTTTGGTTGGTTGTTAGGCTACCGACTTTCAATTCCTCATTAAAGGATACCGCAAAGCCATCCCGAATGGGTCTTGAATGGTTTGTCTGCTTTCAATTCCTCATTAAAGGATACTGAAGGCGAGAATAGCCGAATACGTAACAGGTGAGCTTTCAATTCCTCATTAAAGGATACTTGGAGAGAATGGAGGACTTAAAAGAGTACGTGGAAGCTTTCAATTCCTCATTAAAGGATACACGGCGACCCTGATGAGATCAGGGAAGCGATCAACGACATCTTTCAATTCCTCATTAAAGGATACCAAAGCGTTTAAAGTGTTTCAGGGGCTGTGGCGTGAAATCTTTCAATTCCTCATTAAAGGATACCTTTGTCAATTGTTTCAACGTCCACAGTTGATTTCTTTCAATTCCTCATTAAAGGATACTATAAAAGTGTTCAAAGTCGAAAAAGCAGTATTAACTTTCAATTCCTCATTAAAGGATACCAACACCTCCGATGGCGGCTAACCCACCAACAACGATAACTTTCAATTCCTCATTAAAGGATACCTATCCTGAAATTCTTGAGCGAGAAAAGGAATTGGCTTACTTTCAATTCCTCATTAAAGGATACGTAATTACTTCCATTACCAGTTATCGGTGAACCCCCCGTCTTTCAATTCCTCATTAAAGGATACAGAAGCTTTGTTGAAGGTTTTCTAAATGCTCTGGGTAACTTTCAATTCCTCATTAAAGGATACTAGACTACAAGCAAAACTTGAGGAATGGATCGTATCAACTTTCAATTCCTCATTAAAGGATACTCTCTACATCACGACTGATCCTTTCACGAATAACAGTGACTTTCAATTCCTCATTAAAGGATACCTTGACGCGGGCGGACAGTGAGTACCTCGACCAAAGCGACTTTCAATTCCTCATTAAAGGATACCTTCTGAAGAACTGCTTGCGCATTAACACCTAATACTACTTTCAATTCCTCATTAAAGGATACCGTGAAACAGGCGCTCCGACATATAAGGAGAGGTTCTTTCAATTCCTCATTAAAGGATACAACGGGCTCCTCCTACAACCGGGGGGACGGATTTGAGCTTTCAATTCCTCATTAAAGGATACCCCTACTTTCGTGCGAAAGAGGGCGAAAACAGACTCTTTCAATTCCTCATTAAAGGATACCACGGTATATGTAGCAACTGAAGAGGGTGGAATTTTCGACTTTCAATTCCTCATTAAAGGATACCCGAGGAGCTGGTTAAGCTTCTCGTGCAGATTTACAGCTTTCAATTCCTCATTAAAGGATACACGACCCCAAGTACAAGTTCGCACGTGAATTCCTCTTTCAATTCCTCATTAAAGGATACAGGTATCTCGGAAGCTCATAGAAGAGCACATCCCTACTTTCAATTCCTCATTAAAGGATACAAGTTGTGGGTTCACATGTGCTCCTCAGCCATGTGCTCTTTCAATTCCTCATTAAAGGATACCTTCCTTCAGCTCTCAGAGGAAAGAAAGAAAATAGAGGACTTTCAATTCCTCATTAAAGGATACTAGAATGAACACACTGACCATTGACGCATATATAACCCTTTCAATTCCTCATTAAAGGATACTTAATCTCAATGGCCTTAATGGTTTCAACCCAGTATTCTTTCAATTCCTCATTAAAGGATACCGATTGATTTTCGAGTCGTCTAACGGATTGCTAAAGCAGTTCTTTCAATTCCTCATTAAAGGATACTTTGGAGTGGTTGACGACAAGGAAGATAGCGAGGACTTTCAATTCCTCATTAAAGGATACACGTATTGGCAACGTCAAGGGTACGCGTCAAGGTTACCCCTTTCAATTCCTCATTAAAGGATACGCATGATTATGCTCGGGTACATGCTTGCAACGTCTAGCTTTCAATTCCTCATTAAAGGATACAGAAAAATGACGACAGAGTCCAACTCTCGTACAGGCTTTCAATTCCTCATTAAAGGATACAACGTTACGACATAGAGAAGCTCAAGGGGTTGATCACTTTCAATTCCTCATTAAAGGATACCAAGACATCACGAACATGCTCCGCGAGTTAGAGTTCATCTTTCAATTCCTCATTAAAGGATACCTGTCTCCAATTTCAGCTCAAACTTTCCGAAACGTGTCCTTTCAATCCTCATTAAAGGATACCGAGTGACTATCGACGGCGTGATATATCAGTATCTCCCCTTTCAATTCCTCATTAAAGGATACTTCAATAGACCCAGCTCTTCCAAAAGGTGAGTAGCACTTTCAATTCCTCATTAAAGGATACTAACGGAGAAATATGCACGCTTGTGGGTTGGGAAGCCCACACTTTCAATTCCTCATTAAAGGATACCCACCCCATATCCACCCAGATTAGGATAATACGATCTTTCAATTCCTCATTAAAGGATACGACAAAATCATGGAGGATGCCGGATTTAAGAAGATACTTTCAATTCCTCATTAAAGGATACCTACTAAAACCAATGCCTGAGCTAGTTAAGCTGATAAACTTTCAATTCCTCATTAAAGGATACCGACGATCAGGGGTGGAGAATCGTGTTTGAGAAATATCTCTTTCAATTCCTCATTAAAGGATACACGCTCGGCATTCTTCAGGTGTATTACGCGCGTAACAGGGCTTTCAATTCCTCATTAAAGGATACCGTGTTGGTAACGTCAAGGGTACGCGCCAAGGTTACCCCTTTCAATTCCTCATTAAAGGATACCGCCGCGCGCTACTTTGTGAGAATGGCTATGAAAACCTTTCAATTCCTCATTAAAGGATACCTGTGTCAACGTCTAAAGCACTCTTAACCTGGTCAACTTTCAATTCCTCATTAAAGGATACTGTCGGTGTGTTGGACGCGTTGTTGGTGTTGAACACAACTTTCAATTCCTCATTAAAGGATACCGTCAAACCCCATGACCTTGTGTGCTAGTTCCGTTACTTTCAATTCCTCATTAAAGGATACTTGATGATAGCACCAGCCGCAGACACAGCAATACTTGCACTTTCAATTCCTCATTAAAGGATACCGGATAAGCCTGTTATATTGGATTATGGTCGTGGTTTGCTTTCAATTCCTCATTAAAGGATACGTAAAAAAGCAATTTCAGTGTTTACTAATAGCCAAACCTTTCAATTCCTCATTAAAGGATACACAATTCTAATAAAACTCATAAACACACTTTTAGAGACTTTCAATTCCTCATTAAAGGATACCTAATGAAGAGAAAAACACTGTCATACGACAGAAAAAACTTTCAATTCCTCATTAAAGGATACCTGAGTGCGTCTTGGAGTGGTGGCTTGGCTCCCTATACTTCTTTCAATTCCTCATTAAAGGATACAAAACTCTATAAAGTGCGGATTGAAGAGGGGGTGTTCGTCTTTCAATTCCTCATTAAAGGATACTGCAGATAAATAAAGCACTCAAAGGTGTTAAGCCGTGAGCGCGAAGCTTTCAATTCCTCATTAAAGGATACCATTGATTACACTGTGACGCAGGGTGACCTGTACACTTTCAATTCCTCATTAAAGGATACTCTTCGCATAAGCGAAAAGTGGGATTGGCAGACAGCTTTCAATTCCTCATTAAAGGATACACGCGAAGCGTAAGGGAATAGTAGGAATGCAAGTAGAAGTGCTTTCAATTCCTCATTAAAGGATACCAACATCTGGTGTCGAAAATTTCATTTCGATTACATAATCTTTCAATTCCTCATTAAAGGATACATCATACCACCCTACGCACAAAATGTAATACTGTTACTTTCAATTCCTCATTAAAGGATACCAGCGCCGAACTCCTCAATCCCTTTTTGTACGGTTGATACTTTCAATTCCTCATTAAAGGATACGGACCGCTAATCACCACATCAAAGAGTTCTTGGAGTTCTTTCTTTCAATTCCTCATTAAAGGATACCAAACCAGCTTGACTGGTCAAAAGTGAAGCCTGTTCAAGACTTTCAATTCCTCATTAAAGGATACCTATAGTCTAAGGGAATTCAAAGTGTTCAGGGGTCTGTCTTTCAATTCCTCATTAAAGGATACCCGAGTCCACCTCACCCGTCCAGGCAACCTTACCCGCTTTCAATTCCTCATTAAAGGATACCATTCTTATTGCAAGGCGCTCAGGCACAAGCATCAGCTTTCAATTCCTCATTAAAGGATACTGTGTATTCGGAATTGAAAGACACAGGTATACCTGCTTTCAATTCCTCATTAAAGGATACTAAAGGCAGGGTTCGCCGTCTTTCTGTTCACTACATTCGACTTTCAATTCCTCATTAAAGGATACAGCTACTCACTTTTGGTGGAGGAAGGTGTGATAGACTTTCAATTCCTCATTAAAGGATACCTTTAGCTTCAAACTCAAAATCACTTTTCTCTCCCAGCTTTCAATTCCTCATTAAAGGATACTAGAGGTGAAAAAGATGAGTGAAGAGTCAAAAATCTTTCAATTCCTCATTAAAGGATACTTGCACCTAACCGTTTTTTTGGCGCACTATTTTGGCTTTCAATTCCTCATTAAAGGATACACGCAGGCTTTTGAGTACGAAGGTAACTATGATACCTTTCAATTCCTCATTAAAGGATACGCGCTCTGAGTCAGGAAAGTCAATTTCCGCCACTTTGACTTTCAATTCCTCATTAAAGGATACCTATACGACCAAGAACACCAGAATCAAGCGCTTTATCACTTTCAATTCCTCATTAAAGGATACAACCAAACAATGACAAAGGAAGAGTGGGAAAGGACAGTAGCTTTCAATTCCTCATTAAAGGATACACCCGTTACATCAAGAATTGTGCTTTCGCCCGTATCCTTTCAATTCCTCATTAAAGGATACAAAAATCACAAAGCAAAAGCGGTTTTTAGTTATTAGAACTTTCAATTCCTCATTAAAGGATACCGTATGTCGGTATGTCCATCAACGTCATGGCAAGGTCAACTTTCAATTCCTCATTAAAGGATACGTAACCCTCTACGTCAATAGCAGTACCTTGCTCCGACCTTTCAATTCCTCATTAAAGGATACTAGCTCGATCGTTCCCGGGTGGCGCTCTTCCATTTTATCTTTCAATTCCTCATTAAAGGATACAAACTGTCCGTTTAAGATTGTGTATTCGGAACTGAACTTTCAATTCCTCATTAAAGGATACCGAAGGTGCCTCCTACACCATTTGCGGATTTAGCAAGGAAGCTTTCAATTCCTCATTAAAGGATACCAGCTCTAGTCACAAAGCCAGATGTCAATCCAACCACTTTCAATTCCTCATTAAAGGATACAGGTAAAAAAGGCGAGTGGTTCTTTTACAAATGTGCAAAACTTTCAATTCCTCATTAAAGGATACCGAGGTATAGCACCTTTAGTTGCTGGGACACTATTTTGTCTTTCAATTCCTCATTAAAGGATACAAATAGCTAATGACTTAAAGCGTTATCTCTCAAATTACTACTTTCAATTCCTCATTAAAGGATACCTGGCGCAGCGAAGGACTTCGGGTCACCCACGCTGTCCTTTCAATTCCTCATTAAAGGATACTGCTATTAAATGTAGCTGGATTCGTTCCTTCTGATGCCTTTCAATTCCTCATTAAAGGATACTCAGGCAGTTCATTGACAGCAATGAGTTCGATGAGCAAACTTTCAATTCCTCATTAAAGGATACTTTTCCACGCGATCTTGTCGGCATCATCGCTATTAACTTTCAATTCCTCATTAAAGGATACTGTGAGTGTCAGGTGGTCGAACCAACGTCACAGACACTCTTTCAATTCCTCATTAAAGGATACAAAATTTCATCATCGTTTATTGGGTCGATGTAATACTTTCTTTCAATTCCTCATTAAAGGATACGGGATGTTGAGTCAAGCGCCAACACGGCTGCGAAAGCTTTCAATTCCTCATTAAAGGATACCATAATTAATGGTAGAAACACTATATGCCTCGCCGTTCAGACTTTCAATTCCTCATTAAAGGATACCAACTCGTAACGTTTGCTGTGGGCGAACCAGTGTTGTCCCTTTCAATTCCTCATTAAAGGATACACACATAGTCGTAACCACCGAGTCCCTTGTACACTCTTTCAATTCCTCATTAAAGGATACCTTCGGCCCGTCGAGTCAGAGCCTCGGTGGTACACCTTTCAATTCCTCATTAAAGGATACGGCAAGGCGATTCCTTGACAAGTGGATACAAGTTACTTTCAATTCCTCATTAAAGGATACGTGCAGGAGAGGTGGGCAGATCCCCTGTATTCACAAAAAACTTTCAATTCCTCATTAAAGGATACGACTGGTCGAACCAGGACCAAGAAACTGTTACGGACTTTCAATTCCTCATTAAAGGATACGTCAGCAGGGTCAGCAACAATGGTCGTCTGGAAAACCTCTTTCAATTCCTCATTAAAGGATACAGGAAAATAGAAGGCTACTTTACCATTGATTTATATGGCTTTCAATTCCTCATTAAAGGATACTTACTATTTTTATACCTACAAAGGATGCGTGGTACTTTCAATTCCTCATTAAAGGATACGGCTCTAGAAGAAGTGCGGGATGTTATCACAGAGGACTTTCAATTCCTCATTAAAGGATACTAGGTGGGTATGCTGTTTACAGGCTGGTTTCTTCTGTAAATCACAGAGGACTTTCAATTCCTCATTAAAGGATACTAGCAGAAGCGGTTGAAAACCTGCCACCTGTGCCTTTCCCCTTTCAATTCCTCATTAAAGGATACACGACCTTGGCGGTAGTCCGTTCACGCCTTCTGACAATTCTTTCAATTCCTCATTAAAGGATACATACATAGTTTCGCCCAACTGTGTGAGCGCGTTGGCTTTCAATTCCTCATTAAAGGATACCTAAAAATCAAACCCATATGGGAAGTTATAGGACAACTACTTTCAATTCCTCATTAAAGGATACGCATTACGAGCAACTCATTTTTGATATTCTAACTATAAACTTTCAATTCCTCATTAAAGGATACGCATCGCCGCACTTCTTCTTGCCAACTCTGGTGATTGCTTTCAATTCCTCATTAAAGGATACAAAAGCGGAAAGCTCATTTACTTAGGTAATGTAGAGTATCTTTCAATTCCTCATTAAAGGATACGGTGGGATGTGTTGGCATCCGTGGCTCGACGCTAACTTTCAATTCCTCATTAAAGGATACTATTAGAACGAAAATGGCACTACCAAAACAAGAACACTTTCAATTCCTCATTAAAGGATACAGACTCTACCTCATAAAGCCTGTCCCAGAAGAACTGTTTGCCTTTCAATTCCTCATTAAAGGATACCAAAGTGGTATTTGGTAACTGTGCAAGGGGGTGATAAGCAACTTTCAATTCCTCATTAAAGGATACACAATAAATGATACAGGATTAGAATCACAAATAGGCAATCTTTCAATTCCTCATTAAAGGATACCAAGACGCGTTTAAACTTAGGCAGTATTTGTTTGATGCTTTCAATTCCTCATTAAAGGATACCAAAATGGAACCGCAAATAGACTCTACAACCACTGTTTCCTTTCAATTCCTCATTAAAGGATACTTGAACCCAACCACTTTGCCAATTTCTCAGGAGTTAGGCTTTCAATTCCTCATTAAAGGATACTCTGTTACAAGCGCTAAACGAACTGGAAGAACGTACCACTTTCAATTCCTCATTAAAGGATACAAGACCACTAGGGTGTCGCCAGTCTTGAGTTGAATGCCTTTCAATTCCTCATTAAAGGATACAAATGATGCAACAATTTTTGGATGAAACGGACACAATTCTTTCAATTCCTCATTAAAGGATACTTCCGTCAAATTTTGTTTCAAGCTCAGGATACACACTTTCAATTCCTCATTAAAGGATACATACAGACCTAAAACGTGGGATGAGCTTGTCGCTCCAGACTTTCAATTCCTCATTAAAGGATACACGAGGGGTACTGATTGAACAGCACAGGAACGAACTACTTTCAATTCCTCATTAAAGGATACAGGGGCTTTGGCAAATAGTTGAATATGAACTTTATGCTTTCAATTCCTCATTAAAGGATACAACCACTGCATCTCTAAGGAGCTGGTCAGCTACGCCTTTCAATTCCTCATTAAAGGATACAATTTTTGTTTAGGTTTTCTCTAGGTTTTTTGCCTTTCGACTTTCAATTCCTCATTAAAGGATACGTACATCTTCACCAACGTGGATAGGGGTGCCTGATTTCTTTCAATTCCTCATTAAAGGATACGTGTGGTTGCACTTGATGTAGTTGCTGATGCTGTACTAACCTTTCAATTCCTCATTAAAGGATACACAGATTTACCAGTTGATGATAATGTGATTGCTACTGACTTTCAATTCCTCATTAAAGGATACACGTGGGTGAATATTTGCTTATTCACCCGCGACCGCGCTTTCAATTCCTCATTAAAGGATACAGATAGCAAATAGGATGGGCGTTCATGAGTGCACAACTTTCAATTCCTCATTAAAGGATACTGCAGAAGTGGTTAGATGAACGCGACAATATTCGGGTGTCTTTCAATTCCTCATTAAAGGATACAGTTTGCGAAAAAAGTAAAGGCTCGGAACATTTCGGTCTTTCAATTCCTCATTAAAGGATACCGGGCTTGGTTTGGTAAACGCTGTCGCATACGAAGCTTTCAATTCCTCATTAAAGGATACAGCATTTAGCTCGTGGGTCTGCGAGACTTCATATTACTTTCAATTCCTCATTAAAGGATACTTGATTGGCAAAAGGAATTGCTGAAATAACTGAACCTCTTTCAATTCCTCATTAAAGGATACCGAGCAAACGCGTAGTGGCTACCAATATTTCCAACTTAGCTTTCAATTCCTCATTAAAGGATACTTAGCAGGCACTCTCACACTCTCTTTTACTGGAGATTTCTTTCAATTCCTCATTAAAGGATACCAGTCCGGCAGTGTAGTTGGCCAACGTGTTGTAGGTCTTTCAATTCCTCATTAAAGGATACCCAACCAACCCACAACAAGCAACGACCGACCTGGTCTTTCAATTCCTCATTAAAGGATACAGGATGGAAAGGAAGTGAAGAAGGAGTTGATGGTATGGGTTGCTTTCAATTCCTCATTAAAGGATACCTCTTTCTATTGCGGAAATCACTTCATCGTAAGTGAGCTTTCAATTCCTCATTAAAGGATACCAAATAAACAAGAATGACACAGTGATCGTTATACGCTACTTTCAATTCCTCATTAAAGGATACAAGGGTTAATGACTAACTGACCATTGGCGTTGTAAGTACTTTCAATTCCTCATTAAAGGATACCAAACTACAAAGTCTCTTCTGGGTACTACTACGATTTCCTTTCAATTCCTCATTAAAGGATACGGGCTCACGCCCCTTGAAAAAGAAATGCTCAACGCTTTCAATTCCTCATTAAAGGATACAATAACGAAAATGAGAACAACGATTGGCACAAGCTGCTTTCAATTCCTCATTAAAGGATACTTTCTGTTTCAATTTCTGAACAAATAACAATACACTTTCAATTCCTCATTAAAGGATACGCCATGAACAAAAACACAAGTGTTGTGAGATAGCAAATACTTTCAATTCCTCATTAAAGGATACAACCAGAACAACTGATGAACCACCAGATTGCATAATCTTTCAATTCCTCATTAAAGGATACTTGGCTCTTTGTGTGGGCAGTGCGCGACGTGTCAATCTTTCAATTCCTCATTAAAGGATACAGTAGGTATAAGTAAACCCACCTTGTCAAAAGCTTTTGCTTTCAATTCCTCATTAAAGGATACTACAAGAAAGAATAATGGAGCTTGAGCTCAAACTGCAACCTTTCAATTCCTCATTAAAGGATACGGTTGCACGAATGATTCGTGTACCCATTTCAGCCACTTTCAATTCCTCATTAAAGGATACATGGGATATCGGCGAAAGCCATGACAGGAAATGAGCTTTCAATTCCTCATTAAAGGATACCCTACAAAAAATACTACTACTGCTCGTTTGAGGTGCTCTCTTTCAATTCCTCATTAAAGGATACTGCGAGCCACAGGAAATATGGAACCCAAGCCGAAGATGTGAGCTTTCAATTCCTCATTAAAGGATACCGCACCACGTAGAGGTGGCGCCTTCGCGGAGGAAACTTTCAATTCCTCATTAAAGGATACCAGAGTGCTCGTCCACTCGTTCATACATGCCTGCAACGCGTCTTTCAATTCCTCATTAAAGGATACCGGCCACATATCTGTTACATCGTGCAAAGGACGTTTACTTTCAATTCCTCATTAAAGGATACGAAAATGTGTTAAGTGAAGCTCAAATATTGAATGTCTTTCAATTCCTCATTAAAGGATACGTAATTATAAAGGTGTATTTGTTTGAGTGCTGTCCACTTTCAATTCCTCATTAAAGGATACGTAACCGCTATGGTCAACGTTGCCGAGAAACCTACTGTCTTTCAATTCCTCATTAAAGGATACCAGGAAGAGGCAAAGGTTCTTTCTTCAGTCTTGGACTTTCAATTCCTCATTAAAGGATACCAAAGTAAGGTTAGAGCTATACAAGTGTTAGACTCAAAGACTTTCAATTCCTCATTAAAGGATACCAAATGGGTGATGCGTAGAGTCATCCACCACCCATATGACTCAAAGACTTTCAATTCCTCATTAAAGGATACAAACCGCTTAATGCCAAAGCGGGTGAAACTATAATGGCACTTTCAATTCCTCATTAAAGGATACTAGTTTTTCGGCTATCTGCGCTATTTCATCCAAAACCTTTCAATTCCTCATTAAAGGATACGCGGGTAATGTTACCCGTTCACGCGTACGCGTTCGTCTTTCAATTCCTCATTAAAGGATACTCCACTTGCGGCTAAAAGTTGTAGATTAATCGTGTTACCCTTTCAATTCCTCATTAAAGGATACGATGAGGACGAGGGGGGTGAAGCTGAAATCGTGTATCTCTTTCAATTCCTCATTAAAGGATACGAGCCATTGTGAGTGCGGTTACTGGTACCGTGGTTAAATCGTCTTTCAATTCCTCATTAAAGGATACCAAAACATTTACCCCTCTCCTTCCTTTGTGGAAATGGGTATCTTTCAATTCCTCATTAAAGGATACCTGGGATTATTGCGGTGACTATACTAACGATAGATGAACTTTCAATTCCTCATTAAAGGATACTTATGATGCAAGAGACAATGAGCTTGTTTTAGTGATCTTTCAATTCCTCATTAAAGGATACTGTCAAGCGCGCGTCCTATATTTCCTTCTAGTATCTTTCAATTCCTCATTAAAGGATACCTGAGGATGTGAAAAACATCCTCAATCGAGGGTTTACTTTCAATTCCTCATTAAAGGATACCGGGGCAATCCGCCCCGCTCCAGCGGGTGAGTGAGGCTTTCAATTCCTCATTAAAGGATACAACAGGTCTCAAAGGCTATCTCGCCGCGCTTCTTCACATCTTTCAATTCCTCATTAAAGGATACTGTGTCCTGAACGTGCTAATGCACACCACCTTTTTACTTTCAATTCCTCATTAAAGGATACCAATAACCTCTCTGCCGATTACTACGAACCGAAGAAACCTTTCAATTCCTCATTAAAGGATACGGGAAAAGAGTCAAGTCTTGGGTTCAAAACCTTGCGGCTTTCAATTCCTCATTAAAGGATACAGGGTCCCAAAACTCGGAACAAGAACAAGAACCAGTACTTTCAATTCCTCATTAAAGGATACCAGCGAAACGCTGTTTTTGGTTAGGTCGTAGCGTACTTTCAATTCCTCATTAAAGGATACGCGAAAAGCGCGCGTGTGAAGTGTTTTCGCGTGTGTGATGCTTTCAATTCCTCATTAAAGGATACTAAGTGTAGAAAGGACTATGGTTACGACGTGAATGTAGTCTTTCAATTCCTCATTAAAGGATACCATTCTAAAGCAACTTAATGAAGAACAAGCGAAAGCTTTCAATTCCTCATTAAAGGATACCTACCAGAGGGGTAAGCTTGAAGGGCGCTGGGGGACTTTCAATTCCTCATTAAAGGATACCATGACAGTCTACATCTCTAACGCGTTCTCTCTTTCAACTTTCAATTCCTCATTAAAGGATACCAATGCAGTGGATGGAGAGGAACCAAAACAGGAAGTCATCTTTCAATTCCTCATTAAAGGATACAATGCGCGGTTTCAGTGCTCATGTTGAGTCAGACGTCTGCTTTCAATTCCTCATTAAAGGATACGCGCCTCCGAGTGGCGTGGGGTGGGCAACTACTCCTTATCTTTCAATTCCTCATTAAAGGATACACATAATCGGAAGGATTGAACTCAAGAACAATTCAACCTTTCAATTCCTCATTAAAGGATACCGAGAACGCCAACCACAGCGAGTATGTTCTCAGTGGTTTTCTTTCAATTCCTCATTAAAGGATACTGGTGCACAAGACTTCCTAAGAAGTGGAGTGAAGTTGCAACTTTCAATTCCTCATTAAAGGATACTCGTGAACACGTGAGTGGGGGTAAGCTATACGATACTTTCAATTCCTCATTAAAGGATACATACAATGAAGGAGTGGACGCACAGCTCTTTCTGGGAACCTTTCAATTCCTCATTAAAGGATACCTGGAGATTTGGAAACCGCGGATCACGTTTTTCTTTATGCTTTCTGGGAACCTTTCAATTCCTCATTAAAGGATACGTCACAGTGGAACCAGAAGAGTTGCTCGGTATATTACTTTCAATTCCTCATTAAAGGATACTTTTTGCATCGTGATTAGCGTTTTGTTGTGCTAAACTTTCAATTCCTCATTAAAGGATACCACGTTGTCCAGAACTACGTAATCCGCACCCACGAATCTTTCAATTCCTCATTAAAGGATACGCAACAATACCAGTAATGCAAGCGAAGAAGGTGATACCTTTCAATTCCTCATTAAAGGATACAAGTCCACTCTACTATTCCTTGAGACTGGTCGAACCACTTTCAATTCCTCATTAAAGGATACAGGAGAGCTTGAAAGAGCTTCCCAATCATCCCCTGAAATCTTTCAATTCCTCATTAAAGGATACCATGCAAAGTGTGCGTCCTGTGCGAGCAACCAAGACTTTCAATTCCTCATTAAAGGATACGTTTCCAGACGCTAAAGACACGCTTCCACCTTGTTCTTTCAATTCCTCATTAAAGGATACCCTGTCATCAATCTTAGCGAGCGTGTTCTTGATTTCCCTTTCAATTCCTCATTAAAGGATACTATAATCAGGCAGGCTGAGGCTGAGGCGCCCAAATTCTTTCAATTCCTCATTAAAGGATACATGACGCTTGAACCGCTCGATCGGGAGGAGCTCAAAAAAGCTTTCAATTCCTCATTAAAGGATACTGGGCGTACAGAGGTGTTTACAACATGACGTCTGATTTTCCTTTCAATTCCTCATTAAAGGATACGTGACGTCTAAAATATTCGACTTAGTCATGTGTAACTTTCAATTCCTCATTAAAGGATACTGGTTACTCCCACTGGATAGGGACACTGTTTGCGTGCCTATCTTTCAATTCCTCATTAAAGGATACTTGATGAACTCATTGAAGTCGGTCTGGTTCCAGCGATAATCTTTCAATTCCTCATTAAAGGATACTTGGACGAGGTGCTTGAAAATGGCGAGCAAAGTAATCTTTCAATTCCTCATTAAAGGATACTCACCATTTCAGGGGATTTCAAACCTCAACCTGTGGAACTTTCAATTCCTCATTAAAGGATACAATTTCGATAGCGAACACTGAACCATTCATCTCGAAACTTTCAATTCCTCATTAAAGGATACCGACATACTAGTGGTGTATCAACTGTTAACTAGGATACCCTTTCAATTCCTCATTAAAGGATACATACGTCCGTTAGGCAAAGGGTCGTTGTGTTAAGCCATTACTTTCAATTCCTCATTAAAGGATACGTGAAGTGAAAAAGTATTTTGCAGTCAGAAAGTTACTTTCAATTCCTCATTAAAGGATACCTACATCATAAGGGATGTTGGAAAAAGGATAAACAAGAACTTTCAATTCCTCATTAAAGGATACTGGGTGGATATGGGGTGGAAGTATGGTATTGCGAACATTGACTTTCAATTCCTCATTAAAGGATACAGCACAGTTGTCCTGGCACCTGGCTGAAGCACAGTCAGCTTTCAATTCCTCATTAAAGGATACAATAGTCAATAAGCACGTCGAAGGATGGGATCAGGACTTTCAATTCCTCATTAAAGGATACGAAAACTCTATAAAGTGCGGATTGAAGAGGGGGTGTTCGTCTTTCAATTCCTCATTAAAGGATACCTGGGTGAGTAGCCAACAATCTTCCCATTTTCCATTATCTTTCAATTCCTCATTAAAGGATACCCCAGCGGCCAAGGAGTAGGAAAAACCATGTCTTTCTTTCAATTCCTCATTAAAGGATACCGGTCAGGTGGTCAAGATATGAAAGTGGAATTTGACATCTTTCAATTCCTCATTAAAGGATACGTTAAGACGGTAACCCAAAACACCGACTGCGGCTACTTTCAATTCCTCATTAAAGGATACGCATTTTGAACACTTGTAGGTGCCCTTGTATTGCTACTTGCTCTTTCAATTCCTCATTAAAGGATACTTGAAATGCTGAAACCTCAGCGTCAAGCAATTTTCTTTCAATTCCTCATTAAAGGATACCAAAGGAGGTTTTTGGAGATGAGTGGAAGGAGAACTTTATCTTTCAATTCCTCATTAAAGGATACATTTAGGGGTGGACTCTGGGTGTGTTTTCCACGCTTCTTTCAATTCCTCATTAAAGGATACCAGAACTATGTGGAAATTCAGACTTTCGCCTCCGTCATAACTTTCAATTCCTCATTAAAGGATACAAGAGCTCGACGACATTTATAACAAAAAAACGCTAATCTTTCAATTCCTCATTAAAGGATACAAGAGGAGGAAGAGGAAGAAATATAAGTGGATATCCATCTTTCAATTCCTCATTAAAGGATACGAAGAATAGACGCAACTATGAAGATCACTAAACCAATAACTTTCAATTCCTCATTAAAGGATACAATATAGCACAGTTGTTGAAAAAAGCGGAAGAGAAGAACTTTCAATTCCTCATTAAAGGATACTTCAGAGGGACTTTGATGCGAATAAGGGTAAGGCGGCTGCTTTCAATTCCTCATTAAAGGATACACAGGGTCTTGGAAATAGGTTTCTTTACTGTGTTATCTTTCAATTCCTCATTAAAGGATACCAGTAAGGTGGCAACAGATGAGTAATATAGCACAGTTTCTTTCAATTCCTCATTAAAGGATACCCTGTTTGCAACATAGCTCACGCTCATACCAGAAAACTCTTTCAATTCCTCATTAAAGGATACCAAATAGGTATTATATACGTTATAGCCCGAATTGGGAACTCTTTCAATTCCTCATTAAAGGATACCGCAATACGACCAAGAACACCAGAATCAAGCGCTTTATCACTTTCAATTCCTCATTAAAGGATACCTATATTTAATTTTGGTGAACCCAAAAAACAAAACAATACTTTCAATTCCTCATTAAAGGATACCACACACACACCACAATGACACAACGCACACTTAAAGCATCTTTCAATTCCTCATTAAAGGATACTCAAAAGCTCGAGCCAAAGAACACTACGAGGCTCTTATACTTTCAATTCCTCATTAAAGGATACTTAAAGGTGTATTTCTTTGCGTCATTTCTACCCATATCTTTCAATTCCTCATTAAAGGATACTAGTCACAAAACCACTTATCAATCCAGTTAAGGTAGTGTGCTTTCAATTCCTCATTAAAGGATACGCCGTATTTAAAGCCGACTATAAAATATACAAGATCTTTCAATTCCTCATTAAAGGATACAGACAGTAAAAATAAAAGCGAAAGGTATTTTTATAGACTTTCAATTCCTCATTAAAGGATACGGGGTTCATACCCCAGTTGCGGCTAACGATGCTTTCTTTCAATTCCTCATTAAAGGATACAGGATAAATAAGAAGGTCTTTCCCCACTCACTCAGACTTTCAATTCCTCATTAAAGGATACCTTCACCTATCGATAAAGGACTAGTAAGCTTACCACTTTCAATTCCTCATTAAAGGATACTTTAAATACAGATAGGAGGCTTTTACAGGTCTATACTTTCAATTCCTCATTAAAGGATACGTCACACTCATCAAGAAATATTATCCTTCTACCCTCTTTCAATTCCTCATTAAAGGATACTCGTCTCCTTTCTGAGTCTTGAAGGAGAAAACTGGACCTTTCAATTCCTCATTAAAGGATACTTCTTGACCATTGACTTCCAGCCACTCAATTTTCTCTTTCAATTCCTCATTAAAGGATACCCTTTTCTTCATCAACTTTTTGTTTTTGATTTTGTACTTTCAATTCCTCATTAAAGGATACGAGATATATACATAACAATCAAAGAAGAGTCGAACACACTTTCAATTCCTCATTAAAGGATACCATCCCGAACAGGCAGAAAGCCCACTACATCATAAGCTTTCAATTCCTCATTAAAGGATACCAGTCTGCTATAAAGCTCTTTCCCCCTATCCATCTCAGGCTTTCAATTCCTCATTAAAGGATACAGAATGTGGGGGAACACTGTTCGAGGTGTGCGTATGTGCTCTTTCAATTCCTCATTAAAGGATACCAGAACTGGTTGCCGACTATTGTATGCTATTTCACTTTCAATTCCTCATTAAAGGATACTTGAACACTTAACATGTCCGTATTGCATCCTATCAGCATTCTTTCAATTCCTCATTAAAGGATACTTTTTTCTCACCAAAGTTGGTGGTGCTTAGTAGGACTTTCAATTCCTCATTAAAGGATACCGCAAGACTTTTTGGACAGAGTAAAACAAGCGGTCGAGCTTTCAATTCCTCATTAAAGGATACATGGGTGATGCGTAGAGTCATCCACCACCCATATGGCTTTCAATTCCTCATTAAAGGATACATGGGTTATGTACGAGGGTGTCACACCGATAACCTTTTTCTTTCAATTCCTCATTAAAGGATACCAGTTATCGTGAGCGTTATTGGTGTTGAAGATGAAGTATAACCTTTTTCTTTCAATTCCTCATTAAAGGATACGCAGTGTCAAAAGGTGCCAAGATGTCACAACGTGATCTTTCAATTCCTCATTAAAGGATACTGGTGATGACTATGATGTTGATATATTAACAACAAGCTTTCAATTCCTCATTAAAGGATACCAGCTAGCGCGTCGAATGAAGTAGCGTTAGCAGTAGTCTCTTTCAATTCCTCATTAAAGGATACAAAACAAGGCATACCACAAAATGGTATAACATATAGCTACTTTCAATTCCTCATTAAAGGATACAAGAAAAAACAAGCAAAGAAAGAAGCCGAGGAACGCTTTCAATTCCTCATTAAAGGATACAAACTCCACCCTTTTTTTGGAGTCGGCTGACTGGGGGCGTCTTTCAATTCCTCATTAAAGGATACTTGGCTGTGCTGGATTTGCATGAATATCCTGTAAAAGCTTTCAATTCCTCATTAAAGGATACAGTGGTGTTCGGAGGCTTTTACTACGACGAATATCTCTTTCAATTCCTCATTAAAGGATACCATACCTCACCTCCAAAGCGCACATCGACCCTCTCCAGTTCTTTCAATTCCTCATTAAAGGATACGTCAATGCTTTTTCACTTTCGATGCTAACACCACCAGCTTTCAATTCCTCATTAAAGGATACAAGTCTCCACGTGGCGTAATCACCGCCTACGTTTTTCCTTTCAATTCCTCATTAAAGGATACAGGATATGTGTATTTCGCAAGACGTTACCGTTATGATCTTTCAATTCCTCATTAAAGGATACCTAGAGGCTAAAAAGGGTGAAAAAGTAGTCCTGTATGCTTTCAATTCCTCATTAAAGGATACCATGATGTAAACGAATCTACATTCTACACAATAAAACTTTCAATTCCTCATTAAAGGATAC
>Ga0167615_1000234_pt1 | contig 18479 bp, 15 predicted proteins | sample BED_Mat_host_9_1_FD_111800 | JGI IMG/M metagenome (GOLD analysis project Ga0167615, IMG submission 111800) | Extremophilic microbial mat communities from Yellowstone National Park, USA - BED_Mat_host_9_15 (v2) (version 2) | ecosystem: Environmental > Aquatic > Thermal springs > Hot (42-90C) >... | reverse complement strand
TTTGGATGCGAGCAATCCCCAGCTGGCGGTATTTTGCCCGCATCATAGCTTTTGTCACAAGCACAACTAACTTGCCAAAGTTTATAACTATTGCAGTATAAGCACAACACCTATCTTTGCCTAGGCTCCACAAGATATAGCACTTTCGCATACTTCATGTGTCTTTAAGCTACCATAAGCTCTTGCTTATATCCTAATGCTTTGCTCCCTAACTACACATCTTCAAACACTATCTTTGCCTAAAATACCCTTTGGCCTATCTTAAAGCTCTGCTACCTTGTATCTTCATTGCTATCTTCTGCTTTTACCTGACGGATTTTTCTCAATAATAACTTTGTATTGTTGCCGTTTAGCAAATGTAATTGATCTTTAAGCACGTAGCCCATCGGCGAAAACAGAAGCAGGTGATACGAGTTCCAGCTGGCCAGCTGCGCGGTTTTGCTTTTCAGCATATACAACTATGTATTCGCGTGAAATGCCTTTAATCAGATTATCGACTGAAGGCCTATCCCATATGACCTCAAGTTCTTTGCCAATAAACTTTGTTTCAAAGTTTTGCTTTAGTGTCTTGCCAAGTTCAATGATTGTGTGACTCCTGGCTTTCGCGATGTCATTAGATGGCCTATCTTGATATCTGGATGCTGCTGTTCTAGGTCTTGGAGAAAACCTAAAAACATGCAGACCGGTAAAGCCAGCTCTTTGTACAACATCCAAAGTGCATTGAAAATCTCGGTCAGCTTCACCTGGAAAGCCAACCATAATATCACCGGTAAGTGCAATTGTTCCTTTGTGAGTCCTCAATAGCTCAACCGCCTCTAAGAAGGTATCCACTGTATATCTGCGTCGCATGCGTGCTAAAACTTGATCCGAACCAGATTGCAGAGGCAGATGAAAATGAGGACAAACCATGTTATGTTCTATAGCCTTTGCTAACCCTTTAGTGACATGGCTTGGATCAAGTGAGCTAAGACGTATCCTTACCCCTTCAAGTTCCTTTGTCATATCGTTGATTAGCTCAGCAAGCCCATAGCCGGGCCTGCTTTTGTAACTACCGAGATCTATTCCAGTCAAGACTATCTCCTTGTATCCAGCACTAGCTGCTAGTCTTGCTTGCTCTATGCAGAAAGATGGTGTCCTTGAAATGGACCTACCTCGTGTTTGCCATACTATGCAGAATGTACATCGGTTATCACATCCGTCTTGGATTTTGAGATTAAATCTGGAACGGAACGCGCCAGGAGGAAGCGGTTGGTTTGGTGAAGCCGCTAAAGAAAGTTCTTGTGGGTTGTTTAGATTTATTTCTCGAGGTTTTATGTCGCCATTAGCAAAACTTGAAATTAAGTTAGAAGCTATTGGCTTGAGGGCATTTGGTATTGCTAAATCCACTCCTAGAGCCTGGTTAATCTCTGGATGAGCATCAACATGGCATCCTAAGAGCACGATGAGGGCATCTGGGTTGGAGCGCTTGGCGTTATATATGGCCTTTCTTGTATCTCGATCGGCTGCTTGAGTTACGGTGCAGCTGTTTATTATGACCACCTTTTGCGGGAGCCGATAAAGGCCCGCGACAATCTCCGCGGTCTCAGCAGCATTTGTTCTGCATCCAAGGTTGATCACACTAACGTTTTTGTCTTCAAAAGATGTGATATCCATACCTGTTGGCCTAACACGGTTTGATTTTGTCTAATGAAAATCTTATATCACACAAAACGAATCAAGTACCTGTTAGAGAGACTCAAGTGAAAATATCTTTGTAGAAAATAGGATTAAATCTATGTTTACTTAATTCTGATAAAATTATGCATATCATAGTTGCGTGTGTCATGGTACTGATCTAGTGAGCGATTAACAATTGTAGTTGACAATTAATGGAGTCAGAAAGGCAAGGCGAGTTTTATAGTCCGTATCCTGAAGAGGAGCGGCGAAAGCAGCTTCGACGCTTAGACGACATACTTGAAGCTCTTGAGCAGCTTAATTTAAACGAACAGAGTGAGCTTACTCCTGAATTAAAACGCATACTGGAGTCTCACGGTCTTAAACCCGAAAAAGCTACTATAACTCAGCTAATTGAAGAAATTTGGAAGCTTCAGGAAAAATATATGCTCCAGATACCTGTAGAGCGTAGGAAAAGCCAAAGGCGGAGGCCGCCTCGTACTTTCAGGCTCGAGGTTGTGATTGACAGTGCGATAGCCCGATTGAAAAGGGAGGGTCGACTTTAGCTTTTGAGTTAATTGGTTGTATGTTGCATTTATGACTAAGTCGACTATCCGGCATTAAAGGCTATTAAATGATACAAACAAGTCAGCTAAAGGCATGGCACGAGAGGTTAGTTGCGCTAACCGAAGAGGTATATAAGGAACTTTCAAGCCTTTTAAATACGCCCAAAGCCTCCATAAAGACGGGAAGTGTAGGTGCGGGTGGAGATCAGACGTTGCTTCTTGACGATACTGCAGAAAAGATATGTCTTAATAGACTGAGGCTATTTCAGTCAGAAGGAGAAAAGTTTAGTGTTCTCAGTGAAGAAATAGGTTTAGTTGAATTAGGTGCCCCATATCCGCTAGTTGTCATTGACCCTGTTGACGGCAGCGAGAATGCTAGAAGAGGAATCGATACTTGTGCAATAAGCTGTGCATTGCTTTATGGCCCAAGTTTTGCAGATGTAAATGTTGCAGTAACGCGTAATCTCATAAGTGGCCAATGTTATAGTGCGATCAAAGGGATGGGAGTGTATAAAAACGGCATCCATGTAGAGGCTAATTTGCTAGGCGAATCAACATACGGGATGGTTGCTCTGGAAACACCTGCCCCACATAAAGCATTAAGCCTAGCTTTACCAGTTATTAAAAAATTTCAGAAAGTAAGGATAATAGGTAGTGTCGCTTTAGGACTTGCATATGTATCTGTAGGTGGTGTCGATCTTTTTTTGGCTCCCACTAGGATAAGAACCTTAGATGTTGCGCCAGGATTTTTGCTTGTTAACGAAGCGCAGGGCTCGGTAGTAACTACAGATGGAAAACTCTTGGATGATGTAGAAGTCGGCCTAAATGTGTATTCATCAATTGTTGCTTCACGTGACTTAGCCATAGTAGAGCATGTATTATCAACTTTTAATGCCTAATATGCTTGTGGTTGACTTTAAAATTTTATATGGGATGCGGGTGTAGCTCAGTTGGCAGAGCGCTTGCTTCCCAAGCAAGAAGTCGCGGGTTCGAATCCCGTCACCCGCTCATAAATTTGGCACCAAATTGCACGGCTGTCCTCATTTTTTAAGCACTAAACAATGCTCTTTTGGCATCCTCAGCTAAGCCTTGTTTAGTGTACAATTGATAATAGGAAATTTGTACAATATTTATGGATTTAATAGAATAAACAGCTTGAAGTAAATAATGAATACAAGTGGATCCCTGATTCAGCTGCACAAAGCTCTTGGTAATCAGACTCGTCAGAAAATTCTCGAAGTTTTGCGAGATGCTGGGTGTGCTGTGCCTATAGCGCGGATTGCCCAGCTATTAAACCTGCATCCTAATACCGTGCGCTCGCATCTTAGTTACCTTGAGAAGGCGGGGCTGATAGAGCTCGTGGAAGAACATGGAGGCCGGCGTGGAAGGCCTGGATTAGCCTATCGAATACTTGAAAGTCATGATGGAGACCAAGCAAGTGGAGAATACAGATTGCTCTCTATTATCCTATCAGGCATTCTTAAAAGAGCATTGAAAGATCCTGGTAGCGTGGCAGCTGAAGAGGCTGAACAGTGGGGTAAAGAGATTCTCGAGAGATGGAAAACCAATAATCCAGGCGCTTCATCAATTGCTCAGGTTGTCGGGTTACTAGACACGCTTAAATTTTACCCACGGCTTGAAGAGCGGGACACGGAAGCAGTAATATCACTAAAGCCCTGCCCATTTATGGATGCCGTTAAGGAAAATCTGGAGGTGGTGTGTGCGGTTCATATGGGTTTAATAAGAGGTGCACTTGAAGCAAGTAAAGCAGAATATCAACTAGAGGATTTAAAGCCATTTGTGACTCCAACCCTTTGTACAGCTCACCTGCGCAAGCGTGGATCTATCAAAGCCCGTGTGTAAATAATTATTTTTAAATAGGGCTTCGACTTAACGCGATTTTCCTGAAAATTTATACAAACGCAACAGTAATCTATCAAAATCTGAGGTAATTTTATATCAGCTTGAGTGTTGTGTTGTCAGGTTATTATTTGCCTGACAACAAAAGGTGTGTTGCTTATCTTTGTGCCAAGTGGGCCCACAAGCTTGTATCTTTTCAATGATACTTAAACGTTGTGTGTTAGTGTTCTAATTGATTGTGTGAGGTGGTTAATTGACACGAAGCTTTAAGCATCCTGGTAGACCTAGATTAAGCGACGTTACTGAACCTACGTCAAGAGTGATAACTAGGGCTGCTGCGCGTCTATTTATGGATCATGGATATAGCGCTGTCAGCATGAGCATGATAGCTAAGGAAGCCAATCTTACTAAGGCGTCGGTTTACTACCACTTTAAGGACAAGGCGACTTTATTTACTGCTGCTATGAAATACATATTGGATCAGGCGTATCAGGCAACAGAGCAAATATTAGCGTCGCCTGTAAATGTGCGGGGTAAGCTCGAACGTATTACTAGAATAGTTGCTGATTTTCCACAGCCCTTTTGGGTGTATGACACTATGATGCACGAGGCAAGTACCGAGTTGGCGAGAGAACAAGAGCAGGAAATAAGGCAGGCAGAGAAGCGACTTTACACTCATATAGAAAAGATGTTTACTGAGGCGGTGCGGAATAAAGAAATAAGACAACTAGATCCATTCCTACTTACACGTGTTTTTGTGAATATTTTGCGGGTGGTGCAGCTATCTTCAACTCATGAGAGGATTAAGGATAAGGATGCACTTGCAAAGCAGCTTATAGGCATATTTTGGGAAGGTGTAGGGCTTAATTAGGTGGGGAGTGCTTATGCATTTCGGCATTTAATTTGCTAATGCTCTGTAGATGTCAGCAGTGATAGAAGCAGTTTTGGCCCAAGTGTAATTGGAAGCAATTCTCAGCCCTTCATTTATCAACTTATTTCGCAGTTCAATATCTTCGGTTATCCTTGCGAGCTGAGTTATGAACGTTTCAACATCATTGGGATCTGAAAACAGCGCTGCGTTGCCGAGAATTTCTGGTAAAGCACCACCGTTTGAGCTAACAACAGGCACACCGCATGCGAGAGCTTCAAGTGCAGGCAAACCAAATCCTTCATGGAAGGATGTAATTAGGAAAGCGTCTGCGCATCTAAGTATTTGTAGAAGCTCTTCGTCGCTTGCATCAATACGTAGTTCTAGTACTCCTTTGCGAATAAACTTTTCAAGCTGCAAATAAATTTCGTCGTATCGCCAGCCGGGGCTTCCAATGTGGATAAGCTTATAATGTTTGAGATGTGCTACGGATCTTGCAGCGGTCAGAATATTCTTGCGAGGCTGAATGGTTCCTATACTTACAATGTATTTATCAGGCAGGTTGTATCTCTTCTTTATCAACGGTTTTTGGTCACCTGGAAGAGGCCTGAAAACAGTGTCTACACCCAGCGGCACTACATGTATCTTAGCGGGTTCGATATCCAGCCCATCTACAATAGCCATTTTGGTGTTTGTTGAGTTCGCTATGACAACATGTGCAATTTTTAGAGACCTCACAGCAAGAACTTTGCGTGAGAAAAAGTCATTGTTCGGGTACCACTCAGGATTTGTGAGAGCGGTTATGTCGTGTACGGTTAGAACCCGCGAGGTTTTGGGCGCAAGATATGGAAATACTTGTGCAGGTGCATGGAATACGCTAAAATGTTTAAGCTCATTTAGTGCATAAGTGTAAATGTGCGTAGTAAGAGAATAAACTTTACCACGTGGTATAACGCTTATATTGCAGCTGGACATCTGGTTGGTTATTTCTATGTCCCCACGTGAGTGCGCTAATATGGTTAATTCAATATCTTCTATTGCGGCTAGGTGTAATAGCAAATGCCTTATGTATTTTGAAATGCCAGAAAACGTGTACCCCCTTGGACGTATTTCCCGAGCATCAAAAAGTACTTTAATTTTTTTCATTCCTGTGATTAACCTGGATAGGCTTTAATTCAGAATAACTTAAGCTGATCAACTAGGTGTTGTTTTGCGATAGTTGCCTTAATACCCACAAGTCTTATTGGTTTTCTTTCAAACAACTCCTGACTGAATAAATCCAAAACGTTTTCGCTTATTTGTACGTCATTGTTAGTTGGATCTGAGAGTTTTTTACTTTTTTGCCTTACCTCGAAGTCGCCGTACTTTATTTTCAAAGTTATAGAGTCTGCCTGTGTGTGGGAATTATTTAGCCTTTGGCACAACTGCCTACATAACTCTAGTAGCTTTTCGACTACGACACTCCTGTCGTTTATATCTTCATCGAAGGTAAATTCATGTGAATATGACTTGGCATGCCGGAAACCAACTACTGGACTTTTATCAATCCCTTGCGCCATTCGTTTAATTACGATACCCGATTTTCCTAGGTGCTTAAGTAAAATAAGGTCATCGTATCTATACAGATCTTCGCACTTTACAATTCCGAGGGTGTTAAGGATTTGCTGAGTTTTTGGTCCAACTCCAGGAATAACATTAACTGGCTTGTCGTGGAGAAATTCTGTCTCGGATCCAGGTGAAACTACATGACGCCGCCTGGCTTTGCTTGCTCAGACGCTACCTTGGCTACACATTTTGACGTAGCCACGCCTATACTACATGACAAGCCAAGATAAGCTCTAATATCGCGTCGCATAGATCTTGCTACATTTTCGGGATCATAATAGCCCCGTCTTACTCTTGGTGTAATGTCGACATAAGCTTCGTCTATGGAAGCTTGCTCTATAGCATCGCGAGCTGCGTATTTTTGCAGTAATGTCGACATTTGTTTACTCGCAGATCTATAAAGTTCGCGTTGCGGTGGTACCACAACCAGATCTGGGCACTGCCTTAGTGCCTGTTGCAATGGCATAGCCGACTTTATACCGTATTTCCTTGCTTCATAACTTGCTGATATGACAACCGATCTTTTCGTAGATCCTGACACTACCAAAGGCCTATTACGTAGAGCGGGATTGTCACGCTGGTGTATTGATGCAAAGAATGCATCTATGTCAATATGTACAATGGCTCTAGGCCATTCTAGATGTTTAACCATCTAAAATATTATTCTATGGTTTGAAAATCTGGAATGTTTATAGGGATTTGAGGGATGAAGGCTCTTGTACTGTCTGGTGGCACAGGGACTAGAATGCGTCCAATAACCTACACAATGGCAAAACAGTTGCTTCCAGTAGCGAATAAGCCAGTGTTATTTTACGCCTTAGAAGCGATTACTAGTGCTGGCGTCAATGACATTGGCATTGTTGTTGGTGACACCGAGCATGAAATAAGGCAGGCTGTTGGCGATGGGTCAAGATGGGGTGCCAAGGTTACCTATATACGTCAGGATAAGCCACTTGGGCTTGCGCACGCGGTTAAAATATCCCATGAGTTTATAAATGATGAACCATTTGTAATGTATCTTGGTGACAATCTTGTTCTCGATGGGATAACAGGTTTTGTCAAAACGTTTGAGGCGAACAAACCCAATGCTTTAATCCTCTTAGCGGCCGTACAGGAGCCTCAACGATTCGGGGTTGCGGAACTCAAAGATGGAAAGGTTGTAGGGCTTGAGGAAAAGCCCAAAAATCCCAAGAGTAATTTGGCTCTTGTTGGGGTTTACATATTTGATAAAGCCATATTCACTGCAGTCAATGCCATAGCTCCCTCAGCTCGAGGTGAGCTGGAAATTACTGATGCTATTCAGTATCTGATAGACCAAGGGCTTGTGGTTGAGCCGCACATAATAACTGGTTGGTGGAAGGATACTGGAAGGCCTGAAGACATTTTGGAAGCTAACAGGATGATATTGGAGAGACTGGAGGCGAAATGTGAGGGGGAGGTGATTGGAAGCGAAATCCAAGGGAGAGTGGCAATTGAAAGCGGTGCCCGTGTTGTAGACAGCGTTATACGAGGGCCTGTAATCATAGGTAAGGGGTCAGTCATAGAGCATTCGTATATTGGACCGTTTACTTCAGTACATGACTATGTGGAAATACGGCATGCTGAAATTGAACATTCAATAGTGATGGAGCGGGCTAGGATAATTGAAACAGGAGCCAAGATAGACGCAAGTCTGATTGGGAAAGAGGTATTAATTAGCAGATCGAAAAAGCTACCCACGGCATACAGGCTAATAGTGGGAGATAATTCCAAAATTGAGTTGCTATAGTTGGTGGTGTTGGACATGCGGGACCTTGAAAGGGTACTAGTAGCAGGTGGTGCGGGGTTTATAGGATCTAATTTTGTGAGGATGTTGTTAGCCAAAATGCCTAATGCGCAAATTACCGTTCTGGATAAGCTAACATACGCAGGCAATCTAGACAATCTTTCAGATGTGCTGGACAACCCACGAGTGCAATTTGTGCATGGAGATATATGCAATAAGGAACTAGTGTTTTACTTGGCAAAACATCAGCAAGTAATTATAAATTTTGCTGCTGAAACCCATGTTGATCGATCGCTGATTGAGGCAGGTTCGTTTGTTCTAACAGATGTCTATGGTACCTATGTTTTGCTCGAAGCAGCTAAAAAATTTAAGCATGAAGTCTTTCTGCTAGTAAGCACTGATGAGGTTTATGGGCATGTAAGCCAAGGCCGTAGCCGTGAGATAGACCCATTAAAGCCCAGAAGTCCGTACAGCGCCAGCAAGGCTGGGGGTGAGCTGATAGCAAGATCATACGTGGAAAGCTTTGGACTTCCTGTCGTGATAACTCGCGGATCGAATACCTATGGGCCGTATCAATATCCTGAAAAGATAATACCTCTGTTTATAACAAATGCTATTGATGATATTCCGTTGCCTGTATATGGTGACGGAAGTGCAGTAAGAGATTACATGTACGTTGAGGATCATTGCGAGGCAATACTTACCGTATTGCTTAATGGTAAACCCGGAGAAGTGTACAACATAGGTACAGGTTCAGAGATTAGTGGCATCGCTGTCGCGAAGGCTATTCTCTCACACCTCGATAAACCAGAAACACTAATAGAGTTTGTAAAGGATAGGCCAGGCCATGATTATAGATACGCAGTTGATACAACCAAGTTGGCAATGTTGGGGTGGCAACCAAAGTGGGATTTCGATACCGGCCTCAAGGCAACCATTGAATGGTACTTGACCAACCAATCATGGTGGAGGAAGCTTAAGTCACGTGATTTTTGGGAGTACTATGAGCTAAATTACAAAAAAAATATCGTCACCGAAGACGAGCATGATTCCTAGCTGAGGCACAACATTTGCAATAGTTAACATCAATTTTTGTCTTTTTGTTGAAGTTTTCCTTGACCCTAACGGCTCACGATCTATCGTGGGCCTGAAATGTCAGTTAAGCTTAATGCATACCGACCTGCAATTGCTTTAGTGTTGCCAACACTCGATGAACGGGGTAATTTGGAAGTCCTTTTTACTAGAAGCATTCAACTGCGAGATCGCTTATTGCATGAAGGAGTTGACATTCACCTGGTAGTTGCCGATGGTGGATCTAAAGATGGAACAGTAGAGTTTACTCAACAAGCAATAACGTGTTTACCGTTTATACATCTAGTTGCACTAGGTAGACCAGGCTACGGCTTAGCTTTAAAAGCGGGTATCAATTATAGCCTGGATATACTCTGTGCAAGTCACGTAGCAGTCCTAGACGCTGACCTTTCTCACGATCTAGATATAATTTGCCATTTTTGGATGAACTGGGAACGTGGTATAGACATGGTTATTGGTTCGAGATTTAGTGGCCCGGCAAGCGGTATGCACGGTTCTTTACCAAGAAAAGGGCTCAGCTATGTAGCTTGTAAATTGATGAAGATAGTATCCGGAGCCGAATATACTGAGTTTACCAACTCCTCCCGCCTGATGTCTAAAGCTTTTTGTAACAAGTTGTTGGACGCAGATCTTCCTTGGGAAACCAAAACATATGTGATAAACCCCGCAATAAATCTATTTGCTGCCAGCATCCATGCAAATGTAAAAGAGGTGCCCATAGTGTTTGCCGAAAGAGCATACGGAAAGTCAAAGATGAAGGTTGCCCGATATGTGTATGACTTGGTTACATACATAGTTGTAAACAGGCTAAAACAGCTTGAGAGGTCTGCACATAGAAATGCAGTAATTCGCACAAGCGGATGACTATAGCAATATAAGGCCTAGAGCTTGGCTATTATTCTGCATCAATCTCGTTTAAAAATCCCTATCTAGAGGGATTTGTGTCATAGCGGCGTGGAGATTTTAAGAGCATAGGCTGGCACTGGCCTATGTGCTAATTATCAACTACGCTGAAGTGGTGTGTTTGTGTAAAGCTATATTCAATAATGCTAGAATCGCTGCGTTTGTTAGTGGGGCTTTGGCCTGTAAAATTTTACAGGGAATGAGTAAGGTACTTTTTTTATCTAATGATGTTTTAGGCGATCGTATGGCAGGACCAGCCATACGGGCTTTAGAGCTAGCACGCGTGTTGGCTCAACGTCATACTGTGGTGGTTGCTATGTCTGATGTTAAAAAGTCAGACCTCACCAGCTATCCAGTTGAAATTATTAAAGCAAATCGAGCGCAAATTAGAAGGCTTTTAAACTCCATGGATGTAGTGATTGTGCAGGGCTATTCGCTTAGAGATCATCCAGAAGTTGCCAAATCTGATGCGGCGATTGTTGTAGACCTTTATGATCCATTTCCTTTTGAAAATTTAGAGTTATATGCTACTGCGCCTTTGGAAGTTAGAAGAGGTCTTGCGGAAGCTGATCTTGCAGTATTGACGCAGCAGTTATTACGAGGAGATCTTTTTCTGGCCGCAAGTGAGAAACAAAGGGATCTATGGTTGGGTGCGCTTTTGGCAAGTGGGCGTATAACTCCAGAGTTTCGCGATGCTATTGCTGCAGGAAATAAAGTTATCGAATTAGTTCCTTTCGGATTACCAGAGCAGACACCTAGAAGTGAAGAAAATTTACTAGAAAAGTACATTCCGGACTACAGAGCCGACGATTTTATCATTGTATGGGGTGGCGGACTTTACAATTGGTTCAATCCGCTGCCGTTTATCGAAGCTACATGGCGTCTTTGGAGTGAAGGCAAGAGAGCTAGGTTATTTTTCATGGGGGTGAAGCATCCTAATGAACGTATTCCTGCTATGGAAGTAGTTGAATCAGCAGTCCAATTTGCAAAGAGTATCGGAGCATACGCAAAGTCCGCTATTTTTAACTTTGACTGGATTCCTTACGAGAAGCGGCAAGATGTGCTCTTACATGCCTCAGCAGGGGTTTCTTTTCACAAAATGCACTTAGAGAGCGAGTATGCCTTCAGAACACGCATATTAGATTATTTTTGGTGTGGGCTTCCTACCCTTTGTGCCGCTGGCGACGAATTATCTCGAATTGTTGAGCAAAATAAATGTGGTGTCACTTTTGCTACCGAAGACCCGAGCATAATTGCAGGTGAAATTGAACGTCTTATGATGTCTAGTGATTTACAAAGAGAAATGAGAGAAAACGCGTTGAACGTAGCAAAAATGTTTAGTTGGGGTAATGTAGCAAGACCGCTGTTAGATTATTGTGATAGCCCTAGAAGATTACGTACGGGAAAGCCGCTTCCCAGAAGAACCAAGCTTGGGCCAGTAACTAGAAACAGGATGAGGATGTACCGCGCAAGGGCAGTACTCAAGCAAGGGGGTATCTCTGCTTTGCTGCGAGAAATTAGAGTTCGCCTATTCCACTAAACGCTGCTTATCGTCATATGCTTGAACACACTGTCGCTATTATTTGCTGGAATAGTAAACAGCACGTGCAAGGATTAGCCCAGTCGTTGATTCGACAAACTAGACAGCCAGACATATACGTAGTCTTTGATAATGGTTCAACAGACCAGAGCGCTATCTATTTACAAAGTATGCTCCCGTCTTCAAAATTAATAAGAAGTGAAAAGAACATAGGCTTTGCTAAAGCGGCAAACTGCTGTTTTGATGCTTGCCCAGCTGAATACTTTACTTTACTTAATACCGACATAGAATTAGAACCTGACTATTTTGCTGAATGCATTTCTGCCCTCGAGGAAGATCCTAATTTGTACGGTGTAAGCGGAATATTGTTACGAAAAAATGGACATATAGACTCTGCCGGCCATGTAATACTTTGGAGCCGGCTGGTGTTTAACAGACTTCAAAACCGAGAGTTTTCAAGTTATGATGGCAGGGAGGACGTGTTTGGCATTCCTGCTGCTGCTGCAACGTATTCTGGTAAAGCTCTAAATAGCTTAAAGATACAAGATGAAGTATTTGATAGCTCGTATTTTAGCTACATAGAGGATGTAGACCTAGATTGGAGAGCAGCTCTTCTAGGATATAAGGCAAAAGTTTTAAGTAAAGCTGTTGCTATTCATTTTCGACACGGTGTAGGTGCGGCCAAAACAGCAGTTTTTCAGAGATATATTTTGAGAAATAGGTTACTTACAATAATAAAAAACGATATAGTCTCAGAGTTTTTACTTTTTAGTCCTTTTGTGTTTACGGCGTTTGCTCTAAAGACAATAGAACTTAGTCTTAAATACCCTTCCGCTTTAAAGGGATTTACAGATGTGCAAAAGCTTATGCCGAGAGCCCTGGCTTGGAGAAAGGATATACAAGATAGAAGAGTTATATCGGAAGCTAGATATAGGCAATTGTTTGAGCCTGGCATTTTCTAGTCTGGGTTTATTGTTCGCGCTCGTCGATGTCTATTAAGTCGTATTTATTAACCGCAGATGCGATAAAAGACTCGTTTGTCTACGCTATACGATGCAAGTTTTCTTCAAAGCCCAATGTTCTATTTATTTCTAATGACCCTGGTGCATCATATATGTACCGGTGTGTGCATCAGGCAGAGCAGGTCCGAACCTCTGGTCATTTCTCGGCTAGCGTAACTATGTGTGGTCCGGAGGTGGCACGGTATGTACTATGGTTTGATGTTGTTGTTTTCCACAAAGTGCACGACCACGATTTTTGGCTAGATATTGTGGAAAGGCTAACAGCACATGGGGCAATCATTCTTACGGACGTGGATGACCCGACATTCGACCCTAGGTACCTCAAAGATTATAGAGGATACGAATTTTTACCTGATATTGAAAAGGAAATACTTCGTGAGGGCGTTGGCAGGAAAATTCTTTCAGCAAGCCACGCTGTTATTGCTTCGACCAACTATCTAGCTGATGTTGTAAAGCACATGAAGCAAGTTGGAGTTTATGTTAACCGCAATGCAGTATCGAAGCGGCAGCTAAAGCTTGCATCGAGCTTGCTTGACCAAACGCATTATTCTGATAAGGGAGCTGTACTTGGTTACGCAGCTGGCACACGATCACACGATTTCGATTTTGCTGAAATAGCAAGCGTATTAAAGAGTCTAATGCGCAAATTTAGAAGTGTTAGATTATGTGTGATTGGAAGCGTGGATGTGTGTGGCCTAGACAAGGAATTTCCTACTCGTGTTAAGCGTTTGCCTGTCCTTAGGTATGACGACTATATGAAGGCAATAAGCCAAATTGACATAATGGTTGTGCCGCTTGAAAAGAATAACGAATTTGCTAAGTGTAAAAGCGAAGTGAAGTTCTTAGAAGCTGCGATACTTGGTAAGCCAACTATAGCCTCAAATACTGCAGGGTATGCGGAAATTATTGAGCACGGAATTACAGGGTTTGTAGCGGAGAATGAAGATCAATGGTATGAGCTTATGAGCAGACTTATTGCCGATGCAGAACTACGGAAAACGGTTGGACAAAATGCACGTGAGTATGTGCTTGGGAATGCTACCACACTAGCCAAAGCCAAAGCTCTGTCCAAGTTTATCGAAAGTCTTTAAGCCTTACCGAGTTCTTGGCGCCTTTCTTCGAAGTAGTGTATGAAATAAAAACCGCACAGTGTGAAAAGAAGAAAACATGTTGCTGAGACCTCTGACCATACAATTTGTGCAACGGTTCTATGGAACATCCCTATCAGCACGGGTTGCATTATGCATGACATAATTAGCGCAATGATAAATCGATAGTCTTGGGATGAAAGAAAATAGTTTACCAGCAGATTTGATAAAGAAACAGCAAGTCCCATTATGCCTATTGGAAACACCAGATTTTTTATGACTAAGAAAGAGCTGCCATAAAGTGCCAAAATGAGCAGATTAGGTGCTAGCCAGAATACTAACAGTACCGCCAGGCCCATGAGGCTCATAATCGCAAATGACAGAAAAACAGTTCTATGTGGACGGTCTCCACGCGATCGTGCTGCTACTACTTTGGGGAAAAGTACCTGGCTCACGCTTATTGTCAAAAAGTAAATTATGGTCGCTATTTTGTTTAGGGCTCCATATTGCCAACTTTGAGTGGGTAAATAATGCTGTGCTAGTATGACATCCATGTTATACATGAGCAGAATTCCAAGTGTGCCTATTAGTACAGGTACTGTATAGCCTGCAATCATTCTTGCTGCAATAGAATAGACATTTTCTGTTAAGTTATCTTTGCATGTATAAATACCTGTCAGATATGCTACCGCTGCCCCCAGGGCGATAGCTATCATTGTGCCTGTGACGCCAAACCCTAGTTTGATTAAAATAAAGACCCCAAATGTTCGGAATATCATTTCTATTATCAGGTTGGACGATAGAGCTCCAAATCTTTGCGTGCCTTGGAGTATTCCTCTGGGGACGCCAACAAGGAAAATCATTGCTCCAGAAAGAGCAAGAAAAAACACAGGAGAGGTAGACGTCAAGTGCAAAAAGTTTTTGAAATCGCCCCCAAGCAACTCGCTAAATAGCATAAGGGCAGCTGCCGGGACTAATGCAAACATGGTTACAGTTATACCAAGATTCCGCATGCCTTGAGAGCCTTTTTCTATTGAAGAGGCTGCAAATCTTGCTGTGACTGTCATAATAAGGGTATATATTACTAGCAGTATGGAATATGCTGACACAAGCGAACTTACTTGACCATATAGATGTCCAAGTTCTCTTCCTGCGATTGCATGGTAAACAAATCCACCAAACCCCGAAACGAATGAACCAACGAAGAGTATTGCGTTATGTCTAATGATTGGAATAGAGGCTAGCTCTCTCAGTCGTGTTGTTCGTTTTGTGCTGTCGAAAATAGCCATGCCTATTGAATGATAACATTTAACCTTTGAGGTGATATGAAATTATTATTTAATGCTAACAATGGTTAACAGACCTACTGTTACTGTGATTATTGTAACGCATAATTCTGCATCGCATTTGCCACAATGTATTGATGCTGTATATAAGAGTGCTAGGCAGCTGGTAAGCCAAATAATTGTTGTCGATAACGCATCATCCGACCAAACCCCACAAGTTGCCGCTCAATTTGATGGTGTGTGTGTCATCAGGTGCGACACAAATATTGGATACGGAGCCGCTAACAACATTGGGCTGAAGCATACACGCGGTAAATACACTTTGCTTCTTAACCCAGACGTGTTTTTACAACCTGGCTGCCTTCATAAGCTGGTTGATGTGTTGGAACAGGGAGATCACATAGCTGGGGCAGGGCCAAAGTTGTATCGTCCGGACGGATCACTTGATTTAGCGGCTAGACGGTCTTTCCCCACACCGCTTAGTGGCTTTTTTCGTGTCATTGGCTTGTCGAAGCGTTTCCCGAACAGCAGGATCTTTGCGGCATACAATATGGGCGCTGAGTCGCCTGATGAATTTCAAGAAATAGATTCGGGTACTGGTGCATGTATGCTATTGAGAACAGAGGTGCTTAAAGACCTTGGCGGCTTTGATGAGGACTATTTTATGTACGGTGAGGACTTGGACTTGTGTTATCGTATCAAACAAAAAGGATGGGAAATAGTATACGTACCAGATGCGATGGCTGTACATATAAAAGGTCACGCGTCCAACAAAGAATGGCGCCAAATGTTAAAGGAATTTCATCGATCTATGTGGATATTTTATAGAAAGCACTATTATGATCGTTATCCGAAAATCATAAGTTTGTTAGTGTTTGTCGGTGTTTGGCTTAGATACTTACTCCTGCTACTTATCAATAGGCTTCGTCGAAGTCCCCGTGTTGTTGGGTAAAATCTTATAGATTTTCTATATTGATTTCATCAAAGCAGGCGGTTTTTTTGGTATTAAACATATCCATGAAGTATTTAAAAACAGCCTTGTCAATTTTGGCGACCGTAGGAGTGATGCTTCTGCTTGAAGCATTTACTCAGACTGGGGATTCTGTGATCAAGGCTGATGTAGGAGTGCCAAAGGGTCTAATAGTATCTCGTGAAGAACCCATGGTTCCAAATCAGCATGTTGAACTTGCGCTAATTTTGCCGTTTAGGCATCCTAATCTTGCTGCTGAGCTAGCAAGCCAAGCTGGTTCAAGTGGCCGGTTCCTCACGCCTGGCCAGTTTTTAAATGAGGTAGGCCCGTCTTACGCGATAGTGGCTCAAGTTGCAAAGTACCTGTCGTCTTTGGGCTTTCAAGTGCAACCTTTGACAAGTCCAGATAGCTTTCAAATTGATTTCTCAGGGGATGTCAGCAGGGTAGATTCAGCGTTTCATGTGAACATGGTAAAGGTAGAAGTCAATGGAAAATGGGAAACAACTGCTATAGGAAGCCCTACAGTGCCATCTTATATTTCTCAGTTGGTAGAAGGGTTAGTCGGATTTTCAAGCTTTGCGCACCCGCATCCGAACTTTGTTGTAGCAAAAGACGCCAACAAAGTAAATTCCATTTTGCGTTCATCTCAGGCAGCTAATGGCTCCCCAAGCCCATGTTCGCAATCTCAAACATCTGGTTATACCCCTCCTGAAATTGCAGCTGCCTACAACTTTAATGGCGCATATAATGAGGGGTTAAATGGAAACGGTCAAAGTATTGGAGTTGTTGAGTTTACAACCATTAATACAAGCGATATAGCTGCATATGAAAATTGCATGCACATTGAAACTCTAACCCCACAAGTTGTTCAAGTTGACTGTAATATCGGTCCATGCATAGATACATCTGCGCAAATCGAGTCTGATCTAGACATCGAATTGTTAGCTGCTATGGACTACCAGGTGTCGAACATAATAGCGTTTGAAGGACCAGACTACACTTCCGTTACTACGACAAACATACTGGATGTTATCAATACGATTGTTTCGCAAGATAAAGTTAATGTTGTAAGTGATAGCTGGGGGATATGCGAACCGCAGGCCCCTCAATCTTTTATACAAGCAGAGAACCAATATTTTGAACAAGCTGCAGCAGAGGGAATAACATTTGTGGCTGCTTCCGGAGATAGTGGATCTTATGGCTGTGGCTCAGGATCTTATGCTGTATCTGATCCAGCGTCGCAGCCTTACGTGGTCGCTGTAGGCGGTACAACTTTACAGCTTGGCCCAAATGCAGTAATTTCTGATCAGACTGTATGGAATAATTTAAGTACCTGGCAGAATCCGCCTAATGGGAACCAACAAGCGGGAGGAGGCGGGCTTAGCATGTATTTTCCAATGCCCTCATGGCAACGTGGTGCCATTAACAGCCAGTCCGATCCTCCACAGAATTCGAATCCATGTGGTTCCCCATCAGGATATTGCAGACAGGTTCCAGATTTATCGATGGATGCTGATCCCAGTACCGGATACCCTATATTTTCCCAAGGTTCATGGTATGAGGTGGGAGGCACGTCAGCGGCTACTCCTTTGGTTGCGGCCACAGTGGCGTTGGCAGACCAAGCGGCTTGTACGCGATTGGGATTCATAAATCCACAGATTTATTCGGTTGCTGAAAATTCTAGTCTTTATCAAAAGGTTTTCTACGACATAACACAGGGATTCAATGGGCCGTCTGCAAGTTCTTTATACGATGCCTTGCCAGGATATGATGAAGCAAGCGGATGGGGCTCCATATACGTTGCCCAATTTATAGGTGCCCTTGTGCCCATAAAGGTGACCACCTGCAGTGTTTCTTTGAGTGTGTATTCTGGATCCCAAGAGAGTTTTCCTATAACTATACAAAATATTTCGCCAACAGACATAAACTGGAGTGCTTCTACGTCTGCGTCGTGGCTTTCTCTTGCTTCTACAACTGGGTCAACTTTATTGCCCCAAGCAACAACCCAGCCCGAACTAGTAATTAATGCGAATGGGTTGGGACCAGGCCAGTATGTAAGTACCATTACATTTTCGAGTAATCTTGGGACATTTTCATCGCAGCTACAGGTTCAATTAAAGGTTTTGTGCGTTCAGTGCTATTGGGTAGCAACATCCACTGGGCATGTGTACCAATTTGGGTCTGCGCAGTTTTATGGTTCTCCATTTGCATCTGGTATACCGGTAGGGAGTAGTGTAGTAGGCATAGCGGCGGTACCTGGT
>Ga0167615_1000232_pt1 | contig 18486 bp, 17 predicted proteins | sample BED_Mat_host_9_1_FD_111800 | JGI IMG/M metagenome (GOLD analysis project Ga0167615, IMG submission 111800) | Extremophilic microbial mat communities from Yellowstone National Park, USA - BED_Mat_host_9_15 (v2) (version 2) | ecosystem: Environmental > Aquatic > Thermal springs > Hot (42-90C) >... | reverse complement strand
TGCCGCGGATGACCTGGTCCGCCACCTCGGCGACCTTCTCCACGCACGCCTTCGGCGCATAGCCCCGAAACGCAAGATCGCCCAGCACATAGACGCCATCGCATCCCACTTGCCGCAGATCGGCGATAACCGCATCGAGCGCCAGCTCGTTTCCGTGCACGTCCGAGAAAAACGCGAGCCGCATCGACACTCCCCTTCCCCTCGTAGTCACGTCCATTGTACGCGTTTCCATCCGGGCGATCACGGCAGCAGTTCACAGCCACCCCATGTCGTCCGCCTTGCGGATGGCCTCCTGCCGCGTCGAGCACCCCAACTTCATCAACGCGCCCGACAGGTAATTGCGGACCGTGCCCTCTGAGAGAAACAGCTCCTTGGCCATCTGCCGCGTGGTGAACCCGCGCTTCGCGAGGCGCAGGACGTCCATCTCGCGCGCGGAAAGCGGGTTGTCCGTCTCCATGGCCGCCATCATCAGGGCGGGATCGAACACCCTTTGGCCGGCCATGATGGAACGCAGGTGAGCAGCGAGTTGCTCGACCTTTCCGTCCTTGAGAAGGTAGCCGTGCACGCCGGCCTCGAGCGCCCGCCTGAGGTAACCCGGGCGCGCGAACGTGGTGAGCAGAACCACGCGCACGCCCCGCACGTCCCGCAGGATGTGGACCGCCGCATCCAGCCCGCTCATTTTCGGCATCTCGATGTCCAACAGCGCGAGGTCTGGCCGCAGGGCGGCGGCCTTGCGCACGGCCTCTTCGCCGTCCCCCGCGGTGCCCACCACGTCGAAGTCGCCCTCAAGCCCGAGGAGCGTCGCAAGGGCGTCCGAGACGAGCCCCTGGTCTTCTGCCAACAGCACGCGTATCACGAGAGCCCCTCCTGTCGCTTAACTGGAACGGGAGCCTTGCACACCACGACCCACCCCGGCTCGAACGCGGGCCATGCGAGCGCTCGCCGGCGCCATTCGTCCCGCCCCAAACATTCGCACTCCCCCGCAATCTGCGCCATCCGGGCGCGCATGCCGGAGATCCCGCTTCCACCCCGGGCCGAGGCGGTCGACGGTTCCGCCGTCCCTTCGCCGTCGTCCGCGACGGCGAGCACCACGCGCCGCCCGTCCAGCCAGAGCCGCACCGCGCACCGCCTGGCGCCGCTGTGTCGGACGACGTTCGTCACAGCCTCCCGCAGGCACATCGCGTACGCATGCTCCACCTCTTTCGGCAGCGCGTCGATCTCGCACGCCATCTGCGCCTCAATGCCTGCGGCCGCGAGCACCTCTTCCGCAGCGCGCCAGGCGTCGTGCCAGTCCGTCGCGCGCATGTCGGCCACGTACGCGCGCACCGATTCGAGCGTCGCGCGGCTCACCCGCTCAATCTGTTCGATCTCGTCGCGCGCTCGCCGCACGTCCCCGGTGCGCTCGAGGATGCGCCCGGCCACCTGCGCCTTCAGCGTGATGAGCGACAACTGGTGGCCCAAAAGATCGTGCAAATCGCGCCCGATGCGCGCCCGTTCCTCGGCCTGGCTGAGCCGAGCGATCTCGCTCTGTGCCGCCTGAAGCCGCGCGTTGGTCTCGTCAAGCGCCATCCACGCGCGCAGCATGTAGACCAGAACGCTGCCGCCAAACAGCGACCCAACCAAGAGGTACGGAAACCCTGCTGGCAGCGGGACATGATGTGCGCGTTCGACGGCCACGAGCGTGCCCACACTTGCGCACAGCACCGCGAAAAGCGCGATGGTGCGCCGCAGGGAACCATGAAGAACCGTCGCCACCGGGTAAAAGAGGAGGTAGACGTAACTCAGGCTGAATGACGCCATGAGCGTCAGGAGAATGGCCAATTGCCCGAAGAAGGCCACTATCCGCCAAGGGCTGTTGCGCCCCGTGAGAAAGGCCACGCTGTAGAGCGCTCCAAACGCGACGAGACTTCCCATCCCTTCCGCCATGGCCCGCGCCGGGAGCCCGAACAGAAAAGACGCGGGATACACCAGTTGGAGCAGAAAGAACATCATCGTCCCGATGGCGCCTCGGCGCAGCTTCCGCCCCATGTCACCAGCCTCCTGATGGAAGGGCCTGCGCGTCCATCACGCGACCGACCGAACTTCTCGCGGCCGCGTCGATACCCACGCCGACACAAGCACCAAACCTACCAAGTAGGCCGCCATGACGGCGAAGTCACTCCAAGGCACGGCACGCTGTCCGATGACGGACCAGGCGATATCCGCGAGCCGGTACGTCGGCATCCACAGCGCAAGATGTTGGAAAAAGGGCGGAAGGATTTGAACCGGAATCCACAGCCCGCCCGCGATGGAAACGAGGAAATACACGATGCTGGCAAGTATCTGCGCCGCCTCTCGCCCGCCGAAGTGGCCAATCAAAATGCCGAGCGCCGTAAACACGAGCGCCCCAAATACCGTCGCCAGCCCGCACGCCAGCCACGCGCCGACCGGCATCTGCACGTGTTCCACCAGGGCGCCGACCAAGAACATGACGGCGATGCCCATGGCGCTCACCACCACGTTCGCCGCGAGCTTCGTCGTCACCGCCTGAGCAGCCGGGCGAGGCGTCGTGAGCATCCAGCTCGTCCACCCCTGCGTCCGCTCGATGGCCACCCGCACCGCGGTGCCGTTCAGCCCCGTGCCCACGACGCCAAACACGGACATCGAGATGAGGAAATACTTCGACCAATCGATCCCGCCCATCTGCGCGTGCTGGCCGTACAGATTCACGTAAAGAAGATAGAATCCCACAGGAAACAGAATCGTGAAGATCAAAAACCGGCGATTGCGAACGTTCCGCAGGACCTCGATCCGCCATTCCAGAAGCCAGGCCTTCATCGGAGTGCCCCCCTGTCTTCCACGCGATCCTCCAACTCCGTCAACGCGACGAACGCGTCTTCCAGCGCGCCCTGCGAGACCTCGAACGAGGAGGCGTCGAGATCGCGCAGAATGATGGCGCGAAGCACGTCGTCCGGGTGATCCGTCTCGATTCGCACGTGGCGCCCGCTGAAGCGCACGCGCTTCACGTGGGGAAGCTGTTCGATCTCGTCGTTCGTGCAGCGCGGTCCCGCGATAAAGCTCACGTACCGATTCCCTGCCTGACGCTTGATCTCGGCGAGGCTCCCGTCCGCGATCACCCGGCCACCCTTGAGCAAGATGACGCGATCGGCGATGGACTCGGCTTCCTCCAGGTGATGCGTGGTGAGGAGCAGCGTGCGCCGACCGTCGCGCACGAAGCTGCGCAGGCTGTCCCAGAAGGCGCGCCGCGACTCGACGTCCATGCCGGTCGTCGGCTCGTCCAGCAAAAGCAACGACGGATCGCCCGCCATGGCGAGGGCGAACTGCAGTCGCCGCTGCTCGCCGCCGGACAGCTTCACGGCCTCCCGATCGGCGAGATGCTCGATGCCGGCCATCTGGAGCAGATGCTCGGCGGGCAGCGGATGTGGGTAGAAGCTGCGAAACCACGCCAAAAGCTCCTTCACCTTCACGCTCTGCGGCAGCGTCACGTGCTGCAGCATGACGCCGAGCCGCTCGCGCGCGGCGCGATCGCGCGGGCGATGGCCGAGGATCCGCACGAAACCCTGGGTCGGCTCCGAAAGGCCGAGGATCATAGAGATGAGTGTGGTCTTTCCGGCGCCGTTCGGCCCAAGCAGGGCGACGATGGTGCCGGGCTCCACCTCGAATGAGACGTCGTCCACCGCGTGAACCGCGCCAAACCGTTTCGTCACGTGCTCCACCGAAATGGCGGCTGACATCAAGCGAAATCGCCTCCAGGTTTCATCCTGATGTTGATCCTACCTGGTACGGGCTTCGGCGGCCAGTGAGTTCCGTCATCGAGGGGGCATGACAAGTGTCACATCGCGTGGAGACCGTTCTCTCGGCGAGCGACATGCGCAGGGCAGGCGAATGCGCTATGATGAGGATACCCACCGACCCGGACCCAGAAGGCGAGGGACGTGACATGCGGGTTCGCAGCAAACCGGCGTGGTTTCGGCCTCACTTCGACGACGAGGAGGACGACGACCTCCTGCTCGAGATGGCGGAAGAACTCCCCGGATTTCAAGCCGTGGAAAATGCGGAAGACGAAAAGCCCTGCGGCGGCGAGCCCACGTGAGCCTGCATTCGCGCGCCACAGCCCCCATGGAGCCTCACGGCAGCGCCTCCGCATGCCCCACCTGGTCTTCGCGAAAGAGATGCTCAAGTTCAGGGATGGCGCCTTCGTCCGCGAGGACGAGCAGATGATCGCCCGCTCGAATGCGCGTGCTCCCGCGCGGCACGATGGCCTTGCCGCCGCGCACCACGGCGTAGCACAGCGTGTCCGGGGGAAAGGCGAGATCGCGCAGCCGTTTCCCCGCCCGCGGCGATCCCGGCCGCACCTCGATGGGCACCATGACGGCGGCTTCGCGCGCGACGGCGAGCAGTTCACACACGGACTCCGTGGGCGTCGTCTCGATGAGCGCGAAGGTTTCGGCGATCCGCTCGACCGTCGTGCCCTGGACGAGCGCGGAGGCGATCACGACAAAAAACACGACCTCCACCAGCGCGATGTACCCCTGGACGTGCGCCTCCACGGCAAACAGGATGAGGACGATGGGCGCGGCGCCGCGGAGCCCAGCCCACGCGATGAACCACCGCTCCTCGGCGCTCATCCTGGTGAGGAGCGTCGACAGCCACACGGCGGCTGGGCGAGCCACAAAGATGGCGCCGCAGGCGAGCAGCACCCCTGGCACCGCCACGTCGGCAAAATCGCGCGGCACCAAGAAAAACCCGAGCACGACGAACATCACAATTTGCACAATCCAAGCAAGCCCTTCGTGGAAGCGGAGCACCGTCAAGCGCTCGCGCATGCGCGCGCCGGCCATCCAAACGCCCGTCAGGTAGACGGCGAGAAAGCCGCTCCCGGACATGGACTGCGCGACGCCGAACGAAAGAAGCGCCATGGCCAAGGTCACGGCGGGATACAGGCCCGGCGCGTCGAGCCTCGCCGCGGCAAGAAGCCTGCGCCCGAGATACCCTACGGCGAGTCCCACGCCTAACCCGATGCCCATTTGCGCGGCGAAGAGCAGAGCCACCTCGAGCGGGCGGAACGCGCGGGGATCGCCTCGGGCGAGATCGATGAGCACGGTCATGAGAAAAAACGTCATCGGGTCGTTGGTGCCGGACTCCACCTCGAGCACATCGGCCAACCGCGCCTTGAGGGACGTGTTGCCGAGCGCGCTGAACACGCTTGCGGCATCCGTGGAGCTCGCGGCGACACCGAGCATCGCCGACGACAGCCACGGCAGCCTGAGCACCGCATGCGCCAACGCGGTCATGATGGCGCTCTGCGCGAGGACGCCGAGCGTGGCCAAGGACATGGCCGGCCAGAACGCCCGGCGCACCCGGTTCGGCGTGGTGTGCAACCCCCCGTCGAAGAGGATCATGGCGAGCGCAAGGGAACTGAGGTTCGTCGCCACGTCCGGGGAGATGGCGGTCATCACGTCCGGGTCCAGCACAGCGATGGCGCAGCCGAGCGCCACAAACCCGACCATCGCGGGCAGGCCGAGGCGGCTGTGGGCGCTCGCGATGAAGACGCCCGAGAGGAGCACGACCGCCACCACAATACTAACAAAGCTCACCCCAGTCATGACCGCTCCGCCTGCTGCCTCGCGCGAATTCGCTCATTCAGACGGCGCAACAGGGCGAGGAACGTCCTTCGCTCTTCCTCTGTCCAATCTCCCACAAGCTCTCGGTACAGCTCGACGCGAGAGGCGCGAGTGGCCTCGAGCGCCTCCATCCCTGCCTCCGTGATGGACAGGCGAAGCTGGCGCTTGTCGCCTTCGTCTCGCTCCTTGGCAATCCAACCCGCCTCCACGAGAGGCAGGATCTGTCGGCTGATGGTCGAAATGTCGAGCAAAAACCTCGCAGCGAGCTGCCCTGCAGTGAGTTCCCCCTCTTCCCGCAGCGCGAGAAGAATCAGATACGCCGAACGGTCGATCTCGCGGTGTTTGCGCCACGACTGGCGCGCGCCCTCGAGGCGCCGCGCGAAGATGGCCATCTCGCGCTCCAACGCTTCGAGTGAGTCCATGTTGGCCTGGTCCATGTCGGCCTCCTTTGGATGCATTTCCGGTATGATAGTTGTATAATACAATAGTTGTGTAGAGTTCATTTCTCGTGTCCCTGAACAATTTGGGACCCGCACTTGACACCTGGGATTCGACGAAGGGAGGAACTTTTGTGTCCGCGCAACCCGATGTTGCACAGGAATTGGATCACGCCGAATCGAACATCCTGCGCCAACCCGCGCCCGTCTGGGCCGTCGCGTTTGCCTGCGTCGTCGCCTTCATGGGGCTTGGGCTGGTTGATCCAATTTTACCCGCGATCTCGGCGCAACTCCATGCCACCAAGGCCCAGACGGAGCTCCTCTTTACGAGCTATATGCTTGTCACCGGATGTATGATGGTGTTCACCGGCTTCATTTCGACCCGCATCGGCCCCAAGTACACGCTTCTCTGCGGCCTCGGGCTCATCATCGTCTTTTCCTTCCTCGCCGGTCGATCGCACAGCGTGGGACAAATTGTCGGCTTTCGCGGCGGCTGGGGCTTGGGCAACGCCATGTTCATCGCCACCGCGCTGTCCGTCATCGTCTCGGCCGCACGAGGCACCGCGGCGAGCGCCATCATTTTGTACGAGGCGGCCCTGGGGCTCGGCATCTCCGTGGGTCCCCTCCTCGGCGGGACGCTCGGCCAGCACAGCTGGCGGTATCCGTTCTACGGCGTGGCGACGCTCATGGCCATCGGATTTGTGGCCGTGCTGCTGTTCCTCCGCGGCGTGCCAAAGCCCGCCCACCGCGCGTCCATCGCGGCGCCGTTTCGGGCGCTCGGGCATCTGAGCCTGCTGACGCTCGGCCTGACGAGCCTGTTTTACAACTTCGGTTTCTTCACGCTGCTCGGTTACGGCCCGTATCCGCTGCACATGTCCGCCATCGGCATTGGCTACACCTACTTTGGATGGGGCATTCTGCTCGCCGTCACCTCGGTGTTTGTCGCGCCGTGGCTGGCCGAGAAGTTCGGCATTCTGCCGGTGATGTACACCATTCTCGCGCTATTTGCGCTGGATCTGCTCGTGATGGGTCTCAGCGTGCACTCGCGGCTGACCCTCGTCATCTGCATCATCCTCGCCGGCGCTTTCCTCGGCGTCAATAACACCGTCATCACCACCGCGGTCATGCAGGCGGCTCCCGTCGAGCGGCCGACGGCATCCGCCGCGTACAGCTTTGTCCGCTTCGTGGGCGGCGCAGTGGCTCCTTGGCTCGCCGGGAAGCTCAGCGACGCGGTCGGGCCCGCCATGCCGTTTTTCATCGGATGCCTAGGCGTCGTCGTGGCGATCATGGTACTGTGGATGGGACGAAACCGTCTGCGCCACATCCAGTACGTGGCCCACTGACGCGGCAGAGGATGAACGGCCATGGAACTCATCTTTCTCGGCACGGGCGCCGGGGCCCCTTCCCGGCGCCGCAACGTGACCGCCATCGCGCTTCGCCTGACCCGCGGTGACAGCACCGTCTGGCTCTTTGACTGCGGCGAAGCGACTCAGCACCGCATGTTCGACGCGCCTTTCGGCCCCAACCGGGTCGATCGCGTCTTCATCACGCACCTCCACGGGGATCACATCTTCGGCCTGCCGGGCCTCCTCAGCACCCGATCCTTCCCGGACAACGTGGGACCGCTGCGCCTGTACGGCCCGCCCGGCATCCAGGCGTTCGTCCGGGCCACCCTCGACGGGAGCCACACCCACCTGAGCTACGAGATCGAATTTCACGAGTGGACGTCCCCCGAGCCTGCGCCGGTCCGCGAAGGGCTGTACACGGTGCGCGCCGCGCTGCTCGATCACGCCATCCCCTCCTACGGTTACCGCATCGAAGAAGCGCCGTTCCCGGGGCGGCTCCACGCGGATCGCCTCCTCGCGGAGGGGCTTGAGCCCGGCCCCCTTTGGGCGCAGCTCAAGGCGGGCCGGGACGTCGCCCTCCCCGACGGGCGGCGGCTCTGTGCGGCCGATTTCGTCGATCCGGCCGAACCCGGCCGCGTGATCGCCATCCTCGGTGATACGCGGCCGTGCAGGGCCGCGGTCGAATTGGCGCGCGGCGCCGACTGCCTCGTGCACGAAGCCACGTTCCTGGACAGGCACGCGCACCTGGCGTCGGCGTTCTTCCACAGCACCGCGCGCCAGGCGGCCGAGATCGCGCGGGAAGCCGAGGCGAAGTGCCTCATCCTCACGCATCTGAGCGCCCGCTACGAGCGCGCGGAGGAGGACGAGATCCTCGCGGAGGCCCGGTCCGTTTTCCCCAACACGCTGCTTGCGCACGACGGCATGACCCACGAGGTGACTCGGAGAAAGAGGGATGGATGACGCCGGCCGAGTGATCCCGCTCGGCCGCTTGACATCGTCATCCAGCCCACGTATACTGCGAGTGTACTATTCGAACTAGTACACTCGGAACACAGAGCCGGTGCGCTGGCGGGCCGATAGAGGGGGTGATGGCCTTGTGGCTTCGGGTGGATCCCCGGTCTCCCACGCCGGTCTACCAGCAGATTGTGGATGGCATTAAGGCGGCCGTGGCGGCAGGATGGCTGAAGCCCGGTGATCGCCTTCCCTCCGTGCGCGATCTCGCCGTCTCCCTCGCGATCAACCACAACACGGTTGCGAAGGCGTATCAGGAGCTCGAGCGAAGCCGCGTCATCGAGGTCGTCCGAGGCCGGGGCACGTTCGTGGCAAACCCTGGGCAGCGTCCGCCCCCGAACGTCGAAGAGCGCGTCCATAAGCTTCGCGACACTCTGCGGCTCGCATGGATCGAAGCCTACCACCTCGGCCTCGCCGAAGACGCCTTCGAGGAGATGTTTCACCAGGCGCGCGACGATGCGCGAGGCGAGCGAAAGGAGGAGACGTAGTGGACATCATCCTCTCCGTTCGGCAACTGTCCAAGCAGATTCGAGGACAGGCGGCCCTTGACGCTGTCACCTTCTCCGTCCCCGAAGGCTCCGTCCACGGAATCCTGGGCGTGAACGGATCCGGGAAAACCACGCTGTTGCGCATCCTGGCGGGGCTCTATTGGCCGGATGCCGGCGAGGTGGTCTGGATGGAACGAACCGTGAGGCCCTGGAACGATTCGGCCTGGCGCAGCCAGGTGGCCTTTGTGGATCCCACGGTCTCCCTGCCCGTCCGGTGGACGCTCGGAGACTGGGAGACGTACGGTGCGCTCATGCATCAGCGCTGGGATGGATACCGATTCCGCAGCCTGCTGAGACAGCTCGACCTGCCGCTCGACCAGCGCGTCCACCAGTTCTCGCTCGGCATGCGCATGCGCGCGAAGCTCGCGTTCGCGCTCGCCACACGCCCCCGCCTGCTTCTGCTCGACGAACCCACCACGGGGCTCGATCCCGTCGTGCGCCGCCAGATCTGGCAGTGGCTCGTCGGCGAAGCGGCCGATTCGGGTGCCTCCCTGCTTGTGGCGACGCACGCCGTCGACGACGTGGAGCGCCTGGCGGACAGTCTCACGGTATTGTACCGGGGGCGCTCGGTCTGGTCGGGTCCACTGGAGGAGGCGAAAGAAGGGTTTGTGAAACTGGTGGTTCGCCCCGAAGGGCGCACCCCGCTCCACGCGTTGGACAATGCGCTCGGCTGGGAAAAGGGCGGCGATTCCTTCAGCGCCGCGGTGGAACGGGCGTCGTTGGACCACGTCCGAGACCAACTTCGCGCGGTCGGCATTCATCAGGTCGCTGTCCAGGAACATCTCCCGTTGGACGAGTGGTTTCGCCTCATGATGCGGAAGGAGGGGTACGCCTTTGATGCCGACGAAAGCGCCTAGGGCCGTGTGGTGGTACACGTGGCGCTCTCTGCGCTGGTGGCTCGTGGCCACGCCGTTTGTGCTCGGCCGAGGTTTGTGGTCTGGCTTACTCTTCGGAAACGCTCCACATGCGCTGCGCCAAGAACTTGTGCGGCTGGCAATAGGCCAGGAGGCCAACGTGCTGGACCTCGGTGTCCTCTGGTCCATCGGCCTGGGCATTGCCGGACTTGCGACGCGCCGCGTGGAGCTGATGAGTGTCCTGGCCGGCCCTGCTCGGCGGCGAGACGTGTACGGCGCTCACGCCTTCCTCACGGGAGGAACCCTCGTCATCAGCCAAATCTTGTGTCTCGTTGGCCTGTGGGCGCTCAATGCCCGCATGGGGCTGCCCGCCAGCCAGGCGCTCGTCGCACACGTGATGTTCAAGCGCCTGCTCGTCGATCTCGCAGCCTGGAGCGCGGGCGTCGCGGCCGCGGCCACCATCGCACATCCCGTCGCCGCCGCGATCTCGGCCATCGGCGTCGCGGGCTTTCCGGTGTACGCAGGCACGTTCATCGAATACGTGAGCTCGAAGTGGAATGGGCCGCACCCGTCGCCCCTGTCCACCGACATCATGCACTTGTCACCCCTGATGCTGCTGGACCGGACGACGGGCGGAGCGCTCGTCGCCTACGGGATATGGTTCGTCGCCTGGATTGCCCTGTGGCTCGCCCTCGGAGCCGCGCTATTCGAGCGACTCCCGTTGGAACACCTGAACGAGGTCTTTCCGTTCCCTGTCTACCAGCGGCTGTTCGCGCTTGGCATCGCGCTCCTCGCAGGGTTTCTCGTGACCGTGTGGGCGGCGCAGGCCATGGGCCTCGGCGTCGGCAAAGCGGCGGCCATCGAAGTGGTCCTCATCTGGATGGCGTCCTGCACCATCCTGTACGCCCTGCGCAATCGCCGTCCATTCTTCCGCTTGAGGAGGTGGGATTCGTGAATGTTGAACATGGGGGATCCGCGCACGTGTTGCAACTGTTTGACGTCAGCAAGCGCATCGGGGGGCGCGAAATTGTCCGCCAGCTGAACATGAGTGTGCGCGCAGGCGAGGTCTACGGCTTCCTCGGGCCAAACGGCGCCGGCAAAACCACCACCATCCGCATGATTGTCGGCCTCATCCGGCCCACGCGCGGCGCCATCCGCGTGTGCGGCCACGATGTCGAACGCGATCCCGTCAACGCCAAGCGGCACCTCGGCGCCATCGTCGAAAATCCCGAAATGTACGGGTATCTCACCGGCCGGCAGAACCTGCTTCACTACGCGCGGCTGGCAGGCGTGGACCGCATCGAAGCGCGCATCGAGCGCGTGGCCAAGCGCGTCGGCCTCGAGGATCGCATCGACGAGAAAGTCAAGCGCTACTCGCTCGGCATGCGTCAGCGCCTCGGCGTCGCGCAGGCGCTCATCGCCGATCCGAAGCTGCTCGTGCTCGACGAACCCACCAACGGGCTCGATCCGGCCGGCATCCGCGAGTTTCGCGAGCTCGTCCGCGCCCTCGCCGCCGAAGGCCTGGCCGTCTTTGTCTCGAGCCACCTGCTCTCGGAGGTCGAGCAGATGTGCGATCGCGTCGCGGTCCTGCAGCAGGGCCGCGTCATCGCGGAGGCCAGCGTGGCGGAGCTCCGCGCCGGGGCAGGCTCCTTGCTTCTGCGCGTGTCGCGGTGGGACGAGGCGGCCTCGTGGCTCCGAGCCCGCGGGTTTGACGTGGAAGAAAAGGACGGCCGATTGATGGTCACCCGCCTCGACGATGCCCGCGTCGCATCACTCCTTCGCGATCTCGTTGGAGCCGGATTCGACGTCTACGAGGCGGCGCGCACCGGCGGGTTGGAGCAGTCGTTTCTCGCGCTCACAGGCGCAGAGTCGGGAGGGGATACGCCATGACGCTCTGGCGCGTCGTGCAAAACGAATGGATGAAGCTCGTGCGCCGCAGGCGGCTCGCTGTCGTGGTGGTGCTCGCCCTGTGCCTTGTGGGCATGTTTGCCTTGGGGGAACATCATGAGAAGCAAATCTACAGCCGCGTTCCGACCCAGGCGGAGGTGTCCGCCGACTGGAAGGCGAACGCCCAGGCGAACCTTAGGGCGGCGGAAGCGCAGCTTCGTCTTCTGAAAGGCTCATCCGCCAACTCCGCCGGCGCCGCGCAGACGCTCGCGGAGCTTCAGCAGAACGTCCAGGAGGATCGTTACCGCCTGGCGCGTGACGTGGCGCCGCTTTCGCCCAACCTGCTGGACGGCTGGTCCGAGACGAGTCAATTTGTCGGCGCCGCCACCAAGACGTTCATCCCGCTTCTCGTCGTGATCCTCGTCGGCGACATGGTAGCCGGTGAAATGACCCAAGGTACCATCAAGCTGCTCGTTGTGCGGCCCGTGCGGCGGCGCACCCTGCTTCTCGGCAAGTGGCTCGTGTCCGCCGCGTCGGCCGCCGCGCTTTCCTTTCTGCTGTGCTTCGCGTTTTTAGGCGTCGCGCTGGCCATCGACGGGCCACAGGGCGCCATGCAGCCCGAGTGGCTGAACGTCCACGTGCGCTTCTTCACGCAACCAGGCGCCCTCCAAGCCACGCCCGTCGCCGTGTACGATCACGCCGTTCTCTGGCCGATGTGGCAGGCCTTTTTGCTCCAGAGCGCGCTCGTGGCCGGCGCCATGGTGGCTGTCGCGTCCATCGCCTTCACTTGCTCGGTCCTCTTTCCGTCGGCCATGGTCAGCACGTCCGCAGCCATGGGGTCCATCATCATCGGCTTTGTGGTCTCCGCCATGGCGCGCGGCCAATCCTGGGTGAGGATGCTGTTCACCACCCACCTGAGCCTCTACGGCGATCTCGCCGGCGGCACCTCGTTCACCATCGGTTCGCCGGTCACGCTCGCTCAAGGCGTCGCGGTGCTCCTCGCCTGGACCGTGGTGCTCGTCGCGGCCAGCTTCCTGCGATTTGGCCGCCAGGACATTCTGAACGCCTGAGGCACGCCCCGGCTCCTCCTGCGCCTTTCATCTTTTCTTCTGGATTGGCTTGCAAATAGCGGCCCGTCCGGCGACGATAGACGGAAGAAAGGAGCCGGGATCGTGCAACTTGCCAGATTCTCCATTCGCCGCCCCGTCACCATCACCATGCTGATGATTGCGCTCGTCGCCGTGGGCGTCTTCGCCCTCCTCCACCTGCCGGAGGAGCTGTTTCCGAAACTCAACCTGCCCGTGGCGGCGGTGGTCACGTCGTGGAACGGCGCCTCGCCGGAAGAGGTCGAAAAGCAGATTTCGCACCCCCTCGAACAGGCGCTCGAGGGGCTGTCCGGCGTCAACCTGATTGAGTCTCAGTCGACCGCCGGCAGTTCGCTCGTCATCGTCGAATTCAACTACGGCGTCAATCTGGACGAGGAACTGAACCAGATGCGCAGCCTCGTGAACCGGGTTCAACCGGAGCTGCCATCCGACGCGACGACGCCGCTCGTGCAGCAGTTCGATCCCAACAGCTTGCCCATCATGCGCGTGGCCGTGTACGGATCCAAGGGGATTTCGCTGCAGACCGTCTCCGATGCGGCAGCCAACGTCGTGGAGCCCGCCATCGAGAGGCTGAATGGCGTCGCAGGCGTTCAGGAGGCGGGCGGGCTCGTCCGCCAGATCACCGTCGAGGTGGATCCGGACAAGCTGAAGGCGTACCACCTGAGCATCGAGCAGGTGGTGAACGCCATCGCCGCCAACAACTTATCCGCGGACGCGGGCGAGGTCCAAAAGGGCAGCCTCCTCATCCCGCTGCACGTGAGCGGTGAAATCGCGTCCGCGTCGCAACTTGGAAATCTCGAGATTCCGCTGCCCCTGCGCGGGAACGTGAAGCTCAAGGACATCGCCCAGATTCAGGACGGCCACGCGCCCATCGAGCTCGTCAGCACGGTCAACGACGAGCCGGCCGTGACCCTGTCCATCTCGCAGGCGTCCGACGCCAACATCGTGCAGGTCTCCAGCGCCGTGTGGCAGGCGCTTCCGTCCATTCAGGCCCAGTTGCCGCCGGGCGTCCACGTCGAGGTGCTCACGGACGACGCGCAGCCCGTGCGCGACACCATCCGCACCGTGGTCAACCACACCGTGCTCGGGTTCATCTTCGGCATCCTCGTCATCCTGCTCATTCTGCGAAGCGTGCGCTCCACCATCGTGGTGGCGGTGGCCATCCCCATCGCCACACTGTCGACCTTCGCGCTCATGGCCGCCGCGGGGCTGTCCATTAACTCCATCACGCTTGGATCGCTCGCCGTGGGCCTCGGCTCGCTCGTCGACTTCTCCATCGTCGTGCTCGAATCCATCTTCCGATCTCGACAGCGCGGCCTGAATCCAAGGGAAGCGGCGGTGGTGGGCACCGAAGAGGTGGGACTCGCGGTGTTTGTGGCCGCGTGCGCCCAGATCAGCGTGTTTGCGCCGTCCATCTTCGTGCCAGGCATTGCAGGACAATTTTTTAAGCCGCTGTCGCTCACCGTCTCGTTCTCGCACGTGGCCGCGCTGTTCGTCGCGCTCACGTTCACGCCCATGCTCGCGTCGCGCCTTCTCACGGGGCGCCGCTTCGACGAGCCGGATCGCCTGCCGGGCCGAGACGCGCCCATGCGCTGGTACGCACCGTTTGACTGGTCCGCGCGCTTCATGCACGGGCTCACCGAGCTGTACCGCCAGGCGCTTTCGTGGAGCCTGTCCCACAGAAAGACCGTCTTCGCCGTCACCGCACTCATGTTCGTGGCGAGCGTGGCCACGGTGCCGAAGATTGGCTTCGAGCTCGTGCCGAATGTGGGCGAGGACGAGATGACGGTGAGCATCCAGACCCCGCCCGGCACGTCCCTGGCTGCGACGGAACAGGTGACGAAGCGCGTGGAAACGCTCGCTCGGGCGCATCTGCACGGGATTGAGCAGATGGACGCGCAGATCGGCGGCAACACGTACGCCGCGCTGCCGGCCACCAACCAGGCGACGCTCACCGTGCGGTTCGAGGATTCCGTCTCGAGCCAGGCGGTTGAAGCGATGACGGCTCAGTTCAATCAGCTCGCACGGTCGATTTCGGGCGCGGCGGTCACCGCGGCCGCGGCGTCCGCGAACGGCGCGAGCGGGCCGGCGTCGGATCAGATCTCGGTGCAGCTTCAGGGCCCGGATGTCGCCGAGTTGACGCGGCTCGCAAACCAAGTGACGGCTGCCATGCGCCGCGTGCGCGGCTTGGAAGACATTCAGAACGGCGCCACCACGGCGATGCCGAACGTCACGCTGAAACTCGATCCGTCCCTGCTCGCTCAGTACGGCCTGACGGCGCAGGCCGTGGAGAGCGTGCTGAAGGCGGACATCGGCGGACAAATTGCCTCGACGTACGATGTGAACGGCAACACGTACAACATCGTCGTCGAGATGCCGCCGAGTTACGCGCAGAACCTCAACCACCTGCAGGACCTGACGGTGGAGAATCAGGTCGGGCAAATGGTGCCCGTGACGAAGCTCGGCACCGTGTCGAACGGCTCCGAGCCGCCGAGTATCACGCACATCAACGGGGTTCGCACCGTGGAGGTGACGGCGACGCCGTATGGCATCACGCAGGGCCGCGCGCAGCTGGAACTGGCCAAGCAACTGAAGTCGATTCGCGTCCCTGCGGGGTACAGCGTGGGATTCGGCCAGGGTGGCGCGTTCCTGCGCCAGACCATGTTCGACATGCTGTGGGCGTTCGTCTTCTCCGTGGCGCTCTTGTACATGCTGATGGCGAGTCTGTTTGAATCCTTGCTCACGCCGTTTGTCATCATGTTCTCGCTGCCGCCGACGTTCATCGGGGCCGCTCTGGGCCTCGTGCTCACGCACCGCTCGCTCAACGTGGACTCGGCCATCGGCGTGATCATGGTGATGGGCCTCGTGGCGAACAACGCGATTGTGCTCGTGGACTACGCCAACCGGCTGCGACGGGACGGCAAGCGCCTGCGCGAGGCGCTCATGGAAGCCGGGCCCGTTCGGCTGCGCCCCATCCTCATGAGCACGGCGACGACGGTGCTCGCCATGCTGCCCCTCGTGATTGGCTACGGCAAGGGCGCGGAGACGCTCGCGTCCATGGCGACGGTCATCGCGTTTGGACTCACGTTCTCCACTCTGGTGACGCTCGTTTTGGTGCCCGCGGTGTATTTGGCCCTGGCGGGAAAGCGCGACGAGCGAAAAGAGGCTGCCCAGGCGCGCCATGCGCCCTGAGCAGCCTCTCGTTATGGGACGAGATCGACCGGAACACCCATCTCGCGCAGGTGATGAAAAAACGTCGGACAGGTCTTCGAGACGCAGCCCGGATCCTCAATCTCGATGCCGTCCGCGCGCAGGGCGAGCACAGAGAGCGCCATGGCGACGCGGTGATCGTCGTACGAGGGAAGCCGCGCGGGCCGGGGTGCGCCCGGATAGACGACGACGCCGTCCTCCCGCTCCTCGGCGCGGACGCCCACGCGCGCGAGGCTCTCGACAATGACCCGGATCCGGTCCGACTCGTGATGCCGGATATGGCCGACGCCGGTGACTTCAATCGGGCCGTCCGCGAACGGGGCCAGAAACGCAAGGGTGAGCGTCTGATCCGACATCTCCTTCATGCTGATGGAAAAACCGCCGCGAAGCGTCGCAGGACCTCTGACCTCGATGCCCGCGTCCGACGACGTCACCTCGCACCCCATCTTCGCGAGCACGTCGACGAAGTGGACGTCGGGCTGGCGCGTGCCGCGCGCGAGATTCGTCACCCGCACCCGCCCGCCCGTGACGGCGGCGGCCGCGAAGAAGTAACAGGCCGTGGACGCGTCCGCCTCGATGTCGTACCGGCGGCCGCGGTAGCCACCCGGCTCGACCGAGATCACGGCGAGATCGTCCGCAGCCGCGCACTGCGCGCCGAACGCGCGCATCATGTCGAGCGTGATGTGCACGTAGGCGTGCTGGACGATGTGGTCCACAATGCGCACGGTCACCGGCGCGCGCGCGTAGGGCGCCGCGATGAGCACCCCGCTCACGAACTGCGACGACTGCGCGCCCGACATCTCGATCGCTCCGCCGGCGAGCCCTCGCGCCTTGAGGCGAATGGGCAGCGTGTCGGGGCGCTCGAGCGGCTCGATGTCGGTCCCAAGCGCACGCAGTGCCCGAAACAGTTCGCCCATCGGCCGCTCGTTCATCCGGCGGCTGCCCGAAATCTCGTACTCGCCGGTTGTGGCCGCGAGCGCGGCCGTGAGAAACCTCGCGGTCGTGCCGCCGGCGCCCGTGTACACGCGCGCCTCGCTTTGCGGAAACTGCCCGTTGCAGCCCGCCAGGCGCACGACGTCTCCCTCCACCTCAACCGGGACGCCGAGCGAGCGCAGCGCCTCGATGCACCAGTACGCGTCGTCGCTTCGCAGAATGCCCGACAGCACCGACTCGCCCTTCGCCATCGCGGCGATGACGAGCGCCCGATTCGTCACGCTCTTCGATCCCGGCACGCGCACGTCCGCGTCCACCGGGCCGCTGGCAGGCCCCACCCGCGCGAGCCGGTAGCCCCCGAGCGCCCAGGGCGATCTCGCCTCCAGATCCGCGCCCTGCCTCGCGTCCGCCATCAGGGCACCCGCCGGATCTTTTCGGCAATGGGCGTGCGCGGTTTCGCCGGCGGAACCTCCTCCGGATAGCCCAAGCCGATGATGTTGGCAATGTCGTAGTCGTCCGACACGCCGAGCACCTGGCGCGCGTGCTCCTGCCAGCCGATGGACGTCCAGCGAATCCCGGCGCCGTGGGCCTCCGCAATCAGGCTCAGGTTCTCGAGAAAACACGCGACGGCCATCAGGTTCTCGTCGCGCTCCATCTGCGAGCTGCCCCGCTTGCTGAGCACCGCGAGCACCACCGGGGCGTCCCCGAAGTTCGCGCCGTGGCGCAGATTCATCCGCGCCTCGTCCCCCACCACGATGATCTCCCACGGCTCCGTCATCTTGTGGTTCGGCGCGTTCGTCGCCTCCTGCAGCCAGCTCATCCACGTCGCTTCATCGATGGGATCCGGCTTAAACTGCTTGATGTGCCGGCGCCCTCGAATCGCCTCCAAGACCTCCATGAATCTCCCCCTCTCGCACCTTTCACTGCGATCCCGCGGCGCGCTTCGGTCTGCGCCATGCGGAGAGATCGCGGCCGAGCACCTCCTCGAGGCGCGCCACGTCCGGCGCAAAGAACGCCGTGAGCTCCTCCCGGAGGTCGGGCTCCATTTCCATCCGCCCGAGCACCATCGACTTCGCCCGGTTGCCCCACCGTTCGCGCACCGCGGCCGGAATGAACGGCTTCACGATTTCCTTCAGCGCGTTCGGCTTCGCGATGAAGTTGTAGAGCGATCTCGACTTGGGCACGCCCGACTCGTTGTGGCGGATCGAGGTGTCGGGAACAAAGTCGGTGGACACGCCGAGGAAAGCGCAGCAGTCGCGCACCACCTGGACGGGATCGCGCGCGAAGTCCTCAAACAGGATCACCTTGACCTGCTCGCGCCCGAACACGTCGAGGTATCGCTTCACCTGCGCCGCATACAGGCCGACGGCACGATAATACCACAGCGGCTCGTAATGTTGCCGGATGCGCTCCTCCTCCTTGGCGAGCGACTCGCGGAACGAAAGCGTCTCGCGTTCGTCGCGCACCAGGTGCATGTAGGCGGAGAAGGCGCGATCGACCGGATTGCGCAGCATGATGAGGATCTTGGCG
>Ga0167615_1000227_pt1 | contig 18626 bp, 20 predicted proteins | sample BED_Mat_host_9_1_FD_111800 | JGI IMG/M metagenome (GOLD analysis project Ga0167615, IMG submission 111800) | Extremophilic microbial mat communities from Yellowstone National Park, USA - BED_Mat_host_9_15 (v2) (version 2) | ecosystem: Environmental > Aquatic > Thermal springs > Hot (42-90C) >... | reverse complement strand
GACAGGCTAAGCGCTGATTCCTTAACCGACATCCTGAAACATCCGCTATCAAGAGGATGAAAATTCCAATCATCCTCCACAGGGGGGCTTGCTTTGTCTCAAGTCGAACTTACACGAATTTCACTCGTCACCCCCTTGACATTTCACCGCAGGTCTTCTCGAACCGAGAGCGTAGACACGACCATTCTATGACGCGGAATCGAATGATAGACTCGCGGGGGACACGCCGTCACGCTTCCTCGATGCGCCCGTAGCGCCCGGCCCCGCCTGGTGAAACCGCCATGCGGCCGCTCAACGCGGCTGCAATTCGGGCAGCCAGCCTTTCGCCGACCACCTCCGCGATAGCCCGTTCGGACGGCGGCTGGAAGACGAGCGGTGCCTCCCCGCCGAACGTCTGCACCAACTTCGCGTACGTGCGGGGCCCCACGCCTGGAACAAACGAAAGGGGCACGATGTAGCGGTACGGCGCCCGCCACGGCGGATGAACGGGCACATCGTCGTCCGCGATGGCCTCAATCCGGTCCCACACGCCCTGCACGATGTCCGCGTCGGCGCCGCAGGCGCACGGATCCGGCGCCACGATGGCTCCACACCTTCGACATCGCGTGCGATAGTACTTGCCGAGCGGCGGGTAGAGCCCCAGATTGGCCTCCACAGCTCGCCCATCCACGCGGCGGCACGCGGCTCGAATCTCCGCGAACGAGAGCTCCCTCACGACCAGCACGTTGAATTCGCGCGCGATGGAGGGGAGACTGTGGGCGTCCGAATTGGACAGAAACGTGAATTCCCGCATTTCTCTCAGGCGATCCGCCATGTCGGCGTCGGCCGACAGCCCGAGCTCGATGGCGTCGACGGCGCAAAGCGGCAACACATTCGCGAGGCGATCCGCCGCGCTCCCGATGAGCCCCTTGAACGGCGTGAACGCATGATGCACGACGAGCAGGCCGCCCCTCGCGTGAACCTCGTCCGCCAATCGGACGGGCTCGGTCCGGGCGACCTGGGACGACAGGCTCGTGTTCGACTGAACCGTTTTCAACCACGTCTGAAAGTCGGCCGCCGCTTCGACCGTCGGCAGCCAACAGCCGAAGTGCGCGGCGCCGCGCGGCGATACGCGGATCTCCACCTCCGCCCCGAGCACGACCAAAAGCGACGATTGATACAACAACCCCCCACCAGGGACCGGCACGAGAAGCCCCGCGTCACGCAGCTGGCGGATCTCCTCCAGCACGGGATCGCAGACCGCGTCGACGAGCCCCACGATGTGCAATCCCTTCACACGCATGGCCCAGTCGAGCGAAGCGGAAACCGTCAGTTGATGCGACGCGGCCATCTTGACGGGCCGGCCGCGCGCGGCTCCCGTGTGAACGTGAAAATCGGCGAACACCTGCATCATCACGGCCTGGCCATCCACCAGTAGAGCGCCACGAGCGTCTTGGCGTCCTGAATGTCACCGGCCTCCAACATCCGGCGGATCTCGTCGCGCGCGAACACCTGAGACTCCACGAACTCATCGCCATCAGGGTGCAGCGCGCCGCGCTTCACATCCCTCGTGTAATACACGTACAGCTTCTCGTTGCTGAAGCCTGGCGCTGTGTAGAAGGCGTGCACTGGCACCAGAGGCGCCTGGCACTGATACCCCGTCTCCTCGGACAGCTCTCGCACCGCTGCCTGTTCCGGTTCCTCCCCAGGCTCGAGCTTGCCCGCGGGAATTTCCCACAACACCTGTTCACACGGCTTGCGAAACTGGCGCACCAAAACCACTTTGTCCGGCTCGACTTCTGCGAGCACGGCCACGGCCCCCGGATGGAGCACCACCTCGCGCGTGCTCGTCCGCCCATTCGGCAGTTTCACCGTGAGCCTACGCACATCGATGATCCGGCCGGCAAACAGCCGCTCTTCCGCTACCGTCTGCTCCCACATGCGTGTCGTCCCCCTGTTCTATGGCTCGGAAAGCGCTGCAACCAACAGTCGCGTGAGCCGCACGAGGCTCTCCTCATGGATGCGCTCCGCCCGCGTGTGTGCCGACTCGTAGCCTACCCCGACGTTGATGGGCAAGAGGCCCATGGACGCGAGCCAGTTCGCGTCGCAGCCGTCTCGCATCCGCACGCACGTGACCGGCCCAACCCCGCGCTCCATCCGGCTCCGCACGGCGTGAAGCCACGAACTCGCCCGCACGTCGTACGCCGGGTACACGAGCTCGGCCCGCACGTCGCGAGGCTCCGTGCTTCGCTCGAGTTCGGCCACCCACGACCGGTAGCGCGCCTTGGCGATCCGCCCGTCGACATCCGGCGAAAACCACACGGCCACTTCTGCCTCGCACCCCGTATCCGACGGCACAAAGCGCACCAGTTCGCAGGTCAGCCCGAAACCGGTGCGCACCGTCGCCTCCTGGAGGGCCCGCCACACGGAGAACCGGTCGGCTTCGCCGCGCGCAGCATAGCGAAGCCATACGCGGGCTTGGCCGTAGCCTGCCTCGACCAGCGTGCCAACCGGCGCTTCCGCATCGACGACGAGCGCGCGCCTCGCCGAAAAGGCGATCCGCCGAGACGCGCGAACCCCGGCGCTTCCCAATTCCTCGCCGGCCGACAGCAAGATGTGAATGGGCGGATGGCTGCGGCCCTCCCGCAGGATGCGCGCCATCCCCGCCATCACGGCGGCCACACCGGCCTTATCGTCCGCGCCGAGCGGCACGTCGTTGCCGCTCTCCATCCATCCGTCGGATCGCCGCCGCACATCGGGGACCCCGGCCCACCGCGTGTCCAGGTGCGCGCATACGAGGACCGGATCGAGCGCCGGATCGCCCGGCGCAAACGCCCAAAGATTGGCGGAGACCGTGTCCCCGAGGGACACCGGCTCCCAGGCGACGGACAGGCCCATGTCCTCCATCCAGGCGGCGCAGGCCCGCCCCGCGCGTCGCTCGCTCCCCGACGGACTGTCGATCCGCAAGAGCTCCAGAAAGAAAGCGAGGGCCGACTTGTCGTCGGCCGCACGCGATTCCCCGCTCACGCGGGAGCCTCCGCGAGAACGACGTCGCAGGCGAAGACCTCGGCGAAATGCCTGCGCAGCCGGTCCTCCCACGCCTTCATGTCCTGCGGTTCGCCCAGGACGGCGGCGACGCTCGTCACGCCGCGATCGCGAATGCCGCACGGGACGATCACGTCAAAGTCCTCGAGGTTCGTGTTCACGTTCAGCGCGATGCCGTGATACGTGACGAATTCGCCCGACGGGCGCTTTTTCACCCGCGCGCCGACCGCACAGATCTTGTCCTCGCCCACCCACACGCCGGGCAGGTCATCGATGCGGCGCCCCTCGATCCCGTCCTCGGCGAGCGCGCGAATCACGACCTCCTCCAGGTTGCGGACAAATCGCGCCACGTCATTGCCCCACGGCGCGAGATGAAGCACGGGGTACAACACCCACTGCCCAGGGCCGTGATACGTGACGTCGCCGCCGCGATCGACCATGCGCACCTCGAATCCCTTGCGGGTGAGAACCTCGATGGGCAAAAGGATGTTGGCCTCCGACCCGTTGCGCCCGACCGTGATGGTCCGCGGATGCTCGAGCGCGAACACGGTCTGCGCGTCGTCTTCGAGGTTCAGAAGCTTGAGCGCCTGATTCACCTGCATGTCCAGGGCGTCGTCGTACGGGACGACGCCGAGCGAACGCCAAACGAGCGACGTGGCCAACGAAACTCACTCCCCACTCCGCGCGGCCATCTCCGGCTGGCGCCACGGGACCTGGTCTTTCGCGTGATATGAACTGCGAACCATGGGTCCCGACTCCACGTGCTTGAAGCCGCGCTTCAACCCTTCTCCGCGCAGGCGCAGAAATTCGGTGGGCGTGTAGTACCGCACGACCGGCAGGTGCTTCGCCGTCGGCTGGAGGTACTGCCCGACGGTGAGGATGTCGACGTCCACCGCGCGGAGATCGTCCATCGTCTCGTAAATCTCCTCAAACGTCTCCCCGAGCCCCACCATGATGCTCGACTTCGTGGGGATATCCGGCGCCATCTCCTTGGAACGGCGGAGCAACTCGAGCGTGCGATCGTACTTCGCCCGGGAGCGCACCGAGTCCGACAGCCGGCGCACAGTCTCGATATTGTGGTTCAGCACGTCCGGGTGGGCGTCCAGCACCACGGCGAGTGCATCCCAGTTCCCGTCGAAATCCGGGATCAACACTTCCACGCTGCAGGTCGGAACCTTCCGCCGCACCGCGCGGATGGTCTCCGCGAATACGGAGGCGCCGCCGTCGGCGAGATCGTCGCGAGCCACGCTCGTGATCACGACGTGTTCGAGCCCCATCGCGACGACAGCGTCCGCCACGCGCTCCGGCTCGCGCAGGTCAAGCTCGTTCGGGCGGCCGGTGTGGACGGCGCAGAAGCGGCATGCGCGCGTGCAGATGTCGCCGAGGATCATGAACGTGGCGGTGCGCATCTCCCAGCATTCGAACAAGTTGGGGCAATGCGCCTCCTCACACACCGTGTGCAGCGACTGCGTGCGCATGATTTCCTTGAGTTGCTTGTAGTTTTCACCCGTCTTTGCGCGAATCTTGAGCCATTCCGGGCGGGCTGTGGTGGTGCCCGCCTGCACGACGCGAACGCTCGGCTCTGGCTTGCCCATGAATCATCATCCCTGTTCTCAAGGTCGCTTGCCGATGTCTATTGTAACGCTCAACGGCCGTCCGAACCACCGGAGCCGCCCCGCTCGTACCTTCCGCTCGCTCCGCCGTCCTTGAACACCAGGCGCACGTTCGCGATGGTCATGTCGCGATCCGCCTTTTTGCACATGTCGTAGACCGTGAGCGCGGCGACGGACGCGGCCGTGAGCGCCTCCATCTCCACGCCGGTCTGATACGACGTGCGCACTTCGGCTCGGACCCGAAAGACCGCCGCGTCGGCTTCCAGCGCCTCTTCGTCGATGCGCACGGAGACGTGGTGCAGCGGCACCGGATGGCAGAGCGGAATCAGATCGCTCGTCCGCTTGGCCGCCATGATGCCGGCGATCTCGGCCACCTTCACCACGTCGCCTTTGCCCATCGCGTGGTGTACAATAGCATCGCGCGTCGCCCGCGACATGCGGATGTAGGCTTCCGCGACCGCCACGCGTGTGGTGACGGCCTTTTCGCTGACGTCCACCATGTGCGGGCGCCCTTCGGGAGTAAAATGATGGAACACATCCTGAGCATCCACGTCCATCGCTCCTTCTCGCAACTGATTGGACCTCGAGGTGAACCTGTGATGCGTGTCGAGATTCGCCTATTCGCAAATGTAAAGGAGATCGCCGGGCGAGACAAACTGGCGTTGGACGTTCCGGACGACGCCACGGTCGACGACGTCCTGCGCGCGCTGACGGAAGCCTATCCAGCGCTCCGCGACGCGCTTGCGCACGTCATGGTCGCCGTGAACCTGGAACTGGCCGATCCGTCCCGGCGCGTCCACGCGACCGACGAGATCGCGCTCATCCCTCCCGTCGGCGGTGGGGAGGACGAACATCCCTATGCGCGGCTCACGAGGGACCCTCTCGACGTCAAGGAAGCCGAGGCGCTCTTGTCCGATGCGCGGCACGGAGGTTGCGTGTTCTTCCTCGGCACCGTGCGCGCTTGGACAGGCCCTCGGCAGACGGAGCGCATCGAGTACGAGGCGTACGAGGCGATGGTGCGAGTCCAGCTGGAGCAGTTGGTGGCCGAGATCGAAGAGGAGTTTGCGGGCGTGAAGGCGCTCGTGTGGCATCGCGTGGGTACGCTGTATCCGGAGGATGTCGCGGTCATTTGTGGCGCCGCGCACCCGCATCGCAAGGAGGCGTTTGCGGCGTGCCAAGCGCTCATCGACCGCCTCAAAGCTCGAGTGGCCATCTGGAAGAAGGAGTTTTTCGCGGACGGATCTGCCGAATGGAGGCCGAATCCGTAGCGCTCGTGGTTTACATAATGGCGACGCTCTCGTCATACATATGGGCCAGAGGCTCAATGGACGAGGAGCGTGCTACGCGTGAACCGCAGCAAACCTTCCCGCCTCATCGCCGAACTGATCGCAGCCGTCTCCGCGCTCTTGCTCCTTGCGGCAGTCTTCGTGATCTCCATGGCATCCGCGATCGGACAACCCCTCCGCGACCGCTTGGCACAGTCGGAGGTCGAAGCGCTCGCTTCCATCGAAGTGCGCGCTCTCTTCGGGAATGACGGGCCAACCGGCGACCAGCTTCAGACGTCGAACCCGTTTCGCGCTGTGGCCGAGCGACTGCAGTCCATGTTCCTCAATCCAGCCGCCATGCTTCGCAACATGCTCCCGCAGGTCGCGCAAGGCGACCCAGCGGGCGGACTGCAGACGTCTTTGCTCAACTCCATCGCGGCCATGGCTGGCAGTCGCCACACGCTTGTCATCGGTTGGCTCCCTTCGACCGATCCGGCGACGTGCGTTCGCTGGATCCAAAACAACCCTGGCATCAACGTCGTCAGCCCGACCTGGCTTCACCTCGCGGATGCCTCGGGCAACTTGTCCGGAAGCGTCCTGCCGACGGTTGTGCAGTATGCGCAGGAACGCCACATCCAAGTGTGGGTGCTCGTGGATAACCAGTTCTCCGCATCGCTCACGCACGAAGTTCTCGCCAATCCTCGCGCAGAGGCAAATTTGATTGACGAGATCGCCTATCAGGCGAGCACGTATCACGTCAACGGCATCAACCTCGACTTTGAGAATGTGGCGGCAGCCGACCGAAATCGTTTCACAGATTTTGTGCAACAGCTTCACGCTCGGCTGCACTCGCTCGGGATTGATCTTTCGCTCGACCTGACGCCTGACATTGTTCAGCTCGATGACTCCGCTGCGTTCTTCCACGCCGCGCTCGCGGACGAAGTAGATCAGGTGGTGCTGATGGCGTATGACGAGCACTGGGCCACCGATCCAGATCCGGGCCCGGTGGCCGACTTCCCCTGGGTGGAGCGCAGCGTGAACGATCTGTTGGACACGGGCGTACCTGCGAACAAGCTGGTCCTCGGCATCCCGCTTTACACGCGCTTCTGGTACGTCAACACGGACGGGAGCGTGCAGAGCGACGCGGTCAGCGCCGGCGCCGTGCAATCCATTCTCAACCAGTATAAGTTGCCGCTCGGGACATGGAATGATTCCCTCGACCTGATGTTTACCCAGTATCCCACCAAGACGGGCTACGCAGAGGTGTGGTACCCCACGTCTCAGACGTACGAGGACTGGCTCAAGCTCGTGAGCGACGACGGGCTGGCAGGCGTCGCCGTGTGGTCGCTCGCTTGGTCCGACGCCAACGCCTGGGCGTCCACCGTACACGCGCTGCACCTCAACGGATCACCTTGAAACGGGGATGATGACGTGGATCGGACACTGGTCTGGATCGCGATGACGACGGGGCTTGGATACGCGCTCGCGTATGCACAGGAACCGACCGACGCCCTGGAAGCGGCTCGCTCCTCCACCAGCATGCTCGCGCAGTCGCTGCCGTGGATTCTCGTCTCCATGTTCCTCGCGGGACTCGTCAGCCAATGGCTCGAACCCGAATGGGTGGCGCGGTGGTTGGGGCGTGAAGCGGGACTCGCGGGCATCGTGTTTGGCGCCGCGCTTGGAATGGTCGGAACCGGGTCTCGGTTTGCGGTCTACCCGCTTGCGGTGAGCCTGCTGGCTGCCGATGCCTCGCCCGGTGCGGTCGTGGCGTTCACCACGTCTTGGCAGCTGACGTCCCTGGCGCGACTCCCTGCCGAATTCCCGTTCTTCGGCGTACCGTTCACATTCGTGCGGTTTGCGACTTCGCTCGTCATCTCGGTGGCGGGCGGCCTATTGTTTGAATGGCTCTGGAGCGCGTGGTCCCACTTTCGGTAAGCGCGTCACTGAACTGGCGAGTCCACACCGCCTTCGACGTAGTGGCCCTGCTGCCACACCACCTTTTCAATGGTGGCTTGACCCACGTCGGTTTTGGCAAGCAGATAAAATTCGTCAGGAAGCCTGTACGATCCGACGTTCCACGCGGCGAACCACGTCTGGTTGTTGCGAATGGGAACCGATGCGATGTGTTGCAAACGCGCGTCGGACTTGAGCGTGTAGTCGCCGTGATAGGCAGTCACGATCGCGGCTGGCGCATAGTACAGATCGACCCGGTGGCCGTTCCAGCTGTGATCGTCCGACCAGATGTGCAGCGCGGACCCGCGACTCAGCACTTCGAAATGTGGGTTGCGCTCCTGATAGTGCGCTAACGGCACGCGAGCCGGCGGATCGGCGATGGAGGGCGGCAGCATCTGCCCGACGAGCGCGGACGGATGCACCTCCGATTCTCGCCCGCAGCCGGTGAAGACGCCGGAGAGCATAAGCGCCAGGAGAACAGGAACCGCAGCAAAAGCGCGGCGAGCGCGCATGGAAAATATCCCTCCCAAGACACGAGCGTGTTGGCGATAGTGTGCGCGCCGGGAGTCCGGGGTATGCACATCGCGCGTCGCGCTTCGTTGCGGTAAAGTGGGGATATGAGATGGACAATCGTTCGGAACCATGAAGGAGCCATCGTCGTATACGAAATCGAAATGGGTCAGGACGTGATGACCATTCGCGTGCGCACCGGGAAACGCACGCAGAAGCGCATTGTGCTTCGCGCGGATGAGCGCGGATTTTCCGTCAGTGCGCCGCCGTGGGCGAGATCGCGCGATGTGGAGCAAGTCATCCGGCAGAACCTGGACTGGCTCAGGGAGGCCCACGCGAAAGCGGCCGCAGCCAAGCCGAAGCGCCTCGCGGAGGGCGACGCGGTCCAAATTCTCGGGCGATGGTACGTCATCCGCGCGTGGACGAAGGCCCACGCCGACGTCGATCACGAGCGCCGCACCGTGTGGGTGCCTGCGCACGAGGACTGCGTGCACGCGCAAGTCTACGTCCTGCTTCGCGAGCTTGCGCGCAGGCACCTGCTGGCGCGAGGGGCGATGTGGGCGGAGCAAATGGCGCTTCGACCGACCCGCATGGCGATCAAGGCGCAGCGGAGCCGATGGGGGAGCTGCACGAGCAAGGGACACATCTACCTGAACTGGAGGCTCATTCAGGCCCCGGAAGCCGTGGTGGACTACGTGATAGTTCACGAGCTCGCCCACCTGGTCCACTTGAACCACGGCCCGGCGTTTTGGGAGCTGGTGGCGCGCTTTCAGCCGGACTGGAAGGCGCAGCGCGCCTGGCTGCGCCTGCACGGCCACGAACTGTTCCGGCTAGATCTGGAGACGAACGCCTAAGCCTCGGGCTTCACGGCTGCCCGAGGTACTTGGTCGCGAGCGCGACAAGCGCCCGACACCCGACGACGAGCGCGTCCTCGTCGATGTCAAAACGCGGGTGATGGTGGGGATACGCCTCTCGGTCAGCGCGCCGGATCCCTGTGAAGAAAAATGTACCGGGCGCCACCGTCTGGTAAGCCGAAAAATCCTCGCCGCCCATGGTCGGCTCGGCCTCTGTGACGAGATCGCCGAATTCCTCCGCCAGCGTGGCGCGAACGAATGCGGTGAGCTCCGGGTCGTTCACGACGGGTCGATAGCCCCGCTCATAGCGAAATTCGTACGACGCGCCATGCGCCTCGGCGATTCCCTTGATCACGGCCTCCATCGCCTGCGCGGCCCAGGCGCGGCGTTCTTCGCGGAACGTCCGCACCGTGCCGCAAAGTTCCACTTCGTTCGGAATCACGTTGTCCGCGGTTCCGCCGACGAATTTGGTGACGCTGAGCACAAACGGTTCGAACGGGTCCACCCGCCGGCTGGCGAGTTGCTGCAGACTGACGACCACCTGTGCGCCGATGGCGATGGGATCCACGGTGAGATGGGGCTGCGCCGCGTGTCCCCCTCGCCCGATGATCCGGATGTGAAACGTATCGGGCGCGGCCATGAGTTCGCCGGCCCGCACGCCGATGCGGCAGCTCTCCATGCCTTGCCACAGGTGCTGGCCGATCACGGCGTCGACACCGTTCAAAACCCCCGCGTCGACAAGTTCCTGAGCGCCGCCGGGCGTCAATTCTTCTGCATGTTGAAAGATGAACCTGATCTCTCCGTGAAGTTGATCGCGGTGCGCGGCGAGCACCTTGCACGCGCCGAGCAACATGGCTGTGTGCCCGTCGTGCCCGCACGCGTGCATCACGCCAGGGTTCTTCGAAGCGAACGGAAGCCCGGTCTCCTCCTCGATGGGAAGCGCGTCGATATCCGCGCGCAGCGCGAGGACGCGGCCCGGCCGGCCGGTGACCAAGCGAGCGACCACGCTCGTCCCCGTGGGCCGGCTGATCTCGAACTCCCCCATCTTCGCCAGTTCGCGCTCGATAAACGCCGCCGTCTCCCGTTCTTGAAAACTGAGTTCCGGATGCTCATGCAAATGTCGGCGCCACGCGACGAGATCGCCGCGGATGGCCTCCACTTCCCGCGCGAGATCCGCCATCTCCGGTCCTCTCCCCTCTCAGCCGTGGAGCGTCATCATCCACTTCGTCAAGCCCTCGACGTCGACCTGTTCGCCGACGTAAAACGGTCCAAATTCGGCGAAACGCGCGCTCGACTCGTCAAACCGCATCTCGTAGATCAGCTTCTTGAAATGGATGGGATCGTCCGCGTAGAGCGTCACGCCCCACTCCCAATCGTCAAGTCCGACGGATCCCGAAATGATCTGCTTGACCTTTCCAGCGAATTGGCGCCCGATTTGGCCGTGTGCGATGAGATGCTTCCGCCGTTCGTCTTCGTCGAGCATGTACCAGTTGTCGGGATGTGTGCGGCGCTTGTTCATCGGATAGAAGCACACGTACCGCATCTCGGGCACGGGGGGCTTCAACCTCAGCTGGAGCGCCTCGTCTTGCTCGATGTCGACGCCCGGTTTCGCGAGGTATCCGCCCAACTCCACCACGGAGACGTACGAGTACGCGCGCTCCGTGAAATCCGCCAGGCGCGTCGCCTCAAACCGCGCTTTGACATCGTTGAGTTCGCCAATCGTGGGCCGCATGTACACAAACAGAAGATCCGCCTTGGTGCCCGCGACGACAAACTGACCGAAACTGCCGAGCCGCTGGCGCTGCGCCTCCATCTCGCCCTGCGCAAACGCGCTGAAGTCGCGCAAGACGGCAGCCGCCGTGTGCGGGTCGGTGTTTTTCCACGCCTGTCGGCGGATCGCGCGGAAGTCGTGCAGCACATACCATCCGTCCAGCGTGTGCGGTGCCGGCATCGTGTCACCCTCCCTCTGCCGTACACATTATCACAACAGCCCTGACCCGCCAAAAGGCATCGACGGCGAGGGACATGCAGGGTCAATGCCATGCATACCATGTCCTCGAGAGACTCCGCCCGAAGGGGTGATCTGATGCGCACGTGGAAAGTGTCACTCGCATCCGCATGTTGGATCCTCGGCGGTTACGGCATCTGGTCGTCGCTCGCGCTGGCACGGGCCGGCGCGGCCGCTGGCATTCCTCAACTCGAAGCTGCCGGCGCGGCGGAATTGACCGCGGCCCTGGCCTGGGTGCTGACGGGATGCGCCGCCGTCTGGACGTTGTCGGCCTCCGCGGTCCTGTCCTTCGCGAATGCGCTCTGGTCCGCCTCGCTCGCCTGGTACTATCAGGACGAGACGGTCTGGCTCTGGTGCGGAGCCTGCGCCCTTCTCGGCGCGCTCGCGGCGACCGGAGCATGGCGAGGCAAGAAGCGGCGGCGCTCCGCCAAGCCACCTATCCCACGCGGTGTTCCATCCGCAGCCGGTCAGCGATCATCGCGATGAACTCGGAGTTAGTGGGTTTGGTCTTCGAGGCCGAGACCGTGTATCCAAACACCCGGCGAATGGCCTCCATGTTGCCCCGGCCCCACGCGACCTCGATGGAGTGGCGAATCGCGCGCTCGACGCGCGAGGGCGTGGTTTTAAATCGCTGCGCGATTTTCGGATACAACACCTTCGTGATGGAGCCGAGCATCTCCACATCTTCATACACGAGCCCTATCGCCTCGCGCAGGTAGTGGTATCCCTTGATATGCGCGGGCACGCCAATCTCGTGGATGATTTGCGTGATCTGCGCGTCAATGGAGCGGCGCGACGGCGGCGACGGCGCAGTCATCATCGGCTCCGGAGACGTCGCCGCCACTGGCGCGGGCGCCTCGAACATCACCTGGCGAATCCGCTCGGCCAGCACGGGCATGTCAAAGGGCTTCAGAATGAAGTAGGAGACCCCGAGCTCCGCGGCGCGCCGAGTCACGCTCTCCTGACCGAACGCGGTCAGCATGATGACCTTCGGCGGGTGTTCCGTGACTTCCGAAAGCCGCTCCAGCGCGCCGAGCCCGTCCAATACCGGCATAATGATGTCGAGGATGAGCACGTCCGGCTTCGTCTCGCGAACCAGATTGAGCACCTCGGTGCCGTTGTGCGCAATCCCGCAAACCTCCATATCCGGCTGCCCGGAAATGAATTCGCTCAAAAGTTCCGCGAATTCATGGTGGTCATCGGCCAATAAGATCTTCATGCGTGTGGACACGACCATACCCCCTCTGCACTTCTCCGGACATACCAATTCGACGCAAAGCCCAAGACTCCTGTCAAAACTATGTAAAAAAATTCGCCTTTATGTCACCTTTTTCGACAAGGATCGACAAGAAAAATCGACAAGGGCCACCCGCTCGGTGGCCCTTGAGGCTCACGCCGCCTGCAATCGATCGGCTCCGGTGGGCGCAAAGGTGAGCTCGTGCCGGTTGGGATGCAGCATCCAGTACGCGTAGACGCCGTAACCGCGGACGGGATCGGACACGAACACATGGGTGACGGCGCCCACCAGCCTCCCGTCCTGCACGATGGGACTGCCGCTCATGCCCTGAACGATGCCTCCGGCGGCCTGAAGGAGCTTGGGGTCGACGACCCGGATGATCATGCTCTTGGTGGACGGGCTCATCTGCCGTGCGGTATGTTCAATCACCACTTGAAACGCTTCGATCTTCTCTCCATGCAGCACGGTGTACAGAACGGCTGGGCCTGGATGGACCTGCCCCGGCAGCGCCACGGGAATGGGCCCGGCGAGCGGCGAGGTGCGCATTGCGAAAGACGGATCCATGCGCCCAAACACGCCGTACGGCGTATTTTCGTCGATCTCGCCCACCGCGCGATTCAGGCCGGTGAACACGCCCTTCTTCTCGCCGGGCTGCCCCGCCCTTCCGGCCTGGACGCCCGTGATGGCCGCTTGGTAGACCGAGCCGCGCCCTTGAATGGGCTGGCCTGTGTCCGCATCCGTCACGAGGTGCCCCAACGCCGCAAAACGCCCCGTGGCCGGATCGTAAAACGTGAGCGTTCCCACGCCGACCGCCTTGTCGCGCACGTAGACGCCAAGCTCTGGCACACCGCGCGCGTCTCGAATCTCAATTTCGCGCAGCTTGTCGCCGCGCGCCACGAGCAGGCGAAACGGCCCGCGCTTATCCCGGAGCGCGGCCTGCAGGTCCTTCGCCGTGTGCACGGGGACGCCGTCCACCGAGAGAATCACGTCCCCCACCTCGATGTGGTGCATCTCGGCGAGACTGACGCCTTGGGCCGCGCGCCGGTATCCAATGACCATGGGCCCCTCGGACAGCAGGCGAATGCCGACAGCCTGCCCTCCCACTACCACCCGTTCGGCGGGCTGCACATGCACCCGCGTGCGCCATGGAATGAAGCCGAAGATGCGATCCGTCACGTCAAAATCGCCCGCATCCGAAGTCACCGTGACGGCTTCAAGCGGATCGACCGGCCGAACCCACGCATGCATGGAGAAGGGATGAGACGACTGCAGGGCCATCTCGTCGTCCGTGGACATTTCGACCGATGTGGGCAATTCCACCAGGTGGCGAACCGGCGGAATCCAGAGGAGCGCGGTCGCAGCCACGAGGACGGCGACCTTGAGCGCGCGCAGCCACCCCGCCATGGTGCATCCCCCTTCCCGTGAGTAACACCTCGCGTCGCGTGCATCTAAGGTGCCCCCGGCGGGTGGTCGTATGACCGCAAAAAGCTCCCCGAACCGCCGTCACGTGGACTGGCTTCGGAAGCTTTCCAAAAGGGCGCGCGCGTGCACCCGGGCCGTCGCATCCGACAAATCGGATCCAAGAAGCCTCGCGATCTCCTCGATGCGGCCACCGTCATCCAATCGCGTCACACGGGTGATGGCGCGATCGGCCTCCGATGCTTTGGCGACGAGGTGGTGCACATGTCCCGCGGCGGCCACCTGCGGCGAATGGGTGACGCAGAGCACCTGTTTCTCTTGTCCGAGTTCTCTCAGCATCTCTGCCACGCGCAGCGCCGCTTCTCCGCTCACGCCCTGATCGATCTCGTCGAAGATCAACGTGTCCGTGCGTTCGAGGCTGGCGATCACGACCTTGACTGCGAGTAGCATGCGCGAAAGCTCGCCACCGGATGCAACTTTCTGTAAAGGCATCAAGGGCTGACCCGGATTTGCGCGAAACAGAAAACGAATCTCGTCCCACCCATGTTCGCTCGGCGCGTCCTCCCGAGAAACCACCTCGATTTGGCACTGCGCACCCGCCATCGACAGTCGAGCGAGCGAGCGGGAAATCGCTTCACCGAGGGACTTCGCGGCTTGGGCCCTCGCCTCGTGAAGGCGCGCTGCGATCTCGCGATATGCGGCTTCGCGCCGCCCGACCTCCGCCTCCAGTTCCGCGAGGCGCTCCTCGTGTTTCGACCAGGCGTCCAGTTGGGCTCGTGCGCGCTCTAGGTGAGCGAGCATCTCTTCGGTGGTCGCGCCGTATTTGCGCGACAGCCTGCGAATGAGCGCCAGACGCTCCTCAATCTCCGCGAGGCGCGCCGGATCGTGCGCCAGTCGCGACAAGAACCGGTGAAGCGTGAAGGACGCTTCCTCGGCGTGAACGCGAGCGGTTTCCAGCAGCTTGGCGATCTCGCCGACGCGATCGCTCGACCCGGCCAAGTCCGCGGCCAAGCGCCAAGCCTCGTGAAGCCTCGCGATGGCGCCGGCCTGCCCGTCGTCCAAAAGCGCCGCCATCTGCCCCAGCGACTCCGCCATCTGTTGCGCGCGCTTGAGGCGCTCGCGTTCGGCGCGCAGCTCGTCTTCTTCGCCGGGGCGAAGCCCGGCTTCCTCGAGTTCGCGCACCTGGAGGGCGTAGAGGTCCATTTGCTGCGCGCGCTCGCGATCCGACACCAAGGCCTCGCGCCAGTCGCGGGCCGCGTCTTGCCAGGCGCGATACGCGTCCGCGCACGAGGCCACAAGTTCGCCGTGCTGCCCGTAGAGATCGAGCAGGCGGCGCTGATACGAAGCCGTCATGAGGGCGATGGATTCGTGTTGATCTTGGAGTTCAACCAGAGTATCGCCGAGCTCTCGGAGCATCTGCACTGTGACGGATCTGCCATTGATGCGGTTTTGCGCCCGACCGTTCGGGTGAAACGTCCGGGAGATGACGATCTCGCCGCTGTGATCAATGCCCCACGACTGAAGGAGCCGGTCCGCCGCCTCGTTCGCCTGGATGTCGAACACCGCTTCCACCAGCGCCGGCGAGCCGTCCGACGCCGTGGGACTCGCGACGCGCCCGCCCAAGATGGCGCGCGTGGCGTCGAGGACGAGCGACTTGCCAGCCCCCGTCTCACCGGTCAGCACGTGCAGGCCGCGATCGAGCTGAAGCCGCAGTTCGTCAATCAACACGAAGTGGCGCACATACAACTCCTGCAGCATGTCTCCGCCCCCTCACGCGGAGGATGGATCTCCGTGGAGCTTGCTCCGCAACACGCCAAAAAACTCGCGATCCGGCAAGCGCACGAGCGTCGCTTGGAACGGAGCCTTCCGCACCAGCACCTCGTCTCCGGCGAGAAGCCGCATGCCCTCCTGCCCGTCCACCGCGAGCTCCACATCCCCGTGCCGCGCATGCACGGAAAGCCGCACCCACGAGGAGGCATCGATCACGCAGGGCCTGGAAAACAGCGTGTGCGGGCACACCGGGGTCAGGACCATCACCTGCAAATGCGGACTCACGATGGGGCCTCCGCAGGACAGCGAGTAGGCGGTGGATCCTGTGGGTGTCGCGACAATCATGCCGTCGCCCGTGTAGGTGTCGACGTACACGTCGTCCACATGGACGTCGAGCGTGACCATGCGCGCAAACGAGCCTTTGCCCACGCCCACGTCGTTGAGCGCCGTGAAACGCGCGATCTCGCGGAGATCCCGATACACGAACGCCTCGAGCATCAGGCGAGTCTCCAAGTTGTACTCCCCCGCCACGATGCGCTCGAGCGCAATCTCCAGTTGCGAAGGTTCCGACTCCGTTAAAAACCCGAGGTGGCCAATGTTGACGCCAAACATGGGGACATGAAACGGCGACAACTGGCGGGCCACGCCGAGCAGCGTGCCGTCTCCACCGAGCACGATGACGAGTTCACAGGATTTCAGCTCTGGATGCGTCTCGACAATCGCGGTGTCGTGATCGATGGGCACATCGACGACGCGAATCCCTGTTCGTTCCAACTGCCGGCAGATGTCGGTCCGCACCGAGCACGCTTCCTGCTTGTGCACATTGTACAACAGGCCTATTTGGCGCAACGTCCTCCCCCATCCTCAGCCGTGCTTCCACGCGACAAGTGCCACCAGCGCGCCGCCAAGCGCCCACAGGGCGCGGCGAACCGCTTCTTTGCGCCGAACATGGCGCGGGCGATGCCACTCGTACAGCGCGGTCTGGACGGACTCCTGCATCACATCGATGACGATCACGCCGCTCGCTCCGTGCAGCAAAGCGACCAATGCATACCGCTCATGCAGCGCTTCCTCCGGGACCGGCTCCGTGCGAACAAAAACAGCATACTCCCGCCCTTCTTTGCGCGCAATGAAGTCCGGGCGAAGCGATCCGGACCATCGAGCGGATGCCGTCCGGGTCACGTGGGTGACTCCTTCGCTGTGGGGGACGAGCTCGTACCCGTTTGCCTCGAGCCACCGCCGCCCCATGGTCTTGAGCCCCTCCACAGGAACCTCTTCGTTCCGATGCCACAGCGCCCCGGCGAGCGATCGGAGCCCTATGGCCATCGCCGCGAGGGCGCACACCAGCGCAAGCGTTGAGATCATGCCGTGCCCCCGTTCGGGTCGGCGCCGCTCTTCAGGCGGGCCCATGCGGCCTCGACGATGTGCCTGCTCTCCGCCATCCACCGCATGGTCTCGTCGGCATCCGGATACATGCGGAACCAACCCAGGAACTCGACGTTTCCGTCCCCCCCGGTGATGGGGGAATACGTCAGCCCGCGGCAGCACCAACCCATGGACTCGATACTCTTCAGGATGTCCAGGAGCACGGCCCGATGAACCTCCGGATCGCGCACAATGCCGCCTTTCCCCACGCGATCCCGCCCGGCCTCGAACTGAGGTTTGATGAGCGACACGATGTCGGCGTCGCTGCGGCAGACCTCGGACAGTTTGGGGAACAGGAGGCGAATGGAGATAAAGGACACGTCCATCACCGCGAGATCTGGCCGCGGGTCAAATCGCAGCGCGTCGACGTGGCGAAAGTTGGTGCGCTCCATGACGCGCACCCGCCCGTCCTGGCGCAGCCGCCACGCGAGCTGGCCGTAGCCCACGTCGACCGCGTAGACCAAACGGGCTCCGCGCTGCAGGAGACAATCGGTGAACCCGCCCGTCGAGGCCCCGACGTCGACCGCGACGCGATCGTCCACACGGATGCCGAATGTGTCGAGCGCGTGCTCCAACTTCAGCCCGCCGCGCGACGCGTACTCGCGGCTCGGCCGCTCCACCTCGACGCGCGCCTCGTCCGCGACCCGCAAACCCGGCTTGTCGGCGCGCACGCCGTCCACGCGCACGAGTCCGGCCATGATGGCGCGCCTGGCCGCTTCCCGGCTCGCAAAAAGCCCCCTCGAAACCAACAGGAGATCCAGTCTCGTCTTCATCATCCGTCCCGCCCCCGATCCGCCCGCCGAGGCTTCCGCCTTTGCGACGGCGTGCGTCGACCCCACAGCACGGCGAACGACTCCCACACGCGCGCAGCAAACAAGATGATGGGCGTCGGGGAGTGAATGGCGATGGTCTTTCCGATGGCTTTCCCGCCGACTGTGAGCGACGTGATGACCGCCGTGATGCCGATGCGAAGCGCCTCCGGAGCCCACCCGTGCGCCTGAATGGCCTGGATCACCTGAACGCTCACGGCAAGAGCGCCCGCGCCGCTCAAGACGCCGGCGATATCGCCGATCACGTCGCTGCACACGCTCGAGACCTTCTCCGCGTTGCGCACAATGACAATGGCGCGGCGCGCGCCAAACACCCGCTCGGCCGCCATCGCGTGAAAGGGCGTCTCCCGCGCAGCCGCGGCCGCCATGCCGAGCATATCGAACAAGGCCCCCACTAGGACGATCACGACCACGATGGACGCCCCGATGTACCAGCGCGCCGAATTCAGAAAAATGGTCGAGGTATCGAAAACCGCACTGATGGGCAAGGTCAGTGCGGCAATCGTCAGCGCAAACGCGTAATTTGCGGTTTTCGAAGTCGTCTTTCTCACGCGCGCTCCCTCGGCGCGCCGCAGAAACGCGGCTGCGCCATTCTTGTATGTATCGATGCCCGGGTGGCAACTCCCTGAGTAAACGCTGTGGCTTAGGTCCAGTAGGTTTTCCCAAGCGCTCACCGAGACGTCGCCGTCCCGGCGGTTTCCCTTTCAGAGCGCCTTGG
>Ga0167615_1000222_pt1 | contig 18912 bp, 14 predicted proteins | sample BED_Mat_host_9_1_FD_111800 | JGI IMG/M metagenome (GOLD analysis project Ga0167615, IMG submission 111800) | Extremophilic microbial mat communities from Yellowstone National Park, USA - BED_Mat_host_9_15 (v2) (version 2) | ecosystem: Environmental > Aquatic > Thermal springs > Hot (42-90C) >... | reverse complement strand
GGCGGCTTCCTCGAAGTTCCCCCCCAGGCAGACCGTCACGTCCGGCTCCTTGGCCGGAGCCGAGATCACGACCCGGCGGGCGCCGGCTTCGAGGTGCTTGGCCGCGCCGCCGCGGTCGGTAAACCGGCCGGTCGACTCCACCACTACGTCGACCCCAAGCTCGCCCCACGGCAAAGCCGCCGGGTCGCCCTCCGCTGTGATCGCGATCCGGCGGCCGTCGATCTCGATCCCCCCCTCCACGGCCTTCACCTCCCCTGGAAATGGGCCCAGGACCGAGTCGTACTTGAAGAGGTGGGCAAGGGTCGGCGCATCAGCGATGTCGTTGATCGCCACCCACTCCAGCTCAGGCGCATCCTCTCGGGTCAGCGCTGCCCGCAAGAGGTTGCGGCCGATCCGGCCAAATCCGTTGATCGCTACTCGTATCGCCATCTTGCTCCTCTAACTCAGGTTGGCCCGGCCGATTGCGGGAAGGCCGAGCGGCGGCGCGTAGGCTATCAACGCCACCGGAATCGGGCCGGTTAGGGAAGCGGCGGCCTATTTATGTCCCGGTGGAAAACGCCGACCGCAAGCTCCTCCCAACTGCCGTACCGCGCTGCAAGGTGCTCGGCGACAGCTACCGAGCGGTGCCTACCCCCAGTGCAGCCGACCGCCACCAAGAGGTGGGACTTCCCTTCCCGGACGTACTGTCCAAACAAGAAGTCAAGGAGCGGGAACAGCCGGCTGAACAGCTCTTGGAGCCGGCCGTCCTTGCCGACGTACTCGACCACCTCCTCGTCGAGGCCGGTCAGCTCCCGCAGCCGCGGATCGTAGTAGGGGTTGGGCAGGAAGCGGACATCGAGGGCAAGGTCCTCGTCTCGGCAGGGGCCGTGCTTGAACCCGAAGCTCATGAAGGTGACCGCTAGCTTTGGGGTGTCGGCCTCCCGCAAAAGCTCCTCCCGCACCCGCTCCCTCAGCAGCGCCGCCGAGAGACCCGTTGTATCGATCACCACGTGTGCCCGTTGGCGCAGCGGGGCAAGCAGCGCCTGCTCGGCCGTCACCCCAGCGGTTACGGAGCCGCCAGCGGCCAAGGGATGGCGGCGGCGGGTCTCCTTGTAACGGTCGATCAGGGCCTGCTCAGCGGCCTCGAGAAAGATCAACCGGTAGGTGATGCCGCGACCCTCGAGGTCATCTAGTACGGAGCGCAGGTCTTCGAAGTACTCGCCGCCGCGGACGTCCGAGACAATCGCTGCGCGCCGTACCTTGGAACCTTCGTGAAGAAACAACTCGACGAGGGACCGAATCATCGCTGGCGGCAGGTTGTCGACGCAGAAGTAGCCGTTGTCCTCGAAGACGTCCATCACCGTCGACTTTCCCGCCCCGGAGTAGCCGGTGATGATCACCAAGTCGGAAAGCTTGCCTGTGGCAGGCTGGCCTGCTTGGTCTTGGTCCTTAGTAACCGCCATCCCTTCCTTCTTAGCCGGTCCGGTGGAGGTGGGCGTGAAGTTCCCTAGCCACCTTAGGGGGTATTCCCGGCACCAGCTCCAGCTCCTCCCGGGAGGCGGCAAGGACCGCCCCTGGCGAGCCGAAATGGGCAAGCAGCGCCTTCTTGCGCGCCGGGCCAATGCCTGGGACCTGGTCCAGTAAGGAGGCGGAAAGCCCGCGGGTCCTCCGCCCCCGCTGGTGGGTGATCGCAAACCGGTGCGCCTCGTCCCGGAGCCGTTGGAGCAACTTCAGCGCAGGGGCGCGGCGATCCAACCCAAGGGGCCGGGCCCGATCGGGGAGGTAAAGAAGCTCCTCCCGCTTCGCTAGCGCCACCACCCCAACCCCTTCGCTACGCCACTGACCAAGCGCTCCAAGCACAGCATGGAGCTGGCCGCGGCCGCCATCGATTACAACCAGGTCTGGCCGGGAGGCAAAGCTTGGGTCGTAGCTGGAGTCGTAAGGGGAGAGCTCCTGCTGGGCGCAGTAGTTGGCGAAGCGACGCTCAAGCGCCTGTTTGAGCGCGCCGTAGTCGTCGCCAGGGGTGATCCCCTCGATCTTGAACCGCCGGTAATCGGACCGCTTGGCGGCGCCGCCCTCGAAAACCACCATCGAGGCGACGGTGCCTGTGCCAGCGAGGTTGGAGACATCGAAGCACTCCAGACGCACAGGTGGCCGCTCCAGCGCGAGCTCCTCGGCCAGTTCCTCCGCCGCCTCAGCCCGCTGCTGGCGGCGGTGCTCCTCCCGCAGCAACTCCTGCTCGAGGGCAAGGTTGGCGTTACGCAGCGCAAGGGCGAGGAGCTCCCGCTTCTCGCCCCGACGGGGGGTGTGGAGGCGGACCGGCGCGCCCCGCTTCCGCTCCAGTGCCTCGCGCAGCGGCTCCCGATCGGCAACTCCCTCTCCAACCAGCACCACCGGTGGGATCGACCGACTTGGCTCGCTGTAGTACTGCAGCAGGAACTGCTCGCAGACCTCCTCTGCCGGCCGCTTCGCCTCGTTGCGCAGATAGAAAGACTGGCGGTCAGAGAGGCGGCCGTCTCGGACCTGCAGCACCTGGGCATTACAGTCCTCATCCTTCAACGCGACGGCAACCACGTCGAGGTCCTCCTTGATGCCGACCGTCGGCGCCTTTTGGTCCACGAGGGACCGGACTGCCCGCAGCCGGTTCCGTTCACTTGCCGCCTGCTCGTACTGTTGCGCTTCGGCAAAGGCCCTCATCCGCTGCTCGAGCTCCCGCTCTAGGTCTAGGTACCGCCCTTCCAGGAAGCGGGCTACGGCGTCGATGTTTCGCCGGTACTCCTCCTTCGTGACGTACCCCACGCAAGGGGCCTGGCAACGCTTGATGTGGTAGTCCAGGCACGGCGAACCGGACCGCCTCCCGGGCTGGGGCCCTGTGCAGGAGCGGACGTAGAAGACCCGCTGAAGGACATCCAGCGTCGAGCGGACCCTTTTCGCGGAGGCGTAGGGGCCGAAGTAGAGGCGGCCGGGCCGGTGCCGCTCGCGGGTGAAGTAGACGCGGGGGAACTCCTCGTCGTAGGAGATCGCGATGTAGGGGTAGGACTTGTCGTCACGCAGCCGGACGTTGAACCGCGGGCGGTATTGCTTGATGAAGGCCTCCTCGGTCAGGAGCGCCTCGGCCTCGTCGGCAACGACGACGAAGTCGACCCGCTCCACGGCGTCGATCAGCTCCCGGTGGGCGAGGTTCGGATGGGTTCCGTTGAAGTGGGAGGCAACCCGTTTGCGCAGCGACTTCGCCTTGCCGACGTAAAGGACCTTGCCGGCGGCGTCCCGCAACAGGTAGACGCCGGGCTGGTCTGGGAGCGGCGGCAGCTTCTCGATCACCTACTTCGCTTCTCTACCTTTTAGCAGCGGTACCGTTCAGTAGCGGCGGGCTTGGCGGTAGAAAGCAAACAGCAGGTAGACGACCAGCCCAATACCGACCCAGAAGCCGAACTCCCCTGCGGCTGTGCGCCAAAGCCGGGACGCCCCTGCGAGGAGCAGCACAAACCCCGCAAGGGCGAAGTAGAGCTCCCCCCTCACCCGTTCCGGCAAGGAGAGAAGGGCCCAACGGCGGACCTTGTACGCCCTCCCGAAGGTCCAAATCAAGGCCCCCGCAAAGGCGGCTGAAAGGGCTGCTTCCAACGCTCTGGTGGCGTGGCCGCTGCCAGGCACGTAGCGCACCAAAGCCGCGATACCAACTACCACCGCAAGCTCAAGCGGAATCCGCAGCGAACGGCGCACAACTTGATCCTAGGCAAAACGTAGTGGCCGCCCGCTTCGTCAGGCCAGTTCCCAACCTTTGGTGCAGGCCTTAGCTCCCTCCCTGCCCAGCCTCTGCGCCTCCGATTTTGGGTGCGGCTACGCCCGGCTGGCAGGTGCGCTACGATCGCGCCGATGCGAGGTAGGTCTGTATTCGTGGGTTGGGCGGTCCTGGTTGTGGCGCTGTTTGGACCAGAGGTCGGGCTGGCGTTCGCGAACTTCGGCCGGGGTGCCTACGGCGAGATCAACGACAAGGCGGTCACCTACGCCGGCTTGAGCATGATCGCCTTCTTCCCGATCCTGGTTTTCGTGCTTAGCCGCATCGAGTACTACCTTGAGCGGCGCAAGGAGCACAGGGAAGAGCTCAGCCACGCCTTCACAAACGGCCACGCCAACGGCGGCGGTTGGTAGCAGGGTCGACCGTCACTTACCGCCGCGAAGGCCCGGTAGCGGTCGTCACGATCGCTAGGCCCGAGGTCAGAAACGCGGTCGATCCGTCGACCGCTGACGCCCTCGAAGCAGCCTTCTTCCGATTCGAAGGGGATCATGAGGCGCGGGTGCTGGTCCTCCAGGGTGAAGGGGAGGCGGCGTTCTGCGCCGGAGCCGACCTGCGGGCCGTTGCCGCCGCCAGCTTTGCCGACCGGTTTGCAAAGGCCGGTGGTCCACTGGGCATCACCCACTTCGAGGCCCAGAAACCAACGATCGCAGCGATCTGCGGCTACTGCGTCGCCGGCGGCCTCGAGCTCGCCCTTTGGTGCGACCTGCGGATAGCGGCCGAGGGCTCCCTTTTTGGCTGCACCGAGAGGCGGTTTGGCGTCCCTTTGGTCGATGGGGGAACCCAACGGCTGCCCCGGCTGATCGGCGAGAGTCGGGCGCTCGAGCTGATCCTTACCGGGCGGCTGATCGAGGCCCGCGAAGCCCTTGCCTGGGGGCTAGTGAACGAGGTGGTGCCGGCCGGCAGCCACCTCCGCCGAGCGCTTGAGCTTGGTCACCAGATCGCAGCCTTTCCGCAGGAGACGCTCCTTGCCGACCGGCGTCTTGCCCGGCGCGCGCTCTCTCTTCCCCTCTCCGAGGGACTTGCCCTCGAGCGCCAAAACGCCGCCCACCTGGCCGACACAGCCTCAAAAGGGGCAAGGCGGTTTGCGGCTGGCGAGGGGAGGGGTGGCGCAGGGGTGGAGCGGCCCCAACAGGGGTCTTAGGATCACAACCCCCCGTTCCTAACTATCCTTGCGTTGGGCGATGGCTTACTTCCTAACCGGCGCAACTGGCTTTATCGGCCGTCACCTGATGGTCCGGTTGCTGCGCCGGGGCGAGGGTGAGATCTACGTCCTCGTGAGAAGGGGCTCCTTAGGGCGATTGGCCGAGCTCCGGGAGCGGTACTGGCCGGCCCGGGTCGCCGAACTCGCCCTACGGAGTGCGAGTGGGGAGCAGCTTGCAGAGCGGGGTCCCCTTGCCGGACAACAGGCGGCGGAACTAGCGGAACGGATTAAGCCGGTCTTCGGCGACCTGCGGCAGCCGCTCCTTGGGCTGGCCGCCGAACAGATCGAAGAGCTCCGCGGCCGGATCGATCACTTCATCCACCTCGCTGCTCTCTACGACATGACGACGGGGGAGCGGGCCAACGAGGAGCTCAACGTCAACGGCACCAACCACGCCCTCGAGCTCGCCCGTGAGCTGGAAGCACGCTGCTTCCACCACGTCTCCTCGATCGCTGTCGCTGGCGACTACCGCGGCACCTTCACGGAGCGGATGTTTGACGAGGGGCAGCGGCTCCCTACCCCCTACCACCGGACCAAGTACGAAGCGGAGCGGCTGGTAAGAGAACAGCCGTTTGTGCCCTGGCGGATCTACAGGCCAGCGATCGTAGTCGGGGACTCGCGAACCGGAGAGATCGATAAGGTCGATGGGCCCTACTACTTCTTCAAGACGATCAAGCGGGTTAGGCGGGCGCTACCGGAGTGGGTCCCGCTGGTAGGGATCGACCTCGGCCAAACCAACATCGTGCCGGTCGACTGGGTGGCGGACAGCCTCGACCACCTGATCCACCTCCCCGGCTTGGAGGGATCCGCCTTTCACCTCACCGACCCCCAGGGTCAACGGGTGGCCGAGGTGATCAACCTGATCGCAGGAGCAGCCCACGCCCCTCAGCTGGCGGTGGTGATCGACGGCCCGGTCGCAAAGGCGGCTCGGAAACTCCCGCTTGGCCTCCTTGCTGCCGCCCCACCCCTTGCCCAGGCGCGGCGGCTGGTCCTTAGGGAGCTCGGGATCCCCGAGCAGGTCCTAGCGAACATCGACCTCAAGCCGCGTTTCGACAACGAGCGAACCCGCCAGCTCCTTGCTTCCGCCGGCTTAGAGCGGCCTCCGGCGCTAGAGGAATACGTGGAGCAGCTGTGGCGGTACTGGGAGCGGGAACTGGATCGGGACTCCGGTAGCCACCGAACCCTCCGGGAGGCGATCGTCGGCCACCACATCATCGTCACCGGTGCCTCATCTGGGATCGGCCGGGCCACAGCCCGCAAGATCGCCGAGGCCGGGGGGATCCCGCTCCTGGTCGCCCGTAACGTGGAGCGGCTGGAGCAGGTCCGCTCGGAGATCGTCGCCGCTGGTGGCACAGCCTATGTCTATGCCTGCGACCTCTCCGACATGGATCAGATCGACCAGCTTCTAGAGCGGATCTTCCGCGACCACCCCGCTGTCGATGCCTTGATCAACAACGCCGGGAAGTCGATCCGCCGCTCTGTAGCGCTCAGCTACAACCGGTTCCACGACTACGAACGGACGATGCGGATCAACTACTTCGCCGCCGTGCGGCTGATCCTCGGCGTCCTGCCTCACATGCGCGAGCGGCGGCGCGGCCACATCGTCAACATCTCAACGATCGGCGTCCAAGCCTACCCACCGCGGTTTTCAGCGTACGTCGCCTCAAAGGCTGCCCTAGACGCTTTCACCCGGGTGGTGGCCAGCGAGGTCCTGGGCGACGGCGTCACCTTCACGACTATCCACATGCCGCTCGTGCGGACGCCGATGATCGAGCCGACCAAACTTTACCGGGCCTTCCCCGCGATCACTCCCGAGGAGGCTGCGGACATGGTCTGCGAGGCGCTGCGCACCCGGCCCAAGCAGCTTGGCACCCGGCTGGGGACCGTTGCCGAGGTACTGACCGCCCTCGCCCCCGGCCTTGTCGATCGGATCCTCCACACCGCCTACACGATCTTCCCAGAGTCGGCCGCTGCCCGCGGGGAAGTTGTCGGCGAGGAACCGGTCAGCTTCGAGCAGATAGCGATGGCTACCCTCACCCGCGGGGTGCACTGGTAGGGGGCTAGACCCGCGCCAACCCCTTGAGCGGCGGCATCCGAACCGCGCGCCAAGCCGGGTAGATCCCGCCGAGGACCCCGATCGCGATCCCGACCAAAAGGCCTTTCCCTAAACCCCAGGCCGTCACGGAGGGAGAAACCAGCCGGCCGACCCCAAGGGAAAGCACCAACCCTTTGCTGCCTAGAACCCCAAGGAGGAGGCCGACCGCAGCCCCCAACATCGACACCGCCACCCCCTCCCCCACGATCAGTGCCCCCACCTGAAGTGGGGTCCAGCCAACGGTGGCCAGCAGCGCAAGCTCGCCCTGCCGCTCGATCGTCGCCATCACCATCGTGTTCGTAACGGAGATCCCACCGACGATCAAGGCGACGACGATGATCACGTCGGTGGCGTTGCCGATCAAAGCACCGTTTGCCCCTGCCCGCGCCGCCTGTTCAGGGGTGGTGATCGCGGTGATTCCAGGGAGTTCCTTTTCCAGCCGCTTGCCCGCCACTTCCGCCTTCACCCCAGGGCCGAGCTCGACAGCGAACAGCGTGGCCTCGCCGGTCCGGCCAGCGAGCGTCTGGGCGAAGTGGAGTTCGAGCGCACCGCCGCTGTCCTCGTAAAGGATGCCGGTCCGGTAGATACCGACAACCGGCAGCTGGCGGCCGTCGACAGCGAGGTGGGAGCCGAGCGTCAGGTGGAGTTCCTTAGCAAGGACTTCCCCGACCGCCAGCTCCGCCCCCCGCGGCGGGCCCCCCTCCAGGTAAAACATGTTGCGCATGAAGAAGCTCCCTGGCTGGACACCGAAGAGGACGGCAGAGGGCTGCTGCTTGACGGCTTCGACCAGTAGCAGTACAGGCGTTGCAGCGGTGATCTCCGGGCTACGCTTCAGCCGTTCGGCAAGCGATTCAGGAAGCACGGAGGCGGTGGGGTCCGACGCCCCGGCCTGAAAGAGGCCGAGGTCTGAACCACCGAGGTGAATCAGCTCGGCTGCCGAGTCCTTGATGCCCTGGGAAAGGGAGAGAAGCCCCACCATCATCGCCACCCCCACCCCAACCCCGAGCGCGGTCAGGAGGGTACGGGCCCGCCTGCGAAACAGGTTGCTGATGATGATTGCGATCACGGCTCTCTCGGGATGACCGTTGACCCGTCAACTATCAGCCTACCGAGCCGCTGCCGGAAGCGGCCTTTAGTCCATTCCCAAGGGGCCCCGCGCCGAGCCCCGCAGGAACTGGCGGACAAAGGGGTGGTCGGAGGCGAACATTTCCTCGGCTGTACCCGCCTGCACGATCTTTCCCCGCCAGAGGATCGCAATGTACTCACCGATCCGGCGGGCCGAGGCGATGTCGTGGGTGACAACCATGTAGGCCCCGCCGTAGGTGGCGTGCATCCGCTTGATCAGTTCGCAGAGGAGGGCGGTGCGAACCGGGTCGAGGCCGGAGTCGGGCTCGTCAAAGATCACGATGTCCGGTTCCATCGCCAACGCGCGGGCGAAACCGGCCCGCTTCCGCATACCCCCCGAGAGCTCAGAGGGGTAAAGGTCCTCGTAGCGGGCAAGGCCGACGTCGGTGAGCCGTTCGCGGACGATCTGGGCGATTTCCGCCTCGGAGCGGTCGGTGTGCTGACGGAGCGGAAAGGCGATATTGTCGTAGAGGGACATCGACCCAAACAACGCCCCGTCTTGGAAGAGCATGCCGATCCGCTGACGGAGCTCCAACAGCTCCGGTAAAGGGAGCTGCCCCACGTCCTTGCCGCGGACGATGATCCGGCCCTCGTCGGGGAACATCAAGCCGATGATGTGCTTGATCAGAACGCTCTTGCCGGTTCCAGAGGGGCCGAGGACAACGGTGATCGTGTCATCGGGGAGCTCAAGGGTAACTCCGTCCAGCACCCACCGGCCCCCAAGCCTTTTGCGGACGCCAAGCACTTGGACGGCCGGGTTATCGACCGGTTTGGCGCCCAGGAACGCGATGTCTTCCTGCGTCTGGAAGGCAACGCCGCGCCGCTCACGGGGGCCGGTGTCCGGTCCCTTAGCCGCTGCCCCGCCCCCCTGCTCGGCGCCGGAAACCGGCTGCGGCTGCCGTGGGTAAAGGCGCTCCCGGACCGCCTCGTCGACGGCCTCTTGGTCTGCTCCCGCTCCCCTGTCGCGATCGCTCATCTGCTCCTCGTCTGCCATCTTAGGGCGCCACATGGGGGAAGTCCGACCGCTTGCCGTCGAAGGTAAACGGTTCCTGCTGACGGCAGGGGGGCGCACCGACGTGGTTAGGTTCGTTCGGCGAGCGGTTGACAACCGGCTGGATCTGGCCGCTCAGCCGTTCCCCTCCGGAGCCGATCAGTTCAAACGGTTCGCCCCGCAGCGCCTTGATCACCGCTTCGGAGACGTATTCGTTGGGCGGACCGATCAGCGCTGGGGCGCTTTCCGAGCAGTTTGAGGAGTTGTAGACGGGCAGGCCGCTGGCGAGCTGGTTGAAGGCACCCGGATGGAGGTACGGGTTTGTGCGACTAATGCCCAGCGGATGCTTGTAGATGGCGAGGCCTTCCGGGCTCAGCACGGCCATCGCCCTAATGTAGTGGAGCCGCGGCCTTTCCCCTCCAACGGTCTTGTTGTTTTCGCTGTTCGCTGCTGCCTCTGTAACGGCGGTAGCGTTAGCAAAGAACGCCTGTAGCTCCGGCTCGTAGCTGCCAAGGTATTCGAAGAACGGGTTGAAGTTCCGGAGAATCGGCACCAGTTCCCGCAGCACCGGCACGGTAAGTTCAAGGGAACGGTCAAAGGCAGGTAGCCCCCGTTTCGCCGCCTTGGCCCAGAGGGAGGTATCGACCAAGAACCGCTCAAGCGGGGGCGAAAAGGCCTTGAGGGCTTGAAGGGTCGGTGCAAGCTGCCGCTCGACGGCGCGGAACTGGATCAGATAGGGGTTCGCTTCAGCAGCAAGGGTGTCCAGTTCCTTTAGGGCCCGCGTGGAGGATCGCTCAAACGGGGGTAGTGCCCGGAACGTCTGGGCAAAGGAGTTGCTTGCTGCCGCCGCAGCGGCAAAGGTCCGTTCCCCGTCCTTGATCAGGGCTTCAAGCTGCCGTTCCCTGCCGGCCAAGGCCGCGAAGACCTGGCCTGTATTGCGGACGAGGGCGCTAACCGCCGCTTCCTGGGCAGCGAGCAACCGTAGGATCTTGTTTGTTTCAGCTGTAAACGGTTCCAGTTCGGCGAAGAAGGCGTTGATGTCTTCGCCCCGACCCCGGAAAGCGTTTGCCCACGTCTGCTGCCATCGCCTGAACTCTTCCCTGGTGTGGGGGTTGAAGGTTTCCAGCACTTCATCCAGGGTCACCGCCTTTTCGATGTTCTGCTGGGGCAGCCTGCCTTCGTCGGGGATGTAGGGAGGGCCGAACCCGTTGTGGGGGATCAGTTGGACGTAGGTCTCGCCGAGAATGGTCTTTTCACGCAGGATCGCGTGGATCGAGCGGGGTAGCGGGGCGTAGCGGGATTCGATTTCCATCACCGCTTCGGCGTAGCCGTTGTGTTCCTTCACGGTGACGACCCTTCCCACAGGCACGCCAGCGATCCGCACATCCGACTGTTCAGCCAGCTGGAGGCCGTTCGGGAAGTCCGCCCGAACCCGGTAACCCTTCGGTCGCAGCGGGACGGGCCCGCCAAAGGAGTACCAAAGGAACAGAAACAAGCCGAAGCAGGCGAGGACGAAGATCGCGATTACCAGGAGGTTTCCCAGGGTTGGTGTCTTCTTCTGCATTTAGCGGCTCACCCCCGCTTTGGTAGCGCCGCCGCTCCCCGCGGTCGGGAGGGCGCAGTGCGGCAGGTTCAGCAGGCTCACCGCGATCTTTGCCGTTGGATCCTGGCGAGCGGCAGCTTCAATCACCGGGACGAAGTTGCAGTTGAAGTAGATCAATGAGTTGCCCAAGGCGCCGTTTGCGTCTGCCGTGGAGTAGGCGCTGTTTACGTTGTGGGCAGCCCAGTCGGCGAAGAACAGGAAGGAGCCGGTCTTGGGCCCGGCGTTGTAGGCCAACTCGTTGAAGATTTCGTTGAAGACGGTGAAGGCGACCGTCAGGCCGGGAAGCGCCTTGGCAAAGGCTGCGGAGGCCGGCCCCAGCTTGGCGATCGGCTCCCGCGCCTGCCGAGCGAAGGGCCGGATCTCGTTGCGGATGATCGGGGTGGTCGTCTCCAGGAACGGCCGCGTCGCCCGCTGCGCCGGGGCAAGCTCCTCGGCAAAGGGATGGAGCTCCTGGAGGGTGGGGCCAAGGTAGTGAGCTGCCGTCGCTAGCTTGCCTAGACCGTACTGGGTCTTCGCGAGCGCACCCGGCAGGAGGCGGAGCGTCTTCTGAACGTCTTCGTTCTCGCTTGCAAAGACCTTGAAGACGTGGTTGGACGAGACCACCAGCTTTGCCAACTCCTGTTCGATTTCGGCCAAGGTCTGGAGCAGGATCGTGAAGTTATGGATCGAGCGGGCGATGTTTTCGTGGTAGTTGGCGAGTTCCTTTGTGATCTCTTCAACGTTCCTGGCAAGGGGGTTGAACTGCCGGTAGACGGCGGCCAGGTTGTGGGCGTTGCCGTGAAGAGCTTCCGCGCCTGCAGCAAGCAGGGCCTGGAGGTAGGCGCGGGTTTCGCCGTCAAGGGAGGCGAGGAACTGATCGAAGTTGACGTTGGGCGAGGTCTGTTCGACGCCGATCGTGGCCCCGCTCCGCAGCCGGCCTGAGGAGGGGTTGCCGGGGTTGATCTCTACGGTCATTTCCTGGAGCGGCGTCTTGGGCCGCACCAGGAGGGTTGCGTCCCGGTAGATGCGGGCGTACTTAGGGGTGATCTCCATCGTCACCAAGGCGAGGCCGTGCTTCAGTTCAACGCTTTCGATTTCACCCACCTTCGCCCCAGCGATTGTCACCGCCTGACCCTGACCGGGGGTGAGGGCTTGCCCAGAACGGAAGTAGGCCTTGACGATGAAGTGTTCGTGGCCGATGATCGGGATCGAGCTGGGGACATTCAACCGCTCGCTGGAGAGGATGTAGCCGCCTACGAAGACAGCAAGGGCGATCACGAACAGCACCGATATGAAGGCTGCTCGGTAACGGCGGATCTGGTCACGAAGCCCACGGCTACCGCCAACCGCCCCATTGCCGGCCCCGTTGGGCGTTGGCAGTCGCTTTGTGTTCCCGTCCCGTGTGCTCACTTCAAGCTCCCGTCTGCAGGGCCGGGGCCGGCCAGCGGCCCGTTGAATTCCGGCAGCTTTTGCGTGTAGCAGGGCACAAGCGGACGGTAGGGCGGCTGTTCCCCGGTGAAGATTGGTCGCGTCCCAAGGGGGGGCAGGAAGGCGCGGGTGACCAGGCTTTCCCCGGCCGCCGTGCGCAGACCTACTACACCGGTCGGCTGGGAGCGCAGCGACGTCCCCCCACCCCCAACCAGGGAGCGGAGCCCTTGCAGGCCGTTCCCAGAGAAGGACTGGCCGATCGAGTTCGCTCCCACCAGGGAGTACCAGAATTCCCGGTAGGCGGTTTCCCCGGAGGTGTTCGGACCGTCCTGGAGGCGTGCGTTCCCGGCCGGGATCAGGACGTTGGTGAGGCAGCGGCTAAAGAGGTCGTTTTGTTTCAAGAACGGGATCTGCTCGGAGATCAGCTCCTGGGTCCCTGGCGCTCCTTCCTTCAGGCTCTTGGCGATACCGCCTAGTTCAGATGGCCCAAACAGAGCCTGGGCTTCCCGGATCCAGGGAAGGAAGGCAGCAACTGTGGCAGGGGTTTCTTCCACACCTGGTGTGATCGCTTCCGAGAAGGAACGGAGTGCCGGCAACGCCTTGCCCAGTTCGACAAAGGCGTTGTGGATGTTTGAGAAGGCTCCTGGCAGCTCGGCGACCGTTTCGTGAAGGCTGTTGGCGTTGTTCGAGAGCTCTTCGAAGAAGGTGTTGAAGTTGGGGAAAAGTTCGCCCAGTTCCTGGGGATGGGTATCAAGAGCGGCGGTCAACCGCTTGACCGCCTCGACAAGGGTCGAAAGGTCCCGTTCGTGGGTACCAGCCAACGCCTCGTTGACGATCGCCGAGTTTCTAGTCGAGATCGGTCCGTGGGTCGCGGCCTGATCGAGGGCTTCCGCTGCGCTCTTGTTTCGCTCTTCCGGTTCAAGGGCTTCGTTTTCCGCCGGGTTCGGCCTTTCAGCAAGGGCGCGGCCGTATTCGATCACCAGCTCCTGGAGGTCGGACCTTGCTTCTGAGTTAAGGGCGTCAAGGACGTTTTCGAGCTGGACCGGCACAGCGGTCTGGGTGATCGGGATCGTCGCCCCCGAGTGGAGCACAGGGGAATTTGCGGTGCCGGGTTCAAGTTCGATGAACCAACTTCCTTCGAGAAAGGTCCGGGGCCTGATCTTGAGCTGAGCGTTGGCGTGGATCGGCAGCGCCTTGCCTTCGATTTCCATGGTCACGTCAGCGTCCTGGCCGTACCGCTTCAAGCCGACTACGCTGCCCGCGTCGACGCCGGCCACCCGCACCGGTGTCCCCTTAGGCAGGTCGAGACCGGTGGAGAAAATGGCATGGAAACGGTAGCCGTGGGTGAACGGCACCCGTTTCTCGATTGCGAAGTAAAGGACGATTGCCAGCATGACCAAAAAACCGATCGCAAACCGCACTGGATGGCCACCACGCCGCAGCTGGGAGTAGGGCACGGTGTAGCGACGACGCAGCCGTTTGCGCACAGCCGCGACCAAGCCGGCTGCCCGTCCGTTGCGCGCTCCGTTGGTTCCGTCGGCCTTCACCGTCCCCCTCCGCGTATTCCAAGCGCCCGCAATGTCGAGCTGGGGTACCGCGCTCCGTAAAGGTCTTCGCTTCGCTTTGTGATTTCGCGAGCGTGACCAACCACCGGGCTGTGCCCGATCACAGCGCGGCCTGCGACGTACCCCTCGTTTGCAGCTTCGCAAACCTTTGGCTGACCAGGACCGGCAACGTTCGGGTACGGGTTGAAGTGGATGAAGTTGTTGTTGAACTTCTCGGGGTTGTACTTGGCTTCCGGCGAGGGACCGTTGGCGTAGGTTGCGGCAGGCACGCCTTCGCTGTTCGGCCCGGTCGGTGAAAGGACCGCCACAGCGGAAGCAAGCGTTCCGATCCCGATGTCCTCGGAAAGCAGGTTGGCGACGTTGCGGAAAGTGAGGGTGATGTAGTTGCAGTACTGCTGCTCTGGCGCGATACCCGCAACAACGGGATTGGCAAGACGGGCGGTATGGGTGAGGGTTGTAAGGGCAAGCTCGACGGCTGGGTTGTTGGCGAAGGAGCGCAGATGTTCGAGAAACGTCTTCAGTTGACCGTTCAGTTCGACCGCTTCGGGATAGGTACGGATCGCGGTCTGGAGGGCGTTGGCAAAGGTAGGAGCAGCCGTTTCAAGGGCTTCTGCGCTAGGTCTAAGCAGCCGCATGAACTCCGCTGAGTTTTCGGTAAAGGCGGCCTGTTCACGGAACGACCGGGTGGCGACGGTCAGGGAGTTGGGGCCTTCTTCGATCGCTTCTTCCAGGCTTCTCCGGACCGAAGCCCAGGCCTTGAAGAAGGTGTCGAGGTCGGCGAAGAAGCGGGCGTTCTGCTGGGCTACAGGAGCGGTCTGTTCAGCCGGCTTGTCGAGGTCCTTGAACAGTTCCCCAAAGCCGGTTTTTGGCGAGGCGAGGTTGCGCATCACCGGTTCGAGGTGGGTGACCAGCGGCTTGAGGGTGCGAATCGTCCTGTTTAGGCCTTCTCCGCGAGCTGCAAAGCCATCTCCGCCGTCGATCAGGTTTTCCTGGGAGGCCTGACGGGTCGGCTTGTTGAACATGTTGAAGAACTGGTAGAGCTCGACCGGTTCCTTGAAGTGGGAAAGCGGAATAGTCGAGCCGGCGGGCAGCTTTTGCGCGGAAGTACCTCTAAAGAGGGCTAGGTATTTGAGCCCGACCGACGACCGTGACAGCACCGAATCGGTGGTGTCGACGGGAAGCGGGCCCGACCGCTTCTGGAGCTTGACTTCTAGGAGGGCGTAGGAACGCCCGGTCGCCTTTTCAAGGACCGGTTCCATCTTCGTGATCTGGCCAACCCTGGTCCCGCCGATCCGCACTTCGTTGCCCACGATCAGGCCGTAGGTGTTTGGCAAGGCAACCTTGAGGTTGTAGGTGGGCACGAACGGCAGGCCGTTGTTTGCGTTGTAGGAGAGGTAGACGGCGACGACGATCACCAGCGTCGTGATCGCGCCGATCAGCAGCGGATTGGAGGCAAGGCTTGTCCTACGACGCGGCCCCACTACGGCACCTCCGAGGCGATGCACCCAAGCAGCCCGTTGTCTGTAAACGGCGCGCTATGGTCATGGGGCGGAGGGGCGGCGGCGCCTGGGCACCGCCGAAGCTGGCCAACTACCAGCCCTTCCAGGCCGGCCGTTGGCGTCGAGGGGGTAAGGGTGTTGGTTGCTTCGTTGTACTTGAAGTCGCCAAAGACCGGCAGAACGTGAGCGTAGTGGCCGTTAGCGTCGTAGTAGCCGGTGTCGATGCCGAAGTCGCGCAGCAGCCCCACCAGGTCCGGCGCATACGGACCGAAGAACGCGGTGTTTGGCAGAGATTGGCGCTCCGCCTTGACCGTGTCCGGAGAGGCCTTTTCAAGCACAGAGGCAAGTTCTGGCAGTTCCAACGCCCCCTGGAGGAAGTCGTGGTTGCTCGGGTTCCTGATTGAGGCGGCAAGGTTTTCGACAACTGGCGTTGCCTCCGCAAGGAGCGGTCGCAGCCGTTCCAGAAGCACGGGGAGTTCCTTTGTGTCGGGCTTGGAGACATCGACAAGGTGGCGGAAAGCAGCAAGCGGCCCCGGCAGCTCGTTGAAGGTTGCTGTTCCAGCTTCAAGCGCCCCAGGGAGGGCTTCAAGGCCTCGCTTCAGGCTTTCCTGCTCAGAGGCGATCGCTTCAAAGGTCCTTGCAGCGTGTCCGATCAGGTCCCGGAGCGCTTCGCTATGGGCACCGATGATCGATGTCGCCTCGGCGGCGTTTAGCAGAAAAGCCGTAAAGGTCTTTTCATCACGGGTTAGTTCAGCAAAGACATGGCTTAGCGCGGCCAGGGACGGGGCGAAGTAGTGGGTCGTCGTGTTTACATTCCCTTCGTTCCCCGCGTAAAGCTCCGCAAACCCTTCGATCAGCTGCTGGAGGCCATGGCGGGTCGGCGGGTTGAGGGTGTCGAACAGTTCGTCGAGGTCGGTTGGCGATTTCGTTTCGGTGACCGGTATCGCCGCTCCAGATCTAAGCACCGGGTAGTTGTTAGGTCCCGGTTCCAGGGAGATGTAACGGTTGGCTACACCGGACAGCGAGGGGTACCTGATTTCCGCCTTCGTGCCCTCGTGGAGAGGCCCGACCGGCGCCGCGACGCTGATCACGACCTCCGCTTGATTAAGCCGCTTGCGGTAGATGATCTGCTGGACGGAGCCAACCGGCACTCCCCCCACCTCGACCGGGTTTCCGTTCACCAGCAGCTCGGCCGTTTGAAAGTAGAGCTTGTATTCGTAGGTTGCCGGACCGGAGAGGACGGCGTAGAGAATCAAGCCTAGGATCGCTGCCCCGAGGAGTCCAAAGCCGGCAACCCGAAACAGGTTGCGCCGGCGGAGCGGGCGAGGCGGAGGTGGCGGCGGAACCCGCCGCGGGGTGGGCGGCGCTGCAACCGACATCTTTGCCGTATGCGCTCCGCCGCGGATCACCCTTCTTCTCCCATCAGGTAACGGAGCGCCCGCCTCGAGGAGGTGGCGACAGCGTGAGGCTGGGCGCCTTCGAGCAGGGAGCGGGTGGATTTGAGCTGGCTTGTAGTGGCCCCTTCGCTCCCTTCGAGTTCCGGAAAGCGCGCTGAGCAGCCTCCTTCCGGTCGTGCGGTGTAGATCGGGCACTCCGCTGAAGAGAGAAAGTCCACCCGCAGGAAGTGGCCCAAAGCGTTGTAACCGTTGGTGGCCTCCGCAGTTCGGTAGATGAAGTCCATCAGCCGCTCGATACCGCCGGTTTCGCGGAAGCTCGAAAGCAGTCCGGAGAGGTTTTCCGCAAGCGGCTTGGCTTGGGCGCCAAGCGCCAGGAGCTGGTTCAGCAGCCGTTCCGAGGCTACGAAGTCCGGGCCAGCGGTTTTGGCGAAGTTACCCAGGCTGGTGAAGTAGGAGGTGCCCTGTTCGGAGAATTCGGGGATCAGCGCAAACAGCTTGTTCAGGCCGGGAGCAGCCCTCGAGAGATCCTGCATCACCGGGATCGTTTCTTCCCCAAAGTGGGCAAGCCGTTCCGAGGCTGGGCCAAGTTCTTCCAGGAACGGCGGGAAGTCCCGGAAGTTCGCTGCTAGTTCGGAGGCGTGGCGGGCAGAGGCTTCAGCGACTTCGTTGGAACGCACTAGGTAGTCCGCCACTTTGGCCCGGACTTCCGCGAGCGGCTTGAGGGCACGGTCGGAGTCGACAGCAAGCTTGGACAGTACGCGGTTCTCTTCGGCAAGGATGTGCAGCACGCGGTTTGTTTCTCGAAGCGCCGGGTCAGCCCGTTCGATCACTTCGTGCAGCGCTGCCCCGTTCCCTTCCAGGCCGGCACCAAGTTCGTTGATGATGATCCGGAGCCGTTCCCGCTCCGGGAGGTGGTTGATGTCGTTGATCAGGTCTTGGCCAACCGGACTAGAGGTGTTTTGAACCGGCAGCAGATGCTGCCCGGCACCTTCGTGGCCGGCGGGAATCACCGGCAAAGGCGGCGGCAGCGGCGCACCGGCCGGCCGGGGCTCGGTCGGTTCGCAATCGACGTAGTTCTCACCGAGGAGGGACTCGGGTCGGATCGTGCAGTGAGCATCGGTTCGAAAGTCCTGGAAACCGGGCTTGGTGATGTTGAGGACAACAGCGGCTTTCGCTTCAGGGGTCGGTTCGACCGCTTGCACGCTGCCAACCGGCACGCCGGCGACCTCAACCTGCTCGCCGACGACGAGGTTGGAGGCATCGTCGAAGATCGCTCTCACCAGGTAGGGGTCGGAGGAGCCGAGCCCAAAGGAGAGGCCAAGGCCAAGGCCTACTGCGGCAGCGACGGCGCTGACGGCCACGCCGTGTCGCCCCAATTTGACCCCGAACCTCTTGTTCACAGTCCCCTTCTTTTTGCTCTGCCGTCGATGTTTCCTTGGGTCCGCCCTTTTCAGTCCGACCTCTTCCCTGCGACTGGTCGTCAGCCCGAAGTGATGGCGGGCCTGCGCCCGCCATCACTGGGCCCTCGACTGCTTAGCGCCGACGGCGCCGCATGGGCGCCCGCCGCTTCTTGCCCTTCTTAGCCGGTGGGCATGGCACCTTGGCAAAGGCGGTTGCCGAGCTCCATTCGGAGGGGGAGTTGCCGGTGCCGAAGTAGAGGACGGCCTTCGCCGGGAACCCGCCCTTGGGGCAGCTCAGGGGCACGCGGCCGTAGTAGATCACCTTGTGGCCTTTGCGGATCGCCGCCCCGCTTTTGACCTTGGTGTATTCGGCGGAGGCAAACGGTGCGCCGGGTAGGGTTTCGATCAGCGGCACTTCGACGACGATCTTCGGGCCGTAGGGCGGCGCGGTGTTGTAGACCCAGTGGCCAACCGCGACCTTTTCGATCTTGGCTGGGTCTGAGCCTTCGATGAAGAAAAGAAGGCCGCCCTTGGTGAAGGTCGGGTAGATCGTGGTGTTCTCGTGGATCGGTTCCCCGCCGATGTTCACAACCCCTTCAGCAAGGCCTGGAGGGCCGGCCTTCTCCTTCTTGCAAGCCGCTGGACCGCGGCTTTCAAGCTCCGCTGGAGTGCAGGCGGAGGGGAAGGGTGCTGTGTCGATCTTGGTCCCCTTGGGGAAGTAGACTTCGACCCGGCGCAGGGGAAGAGGGTGGCCGTAGTCGTATTCGGTGCCGTGGATGAAGAATTCGGTTTCAAGGTCGGCGCCTGCCCCCAGGATGTTCCCGGTGTGGGGAAAGCCTGGGATCGGGACGATC
>Ga0167615_1000219_pt1 | contig 19089 bp, 28 predicted proteins | sample BED_Mat_host_9_1_FD_111800 | JGI IMG/M metagenome (GOLD analysis project Ga0167615, IMG submission 111800) | Extremophilic microbial mat communities from Yellowstone National Park, USA - BED_Mat_host_9_15 (v2) (version 2) | ecosystem: Environmental > Aquatic > Thermal springs > Hot (42-90C) >... | reverse complement strand
GCACGTCCCCCAGCACAACGAGCCGCCCGGTCGGCTTGTGATACAGGACGCCGACCGTTTGCGGGTATTCGCGGCTCGCTCGTAGGTAGACATCGATGAAGCCGACGTCGACGGATTCCGCGTTGAGACGTGCCATACCCGCGTGCCCTCGCACTTTGCGCCAGGGTACTAACTGCAAATGTGCGTTCCTTGGATCTTGGTGCATGATGAGCCCTCCTCTGGGATCTGGGGCTTGTGCCCTTGAGCGGAGCGGGGGCGTCGCCCCCGGTCCCGGGTTGCAGGGGACTCTCCCTAGCGGGCTGTCGCTACAGGATCCCCCGCCATGCGGCAGTACCGTGCGGGCGTTACACTTCCACCGGATCCGGCTCCGGGGCCGCGGCCTCGCCGTCGAAGTGGCCCAGCAGGCGCCGCATGAGCTCGTCGCCATCCAGGAACGTGGTCATGGGCCGCTCCGGATTGCGCTTCGTCGGCGCGCGGTGCGACACGACCCACGACACGGCTTGTACGGCGCCCCAGCCGGTGAGCGCATGGGCCTGGGCGTCCGGCAGGAACATGGCCGCGCGCAGCATCTCGCGCATCGTGGATCGGCTGTCACTCTCCCGGTCGGACTGCCGCGGCACCAGGACTTCATCGACGAGTGCATTCCACCCATCGCGCGTGAGTCCGATGCCCGCCAACCGTTCGGCCTCCCGCTGCAGCGCGGCCATGTACCCCGCGGTGAGTTGCAGGGCATCGCGCGCTTCGTCGGCGCGCTTCAGGGGGTCGCCGACGTGGACGATGCTCCACGACCGGGCGGCCTGCCGGAGCGCGAGGTTCAGCGTGTTCTGGCACACGACCCGCACGGGGGAGATCACGGCCTGGAACGCATGGCGCCCATCGTGCCCGTTGCAGATGGTGAGATAGACCGTGGTGGGATCACCGAGCACCCGGTACTCCTCCGGCAGCCGCGTGGTTAGCCAGACGCGCCGCCCGCCGGCTAGGCTCCCGGCGGTTTCGAAGCGGGCGCCTTCGCCCAGGAGCGCGTCCGCGAAGGCGAACGCCTCGCGGTTCTGGATAGGGCGATACTGGTCGCTGACGACGCCGAGCACAGCCCCGTCGGTCACGCGCCGGGTGACCCGCCACCCCTCGATGGGCAGTCCCTCCTCCGTATACACGGCCTGGAGTTCTACCGCCCAGTTGAGCCCGGCCACGATCAGCGCTTGCTCGGAGTCGGGCGCGTCTTGCACCGGTGTGCCCAAGCCGTGCCACGGCACGTCGCCGTAGTAAAACATGCTCTCCACATTCGCGGGCATGGAGTTCACTCCTCCTCCCAAAACACCGCGGGCACCGCCCCAAACGGAGCGGTGCCCTTGAGTCGTCTGCTTGGTCTCACTCAGCCAGCGGGGTCAGCGCGATGGCGCATCCGCCGGCCGGGGCGCCGGCTGGCGCTCGGCCTCCATCGCCGCCCGCAGCAGATCCTCGATGTACCGCGTCAGCGACACCCCTTGGTGGGTCGCGGCATCCTTGGCCCACTGGTACACGTCCGGCGCGATATAGATCGTCGCACGAATGGTCGGCTGCGCCATACGCCTCACCCCCTTCCGCTGCCATGATAGCACGCCGCTGCACAGTCTGTCAACCCGGATGTCAGACCAGATCGCGCAGCGCCATGACGAGCGCCCGCAGGCGCCCGCCGTCCACCTGCTGGCGGACCTCCAGCATCGCCCAGGAGCGCGGCGCATCGGCGCGGTGCAGGCGCAGTGTGGTCGCGCCGCCGGGGAGGGCGACCAGTGAGCTGGTCAAGAGGTCGAACGCGAATGCGAGGGGGCTCTCGGCGGCGACGAGCGCCGGCAGTTCCATCGCCCCCGCCGCGGGGTCGTCCTGCACGGCGCAGACGCCGACGGCGGCCCCCCCGCCCGCGAAGCGGACGGTGGTCTGTTCGCGCACCCGGCCGGCGGGGACCAGTCGGCGAGCGGCCGCGTATGCCTGCTGCAGCTCGGCCCAGGCATCGGCGGCCAGCGTCTGCTCACCGATGAGGGTGTCCTCGGTCGGCATCACGTGGTCGAAGTCCGGATAGCGACCGTCGAGCGGCCGGGCCCGTACGGCCACGGTGCCCATCCACTCGACCCCCTGGGGTTGCCCGTCGCGACCCCGCAGGAGCGCCAGCGTGATCATCGTCCCGGGCGGCAATGGCACAGCGGGCACGACATACGCCCCCGCGGGCACATCGCCCACGACGGGGATGTCACTCACCCACTCCACCAGCCGGGTCCCGTCGGTGGCCGCACAGCGCCACGTGCGGTCCGCTCGGACATCCACGAGGATGCCTTGCAGCACGGGCCGGATCGTATCCCGCGCGGCGAACACTCGCGCCGCGTCCCAGACGGCCCGCGGCACCACGCCGATACCCTGGGCCGAACTCGCCCAGATCCCATCGCCGTGAATACCGCCGTCAACGAGTAGGGCGGCATCCTCCGGCGGCACAGCGGGCACGGTGAGGCCCGGCGGAGTCAGCCGGAGCGCCCCGTCCGCCTGGAGCGCCGCGTGAAGGGCTCCGCGGGCCGGTAGGGCCTTAGCCGCCCAGTGGAGATACCACGCGCCGTCCGGGAGTTGGCCGGCGAACGGCCGGCCCTGGGTCCGGGCGAAGACACTGCCCGTCCCGACGTACAAGTCGCCGTCGCGCGCTGCGACGGCTGTCCACAGCGGCAACGCACTCCGGGCATCCCGGTACGGATTGAGTGCCTGCAAGGCGGCGCGCAAATCGGAGGCCTGGAGCGGCGATACCGTCAGCGTCGAAGCCATGGTCATCACACTCCTTGGAGATAGAGGGCTCGCGCCCATGAGCGGCGCGACGCCCCCGGATGGGGGCGCCGCGGCGCGGGCTTGCACCGCGCGGGCCTAGCGGGCAGGGAGCGTATACCCGAGGGCTTCGGCAATGCGCGCGCGCGTCAGTTCCACGCGGCGCACCAAAGAGACCGCCCCGGCGCACTCCGTCCCCGGCGGCAGATCCGTCAGCCCCTGGGGATCGGCCGGGCTCCACAGTCGGCGCACGGCGCTGGGCTCATACGTCACTTCCCAGAGGTACAGCGGCCCGACCTTCCAGGGCAGGTCCAGTGCCTCTTCGACGAGGCGGAGCCGATCCTGCACCGTGATCGTGAAGCTCTCGTCCCGGACGCCGGCTAGGAACTCCAGAGCGCTGGCAATGTCACGAAAGACGGCCAGCGGCCCGTAGTTGTCCGGGTCGGTCGCCCGGACAGGCGGATACGCCACTGTCCACCAGCCGGGCCGGTAGATGGCGTGTCCGTATCCCCCCGGCGCCATATAGAAGCCGCTATGATAGTGGGGTTCGTCCACTCCGCAGGCTCCAAAACAGGAGCCCACGATTTTGTACCCTAGGCGAATCTCCGCCGGGGAGTAATCCGCCAGGCAACGGATCATGGGAATCGCTCCTTTCGGGGGAATGGGGCGGTCGCCCCTGAGCGCCGCGGAGGGGCGCAGCGCCCCTCCGGTCCCGGCTTGCACGGGACAGGGCCTAGCGGGCAGCCGTCGGCTGAGCGGCCCGCCACTCGGCGAGAGCGGCGGCGACAACGGACTCGTCGGTCAGCGGGATCGGATCCAAGACTCGCACCGCTTGCGCGAGGCGCCTCCCCGCCGGGAGTTGGTCGAGCGGGGTTGAGGCCAGCGGTGTCCACACGCGCCGCTCGGCACTGGGTTCGTACTCGATAGAGCACAGTACGGCCCGCGACGCCAGCGCGAAGAGCTTCAGACGGGCGATAACCTCGTCTGCGGACGAGTACGTAGACCGAAGCGGTGTATCAGTGCCCAAGGCGAGCAGGTACCGCAGGGCATCGCCCACGCGGTCGAACACGCACAGCGGGCCCAGCCACTGGATGGGCAGGCCCTCCCGATCCCAGTCCGGCTGCCGGACGGTCCATGAGCCGGGATGGTAGACCACGGACTCCGGGTACGTCACAGCGTGGTAGCTATGGACCTGCCCAGCGCCGTATCGGCAATCGCTCCACAGGCATCGCAGCACGACCTTGAACCCCGGCCGGACCTCAGCCGGCCGGTACTCCGGGGATACGGTAATCATCCCTGCGCCTCCTCTCGAGTGGCGAGGTATCGGCGAAAGCACTCACGGGCCTGCTCGGGGGAGCCGGTCACTTCCAGGACGGCGTACCCCTCCTGGAGTCCATCGTCTACGCCGGCCCACCAGTAGGCGGTGTGCGGGAGCAGGGCGTCCGCCATATATGCGCGGTCGAGCGTAGGTACAGTCGGCCACACCCATCCATGCTGCCGCCCGCGCTCGTAGTCCTGACGCGCTTCATCTGTGGTCATGGGTCTCAGCTCCCCTCTGGAATATGGGGCTCGCGCCCTTGAGCGGAGCGGCCGGAATAGCTTCCGGCCGGTCCCGGGTTTCACGGGACGCTCCCTAGCGGGCCTGAGCGACGGGGGCCCCCGCCAGCCGGAAGTAGCGTTTGGACGCTACCCGCAGCGCCCACTCCAGACTGACGGCGCGGCCGGACGCGACTCGGCCATCGGCCATTTCGACACGCCAGCGCCAGCCCACGGCATCGGGCGGCCCGATCTCGATGCCCCCCTTCTCAGTCCCGTCCCCGCCCACGAGCCGTCCATCCTCGCACTCCCAGTACTCGGCGACGGCAAACAACTGGCTGCCCTGGTAGGTGTCGCGGAGTGGCACCCATACGGCGTAGTGGTCCCGCGTCCGCGTCGGATACTCGATGCTGCACGTGGTGGTCATGGTTCGCTCCTTTCAGACGCTGCCCGTGATCAGCGGGCAACGGAAAGCCCCCGCTCGGGTGGAGCGGGGGCTGTGCGTATGGGTGGTGAGTGGGCGGCGACTATTCCTCTTCGTCCTCTTCCTCTTCGTCCTCGTTCGCTGCTTCGACGTACTCGGTGGCCTCCTCCTCCCGGATCATCTCCAGCGTAACTTGGTGGCCGCGGAACGTGGCCGTCAGCGGGCCCCGATGGTCCATGCTGCCCGGCCGGATCCCCGTCTGCTCGACGAACGCCGCATACAGCTCATCGACCGGCGCATGGTCGAACTCGTACCAACACAAGTTGCTGGGCATTAAGCCGGCCGACTTCGAGACCGGCTGCCCGTCCATTAAGATGCGCCACCGCTTGTGAGTGACCTTGCTACCGCCGCCGCTCCGCGGCACCCGCGCGGCGCCCTTCGGCGGCTGGATGGCGCCACCGGAGAGCTGTGCCAGGATCCGGAGCGCTTCGGTCTCAACCGCCTCGTCGGCGCGCTCAATTGCCATCAGCTGCCGGCTGTACTCGCCGTGCAGCTGCCGGAGTTCCTTCAGTCGCGCTTCGGCCTCGGCTATATCGTGGCGGAGTGTGTGAAGCCGGTCGCGGAGCTGGTCCGCCTTCGCCGTGTCCGGCTTGTGCCGTTCGCGCAGAGTTGCGAGCACCACGTCCGCGGCCGCGCGGAAAGCCTCTGGAATGACGATGCCGCGGATAGTGAGCGGTTCCGCGGTCGGCTTGGCCGTTGCCGTTCCCATAGTGATGACCTCCTTCGGTCGGATATCGGATCAGGTCGGATATGGGGTTGTCAGGATACATGCTGGCGTGTGCGCCTGGCTACATGATGACAGGCAGCCATGGACGTGTCAATACCGTGGGCACAAATTTTTTGGAGGTCCCGGCAGCCGGTGGCGGCGCCGACGGGCGCGCCCGCGCGCGCCCACACACGCGCCCGCGCGCATACGTAGGCGCGCGCGCGTGATCCAGGCAGGATCTAGGCGCGCGCGCCACGGGCGCGGCGGCCGCTCTGGAGAAAAGGCGGGTTAGCTCAGTACGGAGAAGAGAATGCGCGTGGATGATCGCGGAGCTCTTGGCTTGCAATCAAAAAAATTTTTTTGCGATCATTTTTTGCGCTCCAAGGCCAGGGCCGACGACCGCCCCGGGAGCAGGTGGAGGTACTCCCCCGTCGTATCGAGGCGGGCGTGCCCCAGGGTGGCCTGCACCACCTGGAGCGGGACCCCGGCCTCCAGGGCGTGGGTCGCGTGGGCGTGCCGGAGCCAGTGGGGGGAGACGGGGCGGCCCAGGCCCGCCCGGTCGGCCGCGGCCCGGACGATCTCCCATCCCCGCTGGGGGGAGAACTCCCAAATGCGCGCGTCCGCCGGGGCGCCGCGCCGCCAGCGCAGCAGCTCGGCGGTGAAGCCCGCCGGGAGCCGGACGACGCGCGTCCTCCCCCCTTTCCCATAGATGGTCAAGAGCCCTTCGCCGCTCTGATCCCGCCGGAGATCACCCCAGGTGACGGAGGTGGCCTCCGCGATGCGGCACGCGGTGAGGTACAGAAAGCGCAGGAAGACCCGATTCCGCGGGCTGCCCGCGTGGTCAAAGAGCCGCTGGACATCGTGTTCGGTCAGCAGCCGCTCGGGCCGCTTGTCCTTTGGCGGGCGGACCCGGACCCGGCGCCACGGGTTCTCCGGCACGCGCCCGGCAGCGACCCACTCCTGCCACAGCGCGGCCAGCGCCCGGACGGTGATGGTCACCGTATGGGGCGCATACCCGGCCGCCGCGAGGGCGGCGACACAGCGCCGCGCCCCCTCGACATCGAGGGCTGGGCTGAGGGCTGGATAGGCCCGCACCGCGCGGTTCCACGCCTCCCGGTAGGTCCGCGCGGTCTTCGGGCTCTTCTCCGCCAGCCACGCCGTCAGCGCCCGGTCCAGCGCATCCGGCGGTTCGCCCTCACTTCGCGGTCGGGGCAGTCGCGCCATGGGTGTCCGTCGGCGGGCCCGCCACCGGCTCCGCCGCCGCGGTCTGCTGTTGGGCCACGTATGTCGCCGCCGCGACGCCGAAATTCTTCAGGACATCGACCAGGAGCTGATCGATGCCTTGCCGGAGGCGGGCTCGCTCCTTCGCCGCCTCCACACTCTCATGATGCATGTCGGCGAGGATGAGCATCACCAGGGGCACCACCACGCCGGCCACATCGGCCGCGCTCAGGTGCCACCCGAATGCCTGGTTCAAGCCGGCCACCGCCGCCGCGATGAGCGCCGCCAGGATCCGCAAGGTTTGACTACTCACAGGGCGTCACCCTCCTAAGGTCGCCTGCGCCCCGCCCGACGGCCCGGCATCGGTGAAGAACCACACTTGCAAGCTCTTGGGCATCAGGGCGAGTCCCAGATTGTTGTCGATGAGCCACCGCATACTGAGCAGCGGTGGTGCCGAGGTGAACTGCGGATCCACCACGACGCGCTGGGCCGTGAATGTCCGCCCGCCCAGTTCCAGCGTGGCTTCCGACCAATACGCCGCCGCCGATCCGCCCACGCCGGTCACGTTGTCGGTCCCGAGGTTCGGCAGGCCCAGCGTCTCGCCCAGGGCGCCGTTCAGCAGGGTCACCGACGCGCCGCTGTCCATCAGCATGGCGGTCGTCGCGCTCTTCCCGTCCGGCCCGATGAGGGTCACCGGCACCGTGAGACTCAGATCGAACGGAATCACGGCCGGGCTGGTGAAGCCCCAAGCGTCCGGCAACCGACTGGGCGTGCAGGCCGGAGCCGGGGACGCCGAGGGGGTGGGCGGGGACTCCGGGGCCGCGGACGGAGCCGTCGCGGATGAGGTCGCGCACCCGAGCCACGCGCACAGCATCCGGCGGACCTCCGCCTCGTCGAGCTCCGCGTCGGCAGCTAAGTGCGCCAGCAGTTGTTTGAGGCGAAACGCCATGTCTAGTGGGGCCTCCTCTCGCTCTAGTCCGTCTCTAGTGGCTGAGCCCATCCGGCCTGGATGAGATAGCGTCGCGCCGCCTCTCGGGCTTGATCCGGCAGGGCGGCCACCGCGTCGAGGGCCGTCACGTCGCCCGCGCTGTGGTACCGCCAGAGGGCATCCCACACGGTCCCGTCCTGCGTATAGAGCGCGGCGGCACGCAGGAGATACCAGCACCCCGTGCACCGGCCGTTCATCGCGTCCCGCCTCCGGTCCCGCCGGGCCACCACCGCAGCAGACCCGCCGCGTACCGCGCCCCGGCCCGCACCCGGCAAACCCCCGGGTCGAGTCCGAATCGCGCGAGCGCGTCACAATACCGCGCCACGGCCGGCGCTACCGGCCCGCCCGGCACGGGTGGAGCTAACTGGGGACGGGTGCCGGGAAAAGCGCGGACATCGGGTCCGCGCGCCATTCCCGCCGTAGACGATGGGTTTTTGCCGATCCGGTCGGTCATGCGCTTAGCGGCTCAGGCCCTCCAGCCACCGCCGCGCCCACCGGTCGCTCTGGGCCGCCGCCTGTACGGCCGCCTGGAACTGCCCGGGCCCCACTGCGGAGATGCCGGCCGCGTACCGCTGCCCCACCCCACTCTGGCAGGTCGCCGGGTTCAGCCCGAATCGGGCCAGCCCTTCGCAGTAGCGCATCGGGTCCCCGTGCCAGTTCTTGGCTCCCGCGACCGCGTTCCGCGCCCACTTGGCCTGAGCCTGCTGGATGTCCATGTGAGGGATCCCCCTTCCTCTGATCAGAACGAGGCCGCCCCGCCTCGCCGGCGGAACGGCCTCAACGCTCGTTGGAACCATTATAGCACAGCGCCCGGAGGCCCCAGATCAGGCTGAGGCAGACCACCAGCGGCCACGCCACGAGGTTCAGTGCCCACCCCAGGGCATCGGGCCGGGCCCACTCGGGCCACCCTCGACGGCGCACGAAGGCGGCCAGCCCTTGGACCAGGAGGGCGTGGACGAGGCCGACGGCGACGTACAGCAGGACCGCGCCCATGTGACGCTCCGCGTGTCCCTGGGGGGCACCCTATGTGCTGACGGCGGGCGTTTCGCGGAGCTGAATGCCCTGCATCTGGAGCAATTGCATGGCCGTCACCAGGGCATCGTGTCCGTGGCCCAAGGTGTCACACTGGCTCCGCTGGTCCTTCGTCCAGCAAATCACCAACGCCCCGTCCGCATAGGTCAACTGCCCCAACGCCTGGCCCGTCGGGCCTTGCAAATCGAACCGGTAGAGCTCCGGGCTCGTCGGCGGTTGGGGGCCCGGCGCCCCGAACCGCGCGAGGAGCCGCGATTCCGCCGCCGTGCCGACCTGCACCACGCACTGCTGCTCGGTCGGCGTCAGCTGATCCCGCGGCAGTGCGGCCCGATCCGGGGGCAAGCACAGCGCCCGCCCGTAGTCCTCCGCCCACCGGCTTTCCTCCATCGCCATGGCTCAGTTCCCTCCTCCCGGCACGCCCGTCTGCGGCACCGGGCACACGGGTGGGGGCGGGGTCGCCCCCTCCAATGCGCTGACGATCCAATCCGTCGCCCACTTCACGTCCGCAAAGGTGGTCGGGTCCATGTGCTCCCGCGCCACGTCCCAATTGACCTGCCGCGTGCCCGGCGGCAGAATGTCGCCGTTGCGGTCCTCGACGGGCAGACCGGCCGACACCAGGGCCGCCAGGGTTACGTCCTCGGCCTGGGCCTCGAACGGCGCGTGGGCCTCCGGCGTGTCAGGCGGCTGCACCGGCAGGCAGTGCAAGTTGTGCAACAGCGCGTGCGCCGCCTCGTGGGTGAGGATTTGGACCGCATACCAATCCTTGGCGAGTGCCGCCGGACCGAGCTGAATGATGTTCTTGGGCGCGACGTACTGCCCCTCTGTCACCCATCCGTTCTCCGACGCGGTGTTCCGCACGGTGACCCGGATCCCCGCCTGCTGGAGCGCGGCGGCCAAGCGGTCAAACGCCGCGGCGGAGTCCGTCGGCACCGTGACGGCGCCCACCACTTGCGGCGCCGGCAAGGTGCTGCCCCAGACCTTGGTCGGATCCACGGCGGCGACATCCGGTCGGGGCGGCGTAAACCGGAGCGTGCGCCACGCGCCGGGCGATGGCGCGGGGACCTGTGGAACCTGCGCCGCCTGCCGATGGGGCGGCGGGAACGCCCGCTCGAGGTCCGCCGTCAGGGCGGCCGCCGCCTCCGCCGCCGCCCGCACCGCCTCCGGGGTGGTGGCCTGCCCAATCTGTTGGCGGAGCGCCTGGGCGCGAGCGACCAACGGTTCCAAGGCCGCCCGTTCGGCCGGCGGATTGGCCGCGACCTTCTCCGGCGTCCAGTCGTAGCCCAAGAGGGCCGCCAGTTCCTCCTGGGCGAACGCGAGCCGGTTCCGCACCGCGGGGTCCGTCAGCGGCGCGGTCGTGGCCGCCTCGGCCGCCTTCTCCAAGGTGGTCTGCACGGCCGCCAAGTGCGCCCGCCCGCACGGGACACAGCCGACGCTCACGTCCATCTCCGGCGCATACCGGGAGTACGTGCCCGGGATCGCGGCTGGCGCGACATCCTGCGCCACCGTGACACCCTGGAGGGCCGACCCCAGCTGGCGGGCGGTGGCCGCCGCCTGGGCAACCGCTTCCGGTGTCGTCAGGGTGTTCAGGGTTTGTTGGCGCAAGCTCCGAATTAACGGCAGCACGGCCTGGGCCTGCGCGCGGCGTTCGGGCGACCACTGGGCCAGTCGATCCGGCGCGAGGTCAAAGCGCTCCGCCTCGGGCAGTTGCTTCGCGAGGGCGTAGACCCGGTCGAGCCGGTGCACCGTCTCCGGATGCGCCATCCCGTCGTCCCGGGCGAACCGTTCTGCCTCGTTCAAGGACGCGCTGATGTCGATGATGGTGTCCCGGAGGCGCACCCAGTCCGTCTCCTCGGCCGGCGGGGACGGAGCGCCCGCCGGGGCGGCGGCCGGGTACGTCATCGGCGGGCTCGCGGGGGCGACGGCGGCGGGCGTCACGGCCTGCCCTTTCGGGGGGCGCCCCCGGCGCGCGGCCATGCGGGCCTCAATCCGCGCGATGCGTTCGCGCAGCTGCGCGTAGTCGGGCGGTTCCGGCCGCCGCGCGAGGTTGATCAGGTTCGGCAAGACGGCCGGATGGGTGAGGGTGTCCAGCAGATCATCGACCCATGGCACGGGTCATTCCTCCCTGACTCGTCAGCAGCACGGCGCCGCCCAGCAAGAGCACGGCCACCCCGGCGACCACCAGCGGCGGCCACAGGGCAGGCGGCGGGGCCGCCCCCCCGCTCGGGCCCGATTCCCCCGGCGCCACCGCGCCCGTGACGGCGCGGACCGCCGCCTGGGCCGCCGCCACATAGCGCTCCCAACTGCCGTTGGTGTAACTCGTCCAATTGTTCAGGCCGCCCTGACCCCGGTACACCGCGTAGGCCGCTCGGGCGCTATTGGCTGGCACCGCCAACCACTGCCGCCACACGCACGGATCCGCGCTCCCGGTGACCCGCTGCAGGTAGTCGGCGTGGACCGTGTGGATCTGCCAGGGTCCGAAGCTGGTGCCCCCCGCGCAACAGGGCAGATCCGGGTACGCCGCACACGGATCCCCCGTCGCGTAGAGATCCCACGTGCCCCCCGTCTCGGCGCCAGCAATCGCCGTCATGACCACCGCCAACAGTAAGGGGCCGGCCGGCGTGCTGACCGTCACCGCCGGGAAGGTTTGGACGGCGGCCGCCGCCACGATTTCTGCCGGCGTCATGCCCGCCTCCCCCTAGGGGTGCCCGGCCAGCAGATGCGTCATCAGGGCGGCGGCGCCCGGGCCCACGAGCGTCGTCACCACGAGATACCAGAGCTGGCGGCGCAGTTGGGCGAGGTCCGTCGCCAAGAGGGTAATCCGCCCATCTAGCGCGCGCGCCTGCTCTTGCAGCTTGCCGAGCTGCTCATAGACCCCCAGGAGGTCTTGGTACACGTGTTCGCCCATCGCCCCGCCGCCTCCGCCTCAGTGTCCGAACGCGACCCAGTAGCAGGCAATCGTCGATCCCGCCGCCGCTGCGGTCGTGACATTCACGTTGATGGTAAACCCCGTGGCCGCCTCCGCCGAACTCCAGACGCCGCTAATGCCGGCAGTGGCAGACGGATCGCTGAGGCTCAGGAACACGGCATCCAACGCTGTGGGAAAGGCGGTGGTAAACGTGACGCTCGCGGTGGCGACGCCGGTCGCGGCCGTGCTGATCCCGGTGACCTTGCCCACCTTGACCAGTTCGCCGGCTTGCAGCCCCTGGTTCGCCGCCAGCGCCCCGACGCCCGCTGCGGTGTCGTGGGCCACGTCTGTCCCGGGGACCAACGGGTAGGCCGAGAACGCATGGGTGGCGAGATTGACCAGCCCCGCCACCTTCGCGTTGATGATGGTGGCGGTACTGGTATCCGCGTCGATGGTGTTCACCAGCGTGCCGGTGTTGTCCGGGACGATGCTCTGCTCGGCAACAACCGTCGCGCCTTCGATGGCGACCGCGTTAATGGCGGCCATGGATCACCGCCCCCTCAGGCCAACTCCAGAATCGCCAGGGCCACCGTCACCGTGTTCGCGGTGCCCGCCGTGGCGGCTACGCCCAACACCTGGCCGGCCTGGACCAAGGCTTGGCGCGGCGCCAACGGGTAGACCCCCGGATTGAGCGTGTTGGCGTTCAGCCACCCGTACTGGGCCGCGCCGGCAATCGGATCCGTCCAGGACATGCCCAAGGTGACGGCCGTAGCACTGGTGGTCACCACCACATACGGAATGACCAGGTACAAGCTCGTGCGGTTCGGGACGACCCCGGCCACTGGCGTGCTCGTGGTGGATGTCAGGAGCGTGCCGCGTTCCCGGACGACGACGCGCGCATTGCGCGGCATGAGATCGACGGCCATTTAGAACAACCCCGCCTTCACATGCTCATAGAACCGCGTGCCCGCGTCGGCCCCGTAGAGCTGTTGCATGTCGGCCTGCGTCAGTTGGCCCATCCGCACCAGCAGCCCCGTGCTGACCGCGATGGTCCAGACCTCGAGCCGAATCGGAATGAACCCCAGGCCGCTCACGCCCGCGCTGATCTTGAACGTGAGGGTGTTGCGCGCGGGAATGAACATCTCCAAGGGCTGGTCCAGGGGGGCGGCCGCGAGGTTCACCTGCACATGGCCCGCATTGTCGTCGCGGTCCACCGTGAGGGTCACCGCATCCTCCCAGTTGCAGTCGCTCGCCACCCGCCGCAGCACCAACAGTTGATTCGGCCGCGTGGAGATGTGGTGGAAGGTCTGCACGGTCGGGGTCGGTTGGACCAAGAGCGCATAGTTCAACGGGGCCGCCACGAGCCGATTGCCATAGGTCTCGGCAATGACCTTCTCCAGCGGGTACGGCGACGTGCCCCGCATCATCGCCGGGTTCAAATCCAGCCGCAGGTCTTGGGCGATCCGTTTCTCCTCCGGCGTGAGCGGAATCCCGCGCAGCACTTTGACGGCGATGGGCTCCCGCCACACCGTCATCCGGTACGCGAACCGCAAGTTGGTGACGGCCTGGCTCTGGGTGTTGATGACGTTGAAGCTGAGATTCTGGTAAGCGGCGCGTCCCACCGTCACCGGTTGCCAATTATCCCGCCACGTGCCGAGATCGTACCGGCCCTGGGTTTTGTCGTTGTTGATCACCCACTCCACCCCCGGAATGGGTGTGGCAGCGATCTGATCCAGAAAGACCAGGGTCTCCGCGTTATTCGTCGGGTTCCACCCCTGAATGCCGAAGATCCCCTGCTGGCTGTTCGCCGCCACCGTGGTCAGCTCCTCGGTGTACGGGATTTGCTCCAGCCAGTAGGGGATCGCGTTCCGGATGGTGGAATCCCCGAAGGTGGCCGCCACAACTACCGCCCCCCTACGGGTTCAGCGCTTACGCCACGCGCGGCTGCTCGCCGAAGGCGTAGCCGTGCAGGATGAACACCGTGCCCGTCGTGGTGGCGGATCCGTACTGCCACGTGCCCGTCCCCGCGCCGTAGGACGGGTTCGTGAAGTAGAACTGGTTGGCGGCCAGTCCACCCGACGGGACGGCGCTCACGACGGTCGCCTCCGTCGGACTCGTGGTGGAGGCCGTGCCCCCTGACGCTTCGGTCAACACCGTGACCGACGTGATCCGCTGGAACCGCGGGGCATCCGCCGGCATCGCCGTCGGCGTGTTGGCGGCGATGGCGCCCGGTACGAAGGTGTAGCTCCGCATCGTCGTTAGCTCCTCTCCACCAGCACGCCGTTGATCGCGATAGCCACCTGGAACGCCGGGATGGGCGATCCGTTGTCCACCACGAACGGCGCGGCGTTGTCCTTGTAAATCAGCAACTCGCCCGGTAGCGGCGGCACCCGGAAGAACACGTTGTCCAGGGCAATGTAGGGACTCACGGACCCAAAGGGCGCGGGGTTCACGCCTTCGGTGGCGTAGATCCCGTTGTTCTGGCCCTCTTCCTCGGGCTCGAAGTTGCCGTTCACCATGAACCCAAACCGGGCGAGGTTGGCCCCCGGCGTGCCCGGTGCCCCCGTCTGACCCGGCGGCAGCGCGACCCCTTTCACCCCGAAGCCGCGCAAGATAAACGCATTCTCGTTCAGGCCGAACTCGAACCCCAGGTCCTGGTACGTGTCCTCGACATGCCCCGTGCCCCCGGCCAGGGCGTTGAAATCCGTGAACACATAGGGCTTGTTGGGGCTGGTGGCCTGCGCGTTCCGGGCGTACTTCCAGTAGGGGTTGATCTTCACGTTCTGCTGCAGCGGCCCACCCGGATAGGCATTCCAGGTCACAAGGCTCAGCGGCCCCGGCGTCGGGTACGTGAAGGCTAGGGCCGGCTTCTGGTCCAAGCGCCGCCGGACCGTTTGCAAGTGCACCGTGCCGTCCCAGGCCGCCTGGAGGAGTTGCAGGGCCGCCGGCGTGTACTCGTACCCCTTCAGGATGATCCGGTAGCCCGTCCCCCCGTTCGCCTGACTGGAGACACCGTAGGTGCTCGACACGACGACCCCGACCGTCCGGCTGAATTTCGGGCAGGTGTACCGCAGCGGCTTGTTGGGCTGCTTGTCGGTCAGCAGTTTCCACATCGGCGTGCCCAATGGCACGGTGAACACCGGGCCGCCCCACACCTGCGTCCGGAGCGGGGTCATGAGGATGTCGCCCTGGCCGGGCAGGGTGAGGATGTGCTGGACGCTGTGGTTATCCAGGATCAGCGAGACTTCCCGCAGGTCCTCATAGACCCCGCTGCTGTTCTGCGGCGGGATGATCTCGATGGTGTGGATCTCCCGCACCACGGCGCCATTGGTGCTGGACGACGTGACCGTCCCCGGCGTCATGTAGTTGTTGCCGTCCGAGGAGTTGCCCGCAGGGTCGAACTGCTTGGTCTGGTTCGCCGCGATGCCGCGGGTATCGGTGATGTCGTACAGCGTCTTCTCGATCATGAAGTTGTCCACGGTGCGTGCCCCCTTGTCGTCGCGTGGAGCCCGTCAGCGACTAGAACCCACCCATGGGCAGGTCAAATGCCGCCGACCCGCCGCTCGCCGCTACGCCAGCTAACCCCGGGTTCGTGCTCGGCGCCGTCTGCGTCGCCGGGGTCGTGGGCACCACGACGGGCGGGGCGAGGCGCCGGCGCAGCAGACCGGCCGTCAGGACGCCCACGCCGTAGTCGGCCCCCCCGGCGATGGCGCGGTTGTAGTTGGGATTGCCGGTGCTGAGGTTGAACACGTCAGCGCCGATCAGGATCAGGGCCAACAGTTCACTGTTGGTCATCCGTGCGCTGAACGGGGCCATCCGCAGGTCCACGTAGTCCGCAAGCGCGCCCGTGCCCGCCGCCCCGCCAAGCCGCCAGTAGTCGGGATTGAACTGCATCGGCTGTGCCTCCCGTTGCGGCCCCCTCCCGTCATACAAAAAGGGGGCCGCGGCAAGTGCCGCGACCCTCAACGGTCCCGGAATCGTTGGGTCAGATTTCGCTGCTGATTATACTACATCCGGCACAAAGATCAGGCGGCACGCGCCCAGTGACACCGGACCGCTCGCACTGACCAGCACCCGATCCCCCGGCATCACGACCCACCGCCACTCTTGCCACTGATTGGCCGGCGCCGTCCCCAATGTCAGCCACGTCTCGCCGCCGTCGGCGCTCCATTGGGCGCTCACGGCCGCGCTCCACTGGGCCGCCCAGATCAGCGTGCCAATGGTCGGCGGCTGGAACGGGGCATCATAGACCGGCGTATTGGCGGCCACGATGTCCGTCTGGCCCTCCTGGGCGAATACGCTGGTCGGAAAGCGGTTCACGCGCAGCGCGCGGCCGGGTTCCTCAATACCGGGCTGGCCGAGCACGGCGCCCCGGTGGAGCACCGGCCCCGTGGGGGCCCCCGGCGGGATCACGGGTTCCACCGAGGGGATGCCCGCGGCGCCGGGAGGTGGCTCGACGCCGCGCTCCAGGGCTGCCGCCGCACTGGCCGTCAACTCCCGCAGGTGATGCATCCACTGTTCCCACTCGGTCACGACCGATGCCCTCCCGTCATCACGGCCCACACGCCTACCAGGATTAACGCACCGCCCCCCAGGAGCGCCAGCGGGGCCATGACGGCCCCGGGATGGTGGACCACGTACACCACGAGTTGCCACGCATTCACGAGCAAATCCAGGCTGATGCCGACGAGGACCGCGACAGCCGCCAGGGGGACGACCCCCAGATCGGTGAGCGTCAACCCGGCGACAAAGGTGCCTAACCCCCCCAATACGCCCAGGATGGCACCCAGGCCGGGTGCCATCTTGACCCAGCGGATCCGGCATTGAGCGCCGACCGCCTGGGCGAACGGCGTGTGGGGCCAGCGCGCGAGGCCGGTCAGGGCTTGCGTATGTGCCTGGATGGCATTGAGCACCGCCGCGCACGCGGTCGCCAATTGGTCGCCCGTCACGATCTGCCCGCTCGGGATGTGGACCGGTCCCCAGTTGACCGCCGGGGTGCGGATCGCGCCGAAGGTCAAGATCAGCTCCATCTGCGTGCCCTCGGGTTGCTGCCGTTCCCAGCTGACCCAGTCCGCGAGGCCGTGCAGGCCCGTCCCGCCCGCGACACGCTGCCCACTCATCCGCCGAAGCACCGTCCCGTTTGGTAGTACTGCTGCGCGAGGCGCTGCGCCGTCGCCCGGTCGGGCACGGACAGCTTCTGGCCGGGGTAGATGAGGTTGGGGTTCGCGATGGTACTCGCGTTCGCGCAGTACAGCGCCGGCCACCAGAGCGGGGTGCCGTACAGGTTTTGCGCGAGGGCCCAGAGCGTGGTGCCCGCCGTGACCGTCACGAGACCGAACGTCCCCGTCGTGACGGCGTTTTGCCGCAAGGGGGTCGGACTCTGCGATCCCCCAGGGGCCGCTGGCGGCGGCACGACCGGGGCGGTCGTCGGGACCGGCGCCGCCGAGGGGCTGGGCGGCGTCCGCCGGGCCAACACCACGAGAACCGCCGTGCCGAGCATCGCTAAAGCCGCAGCAGTCCAGGGCGATCCCCGATGCCCCAAGGACCGCGGCAGCGGTGCGGTCGCACTCATCGGCCGGTAGCCCGAAACCGTGCGCGCCATCATCTGCACCTCCCTATGTCGGCGGCACCGGGAACGGCACGATCAGGCTCCCCGGCACCTGCTGGGCCCCAAACGGGTAGGGGTTGGACGACCCACTGGGCGCGGACGCCGCCGAGGCGGGCGGGTGATACGGACTCGGCTGTCGCAGCCGACCCCACGTTTGCGGCCCCACGACCCCATCGACGGTCAGCCCTTCCTCCGCCTGAAACTGCTCCACCGCTGCCAGCGTTTCCGGGCCAAAGATCCCATCGACGGTCAGCGGGGCATTGTCGATCCGCACGACCCGCCGCGCTGCCCAGTAGTTGATGGCGGTCTGGAGCGTCGCCACGCACGCGCCGCGAGCCCCAAAACGGAGGATCTGGTTGGGACATGCCCCCAGGTCCGGCCCAGGCGCGGACGCCCCAGTGGTCGGCGTGTGCACAGTGTGCGGAGACGATTGCCCACCCGACGACGACCCGGATCCGGACGACGGGGTGGCCCCCAGGGCTGCCGCCCATTGCGCGAGGGTCTTCGCGATCTGCGTCTGCCCCGCCTTCTGGGCCTGCTGCGCCAACACTTGCAGATGGTGAATGGCCGTCGCGCGCTCGTGGGGGTCCGCCGCACCCAACGCATACCAGAATGCGCCTTGGGCCTCCCACCCGGACGGCAGTTGCGTCAGGATCAGGTAGCCGCCGAGGCCGACGGCGCCTACGCCCACCCAGGTCCGCGTATCGGCCATCTGCGATCCCTCCTAACCCCCGCCGGTCACGATGGCGACGGGCTGGCCGTTGGGCAGTGCCGTCGAGATCACGCCGTTGTGCGCGTACACATCCGAGAAGTTGCCATTGCCGAGGGGTACCCGGATATAGCCGGTGTAACCCGGTGGGTAACGGCGGGCGACTTGCAAGGCTGCGGTATCGAACCGGGCGAATACCCCCGCCGTGCCGGTGGTGGCCGCCGGCACTTGGCTGGTGCTCGTCAGCACGGGCTCGGTGACCGTGCCCGTTCCATACGGCGTCTGGGTCGGAGCGGTCGCCGTGGGCCCGGTGTAGCCCGACGGCACGAAGTTGAACTGCGTTTGCGTCGGGGTCCCCCGCCGAGGCGTCAACGGCGGGATGGGCGCCGCCGGGGAGGCCGATGATGCCGACGACGAGGCAGTAGACGTAGACGACGCGGACGCGGACGAGGCGGTGGATGCCGCGAAGCCCGTCACCGTCACGGTGAGGGTGTTGCCCTGCCGTTTGTAGGCTTGCTCCCCACTTGGCGCATTGACCGCCCGGGCATAGGCCGTCACGGCCCACGTGCCCGGCTGGTCCACCGTGAGTTCAAACAGGTTGTTCAGGCTGTACGTCCCACTCGACACCCAGCCATTCTGCTCGGTCGGGACCGAGCTGGGGCTCGCCCCGCCCGGCGGCAAGTACCAGAACTGGTAGACGGCGCGGCCGACCCCATAGGCATCGGCCCGGAAGGTCAGCGTTTGGCCGACCGTCGCCTGGGTCGGGCCGGAGACCACCACACTAGTCGGCACGGCCGCGCCGGCAGCCGTGAAGGTCGCCTGACCGCTGGCCGTCTGGCCGTTGGCTGCGGCGGTCACCGACACGGTGTAGGTTTGGGCCGTCAGCGGCGTGACCGTGAAGCTGATCTGGCTGCCGTTCGTCGGCGTGCCGCTGCCGATGACGGTGCCATCGGCCCCCGTGACGCTCCACGACCATTGCACGGTCGCCCCACTGGGCACGTTCGCCACGGAGGCCCCCAGGGTGATGGGGGTCTGGATGGTCGTCGATGCCGGCACGTTCACCGTCACCGGCCCGAGGGTCGGCGTCGGGGTCGGCGTCGGGGTCGGCGTCGGGGTCGGCGT
>Ga0167615_1000213_pt1 | contig 19503 bp, 17 predicted proteins | sample BED_Mat_host_9_1_FD_111800 | JGI IMG/M metagenome (GOLD analysis project Ga0167615, IMG submission 111800) | Extremophilic microbial mat communities from Yellowstone National Park, USA - BED_Mat_host_9_15 (v2) (version 2) | ecosystem: Environmental > Aquatic > Thermal springs > Hot (42-90C) >... | reverse complement strand
TCACCCCTTCCAGTCGGGAGGGAGAGACCGATTCCGGGGGTTGCCATCCGGTTTCGGTGTAGCGGATCGCATAGCCCTGTTCGTCGACCGCGACGCAGAACGTTTCGCTTGCGCAGGAGACCCCTGTCAAGGTGCCGTGTTCCTCGGTGTATTCGGTCCAGGCCCCGTTCTTCCAGACCACTGCAAGGCCGCTTCCACCCGTAAGCTGACCGACGGCAACGCAGAAGGTAGAGGAGGCACAGGAAACCGCTTCCAGCGGATGTTGTCCAGCCGCCGGCTCGGCTTGCGTTGGTTGCGACCATTCCTTGCCGTTGAAGGTGAACGCGTAACCGGTGGTGGTTACCGCTAGTCAAAAGGTTTCGGTTGGGCAGGAGACCGAGGTCGGTGTGCCGGAGTTTGCTGTGGCCGGGAGGGGTGGTGGGCTGGACCACCTCCCTTCCTTGAAAACCGTGTCTTCGCCGAAGCGGTCGATCGCCATGCAAAAGGCTTTGGTGTGGCATGAGACCGTCCGCAGCGCCCGCCGTTTGGGGTCGATCTGCTGTTGCTGGGACCAGCCCGAACTCTGTTCGTAGGTGAGCTCGCTTGCCCCTCCGACGACGACGCAGAACCCGGTTTCAGGGCAGGATCCCTGTTCATCTACCGCCCTTGGCGCTTCGGTGAGTAGCCGCCAAGGCGTTTCTGTGGCTTGGGCCGAGGGGGCGAGGATGCCGAGCCCCACAGCGGCGAGCACCGCTGCCCGCGCAAAAGACGCCTTTGCTCTGGAGAGGCTTGTCAGCAATCGCTACCGTCCCTGCAAATATGCGGACACCCTCTAATCGGATCGTGTCCCGGAACCTTTAGCCTCGCCTTTCCCCTCTGCACTTGGGTCAGTTGGAAGGGGCGGCGATTTTCCAGCCGCAGCGCCTTTGGGCGGGCCAAGCTCGATCAGCGAGGTGGTCATGGTTGGGGCCGTTCGCAAAGCCGGCAAAGGTTGGTTTCGGCGGTGGGGAGCGGGCTCGTTGGCTCGCTGCTTGCGATCCCGCAGAAGACGTCCCCAGCCAGCGCTACGCCGGCTTGGCTAGAGCGATCGGTTGGCAAGGGCGGGTTTTGCCGCTTGCCGATCTCCGGCCGCTTGGTACCAGACATGGCAAGGTGGTGCGTCTTCCTAAACCGGTTCCAGAGCCGGGAGCTGGCCCCGGCAACGGGGACCCGCTTTGCTATCGCGACCCAGCCCCCGGTATTCGCCTAGCGACCACTGCCTTCCCTCAACAACGAACGCGCCTTTACGAAGCTCCAACGGAGGTCGGCTGCTTGCCTGGCGGCCGGTTGGGCCCCGCGGCGCAGCTCAACGGTCTTGCCGGCCCCAAGCGCATAGACTCTCGGCCGCAATGGAGCTTGAGAAGTGGCAGGCCCTGGGCAACGACTACTTGATCGTCGAGGCCAGCAAGCTTCCCTTCCCGCTCACGCCAGCGCGGATCAAGCTCCTTTGCAACCGTAACTTCGGCATCGGCTCAGACGGCGTGCTGCTTTTGGAGGAGGGCGACGGGGAGGCGGTCGCCCGGCTGCGTATCTTCAACCCCGACGGCTCAGAGGCAGAGCTCTCCGGAAACGGAGCGCGGGAGGCTGCCCTCTACCTCCACCTGCGCGGCTGGACCGAAGCGGAGCGGTTCCGCATCGCCACCAAGGCCGGCACGATCGAGCCCCAGATCCTGCCCGGGCTGCGGGCCCGCCTGTTCCTGGGTCGGGCCCGGCTGGCTTCACCCGACTTTCCCGGCGGTCCTGCCGACGGCCGCGGCACCTTGACAGTGGACGGCTACGACTTCCACTTCCAGCACGTCAACGTCGGCAACCCACAGTGCGCGATCGGACTTTCCGACCTCGCCGCGCTGGAGGGGATCGACCTCTCCCGGATCGGACCGCCGATCGAGGCGAACCCGCTGTTCCCTAACCGCACCAACGTCTCGTTCTTCGTACCGACGGGGGAGAACCGGATCCGAGCCCGGATCTTCGAGCGGGGGGTGGGGGAGACCCTCTCCTCGGGGACCGGGGCTGCCGGCGCCGCCGTCGCCTACGCCCTCGGGCAGGGGAGGTTGCCAGCTACCGTGACCGTCGAGCTCGATGGGGGTGAGCTAGAGGTAGAGGTCTCCAAGGAGCTTGACCTCCACCAGACCGGCTGGGCGAGGCCGGTGTTTAGGGCCGTCCTTGACGAGCGGTTTTCAGCTGAACTTGCAGCGATCGAGCAGGACCAGGAAAGGAGCTAAGCGGTGTACCCAAGCAGGCGTTTGGAGCTGATCCCTCCCTACCTTTTTGCTGAGCTGGAGCGGAAGATCTCCCGCAAACAGGCGGAAGGGGTTGACGTGATCAGCCTTGGAATCGGCGACCCCGACCGGCCAACCCCGGCTTTGATCGTCGAGGCGGGGCAGGAGGCACTTGCCGATCCGCAGTACCACCGTTACCCGACCAACCGTGGCCGCTTGGAGTTCCGTCAGGCGGTAGCCGACTACTACATGCGCCGGTTCGGAGTCGAGCTGGATCCGGAGCGGGAGGTGATCCCAGCGATCGGCGCTAAGGAGGCGATCTTCAACCTCAACCTTGCCTTCCTCGACCCAGGTGATTATGCCCTGGCTGCCGATCCCGGTTACCCGGTTTACACGGCGGGGCCAAAGCTTGCCGGCGGCGAGGTCTTCCACCTACCCCTCCTTCCGGAGCTTGGCTTTGTACCTGACCTTGAGGCGGTTCCCAAGAGCGTTTTGAAGCGGGCGAAGCTGCTCTACATCAACTACCCCAACAATCCAACCGCGGCGGTAGTCCCCGATGGCTTCTTTGAGCGGGTGGTGGAGTTCGCTGACCGCCACCAAATCCTGGTCGTGCACGACAACGCCTACAGCGACCTCACCTACGACGGCTATCGCGCCCCCTCCTTCCTGGCGACGCCAGGGGCAAAGGAGGTTGGGATCGAGGTCTACTCCCTCTCTAAGGGGTTCAACATGACCGGCTGGCGGTGTGCTGCGGTGGTAGGAAACGCCGATGCGATCGCCGCTTACTGGCAGCTGAAGACCAACGTCGACTCCGGCCTCTTCGAGGCGATCCAGATCGCTGGCGTGACCGCCCTCTCCGTTGACGCCGAGGCGGAGGTCGAGTCGATGCGCACCCTCTACGCCCGTCGCCGGGACCAGGTCTGCGGTGCGCTGCGTAAGATCGGCATCGAGGTCGAGCCGCCGAAGGCGACGATCTACATCTGGGCCCCTGTGCCCTCCGGCTTCCGGTCCTCCGGAGAGTTCTGCGAGCACGTCCTCGAGCAGGTTGCGGTCGTGCTCTCACCCGGCGCCGCCTACGGCCCTTCCGGGGAGGGCTGGTTCCGGATCTCATTGACCACTCCGGAGCACCGCCTTGAAGAGGCGGTTGAGCGGCTCGGCAAGCTGGCCTAAGCCCCTTGCCTGCCGCCGCTTGGCGCCTAAACTGGCCGTAGATGGATAGACAGGGGCACAGGGCGACGCAGCGGGCTGTATGCGTTGCCGCCGGTCCTCCTGAGCTACAAGACCTAGAGGAGCTTGGCGAGCTGCTCTCCACGGCAGGGGCGACCTGCGTTGGCTGCCTCTCACAGAAGCGGGGCCGACCCGATCCCAACACCTACCTGGGCCCCGGCAAGATCCTGGAGCTCAAGGAGCTGGTAGCGGCGACCAAAGCGGACCTGGTGGCCTGCGACGACGAGCTGACCGCCCGGCAGGAGCGCAACCTGGAAACGGAGCTAGGGCTGCCGGTGGTCGACCGCTCGGCGGTGATCCTCGACATCTTCGCCACCCATGCGGCCAGCGCCGAGGGGAAGCTTCAGGTAGAGCTGGCGCAGCTTGAATACAACCTCGCCCGAATGCGTGGGCTGTGGAGCCACCTCGAGCGGTTGGGCGGTGGTATCGGAACAAGAGGTCCTGGCGAGACCCAGATCGAGACCGACCGGCGGCTGGCGCGCAACCGGATCGCTGCATTGCGCCGCCGCCTTGAGCGGCTTCGCCAGAGCCGGGCGGTCATGCGCGCCAAGCGCGAGCGGTCTGGGATCCCTCGCCTTGCCCTTGCCGGCTACACCAACGCCGGTAAGTCGACGTTGCTGAACGCCCTTGTCGCCACCTACAGCCAACCCGGCCGGGAGGATCTCCCTGCGGCGGTAGCGGACCGGCTCTTTCACACCCTTGATCCCCTTACCCGCCTCGTCCGGCTCGGCGGCAGGGCAGCGCTGGTCACCGACACCGTGGGGTTCATCCGGAAGCTACCCCACACGCTGATCGAGGCCTTTGCTGCCACCTTGGAGGAGACCTGCCGCGCCGATCTGATCCTGCACGTCGTTGACGGCACGGTAGAGGCAGGGCGGCGGAGGCAGATGGAACGGACGGTCGAGGCGACGCTGGAGGAAATCGGTGCCTCCGATCTGCCCCAGCTGAAGGTGTTCAGCAAGGCCGATCGGCTCAGCGCGGAGCAGCGGGAGGCCCTTGAACTCGAAAGCCCAGGTGCGGTGCTGGTCAGCGGCACGACGGGGGAGGGGCTGGCGGACCTTGCCGACGCGGTGGAGCGGGCGTTGCGAGGGCGCCTCCAGCCGATCGAGCTCCTCCTCCCTTACTCCTCCCTCTCCCGCCTTGCTGAGCTCCACGCCCTTGGTGCGCCGCTGCGCCGGACCGATACCCCTGAGGGGGTAAGGGTGCGGGCGCTTTTGCCTCCTGAGCTCTTCGACCGTTACGCCCCATTCGCGGTCAATGGGCTCCCTGCCTCCTAGCTGGGAGTGGAGCGGCAGGAGCTCTAAAGGCCGACGGCCCTGGTGTTTGGTCTGCAGGCTTGCGGCTGGCGTTCTACAAGCGCAAGCAACCGGACGGTTGAGAGGAGGCGGTAGGGGCTGCCCCTAGATCGCCTTAACAAGCGCGCGAGATGGGAGGGCGACGGCGATATACCCCCCACTTACCACCACCGCCCTACCCACCTCGCACGAGGAGGAGGGAGTCCGACTACCCGTCCGGGAGCCGAACTTCGCTACGCAGATCCTATCAGAAGCTCGGCCGCGGCAACCGTGCAAGAGCCCGCGAGACCTTTTTCGCCATCGGGGTTGTTCGAAACCTAAAAGGCGACCCCAATGAGAAAACGCCAGTCCTCGAAATGACGTGGCGTTTAGGCCGGTCTGGCTTGGCTGCGAGGGAGCCCAACGATCAGGAGCAGGATCGTCAGGACGCCGGTTGCCCCAGCTAAAGCGCGCCTTCCTCCGGCGGCACCCCGATCTAGAGCCAGCGTTAGGCCCGCAGGGAGCAGCATGATGGCGGCTGTGAAGCAGCCAGGGTTCGGCTTGCGGTCGCCGGGGAGGTAGACGAGGTGTAAAGCGGCGTTGGCCAGGTGGCTAGCGCCAACCGGGCACGGGACGGTGGGAAAGCGGGAGGCGTAGCGAAGGGCGGCGATCCGCTGTCCCAGCGAGCGACGACGTTGATCACAGACGCCCGGCGGTGGTCGAGAGGGTGGGAGCTATGTCCGCTCCCGAGGACCCGGCGGTTGAACCACGCTTGAAAGCCGCCCGGCCAGAGTCACTCCTCCACCTGGTGGAGCAGGAGGGGTGGGAGCGCAAGCTCGCGCACGCCAGTATCACGGTCCTGCTTCACCCTTCCAGGCAGCGTTGCTGCGCAGAGAAACCGCCCCTCCAGCAGCACCCCACGGCCAGCTCCTCCAAAGGGTCAGCGCAGGGCTCCGGCACGGGGCTTGAGGGTCAGCTGTGCTGGGGCGCGGCTGCATCGGTGCCGGACTGTGCAGTCCCGCTCCTGCCGACCAAAAGCGCGGCCAAGGCTGCGACGGCGGCGGCACCAACCCCAAAGGTCCAACCGTGGACGTAGGCGGAGTGGAAGATGGAGATGCCACCCTGGCCGATGATCGCGATCACAACGGAGATCCCCAGCACCCCGCCGAGTTGACGGGCCGTTGCGTTAAGGGCGCTACCGGTGGCGTAAAGGGAGGTGGGAAGACTCTCGACGGCAGCGGTCGTCAGGGTTGGGAAGGCGAGGGCGATCCCCAGCCCGGTGAGGACCGTGCCCGGTAGCCAGTCGCGAACGTAGTTGGGATGGACGCCGGCCCGGAGCGCATACCAGCCGCAACCGAGGGCGTAGATGAAGGCGCCGAGGGCAGCGACCGGGCCAAGGCCAAGCCGCTTGGCAGCCCTGCCGGCTGGAGGGGCGAAAAGGGCTGTGAACAGTGGACCGGGTGTGATCGCTGCCCCGGTTGCAAGGATCGAGTAATGCCAGATCGAAGTCAGGAACAGGACGTCGTTGAGGATCTTTGCGTAAAAGGCGGCGGCGAAGATCGCCGTCGCAGCGTTCGCGGTCCTGACGATCCTGGCCTTGAGCGCCTGTGGTTCGGCAGCCTCCTCGGCGCGGCGGCGGATCCGCAATGCGGCGGCAAGGATTGCCGCGAGGGCGAAGCTGCCCAGGACCCGCCAGCTGGTCCAGCCCCAGCTCGGGCCTTGGGTGATCGCCAGCGCAACCAGGCCGACGGAGCCGATCAGCAGGGTAGTGGCAAGGAGGTCAGGTGGTTTAGCAGCGGTGCGCTGCTCGGGGAGGATGAAGGAGCCGGCAAGCAGAGCAGCGATTCCAAGCGGTCCATTCACGAGAAAGACCAACCGCCAGCTGGAGGCGGTGACGAGAAAGCCTCCTAGGGAGGGTCCGATCGCAGCGGCAACGGCTGCCGCTGCACCGAGGATCGCAACCCCTGCAACCCGGCGCTCGGCCGGCAGGACGCCGAGAAGCAGACCCAGCCCCGTTGGGACCAGCAGCGCCGCTCCCACGGCCTGCACGATTCGAAGCGAGATCAGCAGTTCAGCGGTAGGAGCAGCGGCGCATAAAAGGGAGGCTGCGGTGAAGACAAACAAGCCGACATGAAACAGCCGTCTCCTGCCGACCAGATCTGCTAGCCGGCCGGCGGGCAGAAGCAGGGCCGCGAAGAGGATGTTGTAGCCATTGATGATCCAGGAAAGCCAGGAGGGGGATACGCCGCGGAAGCTGCGCTCGATGTTCGGGAACGCGATGTTGACGATCGTTGCGTCGAGAAACGCCATGAAGGCGGCAACGGAGCAGATCGCCAGCACGACGCCGCCTCGAACCGGTTCGCCACCTGCCACCCCGACATCCGCCGCGGCAACGCCAGCACCCTCGAACACGGGGAGCCGTTCCCCGATCGAGCCCCTCCTTCGCGTCCCCAAGCTCTCTCTTCCTCCTACTGGTCGACCCGGTTTGGTAGAGCCACCTCGGACTTTAGCTGTCCTTGGGTGAAGGTGCCGCTTGGTACTACTGCAGCCCCCTGGAGATGGGTGGTGCGCAAGGCGGGATAGTGGAGCTCCCCGTAGGGTCCGCCGGTAAGACCGTTCCCACCATGGGTTGCAAGGGGTGCGGCAAAGCCGATGTGGGATTCGTTTACCTTCAGGAGGCCGCCGTTTGTCACCTCCTCGACAAAGCGCTCGATTACCTCCTCCTCGCTTGCCCAAAGGGAGTTGCGCAGCCCGTACTCGTTGGTGTTGAGGAACTCGATTACCCGATCCAACAGTTCCTCGGTCTCGCTGGTTGCTGGCACGATCACCGGCAGCAAGGGGAAGAAGGTCTCTTCCCGCACGCAGGCAAACCGCCTTGCTTCGGCTAGGCCATCGATGCGCACCACAGCTGGCTCGAGGAACAAGCCCAGCTCCGCTGGCTGGCCGTCGACATCGAGCCTGCGACCACCGCAGAGGATCTCTGCGCCACCCTCCCTTGCCTCGGCAAGGACCGAGAAGTAACGGTCTGCCTTGAGGACTGGGGAGAGAAGGACGTCCGGGTCCTCCGGATAACCGGGCCGGATCTGCTCTACCTCGGCTAGCAGGAGCTCGATCAACTCGGGGGCGATCTCGGGGTGGACGATCGCCTGTTTCGGGACCATGCAGATCTGGCTGGAGCCGTAGAAGCACTCAGCCATAGCGGTAGCGGCGGCGCGCAGGTCGGCGTCTTTCCAGACCACGATCGCGTCGTTACCGGAAAGCTCAAGGACGGCCTTTTTCCCGGCCGCAGCGCAGTCGAGACCGATCTTCAGCCCCACCACGCTGTCGCCAAAGAACATCACATCGTTGACGAGAGGGCTTTGGATCCACTGTCGCAGGATCTGTTTGGTGTTGCCTGCGATCACGTTCAGCGCTCCCGTTGGCGCTTCCGCTTCGGCAAGCAACGGCGCGACGATCTCGCGGTAGAGGAGCATTACGGACAGCGGGGTTGACCGGGGGGCTTTGACGACCAGAGTGTTACCTGCTCCAAGGGCACCGAAGCCCAGGGCGGAGTTGGAGCCGGCAGCGTTTTGAGGCGGATTGAGACAGACCACTCCGTCCGGCTTCCGTTGAAGCAAGATCCGGCGCTCCCCACGGCGAATCTCGGACCGAAGCTCCGCGATATTCCAAGCGACGAGTTCGGGATCGCTCCCTTCGATAATCCCTCGCACCTCCCATTCAGCAAGCCGGCGGGGGTGGCCCTCCCAGATCAAGGCCTCGACCAACTCCTCCGCTCGCTCGATGATCAGCTGGTGGTAACGGCGGCATAGTTCCTCCCGGACGGCCGGTGCCAGCCTTGCCCACTCCCGTCGGGCGCGAGCAGCGGCCTCAAGGGCTTCGTTGTTGTGCTGGCTACTGCCTACCGCAGCGCGGCCTACAACCACTCCGTCCGGCGCCTGGTCGGGCGCCAACCTGCCGAGCTCGAGGCCGCGCTTGAGGTTGAAGGTCTCGACCGGATCGGCGATCATCGCCGAGGCGCGGAGAACGTAGGTCCACCCCGTTCCCTCCCGGTCTTTGCCATCGATGAGCAGCGGGTAGGACCTGATCATCCCCTCTTGCCCTCCGTGGCCAGTGCAAGGGCCGGGATCGGCGGCCCTTCTACGTCCTCCAGCTCGCCGGACATGAAAGCTGCGTAAGCGCTGAGGTCGAGCAGGCCGTGGCCGGAGTATGAGAAGAGGATCGTTGCTTCCCGGCCTTCCTCCCGACACCGCTGCGCGACATCAAAAACCGCTCGTAAGGCATGGGCGGTCTCTGGGGCTGGGAGCAGCCCGGTTAGGCGGGCGAAGGTCCGGGCCGCCTCGAAGACCGCAGTTTGGGGGTAGGCGACGGCCTCGATTAACCCCTCGTGGCGGAGCAGGCCAATCAGCGGCGCGGCGCCGTGGTAACGGAGGCCGCCAGCATGGATCGGAGGGGGGACGAAGTCGTGGCCGAGGGTATAGGTACGGGCGAGCGGACCGGAGCCGGTCGCGTCCGCGTAGTCCCACCGGTACTCCCCCCGGGTGAGGGTTGGGCAGGCCGCTGGCTCGGCAGCGATCATCTGGACCGGCGCCCCGGCCAGCTTCTCCGCCACCCAGGGGAGGATCAACCCGCCCATGTTCGAGCCGCAGCCCACTGAAGCGATCAGGAAATCCGGCTCGCGTCCGACAAGTTCCATCTGTTCCTTGGCCTCCAACCCGATCACCGTCTGGTGGAGCAGGACGTGGTTTGCAAAGGCTCCCATCGAGAACCGCGCCTCGGGGTCGGAGTTGACCACCTCAAGCGCCTCGGAGACAGCGGTGCCCTCGCTGCCGGGATGGTCGGGGTTTTCCGCGAGTAGCCTTCTACCCACCTCCGTGCCTTGGCCAGGACTAGGAAAGACCCGTGCCCCAAAGGTTTCCATCAGGTGGCGGCGACCGGGCTTGTGGTGGTAAGAGGCACGGATCATGTAGACATCGATCTCGATCCCCATCAGGGCCCCGGCAAGGGCAAGGGCGCTGCCCCATTGGCCGGCGCCGGTGTCGGTGACCAAGCGGCGGATCCCCTCTTGTTTGGCGTAGTAGGCCTGGGCGAGGGCTGAGTTGAGCTTGTGGCTACCGGAAGGGCTTGACCCCTCGTACTTGAAGTAGATCGCCGCTGGGGTGTCGAGGGCACGCTCAAGCGCCCTGGCCCGGTAAAGGGGGGTCGGCCTCCAGATCCTGTACGTGGATAGCACCTCCTGGGGGATCGAGATCCACCGCTCCATAGAGATGTCCTGGGCAATCAGGGCCGGCGGCAGAAGCCGCTCGAAGTCCCGCGGCGAAAGCGGCTGCCGGCTTTCCGGGTCCAGGTATTGCTCAGGAGCACGGGGCAGATCAGGGAGGACGTTGTACCAACGATCCGGCAAGTGCTCAGGGGCTAGATCGATCCTTTCAAGGGGCGCTTCCCTCACAGCAGTCCCTCCTTCGCTGACGGTCTCTTTTCCTTGCGCCTTTTTGCTTGCTCAGCCGGGCCTAGTCGAGGGCATTTTCTCGACAGGTGATCGATAGGTCAAGGGCTCTGCACGGGAAGTTGCACCTGCGCCCACTGCCGCTCGAGAGCCGCGCGCGGACTTTTGTCCAGGGTGAAAAATCAACTGTTCAGACTTTACGTCTGAAGCCGATCTAAGTACCGTGCAACGGTACTCCTGGCTTTGCGCTACGGAGCTTGATCGCGAGCGGCTGGTCAGCGTCGTCGACGGGGTGGGACGGGCTCGGGCGGTGATGTTCGCCGCGATCTGCGCGATGATGGTGATTGCGGCGAGACAAAGCGGGTGGTGGCCGATCCCCCTCTTGTTGGCAACCGGTGCCAGCTCCGTATACCTCTACCGACGGGTTGGCAAGAGTTCTCGACCGGAGTACTGGGCGATCGCCGGGTGGCTGGCGACCCAGGTTCCGCTGGGGGTGGGGATCGCGCTTAGCGGGGGGCCGCGGAGCCCAGCTCTTTCCTGGCTTGCGGTCTCCGTGGTCTCCCTTGTGGCTCGCTTCAACCGGCAAACGATCCGGGCGGGGATCGCCTTCCTCTACGCCATCTTCATCATCGACACCTTTGGCGTCAATGCCAGTTGGACGGTCGACCATCCAGCCAATGTCCTTGCGATCGCTGCGCTGCTTTTCTCAGTGTGGATCTTTGCGGAGGCGTTGATGCGCTCCGACCTAAACCACCGGACCCGTGACAGCGTTACCGGGCTGCCAAACATGGCCAAGTTCATGGACCAGCTCCATCTCGTGCTCGGGCGGTGGGGGCAGCGGGGAGGATCGGTCGGCGTGCTAGTGGTGGAGCTCTCCGAGCTGGATCTGGCACGCGAGAGCCTCGGGCCTCGATCCGTCAACGCCTTGCTCAGCCAAGCCGGCGCTCGGGTCAGCGGTACCGCCACCACCGCTGAGATCGTCGGGAAGGGGCCGAGGGACGAGTTCCTGGTGCTTCTTAGCGACCTGAGACAGGAGAAGCGCTCGGCTGCAGCCGACGAGGGCTCGGCAATTGGGGCGACAGCCCGGAGCTTGGCTGAGTCCCTCAAAGAAACGCTTACCGAACCGTTCGCGATCGGATCCCAGGAGGTCTGCCTGAACTGCCATATAGGGATCGCACTGCTTTCAGCCGGCGAACGGGGTGGCGATCCGGAGCAAGTTGCCGAGCGGCTACTTGCTGACGCCCAGCTTGCGTTGAGCAGCGCTCGCGAGGCCGGGCCGGGCGGTGTCGCCCTGTACGATCCCTCGAAGCCCCGAGCAGCGAGGCGGCTTTCCGTCGTGCCCCGCCTTCGCCGGGCGATCGAGCACGGAGAACTCGAGCTTCATTATCAGCCCACGGTTGACGTGCGAACCGGCCGGATCGTCGGGGTAGAGGCCTTGGCCCGGTGGGTCGACGAGGAGTTGGGAACGGTCTCTCCAGCGGAATTCATCCCGGTGGCAGAGGAGACCGGTTTGATCCATGGCCTTGGTCAATGGGTTTTCGAGGAGGTTGCCCGCCAGGCCCGGGAATGGGAGCGGCAGGGGATGAGGTTTGAGGTGGCCTTCAACCTTTCCCCGCGACAGCTCAGCCACCCAGAGCTACTGAAGCACCTGACGCGGAGGTTGGACTCAGCCGGCGTGCCGCGGGAGCGGTTCATCGTCGAGATCACCGAGTCGAGCGCTCTGCGGGACTTCGAGAGCACCGTTCAGCTACTTGCCAACCTCCGCTCGAACGGCTACCGAATTGCTATCGACGACTTCGGCGTCGAGCTGTCCTCGCTCTCCAGGCTGCTGGAGATCCCAACCGACGTCTTAAAGATCGACCGCTCGTTTGTGAGCGCGCTCTCGCGACAGCCTAACGCCGGAGTGATGGTGAAGACGATCATCGAGCTTGCCGACCGGCTTGGTCTCCGCTCCCATGCAGAGGGGGTAGAGCAGGAGGAGGAGCGGCGGTTCTTGGTTGCAAGCGGCTGTGACCTTGCCCAGGGCTACCTCTTCTCTAAGCCGGTTCCAGCCGCGGAGATCGCCAGGCAGTACGAAAGCTCCCTGTATGTCTGGCCGGTCCGGCTCACCGGCGCAGGCAAGCGGGCCGCCTAATCACTGCGATCCGAGAAATGCTGCAATTGCAGGCGGTTTCCAGGGGCTGGATATGACCATTAGGTGCCTTCAACCAGCGCGCGGAGGTCTAAGCGCCGAGGGGAACCGGGCAGGTAGGTACGCCTCATAACGGGGCCTCGGTTAGAGAGCAAGCGGGCACCCTAGTTGCCTGGCAAAGGGGCCAGGACCACCCTTTCGAGAGCAGGAGTTGTCGGTTTAATCGCGGCGGGACGCCCAGCGTTCGGTCAGCGGTTGTCGCCGCTGCCGCTTAGGACCCCGCGCCGCTTGCGATCGGCTAGCTTGTCGAGGTTGCGGACAGCGATCTCCTCGAGAGAGAAACCGAGCTCCGTGGCTAGTTGGGAGACGTACCAGAGGACGTCTCCAAGCTCGCTGGCGATAGCCTGACGGCGAGTCTCGGTGAGCTCGCCGGCGTCGTCCCTGAGGACCCGCTTTACCTGCTCGGCCACCTCCCCCGCCTCCCCAGCAAGGCCGAGGGCGGGGTAGAGGAACCGCACGTCCTTCGGATAGGAGGCGGTGCTTTTCGACCGCCGCTGATACTCAACTAAAAGCACGCCCCGATCATACGTCCCGCCCCAGATGGTCTTCAGACCCGCCCGCCTAGCCCCGCCGCCCGCAGCGCAGCCCGGTGGGCTTGCTCCTCGAGGCTGTCGTCGAGGGGCTTCAGCTCCCGGCGATCAACCGCCAGCGCCCGTGCGATCAGCTCGTCGGCAAACCAGTGGTTTTTCGGCAAGAGCGGCCCATGGAGGTAGGTGCCGAAGGCGTTGTTGGTAACCGCCCCCTCGAGCCCGCTCTCTCCGTCGTTCCCATGGCCGCGCAACACCCTCCCCAGCGGCTGCTGGCCGGGATCGAGGCGGGTCCTGCCGCCGTGGTTCTCAAAGCCGGCCAAAACCCCTCCGCCGATCCCTGGTTCGGTCTCGATCGCCACGTTGCCGATCAGGCGCGGGTTTTCCTGGACGGTGCAGGCGGAGAAGACGCCAACCCCTTTGAGTTCGCTACCGTCGCCAAGGCGGTACCCCTTGCCGAGGAGCTGGTAGCCGCCGCAGACCGCAAGGACGACCGCCCCAGCTTCAACCTCTTGGAGTAGTGCTGCGCCCTTGCGCTTGACCAGGTCTTGCGCGCACAACGCCTGATCCCGGTCCTGTCCCCCGCCGATGTAGTAGAGGCGCTGGCCTCTGGGCAGCGGCTCACCAAGGGTGGCGGCGGTCAGCGAGAAGCCGATCCCCCGCCACAGGCATCGCTTTTCAAGCACCAACAGGTTCCCGCGATCGGCGTAGATGTTGAGCAGCTCCGGGTAGAGCGCACAGACTGAGACTCCGCCCTTCATCCGCCCCTCCGCAGCTTGCTGCCGCCGCGACCGAGCAGCTTTCGCAGCTCCAACATGGCAGTGTAGGTCGGGAGGGCGAAGAGGGGCCGGTTGCGGTCTCCAGCCGCTACAGCGGCGTCAACCGCCCGCGAGAGGTCGGTGGTGATCGCGACGATCCGGGAGGTGGCGACGCCGGCGTACTTCAGGCGCAGGGCAAGCTCCTCAGCCCGTGTACCGGCGCAGGTAAGGGAGCCGACCTTCTCCGCCAGCGGCTCCAGCTCAGCGTCCCAGATCCAGGAGACGTCCCGTCCATCGGCGATCCGGTCGTTTAGGACGAACAGCAGGTCCAGCCTGCCCGGCTCGAGGGCGAGGGTACGGACCACCTCGGTTGCCCCAGCTGGGTTTTTGATCAGCAAGATCACCACCTCCCGGCCGCCTACCGCGACCCGCTCAGCCCTGCCGAAGGCCGGGGATGCGTCCCCGAGAGCGGCTGCGATCGTCTCGAGCGGGGTACCAAGGCTGTAGCTAAGCGCCGCTGCAGCAAGAGCGTTGTAGACGTTGTAGAGGCCTGGCACGGTCAGCCTCACCCGCGCTGCGCCGGTTGGGGTAGTGAGGAGGAAGGAGCTGCCAGCGAGTCCGGCGAGCTCGACCTCCTGGGCTGCGATCTGGGGGCGAGGCCGCTCGAAGCCACAACGGTCACAGCGGTAGTGGCCTAGGTGGGCGATGAAGTAGCGGTCAAACCGAAGGGGTTCGCCGCAGCGGCGGCAGTGGCGGGCGTCGACCGCATGGACCGCCGCATTGGTGGCAACCGCGGGATCCTCGAGACCGAAGAAAAGGGGAGGATGTGCGGCGGCTTCGCCCAGCGAGGCGATCAGGGGGTCGTCGGCGCAAAGAACGAGCTGGGCAGGGCTTTTGGCAAGGGCGTCCTGCCACCTTTTAGCGATCAGCTCGAGCTCGCCGTAGCGGTCGAGCTGATCTCTGAGCAGGTTTGAAAGGACAACCACCCTGGGGGAGAGCGCTGCCAGGACCTTGGGGAGCCATAGCTCGTCGACCTCGAAGAGGCCGAACTGGGCATCCCTCCTTTCAAGGAGGGCGGCCGCGATTCCTCCCGCCATGTTGGCGCCCGAGGGGTTGCCTACCACGCTAACTCCGCTGCGCTCGAGGATCCCCTTGGCGAGGGAGGCGGTTGTGGTCTTGCCGTTCGTTGCCGAGATCAAGGCGACTCCCTCGCTAAGGGTGGCGGCGAAGGCTGAGAGGGCCCGTGGCTGAAGGCGCAGCAACACCTTCCCGGGCAGGCTGGTGCCCCCGAAGCCAAGGAGCCTGCTTGCGGATCCGGTCAGCCTGGCCGTTGCCGCTGCCGCACGGAGCGCTGCGTCCATCAGGGGGTTGGCAAACGGACAAGGCGCCGCTTGCGGCTTCGTCCACCATGCGGCGGGGCAAGCACTTCAACGGCCCTTGGCAAAACCCGCACCGCTGCCGGTAGCTCGGCGATCGGGTCCCCATCGGCGTACATCACGATCGGCTGGTCGGCATGAACCGTTGCCTCAAGGCAGCGGTCCCACTCCACCTCGTTCAGCCGAAGGTGGCCGCCGTTATAGACCGTCGGCAAGTGGGCGAGAAACCGGGCCCTAACCATCTGCTCGATCGTAACTAACTCGAGGAGGCCGTCATCCGGTTGCGCTGTTGGCGCCACCATCATCCCGCCGCCGTAGAAGGGGGTGTTGGCGATGACGACGGAGAAGCCACGGAAGCTGCGCTCGCGCAGCGTCCGCCAGCGGGACCGTTCTCCCTCGATCGGCTGCTCCTTGTAGGTGACGCGGAAAGAGACCGGCTTCCAGGTACCGAGGGCACGTAGGGCGCCGGCGGCGTAGGCGAACCGTCCAAGGAGGGCTGGAGTTCGGTTGGCGAGCTCGTTGGCCTTGCTGTCAAACCCTACGTAGGCGCTACTGACAAAGACCTTACCTCCAGCTTCGCCGAGATCGAGAAGCCGGGGGGATCCCTCCCGGATCAGAGCGCACGCGGAGCGCAGCGCCAGGGGGACACCGAGGGCACGAGCGAAGTCGTTGCCCCTGCCGGCCGGCAGCACCGCGAGGCACCCGCCGCCGTTTTGCTTGATCCCTTCCGCGGCAGCCCCGATTAGCCCGTCGCCGCCAAGGGTGACCACCAGCTCCTCCCGCTCTGCAGCAGCGGCTGCGGCGTGGGCTGCCGCTTCCCGGCCGTTTGTGACCTCCCCGCGGACCTTGAAGCCAAGCTGGCGAAGCTGGCGCAGTGCAGCCGGTTGGAACCGCGCGGCCCTGCCGCCACCAGCGTTGGGGTCGGTGATCAGGCAGAGCTGGCGAAACATCGCGACGGTTAGATCCTTTTTTAGGGCTGGCACCGCCGCGGAGGTCGCACACGCTCACTCCCCGCAGTCGGCTCTCTAGGTTTTACCCGCCCTAGCCATCTAAGAAATGTTCCCTGCCCACCGAGAGACTCCTTCTGGGCCATTGCAGCCTAGAGGCCGGGTGGGCGCGGAACGAAGAACGGGCAGTTCCCCGCGCTGGACAGCTGTGGCTACACCGGTGTTGCCCCTTGATTGCTTGGGCTCCAGGTTTGCCGCTGCCGGTAGGGGGCGGCACGTCTGGGCTGCTAGCACGGTGGGGTCAAGCCGACTGGCTGCTCCGCTGGCCTGAATTCGATCAGGATGAGCCGCAAGGCCGAGCTCTTGCCTGACGCGAGGGTGGTGGCGGGAAGCCGGGCGGCGGTAGGGAGGAGGCGAACGATCCGGCCGACTGGAGTGGTGAGTTGCCGCGCTTCAGTTGCCTATGCTGCAGCGGTGGTCCGGATTCGACAACACAGCTCGCTGCTGTTCGCGGTCCCGGCCCTCGTGCTAGCCACCCTTTTCGCGGGCTGTGGTGGAGGCGCGAACAAGGTTCCGCCCGCGCGGGTGGCAAGCTGTAGGTACGTGCCTCCACCACCCGATCACGTTGGCCGCCGCGCTCCCGCACCGCAGCTCTCTCTCGATCCAGACCGCCGGTACGTCGTCACCCTCTACACAAACTGCGGCGAGATCGGCATCGAACTAGCGGTCCGAGAAGCGCCGAAGACCGCATCCTCCTTCGCCTGGCTGGTGGAGCGTGGTTTTTACAACGGCCTGACCTTCCATCGCGTGGTCCCAGGCTTTGTGGTCCAGGGCGGGGATCCAAACGGGAACGGTACCGGCGGCCCCGGCTACACAGTCGTGGAACCGCCGCCGCCCACGATCCGTTACGTCAAGGGCACGGTGGCGATGGCTAAGACACCGCGGCAGCCGGCGGGGGCCTCGGGCAGCCAGTTTTTCATCGTCACCGCTGCCGACGCCGGTCTACCCCCTGAATACGCTCTTGTCGGGCACCTGATCTCTGGGGAGGAAACCGTCGAAGCGATCGAGCGGGTACCAACCGTGCCCGGTCCCGACGCCGAAGACACCGCTCCTAGTCGGCCGATCGTGATCGAACGGGCGACCCTGACGGAACTCCCGGCTGGCTAGGAGGACGGAGCAGCGGCCCCGCTTCGAGGTTTCGCTGGGCGCGAAGTTGGCCCCAAGGGTCGAGCGTAGGCGGCATTAGACCAAGGGCACGTGCAGGCTTCGGGGGGAAGCGGCTTGGAGCGCCCGCAACCTAGGGGTGCCCGCGGGCTTCCCAAGGGAGCATCGATTGGGGGCAGGAAAGCCTTCGCTGATCCTCCGCGCCTACCCGCCGCTTGCCCGCTGCGCTTCTGCGCGCCTTTGCCGACGGCGACCGATCGTTGCCAGCACAGAGAGAAGAACGATCACGAAGACGATCCCGAACAAAACCGCGGCCGGAAGGCTGATCCCGCCGGCTGGAATCGCAAACAGCTCGACAAGCCCTGTTCCAATGCCAACCAGAACCGCCAGCAGGAGGATGATTAACCCAATCCCGCGGATCCGGGCAAGGATTCCAGCACTGGAAGGAGGAAGGAGGAGACCCATCACCCGCAGGGCAAGCATCTGCCGCCGGCTCGGTGGCTTCTGGCCTAGCCGCTCCACAGCCTCCTTCAGCTCGTCTGGCTTCCGTTCGGCGAGGGCGATCGAGGCATCCGCCATCCGCCGAATCATCATCCGTTCCTGAGGGCGAGCGGCGGCGATCGCCTGCTGGAAGAACGTCCTAGCCCGCTCGGCGTCGAACCGCTCTGCCGCTCGGGCGCCGAGGATCGCTAACGCGGCAGCTTTGAACTTGGTCTCCCGTTCAAGCTCCTCGTCACTACGTTGCTCAAGGGCCTGGAGTTCGGCGAGCAGGCCACGAGCTTCGATCTTGATCTGCCGCTGCTTCGGTGCCACGGGGCGGATTGTAAGGCTAGCTGGCTTCTTGGTGTGTTACCCGCTGCCTACGCAGCCGGCTGGACCACGGAAGCCGCACCCGGGCAGGGGATGGGGGAGGGGGTTCGTTGTGCGGTCCGCGCCGAGGCGCCGGTAGGCGCGGCCGCGTAGGGCCGCCCCCTCCGTCACCGTCGTCACCCTCTTCCGCCTGTGGCCCTTCGTTTTCCACCTGGCTCTCAAGCCGTTCCTTGCGGAACGGGTACCAGAGCATCACCGCCGCCAACGGCAGCTTCACTAGGGCGACGATCCCGATGAAGATCCAAATGCCCACTAGCGTTTAGGGTACAACCAAGGGCGCTGGGGTGCAAGGGGTTGGAGGGCGCTCCGATCGACTCCAAGAGCGGTCGGGGATCGGGTATGGCCAGTCCGGGACGCCTCGCCGACCACGGTTGCTGTGTTGGCGATGGGGAGCTAGCGCTATACGGTGCTTCGAGAAACCGCTGGCCGGCCTGGACAGGCGGCGGTCCCGTTTGGAGGGCCCCAGAGAACCGATCGGGAGAGCGTGAGCGCAGATCTGACGGTGCGCGTGAATTCAAAGCCCCACGGATGAAACGGGCATCGGAAAGACCTCCCGCCCGCGGAAATCAGCTCGGTTAGTTAGCCCAGGAGCTCCAGTGGCTCCGCAAGCTTCGCCATCTTGAGGGAGCGAGGAAGAGGCCCTGGGCAATGGCGGAGCCGGGGCCTGACCCCGTGTCTAGGGGCTGGTCGAAAGGGCGGGGTAAGGGGTTCGGCGAGGAGGCGGCGGCGCCCTTGTTGAATGCGCTCTCCCAAGATCAGGCTAACCCCGCACGGGCTAGGTTCGGTTTGAACAAGCGGGTTGGTATTCGGGTCGCCCGAGTCTCCCTGTCGCTTGGCCCCGCCAGCCAACCGCACCTCACTCCGACCCTCTTGCTATCTTTTTGCGCCAAGGAGAAGCAAGAAGCACGCAGTGGAGGTGGCGGTGATCTCTAAGGGAAAGCTTGCCCGCACGGCTCGAATCGCTCGGCGCTCAAGCCTCTTAGCCCTTCTGGTTGGCGCAAGCCAAGCCTTTGGGCTTCAAAGCGCCTACGCAGCCAAGATCTCCTCCAACTACGGCACCACCTGCCAGGTCCTTGAGAACTCCCACATCAAGTGCTGGGGAGATGGCAAGGCAGGCCAGCTTGGGGACGGCAAGACACAGAACTTCAGCCCACCGGTGGAAGTGGTCGGCAGCGCCACCGCCACCTCGGTCTCCGTGGGCTACGAATCGGCCTGCGCCACCCTCCAAAGTGGGCAGGTCGACTGCTGGGGGCGCAACGCCCACGGCCAGCTTGGCAACGGCTCAGCCGCAGCGGAATCCAACACGCCGGTTGCGGTCTTCGGCATCACCACCGCCACCGAGGTCTCCGTGGGCTACGAATCGGCCTGCGCCACCCTTGCGAACGGCCACGTCGACTGCTGGGGGCTGAACGCCCACGGCCAGCTCGGCAACAGCTCGGCTTCAACCGAATCCAAGACCCCGGTCGAAGTCGAAGGGATCACGACCGCC
>Ga0167615_1000211_pt1 | contig 19510 bp, 17 predicted proteins | sample BED_Mat_host_9_1_FD_111800 | JGI IMG/M metagenome (GOLD analysis project Ga0167615, IMG submission 111800) | Extremophilic microbial mat communities from Yellowstone National Park, USA - BED_Mat_host_9_15 (v2) (version 2) | ecosystem: Environmental > Aquatic > Thermal springs > Hot (42-90C) >... | reverse complement strand
GTTCGTGTACGAGTGCACCGTCGTCATGAGGCCCTTCACGATGCCGAACTCGTCATCGATCACCTTGGCGACCGGCGCAAGGCAGTTGGTGGTGCAGGACGCGTTCGAGATCACGTGATGCTTCGCCGGATCATACATCTCATGGTTGACGCCCATCACGATGGTGATGTCCTCGTTCTTGGCCGGCGCCGAAATGATGACCTTCTTTGCGCCGCCCTTCGTGATGTGCACCTCGGCCTTCTCGCGGTCCGTGAACAGCCCCGTCGACTCAATCACGATGTCCACGCCGATCTCGGCCCACGGAATTGCGCCCGGATCCCGCTCCGCGAACACCTTGACCGTCTTGCCGGCGACGACGAGATCGTTGCCTTCGGCCTGGACGTCTTCGGGCAGGATGCCGTGCACCGAGTCATACTTGAGGAGTGCGGCGAGCGTCTCGGCGTTCGTCAGGTCGTTCACCGCCACGATATCAATGTTCGGATTGTGAAGCGCCGCACGAAACACGTTGCGGCCAATGCGGCCAAAGCCGTTAATGCCAACCTTCACTGCCATGTTCGACCCTCTCCTTGCCTGCTGGAGTTTCGAGTTGCAAAATGCGGCGCGCTGCGCCTTCATCCGTCACCAACACGTCGATTCGATAGGCGTTTGCCACACTGGCGATGGCCTGCGCCTTTCTCTGTCCACCGGCCACCGCGATCACGACCCTCGCCCGAGCGACGTCATCGAGCCGAAGCCCGATGGTCCGCATCGCGTAGACGACCTCGCCTCGCGCGTTGAAGTAGTGCCCGAAGGCCTCGGCCTTCGCCTCGCGCGCCTGAAGGAGTCGGATCTCTTCCTCCGTTGCGTGGCAACGCCGAGCCATCGCCAGAGCGTCCCCGACGCCGTGCACCACCACGGTCGCCTGGCGGATGATGGGCAGGCGCTCCTGAATGTAAGGATCGTCCAAAAGCTGCTCGAGCGCCTTCTGCGACAGGCTGTCGGAGATCTGCAGGAGAACGGACGATCCGCCGAGTTTCGCCGCGAGCTCGGACGCAATGGTGTTCGCCTGATAGGCGACGATCTCGCCGACCGTGCCTCTCGCAGGCACCACGGTAATCCGCTGCCGAACAGGCTTTGCGCTCATGGCCTTCGCCACAGCTGCGACCGTGGTGCCGCCCGTCACAGCGATGATGTCCCCGTCCTGGAGCACCTCGGCGAGCACATCGCTGCCAGCCTGGCCGATGCGATCCGTCACCCAGGCGTCCTCGTCCGCATCGCCTTCCACCACGATGACGCGGGGAATGCGAAGAAGCGAAGAGACACGCCAGGCCAAATCGGAGCGCCCCGCGATTTCCGCGACGAGCGGTTCAAGCTCGGCCAAAAGCGCTTTGCCCTCCGGCGTCAGCGACACGCCGGACGAGGACGTCGCCACGAGCCCGAGTTGCTTCAGATACTCCAGTTCGGTGCGAAGCGTCCGCTCCGACTGGCCCATGGCTTGCGCGAGGGCTCGCCGGCCAATGGGCGCGTGCGCGTCAATGCGCTGCATCACCCGCACGCGGTGCTCCATGGCCCTGACCAACTCAGGCGCGACCCGTTCAACCGCGGCCCACACCGTCCACTCCATGCCACTTCTCCTCATCGTCACTGGTCGGTCGTGTCGCCACAACGCCTATCGTCGGGGAGGATCCTAAGGGACAGTTTCCGTCCCGAGGGTTCCTCATACCGTCCCATCACTTTCAGTGTAGCGCGTTTGCAGCACAGGCGCAATGCGTCCCGGGGGAATTGGCAGTCCAGGTGCCGTGCGCCCTGGCTCGTTCATATCTTGCGCAGATGGACCTCCTGTACGCGGTGATGCGCGCCTTTCGCCAGGATGAGGTCGGCCCGGGATTTGGTCGGTGCGATGTTTTCTCGCAAATTCTTTGCGTTGATCTCCTCCCAGATGCGCAGCGCCGTCGCCACGGCTTCCTCGTCGGACAAATCCGCGTAGCGGCGAAAGTACGACTTCGGATCGCGGAACGCCGTCTCCCGCAACTTCAAAAACCGATCGACGTACCAGCCGCGGATCAGGTCTTCCGGCGCATCCACGTAAATGGAGAAATCAAAGAAGTCGGAGACAAAAATGGTCATCGTGCGTCCGCTCGAAACCATGCGCGTCTGCAGCACGTTCAAGCCCTCGAGGATGAGGATGTCGGGCTGTTCCACCACGATGCGCTCCCCGCGCACGATGTCGTATTCAATGTGCGAGTACACGGGGGCCTCGACGCGCGGTTTGCCGGATTTGATGTCGGCCAAAAATCGAATCAAGCGGCGCGTGTCGTAGCTCTCTGGAAAGCCCTTTCTCTGCATCAAGCCTCGCCGCTCGAGTTCTGCGTTTGGGTAGAGAAAGCCATCGGTGGTGACGAGATCGACCTTCGGATGGTTGGGCCAGCGCGACAAGAGCGCTTGGATGATGCGGGCTGTCGTGCTCTTGCCGACGGCGACGCTGCCCGCAATGCCGATGATGTACGGGACCTTGCGCGACTGATGGCCCAAGAAGGCGTGCGTGGCCTCGTACAGGTTCTGCGTGGCGGCGACGTACAGATTGAGAAGCCTGGAGAGTGGCAGATAGACCTCCTCCACCTCTTCCAGGGACACGCGCTCGTTCAAGCCGTGAAGCTGGGCGAGATCGTCCTCGGAGAGAAGAAGCGGCGTGGAGTCCCGGAGCCGGCTCCACTCCTCGCGCGACAGCGTCAAAAAGGGAGAAAAGCGCTCGTTCACCTGTGCCTGATTCTGCATCATTCGCCCCCCGCAATCTGTCTCGAAGCGGATGGATGAGTCCGTCATGAATACATAAAGCCCGGCCTGTCTCGCCGGGCCAACGACAGTATACAATGTTCAATCCGTAAAAGAAAAGGAACGCGGTGCGGTGTGAACCTCCTTGCATCCTTGACTCAAGGATACAGAACAGGTTCCATCGCGTAAAGAAACCGTATGCGACGGCCATCAGCCGGGCCCCGTGGGCCGCACGGGCTCCGCGCGGCCCAGCGTCATCCGTTCACCATGCTTCGATACTGCGCCTGAACGAGCTTGTAGTAGGCGCCGCGGCGGCGCATGAGCTCGTCGTGGCGGCCGCGCTCGACAATGCGACCTGCATCGAATACAAGGATTTGGTCCGCCTCTCGAATCGTGGACAGCCGGTGCGCGACGACGAACGAGGTGCGCCCTTCGAGGAGGACCTTGAGCGCCCGCTGAATGAGGTGCTCCGTGTAGGTGTCGATGCTCGCCGTGGCCTCGTCGAGAATCAGGATCCTGGGGTCGGCGAGGATGGCGCGAGCGAACGAGATGAGCTGGCGCTGCCCCTGGGAAAGCCTGGCCCCGCGCTCCTGCACCTCGGTGAAGTAACCGTCTGGGAGGCGACGGATGAACTCATCCGCGTACACGGCTCTGGCCGCCGCGATGCATTCCTCGTCCGTCGCGTTGGGCCGACCATAGCGAATGTTGTCCATGAGCGTCCCGGAGAAGAGGAACGTCTCTTGCAACACCATGCCCATCTGCCGGCGCAGGCTGGCGAGCGAGACGGAGCGGAGATCGTGCCCGTCGATTCGGATCTCGCCCGAGGTCGGATCGTAGAAGCGCGCGAGCAGGTTGACCACCGTGGATTTCCCGGCCCCGGTGTGGCCGACGAGCGCGATGGTCTCGCCGGGGCGGGCGACGAAGGAGACGTCCTCGATGGCGGGGCGGGACGGCTCGTAGGCGAAGGTGACGTGGCAGAACTCGACGTGTCCTTTGACAGGCGGCAGCTCGCGCACAACCGCGCGATCCGTCACCGTCGGCCGGGTGTCGAGATATTGAAAGATCCGCTCCGATGACGCCATGGCGACGAGCACCTGATTGTACAGCTGTCCGAGCTGGCTGATGGGTGTCCAAAAGCTGCCCAGATAGTTCGCGAACGCGACGAGAAGTCCGACAGTGACCGCGCCCGTGTGCACGAGGTGAACGCCGTACCAGAAAAGAAGCGCCGATCCGAGCGCACCGGTGAGGTCCACCAGCGGGCCAAACGGAATGCTGAAACGCTGCGCGCGCAAGAAGGTGCGCATGTAATCGCGGTTCATCGCCTCGAAGAATCGCTGATTTTCGTCCGCGCGGACGTACGCCTCCGTCACGCGCATGCCCTGAATGGCCTCGGCCAAATGCGCGTTCAGGCGGCTCAGGCGCAGGCGGACCTGCTGCCACGCCCGCCGGATCTGCACGGTCAGCCGCAGCGAGAGCAGGAACATGACCGGTACGACAACCAGCGCGACCGTGGCGAGACGCCAGTTGAGCGAAAACATAATGGCGATGATGCCGATCAACGTGAACACGTTCGTGATGGAATTGATGACGCCGTTCGTGAACAGATCCTGAAGCGAATTCACGTCGTTCAGGATGCGGACCAGGATGGAACCCGCGGGGCGTGCGTCGAAGAAGTCGGACGACAGCCCCTGCACGTGGACAAACAGCTCATCCCGCAGACGTTGAATGACGCGTTGCCCGAGCCGATTGGTGAGATCAATCCGAAAGAACGACGCGGCGAAGTTAAGGAGATAAAGCGCGACGAGCACCCCCGCGTACACGAACAGCAGGTGCGCGTGGCGATGACCCACGAGCGCGTCGACCGCTTGGCCCACCAGATACGGCGCGACGAGCGTCACGACGAGGTTGCCGCCTGTGGCGAGGAGCGCAAACGCGATGAGCGTTGGATAGGGCCGCATGTAGGAGGCAAGCCGCAGGATGAGCGACAGTTGCAGTTTTTTCTCGAGCGCCTCGTCATCTCGGTAGATAAACGGCGCCCGAAGGAGCGCTTCGCCACCGCCTTGTGCGTCTTGCGTCTGTGCCATCTCAGCGCTCTCCTTCCGCGAGACAGGGATTCTCAATTTGGCGCAAGGCCTCGAGATCGCGAAACTGCATGTCGTAGATGTGCCGATACAGGCCGCCGAGATCGAGCAGTTCCTGGTGGCGGCCTCGCTCGACGATCCGGCCTCCGTCGAGCACGAGGATTTCGTCCGCATCTTTCACGGCGTTCAGTCGCTGGGCGATGAGAAACGTCGTGGCGCGACCGGCGCGAGCGGCGAGGCGCTGCTGAATCACTTCCTCCGTCTCCATGTCGACGGCGCTCGTCGCGTCGTCAAGGATGAGGATGCGGGGCTCGGGCACGAGCGCCCGGGCGATGGAGACGCGCTGCCGCTGGCCGCCGGAAAGGCCAAGCCCGCGCTCTCCGACGAGCGTGAGATACCCCTCGGGCAGCCGATGGATGAATTCGGCCGCGTCGGCCACTTCGCTCGCCTCTTTCACGCGCGCCAGGTCCGCGTCCGGGCGCCCGTAGGCGATGTTGGCGAAAAGCGTCGTGGAAAACAGAAACGCCTCCTGAAACACGAAGCCGATTTGCCGCCTTAGCGATGCGCGCTTCCACCGGCGGACGTCGACGCCGTCCACGAGTACCGCGCCTTCGTCGACATCGCGAAAGCGGGGAATGAGCGAGACGAGCGTGGACTTGCCGCTTCCGGTGAGGCCGACAATCGCCACCGTCTGCCCGGGCCGCGCGGTGAACGTGATGTCGCGCAGGACGTATTCGCCGCCAAGCTTCACGCTCACGCCGCGAAACTCGACGAGCCCCTCCATCGGGCGGTCCACCTCCTCCTGAGACGCGTCGAGATCGTCCTGTTGCTCGAGGATCTCGAGGAGGCGTGCGCCGGCGGCGGTGGCCTGCGTCCAGTTGTTCAGGAAGAAGCCGAGCTGGGACATGGGCCAGATCATGTACCAGATGAGCGAGAGAAAGGCGACGAGATCGCCGAGGTTCATGTGGCCCGACATCACGAGCCATCCGCCGACGATGAGAATCAGCACGACACCGAGATTGCCGGTCAGCTCGATGGCGGGAAAGAAGGCGCGCCACAGCTTGGTCGCGCGGATGTTGGCGTCGTAGTACGCCTGATTCCGTTCGCGAAATTTGTCGATCTCGTGCGCTTCACGCGCGAACGACTTCACGGTGCGCACGCCCATGAGGCTCTCTTGGACGCCCGAATTGAGTCGACCGAGCGTCTGCCGGATGGCCATGAAGACCGGCCCCACCTTCTTATCGAAGCGGATGGCGATGGCGGCGAGCACCGGTATCACGATGGAGAGAAAGAGCGCCAGCCGGACGTCGAGTGTCAGCATCATGCCAATGCTGAACACGATGGTCAGGAATAAGTTCAGAAGATTGTTGATGCCAAAGGCAAAAAACATGCGGAACGCGTCGAGATCGGCCGTGAGGCGAGACATGAGGTCGCCCGTGTGGATTTCGTCGTAGAACCGAAACGAGAGTTGATTGAGCTTCCGGTAGAGCTCGTTGCGCAAATCGAAGGCCGTGCGCGCGCCGAACACCTGCGCCAGATACGCCTGCGTGAAGTTGCAGACGCCCTTGACGAAGGACGCGAGGAGGATGGCAGCCGAGAGCGGGAGCAGGAGATCCTCGCGGTGCCCGAGGATGACGCGATTCACAATGGCCTTCAGCAAATAGGGATACGCGAGCTGCAAGAGGGCCGTCAAGACCAGGAAGCCGAGGCTCACCCAAAGGAGCGACAGGTACGGCCGATAAAAGCGAGATAATCGTCGGTACACGCCAGCCAAATCAGGTCTCTCCCTTTTTCGCGGCCGGAGCCGGATCAGTCGCACGCCAGACATTGAATCACAGTCGGCCGCGAAACGGGATGACGCATCTGGTCATCTTTTTCCGAATGTGGCTGGCGCGCAAACACCGCCGATCTGGACCAGAACGAACACACGGAGCCCATTGCCACAGGCGGCTCACGCGCCGATCACGTCGCGCGCTTTCGAAATTCTCGAGGCGAAATTCCGTATTTCTGGCGAAAGACGCGGTAGAAATACGAATACGAGTGAAAGCCGCATCGATCGGCAATCTCTTCTAAGTTCAGGTTGCTGAAGCGCATGCGGTCACACGCCATCTGCAGGCGCACGCTCTGCAAGTATTGGACGACCGTTTGACCATAAGCCTCTTTAAACATGTGCACCACGCGCGACACCGAGAGCCCGACGGCATCGGCGATGTCGGCCAGCGACAGATCCTCCGCCGCGTGCCGCTCGATGTAGGCTCGGATCCGCTCCGCCGCGATGGGCACCGGCGTGGCGCGCTTCGGATCGTACCCGTATTTGTCAAACGTGAGGCAGAGCGCTCGGAGGAGATAGTCGCACAGTTCGCCATCCGGCTGGCCCGGCCGCCGGTACTCTTCGATGAGTTGGCGCCAGAGGTACACGCAGTTTTCGTGCAGCGCGAGGCGCAGATGCCGCTTTCTCGGCCGATGGTTCCACCACCGATCGACCCAGGGACCGTTGCAGAACAGGTAGAGATCCGTCGACAAATGCTCGCCCGGCCGATGGTTGTCATCCGGTTCGATGCGCAGCTCGTACGGTTCCCCGGCCGGAAAGAGGAGCAGATCCCCCGCGCCAACCACCACGGACGTCCCGGACGTCGTGACGACGGCGCGACCGTCGAGCTGAAGGCGAAACAGATAGCAGTCGAGCCCTTGATGCACCGCCTGCACGAACGGCGTATCGTGCTCCGCAAATCCTGCGCCGACGAGCCGCGCCTCCGGCTCTCGGCTGCCGCCATTTCCAAAAGACACGAAGCCATTCACTCCTCCAGCGAGGCCGTCTGCCCATGCGGACCTCGCCCGTTTCGTCTCATCTATTAGACATCGGGCCTCGCGTCCACTATACTGAGCAGTGGAATCGAGAGTCCCAGACAATCACAACCAAGCACGCAGTTCCATGGTGCAAGGCGCAAGGAGGCTCATCCGTCGTGAGTGAGACGCAACAGATGCAAGAGACGCTAGATGTGTCGGACATTCTGCTGGATCCGTCCGTTCAACGGTCGTTGAACCATGTCCTCGAACGGCTGCCCAAGATTGCCCAATTGGTGGATGCGCTGACGGCCGATGAGCGCACACTCGAAAGCCTCACCGCCATCGTCGAGCACTTACCCCAACTCGCAAAGTTGGTCTACCTCGTGAGCCGCGTGTCCCAGGCCGTGGAGGACGTCATCACGGACGGCGACTCGCTCGAAGGGTTCGGCAAGCTCGCCAAGCAGATGGTCGAGCCCGCCGTGGGTCCCGCGAAGAAGGTGCTCGACGCGTACAAGGTGGCCAAGGAGCGCGCGGAACACGACACCACCACGTACAGCGTGTTCAGCTTGCTGAAACTGCTGAAAGAGCCGGTGGTCCAGAAAAACCTCCGCATCGTCTCCGCGATGCTCGAGGAACTCGGCAAAGACGAGTCTCACGGCCACCATTGAGCCTTTTGGCGATCGCGCCCGGCTACACGGGCGCGATCGCCCCGCCTGACACCAAGGAGGGATGGCCATGGCCGAATCCGAGCGCAAGTGGACCCGGGAAGAGTTGCGCAAGCGCCTGAATCCGCTTCAATATGCCGTGACCCAGGAGAACGCGACAGAGCCGCCGTTTCGCAATGAGTACTGGAACCACCACGAGGAGGGGCTGTACGTCGACATCGTCTCCGGGCAGCCGCTGTTCTCGTCTCGAGACAAGTTCGACTCCGGCTGCGGCTGGCCGAGCTTCACCAAGCCGATTTCCGAAGATGCGGTGGTGGAGCGACTGGATACCAGCCACGGCATGATCCGCACGGAGGTGCGCAGCCGCGACGCCGATTCGCACCTCGGCCACGTGTTCCCCGACGGCCCCATCGACAAAGGCGGCCTTCGCTACTGCATCAACTCGGCGGCGCTCCGCTTTATCCCGAAGCAGGACCTCGAAAAAGAAGGGTACGGCGAATACCTGAAGCTGTTTGAGGACGACGAGGACTGACGCCTCCCATGCTGTGGATGGTCAAGCTGGCGGAGAGCCTCGCCCTGCCGCCGGGCCTCTTCGCCACCCTCACGCTTCTCTTGGCCGTGCTCCTCGCCCGCCATCGCCGCGGCTTCGCCCTCGCACTGGCCGCCGTGTCCCTGGCCTTCGCCGCCGCGTGCACCCCGGCCGTCGGCGACCTCCTGCTCGCGCCCCTCGAACGCGCGTACGCGCCGCCCGCGCGTCCATCCGGTGACGCCATCGTGGTGCTCGGCGCGGGCTTTTCGGCGGCCACGCCGGATTTTGCCGATCCCGCCCTCGACACCGGCACCCTGTACGGCGACTCAGGTGAGCGCGTCCTCGCGGCTGCAGCCCTGTACCTTGAGCTGCATCTGCCCATCGTCCTCTCCGGCGGTCCGCTCATCCGCGCAAACGGGAAATCGTACGCGTTTGCACTCATCGCCGCGCGCGATCTCGCCGCACTCGGCGTGCCGCGGCGCGATATGTACGTGGACCCGACAAGCCGCACCACGGAGGAGAACGCCGAACACACCGCCCTCATCCTGCGCAGGCTTCACCGCATGCACCCCATTCTCGTCGCCTCGGCCGCGCAGATGGCGCGGGCCGTGATGGACTTTCGGCGCGTGGAGCTTGTCGTGACGCCGTATCCGGTGGGCTACACCGTGAGCGAAGTGCCCACGCCCCTCGCGTACGCGCTCTTGCCCTCCGAGACAGGTCTCGACGAGACGGCGGCCGCGCTGCACGAAGATCTCGGCATCCTCGCCGCGCGCCTCCACCTCCACGGCTAGGCGCGCCGTGGAGCGTGCCGCTCGAGCAGCAGGGCGAGATCCGCGTGCGCTTCGCGCGTGGCCGCCACGATGCCGCGGGTGAGCGTGTTCGGCCGGTTGAATCGAAACGGGCGCCCGGCCCCGTCGTGCACCTGTCCCCCGGCGGCCAGGACGAGCGCGACGCCCGCGGCGATATCCCACTCGTGCTTGGGCCCGAGGCTGAACGTGCCGTCTGCCTCGCCCGCTGCGACGAGCGCAAGCTTGTACGCGATGGAGCCCACCGCGCGGACGTCGAGAACATCCGCAAACGGCTCGAACTCGCCGCGGTTCATCTCCGACCGGCTGCCGAGAATGGTGAGGCGCTCGCCGCGATCGCGCGAACAGGTGATGGGCTTCCCATTCCGCCACGCGCCGACGCCGACCGCGCCAAGAAACAGATCCCCCGTCGCGGGATTCACCACCGCGCCCGCCACCGGCTCGCCGTCCCGCGCGAGCGCCACCGAGACGGCGTACTCGGGAATGCGGCGGACGAACTCCCGCGTGCCGTCGATGGGATCCACAATCCACACCCACCGCTTCTCCAGGCGATCCGGCCGATCCTTCGTCTCCTCGGACAGCCAGCCGGCCTCCGGAAGGAGCGCGAGCAGCCGCTCCTTCAGAAACGCATCACAGGCGAGATCGGCCGTGGTGACCGGATCTCGCCGCTCGTCTGGATTCTTGAATTGCGTGTCAAAGCCCTGCCTGGCGATGTCCTCCACCAGGCGACCGGCCTCTGCGACCACCGCCGCCAGGCCATCCAGCCATGCCTTCTCCATGCGCTCCTCCAAATGGTGTGGCACTGCGTGCCCCGATTCGTACCCGTTTCCATTATAGCCGAGGAGTAAAGTGCCGCCCGGATGAGCGCGCATTGATCCCTGGAGAATCAGGTTACACGCGGTCCGCGACGAAGGCCCGCGACGCCTCCCAGAGGCCGTTCAGGTACGTGAGGCCCAGGGCGCGATCGTACAGCCCGTAGCCCGGGATGCCCGTCTCACCCCAGATCATCCGCCCGTGATCCGGCCGCGCCGGGCCACGGTAGTCGAGCCGCGCCAGGATGGCCACGAGCTCCGCCATGTCGACCGATCCGTCCCGCGACAGGTGCCCGGATTCGTAGAACGACTTCTCCCCGACGCGCTTCACGTTCCGCAGATGGACGAAGTGTAGCCGATTGCGCGCGCCGAGATCGCGCAGGATGGCGGGCAGGTCGTTTTCCGCGCTCGCGCCAAGCGAGCCCGAGCAGAAGCAGACGCCGTTTGCAGGCGAGTCGCAGATCTCGAACATGCGCACAAACGACGCGTGCCGCCCGATGATGCGCGGGATGCCGAGAATGGGCCAGGGCGGATCGTCCGGATGGATGGCCAGGCGAATCCCCACCTCTTCCGCGACGGGCGCCACGGCACGCAGGAAGTAGGCGAGGCTGTCCCAGAGCCCCTCGTCGCCCCGCTCCCGGTACTCGTCCCGCAGGCGGCGCAGTTTCTCGCCATCCTCGTCGATGTTCCAGACGGGCAGCTTGACCCGCCCCGAGAGGAGCGCCTCTTCGTCCACCTCGTCGTGGAAATAGGCGAGCGAATTCGATCCGTCCGGCAGCGGATACGCGAGCGAGGTCCGCATCCAGTCGAAGAGCGGCATGAAGTTGTAGCAGACCGTGTCGATCCCGGCCCTCGCCAGCCGCCGAAGCGTTTCCTGGTACGCCTCGATGTACTTCTCGCGGGTGGGCCGCCCGAGCTTGATGTCCTCGTGAACCGGCACGCTCTCGATGACGGTCAGGCGAAAGCCGTGTGACTCCACCCGACGCACGAGCTCGCGGATCTCGTCCTCCGGCCAGACTTCGCCCGGCGGCACGTGGTAGAGCGCGGAGACAATGCCCATGCAGCCGGGAATCTGGCGGATCTTCGCAAGCGTGACGGGATCGTCCGGGCCGTACCAGCGAAAGGAGAGCTGCATCCGCGGATCCTCCCCTCAACCGCGCACGGCGCGGACCAGCCGCTCGGCGCGCTTTGTAATGGACGCAAATTCGCGGGCCTCGAGGTCAGCCTTCGGGAAGAGGGAGCTGCCAACACCAACGGCCACGGCCCCCGCGTCGAGGAAGGCGCGCGCGTTGTCCTCGTTGACGCCGCCCGTCACCATGGCCTTCAGGTCTTTGAACGGGCCGCGGAGATCGCGCAGATAGTCCGGGCCGACGAGGCTCCCGGGGAAGATCTTGACTGCCTCTGCCCCGAGCCGAAGCGCGGCCGCGACCTCCGTCGGCGTGAGCACGCCGGGAACCATGGGCACTCCCCACTCCCGCGCGGCGTGCATCAGGTCGGAATCGAGGTGCGGCGACACAAAGAAGGTGGCGCCCGCCTCCTTCGCGGCCTGCATCTGCTCGCGCGTGAACACCGTGCCCGCGCCGAGAAGGACGCGATCGCCAAGAACCTCCCGCGTCCGACGAATGAGCTCCGCGCCATCCGGCGCGTCCATGGTGACCTCGATGGCCCGCACGCCGCCCTCCGCGAGCGCTCGCACCACGTCGAGAAACGTCTCCGACGGCAGCCGCCGCAGGACGGCCACCACTTTCTCCTCTTGCAGCATCTCCACCACGTTCATCGCTCCACGCCTCCCTGGCCCTCGAGATACGACATGGCCTCTCGCCACGTCGGATAGCCGTCATAGTCGCCTTCCGCCGTCACCGCACACGCGCCGACGAGGGCCGCCAATCGGAGCGCATCTGCCACGCTCCAGCCCTTCATCCGCCCGGCGATGAACCCGGCGTTGAACCCATCCCCGGCGCCCACCGCATCCACCACGTTCGAGACGGGCCAAGCCGGGACTTGAAGCGCGCCCTCTTCAGACAGCCACTCGGCGCCCTCCGCGCCCCGCTTGACGATCACGCCCTCACCGGCAAAGCCCATATCTCGCAGGGCGGTCCAGACGTCGGCCCCGCGCGTCGTGCCGAGGAGCAACTCCGCCTCGGAGTCCCCGATGAAAAGCCAGCCGCTCTTCGGCGCCATGTGCGCGAGCAGCGCCCGCCACGCGTCCGCGGGCGCCAGCTTCAGCCGCACATTGATGTCAAACGAAAACGTCGCGCCCGCCCGGACGGCCGCCTCCACGAGCGCATCGCTCGCCGCGCGCGCCGGATCGCCAATCATCCAGGTGATGCCGGTGCCGTGCACCCAGCCGATGTCACCCGCCTGGAGGTCTTCCTCGGCAAGCTCGGTGGGAAAGCCCTCCTGGGCCATGGCGGACTGGTTTCGGTAGTAGAATACCTCGGTCCGCCCATCGAGCCCCGACCACTGCTTGAAGTAAATCCCCGTCGGGAACCGATGGGACGCGGTGACCAGCCGATCCTCCACACCTTCCTCGCGCAGCGCACGGCGGATCTGTTCGCCGAAAGGATCATCCCCCACCTTGGCGAGATATGCGACGGGAACCTCCAACCGCGCGATCCCGACCGCCGTATTCAACTCCGCGCCGGCACAGGCCGCGTGGAACCCCCGCACCTGATGCAGCTTTCCCGGCCGATCCGGCACAAACACCACGAGCGGCTCGCCAAAGGTCAGCACGCGCCGCGCGCGTTCGCGATGCTCCTCCAAACTTCGCTCCTCCTCATCCACGTGGTCCGGTTCCGCCGCGGCGGCCACCGAGGCTTGGGCCACCGCGGGTTTCGCCGTGCCAGCTCTTGTATACTTGTGTGTTAGAAGATGTGAAAGAATGCGGGCGAGATCGCCCACAGGGACATTGTAACACGAACGCGGCGGCTTCGGTTCGGCCGTCGCCAAAGCTTTGCGGTTACGGCCCGTCGCCCGTTGGATGGCGCGCAACCGGGCGGCGAACGGCGCCTGTGTGGCGCAGCTAGGCGCCGCACGGGGGTGACGCGCCTAGACGCCGCTGCGGCAGACCGCCGCACGGCCAGCGAGCCATGCCCGCACGGCGTTTTCGGAGGCCGCCGCGAGAAGCGCCCGGGCGTTTGCCATGGCGTCTTCGAGGGCCATGGGCCCAGGCGCGATGGAGAAGAGGGCGGTGACGCCGTGATGGTACAGGAGCTCGGCGCACGGGCCGATGGCCCCGGAGATACAGAACACGGGCACGCCGCGGGCTTGGGCGCGGCGCGCCACACCGGCCACGGCTTTGCCACGCGCGGTCTGGGCGTCGGTGCGGCCCTCGCCGGTGAGGACGAGCGCGGTACGTTCGAGGGCGCGATCGAACCCGACCGCGTCGAGCACGAAGTCGATGCCGGACACACGCGTGGCGCCTAGCAGGTAAAGGGCGAAGCCAAGGCCGCCTGCGGCGCCTGCGCCGGGCAGGTCCGCCGCCTGGCGCCCGAACGCAGCCTCGCACAATGCCGCGATGTGCGCCAGCGCAGTGTCCAAGTGGGGCAGGTCGTGCGTCGACACGCCCTTCTGCGGCCCGAAGACGGCGGTGGCCCCGTTTTCACCCGTGAGCGGGTTGTCCACGTCGCACACGGCGAACATCTCGACGCCGCGGAGGCGCTCGTCGAGGCCAGACACGTCGACGCGCATCACGCGGTGAAACTCCGCCGGCACCGGGGGCACGTCCCGGCCCGCATCATCGAGGAATCGCACACCGAGCGCCGTGAGCATGCCGACGCCCGCGTCGTTCGTGCCGGATCCCCCGAGCGCCACCGCGATGCGGCGATGCCCCGTCTCGAGCGCGTGCCGGATCATCTCACCGACGCCGAGCGTGGTCCGGCGCCAGACGTCCACGCCCGAGCGCAGGGCCTCGGACAGGCCGACGGCCTCCGCGCACTCGACGACGGCGGTGCCGTCGGGGAGGACAAGGAAACGGCCTTGCTTAGGTTGGCCGCTCGCCGCCGTCACCTCGGTCGATAGCCACCGCGCGCGGGTCGAGGTGGCGATGGCCGCAAGCGTGCCTTCGCCGCCGTCCGCGATGGGGACAAGCGCCAACCGGGCAGATGGACACGCCCGGCTCACGCCCTCGGCCATCGCCTCGGCCGCCTCGCGCGCGGTGAGCGAGCCCTTGAAGGAATCGGGGGCGAGCAAGATGTGGAGGCTTCCCGTCCCCGGACCGACAGGGATCACGTCGTTCAATCGAGTCCCCCTCCTCAAGGTACGCCTAGAAACGTCTTGTCCTGGTCCCGCCCTTCCCATCCCGTGGACGGGTCAGCGGCGTCGCTTGGGGCAATCGATCCCACTCAACTCGATCCTCACTCAAATCCTTACGGAATTTTTTCAGTTTCAATTCTATGATCTCTCCCATCGCAGGGGCGTGTTGCGGCGTCATGCCCTTCAGGTCTCCATAAAGGCGCGGAGGATCGACAGTCTCAAACCATACGCCGCCCTTCCCATTAGGCGGCTCGATTCGCCGTACACGGAGTACGTCGCCTGCGCGAGGTGTGGACGGTTGTTCTCGTTGAGCATCTCGTTCCGCTAGTCTTCTCTTCGCCCGCCCATAACCGCTCGACTTTTTCCCTCCGACGCCCCATAGGAAAAGGGCGTCCAACAGCCGGTCCCACGACCAGGCGAGCCATTCCTCAGCTTTTTCATCCTCACAGTCCATTCCGAGCCTGAGGAGAAACCTCGGACGGTCGAGGCTCAGAAAATGGACTGGGATGGGATCATCCATTCCATGCGGCGTGTCCAGCCCACGGTAATAGGACGGATAATGAATGGTCATGACCTCGAGTCGCAGAGAGCTGAGCGCCTCGGGCTTGATGAGCGCATCGTAGAAGATTAACGCGCCCCGGTTCCGTTCCTCGTCGTCACGTTCGGTGGTGCCAAAGAGAAAGCGATGGCCTTCCCCGCCTCGCTGAAATTCGGCACGCTGTTGACCGACGGCGTCGTGCACAAAATGGGACAAAAGCCCCTTCAATGTGCTGCCCGGGATATAAGGAACCCCGTACACGGGATGAAACGTCAGCCCAACCTCGTACACCGACTCGCGGCCAAGGCCCACTGCCACGCGTTCTTCAAACTCGATCTCGTCACTCACATGGGGAGTACGTCCCATGCTGGACATCGCCGCGGCCCGTTGATACAGCCGCGGATAGAGATCGCCCTGTTGTGCAGCGCAGAACGCCTCGTGAATTCGTGCGTATGCCGAGGCCAACAAACTCCCGGCATCACTCTGAGGTTCATCATGCACGCCAACGAATCCGAATCGCTGAAAGACGAGGCCCGGATTCTCCAACTTCGCCCCGACCGTCTCCCACATGCTCTCTTGCGCCAGAGGGCCTCGAACGTCACGATCACGCATGCGGCTCCTCCTCGTCGCCAAACTGGATTTCGACCATTCGCTTCAACCAGGAGGCCGCCTCCAGCGAGAGGCGCGATACGATGAGATACTCGTGCAGGTTCATCTGTGTAAGCTCATCCGTCTTCAGCTCCTTCATCCCAGTGAAGGGAGACAAAAGAGACGCCAGATGAGCGAGCACGAGTCTGTGAGTGGGATTGTTGGAGGCCCTGTGAGATCGACTTTCCAAGTAGGCGATGGTCTGAAAGAGACCAGATTGATGGAGCAAAGCTGGAAGCCCACGCACAAGTGACGCATATTCGGAACGCACACGAGTGTCGGCAGCCTCACGAACGAGGTTCTTAGCACGTTGCAACCATTGAACCGCGCGCGGTTGCAAATCGGACTCACGCACGCTGTCCATTTCAGTCCACCGCCCTCTCAGGCCCAAAGATGAGCAACGACTGCCCACAGCCCGTCGTCGCATTGCCACCGATTTGCGCAATCATCCGCCCGCGAAACGGACTCGCCGCATCGCTCTCGTCCTCGCGCCTCGGGTCATCCACCGACACGAGTCCAACGAGCACGGACTCCGGCGGCAGGGACTCCTCGTACCACAGCGCCCCTTGGGCAACGGTGCCGTTGTCGCCCATTCGAATGTGTGCGTCGACCTGCGTTCCGTGCTCAGAAAAGAATTGAAACAGCTGATCAGAGACGACGACGAAGCGATCCACGAAGGTGTGACGCCAGTCCTCGTCGTCAAACAGGATTTCCGCAAGGCGTCGACCGATGGCGGTTGTGACGTCGCAGTTCTCAGACTTCAGACAAAAGTCCAGAAGGTACAGGGAAGGTTCCGGATTCGACGGGAACTTGAATGCGAGCTTTGAGCTGTTTGAAACCAACGCCAGATGGGTCTCGACCGTGCGTGACCATGCGGGAATTTCAACACCTGTCAGCGCTAGGTCCCTCACCAGGCGCTGCAGGATGAGCGGGCAAGTCACATACGCATAGGTTCCAAACATGCTCGCGACCGGCAGACACACCAGTCGGGCGTCCGTGAACGTCGCGATGCCTGCCCGCTCCTGCGTGCCGAACACCCGCTCGACCTCTCTCAAACCGTCTTGCTCCGACCCCTTTTGTCGATACTTTCGCTCCCATTCATCGCGGAGAACACCTTTGATGGAGGTGCCCGGCAGGTAGGGCCATCCGGTCACCTTTTCCCGCACGATAGGTAGGTCCACAAATCCCGTGCCTTGTCCCGCCCCCACATGAATCGGCGAATACGCATAAACCCAGTACGACTGAATGACGGTCACAGTACATCCTCCCCCCACGCCCAGCGCCCTGCGGCGACAACTCCGAATCCATCGCGAGCGTCCTGCGGATCATCCGCCACAGAAGACCACCATAAATCCAGAGGCCGGATCGGCCGATCAGGGTCCTCGTTCAAGACGGTAAAGAAATACACGCTACCCGCGGGAACACACTTTCGCATGGGCTTCGGACCACGCGGTTCTGCGAGACTCCAACCGGAGACGGGAACAAATCGAGGCACCACAGCCGTTTCGAGCCTGACGCGCAGATGGGTGCCCGGCAGTTCCCCCTCCAGGCGGTCATCGAGCCACTTGGGCAACCATCCTCGTGCAAACGGACACGGCGTCAAGAACACCAGGCGAAGCAAGTCGCCGCTGCGGTAAGGCTCGGCGAGCGCCGAGCTACTGCGCCATTCGCCCGGCACGGGTTGCCTCGCTTCTCGCCACGTCACGCGCGCCAATCCACGTTCCCCGCCGAGATGGCCTGGAACCTCCGAGCGACTGTGAAAGACGTCCCCAACCTCGTCCGGCAATGCAACCCAGCAGGCAATCCGCTCATCATGTTGAAAGCGGAGGCCGGAGGTCGAGAACAGTCCTCCCGTCTTTCGCTGTCCGCCTTCCATCTGCACGTGCGTGCGCCACTCCACCGACGGGCCGGATCGAAAATGAAGAGAGCGCTCGCCACTCGCTTGCCCCGCCATTTCGAAGCCAAGGTATAAAGCCAGAGCGGATGCTGGATCTGCGGTGGATGCCTCGAACCCATTGGATTGGACGTGATCGAACGTCATCCATCGGACATACGCTTCGAGCGACCAAAAAGCGGGAGGCGAGATGGGCTTATCCGCACCAGGCGGACAGGCGAAAGCGCTGAGCTGACTCAGGTCCGTCCCGGCATCGGAGCCCATGCGTTTGGGAATCATGGCACCCACTTGAATACCATCGCCCGCCCGCGCCATCCACACGTCCCGCGGGGCGGGAACGAAGAGGTTCGGGAAGCCTGATTCTCGCATCACTGCAAGCATGGGGCCCTGCACGGAGATTTGTTTCAAGAGCGCAATCTGGTCGTCCGTAAAAGTCGGCCCACCTCTGGCCGTCCGAGAGTCGATTAGCGTGCGCACGGCTCCCGCCATTGTCGGAGGGAGGGGCCATGACAGCGTGCGAAGCGTGCGGTTCTCGCCACCGAAAGGCCGTCCGTCTCGGACCACCAAACGGTCGAAGGGCTCAAACAGGATCCAACCCGTTCTCACGTGCCCACCTCCTTGCCGGCGCGGATCTCAACGTTCTGCCACGCCTCAGGTTCCGCGTGACCTGCCAACCAGTGACCAAGCTTCAACCAAGAAGCGCAATCCTGAAGCGCAGCGATTGCCGCTCCATCCTGCAGAGCCTGCCGCGCAAGGAGACGCGATCGAAACAGTGAGGTGATGTCATCCACGACTTCGTCGGCAAGCCGGCGCTCTCCCGCCACCGTGCGCCGCGAGAGCGCTCGCCGCAGTTCACCGGCCACGATGTCCTCGTCGGCGGCGCCGCCGTACAGGCGACCAATCTGCTCAAGAACATATCCTGTGGTGTGCGCAATCTCCGACCTCCGATGCCACGCGGCCAGCCGCTCCATGCGCGGCACGGGGTCTTCATCCCATCGGCACCGAACCCGAATCGGATCACCGCCCGAACGCGTTTGCACGAGCACACAGAGACCATTTCGATCCGGCTCCTTGGCCTCATGTTCCGCCTGTTGCGCGAGTTGGCGAAGATAGCCCAGATCTTCCCGGCAATATCCAATGGCGATCCCAACAGACAAGGAAGGCTTCTCACTCGCGACGGCGGACGCCACCTTCTCTTCGAAAAGCTTCCGCAGGGCGTCGGCAGCTCGCAGGCAAGTTTCGATGGGCAGAAACGCGAACACGTCGTCGCCGCCCGCGTAGACCGGAACCCCACGGTGTTGGACGATCACGTCCTGCGCCCGCCGCGCGAACTCCGACACGCGATAGCTGAAGTTCGAATGGTCGTCGGGTGTTGTCATTCGGTCGATTTGGACGCCCATCCGATCTCCATCGGCCATCAACACGGCGAGATAGGGCTGCGGCGAGCGTCTGCGAATTTGTTGCAACCGAGTCACCTCGCGCTTAAGCTCATCCGCCAGACCCGGATACCGCTCCTGCAACTGCCGGAACTCTTCTTGCTCAAAAAAGCCTTCCAAGAGAGCCTTCCCATCGTATGGGAAGTTTTCGTAATGATCCGGCACATAGACCTCGGATCCGTCGCGGCCCCGCGTGGATGACACCACGTCCAATTCAGGTGCCTCTTTGAGGACGCGTTCCAATGTCTCGGAGACCCGCCCGAGTTGCGCTCGAAAGCGCTCGTCGGACATGCCCGCCTGAATCCAGCT
>Ga0167615_1000210_pt1 | contig 19538 bp, 41 predicted proteins | sample BED_Mat_host_9_1_FD_111800 | JGI IMG/M metagenome (GOLD analysis project Ga0167615, IMG submission 111800) | Extremophilic microbial mat communities from Yellowstone National Park, USA - BED_Mat_host_9_15 (v2) (version 2) | ecosystem: Environmental > Aquatic > Thermal springs > Hot (42-90C) >... | reverse complement strand
TTTAAGAATTGCCCTTTTGCGATTAAAAGTTCTCCGTGAAGTCCTATCAATGGTTTTTTAAGCACACCTGTAAAGAACTTAAAAATCATTAAATCGTCAAAATATCTTATCCAATCAGCTAAATAAGTAAATGTGCTTTTTCCTTTTCTTGGCACTAAAATTGGGTTCGAAGCAACATAACCTTTCAATTCATAATACGGTATTTCATAAAGAAACTTGTCATCTAATATTAGATTGTCATCGTCTAAGAAAACAAACCAATTTTGTTCTCTTTTTGCGTCAATTTTATTAATGAAATATGACATAGCCCTACCTTTTCCTACTAAATTTTGGTTATATGTGCTTGGAACTTCAACTATGTCAGTGTTTTTGTATGGTGCTATTTTCTCTTTTATTTCTTCTTTGAGTTCTGCACCTTCATTTATAAGGATATGTATTGGATATTCTCCATCAAAGCGTCTAATTAAATTATCAAGACTTTCGAATAAAGATGTTTTTACTGATTTGTTTGCTATTGAAACTAAAATGAACTCCACATTTTTTGCCTTCTTCTGTGAGTGCTTTGGTTTATAAACAAAGTTGGCATATATTCCCATCAAAGAAAAAATGGCAAAACTCGCCCAGCAAAAAATTGCTATGACTTTTAATAAGTCTATTATGTATATTCCTATCATTTTTTCACCAATTTAGTTTTTTTATTTTGTTAATATGAACCTGTTCTAAAACTTGGTTATAAAACTCTAACGTTTCTTTTGCTGTTCTTTCCCAAGTGAAGCTTTTGGCATAGTCTATCGCTTCTTTGCTTAAAGGCTTATTTGCATTGATTAGCTTATCTGCCCTATCAACTACTTTCAAGTAATCTGCTTCTTTATAAGTATATTTCCTTACTTCTTCTGGTATCTTTGCTACTTCTAAAGTTATAACAGGAGTTCCTAACGCCATAGCCTCTAAAATAGGCAATCCGAAGCCTTCCTCCATAGATAAATGCAATAAGGCAACTGCTTTTCTTGTATATTCTATAATTTCTTCATCACTTGCCTTATAATGTAATATTACCTGCCTGTGCATTCTTTCATCTAAATAAGTAGAGAGTGCTTTTTCTAATATGCTCTGTGCATTATTTGATGAAGTAAAAATGTGTAAATGTTGTTCTGGATATTTAAGTAGTATATCGCTGAATGCTTCAAGCAAACCTTTAAGATTTTTATGTGAAAAATTTATAGCACCTACATAGACAAAATCCTGTCTGTCTCCTTTATATGGTTCTTTATTTAAGAATATATCATCTACTCCAAGAGATATTACTTTGTATATTTTTGTATCATCATAAAGTCCTTTCTGCTTGAAATAATCCTGCATTTCTTTTTGCGTCTGCGAACTAACACTTATTATTGCGTCGCTTATCCTATAAGCTCTGTAAGCTCCATAAGTCTGGTATTTATTGATTACTTTATATTTTAATCCTTTAGTATATCTGGTAAGGAGCATATTATCGTGCCAAGTCGTGCAAATAGCTTTGGCTTGAGTTTTACCAACAACTATCGATTGTTCAGGTGACATTAGATGCAGTATTTCTGCCTTTACGTTTTTAACTTTTTTTCTACCCAACGTTAATCTTTTGTATATTCTATAAAAATATCTTATTTTTGGTATATTATTAAGTATAGGATTTTTAAACAAATCATCTACTGATATTGCGTATGGCTCATACCCCAACCTTAACAAATTCTCATATAACTCGTGTGAGTATCTTCCTATACCATCGTGTAGCCTTTCGTCAAAATCATTCCCAATTAAAGCTATTTCAGTCATTTTATCACTCCGCTACTTTTAGCAGACTTCCAAATGTAAGTTTTATTTTCCTTTTCTACATACACCACATTATAACCTTCAGATATTAATTTATCAACTTCTTCTTTTGATAGTTTGCCTTCTTTTTCAGTTACGTTTAGCAATTAAATCACCGATAATTCCCACCACTAAAAAACAGTAGGCGATAAACAAGTGTAGATATTTAGACAACATTTTATCACTTATTTCCAAGCATATAACCAACCAACTTCGCCCAATTTTGTGTCAATAACGTATGGGCTGTCTATTTTAACTTTAAAACCTTTACTTTTAAAAACTTCTGGTAAATCTCTTGTGCCACCGTGATACTCAAGCTGGATTTTGTAAACACCTGTCAGGTCTGCGTCTTTAGTAAATACATTATGTTCTGCACCTTCAATATCGCACTTAATTATAATATTATCCTTATCTGGACTTATAAATGGTTCTGGTGCTTTGGAGTGAAATGACATTATATTATTGGCATTAACAAGTTTTATGTTTTTTGAAAGCAGATTATAAAAGTCATCATCAGGCTCGTATGCCAACACTTCTTCTATTTTGCCTTTACCTTCATTGAGTAGATAAAAAGCACTATCTCCTGCTTGAGAACCGTAATCTATAGCAGTGGTATTTGATTTAAGGTTCTGCACAAGCCAGCGGTATTGCTGTTGCACGAAAGTTTCTACAAAGCTATTATAAGCATATTGATAATCGGTTTTACTAATAAAGTAACCACGCTTTTGAAGATATTTTATAATTATTTTGTCTGTAATAATATTTCCTATCATTTCAATCCCCATTTCTTTAAATCTTCTTTAACAATCTCGTCAAACTTATTTTCTTTATTTATGTGCTTAAGCCACGTATAGGTATCATACCATTCCTCGCTGAACTCAATTTTAGGAAGCCCCAGCTTCTCGTTTATCTGATTTAAGCCGTCTTTGATTTTTAGCATAGCTTCGTATTGCCCTACATTGGGCTTTATCCCAAAATCACTCTCCCAATACTTTTTAGTCTCATACTGCCTGAAACCCCTTTTACCATAATAGAATTTACCGAATGTAGTATAGACCACGAAAACCAGAGCCAAAAGCCCGATTACTCCAATAACTACAAACTGCTTACCGAAATAGACTGTCACGAATGTTGCTAATGAGCCGAGCAGAGCAATAGGCACAGAGAATTTGCTTGACGCTGTCATAAAGTAGTTGCTGTAATAAACAGCAAAAACTTCTCTTAATTTATGCTTAAGCATTGCCATTATCTATCCCTTTTTATTAAATCTAAATATCTCTTTTTTGAAAGTCCAGAAGTCAGCACAGCCAAAAGGTCAATTACTTCCCATTCTCTGAAATAAATATCCACTTTGTTCTTTTTAATGCTTCCTCTTATTTTTAACAGATACAAGTCGTTGTATTTTCTTTTATCTTTTGGGATAAGATAAATAGCAAAACCTTCCCCGTCTTTATTAACAAGCCTTGCCAAAATCAGATTTCTTGAACTTGAACTCATATTATCACGCATCATCTAAATAAGTTATCGCATCTATTGTATTATGATTTAAAAATGCTGTCATACATTCTTCAGAACAAAAATGGTGTTTTCCATTTTCAAAACAAATAATTGCTTGGCTATATTCAAATTCTTTTCCACATTCATCACACTTTTCAACTTCTTCATCACAAGCATTACATTTTAATATCTGTTCTTCTTCTTCTTTTATCCAATCTTTAGTTTCCTTCATATTATCACCCATTAAATAGATAGTCTTTTTATTATTAGGCTATAGAATAGCCCGCCGACAAATACTATTACATTTATAGTTATCCAATAGATTAAACCAAACTGCACTCCGAAGATTAGCCATAAGAAGAAATATGTTGCTGATGGCACGAATACGCCTATTGCATAAGCGTATGCTATTGCCAACTCAATCGGCTTTACTTTATAGACATAGCCCGCTCCTGTGATTAATGGCAATAAGAACAATCCCAAAAGCTCTAAACTTGGTATATACAACACAATATCACCTTAGGCTTGTTTCCTTCACAATCTTTTTCCATTCATCTGGTTTATCCCACCACCAGCCAGAATACTTTATTGTCTCAACTAATTCAAAGTGCATACCATATCCGTGAACTCCGCTTAAACTATAGCCTTTTGCTGTATGTATTAGAAATACTGCTTCTCCATCGTTTATTGTGCCAGATGTTTCTACTGCTTTTTTCTTTTTAAGATTAGACTTGAGATTGCGTAGCCTTATAAACTCATACTTTAATCCAAAATCCCTGCCTTGCTTCCAGAAATGTAGTTTTGGTAGGTAATGGCTCATTATGTAGTCTACCTGTTCAGGCTGAAGGTATTTATATAGTGGAAACTCCATTTACACCACCATTTTGCTCATTCTTCTGGCTCGCTTCTTCTTTTGCCTTTTCTCTTTTCTTTGCTCTATTTATCTTGTTTCTTTCTATGAAATAATCCTTATGGAAAAGGTAATAAACCCTTACATAAGGCAAACCTAATTCTTTCGCTATCATATATAGCGATAAGCCTTCGGCGTGCATTTCTACAATCTTCTTTTTTTGTTCATCTGTTAAAGTCATTATATCACCTTTTTTATTTTATAGCATTAACAATATCGGGACATAGAAGCGTATATCCATTTGGCATACTTATATTTAAAGTATTAGTTAATACAGAACTATAATATATGTCTGCCACTTTTTCTGGATTATAGATAATTTCTGGTATTGAAGAAATTTTTTGAATTGTGTAGTTAAATTGATAAACCGCTACACGGCTTATACATTCTGTTCCATTTGGCTGTATAGTTCCGTAGAAGGCATACTCTGGCGTAGGATTGCCAAACGCAGATTTAAATGATGTTATTTTAATCGGGAATAGGTCTGACTGTAAATAAAGTGTATGCTGTGGTATAATGTTCTCAACTTTGTATATTACAGCAACACCAGCGTATGCACCTTCCTCGCTGAACTCAACCGAAAATATATAAAAGAATATTATTCCGATTATAATTGGTAGTATTGATATTCCTATTATAAATTTTATTTTATCCCATTTTGCTTCATTTTCCCATTCTTCTTCCTTTTTCAACCTTTTTTTAGTCATCATATCACCTTGTAGCATTAATAATATCAGGACATAACAGAGTATATCCATCTGGTATATTTATTACCATATTTGTAGCTGTCAAAAGAGAGTTACCAATTAGAGAGTTATAATACATATCTGCTATTTCTTTTGGATTAGTAATAATTGTAATTTGCGGTGTTGAAGAAAGTTTTTGGGTCGTATAGTTAAATTGATATGTATAAATTTCGGCACTACTTATACATTCAGTCCCGTTTAATTGCAACGTGCCGTTAAAAATATATACTGTAGCATTTTCAGTATCTCCGAGTTGGGCGTCTGGAACTATAATTGGAAAATGATTTGCTGTTATATAAAGTGTTTTTGTTGGTCTTGATGTTACAGTCAATACTAATGCAATTAAAATTCCAAAGATAATTAAAAGGTAAGCAATTGCTAATATGGTATCATTCTTTTTTGCTTTGGCTTCTTCTATTTTTCTTTTTGTTTTTTTATTCGCCATTTTATACACCTTTAATATCATCAATCTTTATTGTTATTCTTCTTTCTTTTGCCATTTTTTCTACATCTACCAAACTTATTAGATATAGTGCAACCGCTTCCTGAAGCTTCTTCTTTGCTTCGTTGCTAATCTCTATTCGCTTTGATTTACGTTTGTTGATTAGCTCCTGTAATTCTGGCTTCTGCTTTAAAGCGTCGTTAAAGAAATTAACTAAACGCTTATTTGGAATTAAGTCCATTCAATTACCTACTTGTTTTTAATTTTTTTATTTTTCTAAATATAGGCAGAGCAATTAGTATTGCCATAAATATGAAAATAATTATACTCATACTCTCTGCTACAAAATGCACGGGGTTTCCACCATTAGACCCGACATAAATCGCACCGAAAAATATACCAGCGTTGATAATAATTGCAAATGAAAGAGCAATAAAGTTTTCCATACTGTTTTCTTCTTCTTTTGTATTGCACTTCATCTACTCACCCGAAAGTGTATATTCTAACATTACCAAAAGCCCCGTTCTGCGGATAAACCTGCTTAAAACCGCTTAAGCAACCCATAAACTCGCCCATATAAAGATTTGAATAATAGAAATTGGGCAGTCCTGAAGGCATTTCGCAGGTAGTATAGTTTAGAGGGAAATATTCAAGCAGGTAGACTTCAAACTGTTGTCCGTTTATAGGCTCTACGCCAATAGGTATTAAATTAGTATCCTGTGCTATAGTTCCGTTAGTATAATAGATTTTTCCATCAATCTGAAATCCGCTGTTTGTATTTATTTCCTGTAGGCAGTATTGCTCCCCCCTATTGCTAACTGCTCTTATATATAGTGTTGTGCTGTTTGAGATATTGGCACAATAATCATTAACGCTTGTTAAGTTCTGTGGAAATAGTAGATATGTTGGCAGATTGTTTAATTCGCAACTGCTCGTGCCTATGGGTGTATTCAGATTAGTCTCATTCTGGTAAATGCACGATAGATAGTTTAATGCTTGGTATTTGCTGAAATCATCTGAACTAAATAATACTAAATCAGCATTCTCCTGCTTCATAAACTGCTTTAATGTTGTTGCGTTGCCGTTTATGAATTGATAAGCAGTAGCATAGTCTAATTCTGGCACTTGATTATCGCCACGAAGCACTGCCCTGCTGTTGCCGAACCAATTAATCCAATCCCCGTAATCCCACCAAGACAAGACATACTTTCCGTTTTTATTCAGTTGCGTAGAATTAGGTAGGAAAATAGATATATCATATTGGTATTTGCTCTGGTTTAGAAACTGCATAGCCTCAAGCCAATAATTCGGGATTATATTATCGTGTGTATAAACATAATCAATTGAATAAGGATTAATGTTAGAGTATACAAAGTTTGCTATATAATATATGCTAATCAACATTAATATACCTATCATTATATTCTTTTTATTAAAGTATCTACCCCAATCCGCTTTTTGTTTATTGTTTTCCATCATTTAAACCACCACTCTTGATTAATTTATAAACAGTTGATTTACTAACCCCAAACCTATCTGCGATATCACCATAACTTAACCCACTTATATTATGCAGATTAATAATCTCCTGCTTATCATATTCTGATAATTTGGCACGCCTGAATAAACGCTTTTTAACATACTCCCTTAATGATAATTTGAGGTTCTGGGCATTCTTTTTTAATAGATTATATTCTTTTTCTGTTAATGGTATCTGCAACATTTTAATCTTCATAAAATTTCACCTCAGTAATCCTAACGCTTGTTGCAAAAAGCATATCACGATTTTTAATTCTGTGGGCAAAATTTCTTGCTTTATGAAAATCGTTAAAGATAGGGATAAAAAGGTTTTTCCTTTGATTAAGAAATGCAGTTATTGGAAATATCTCTCCTTTTCTTATACATACAGGCACATTGCCAGCAAGAACAATCCACATTTTCTTCATTAAATCACTTTTATTGCTTTAAAAATACAAACCCAAATAGCATAAGAGTGCTAATAAGTGCAAATGTCCAGAAGATTATTGACATTTTGAGAATTTCTTATATACTCGTCGTCCCGAGAATATGTATTGCTGGGGGTATCATTTAACCATCTTTATTATTTTGCAAGCAGTAATAACACAACATTACCTACAAATTCAAACACAAGTAGAATTATTAGTATATTAGTGGTTCTGATTATTTCTTTATGTTTATCATCTCTATATGCGAATTCGTGCAACGCATAATAAATCAAAACTCCGCTAAGCACTACAGAAAGCATACTGCTTACTACAAGACTTAATGCAAGAACATATATAACTGTATGCGTTGGTATAAAGAAATTACCTATTGAAAATCCCGAGACACGCCCCGCAACCGATTGTCCGAATAGTTCTAATTCTTTCATTCAATCACCTTTACTATCTCATCAACAACATAAGCAATCCCTATTACTAATACCAAAGCCAAATCTGGAATGTATTTAGCCACGCCCATACCTACATAAAGCAACGGGTAGAATGTAGTTAATACCATTATCTCAACAAGCAGGTTCTCCTTATTCTTGTATTTCCTGTATATGTTGTATAACAGAGTTATAGTAATTATCACTATTGTTGTGTAGAAAACATAATTTACCCCCAAAATGCCTATTGAAATTGATAAATTGTATTGGCTCGGCACGAACTCTTGAACAGTCTGGAATAGTGGAATTGTGTTTTGAATGTGCTGATAGCTTAAAAGATAATCTATGTAATTTAATGTTTTTGGTGCGAATGGTATTAAAGCAATAATTAATATACCTAATATAACCCAAGAATATTTTATCTGCCTGCCTTTGATTGTTAGTCCTAAATGATTAAAGTATAATATTACTGCTATGATTAATGCAAAAATAAGTAAGACTATATTAATAGGTATGAAAATGTTCTTTATATAAAAGCCAGATAAAGCAAAGCCCCCGTGATATGCCAATAGCCCCAGATTGCTTATAAATGCGAATAGCGTGATGATTGTTGATGCCTTGATGATATGCTTAAGGTTCTCATTATCCTTCACTACAAACAAATATAACGCATACAAAAACAAAATAGCAGGTAGTATGGTGCTTGTCACTGTGAAGTATTTAGAGCCGAGCAGACTGCCCATATATATTATGCCTGCAACAACAGAATAAATGCTTTCCTTTTTAGTAAATGCGAAATAGGTTGATACGAATACTGCTATTACAGACATAAAGCCGATTGCTTCCTCCTGAAACATACCGCCTGTGAATTGCTGGAATATTACAGGAATGCTGATTAATAGCAATACTGCTGTTATCTTTGCTGGTTTTGTCTTAAAGAATGCGAATAAAAGCAGAGCCATAAGGATTAACATAATAGGAGGATACATATTAGCGATTTGATATAAAGGCAGATTAGTGCCTTTTAAATAACCTGCAAGCCAATAAGGAACTATAACTCCAAACCTATTACTACTGCACGAAGCACCGCAGGGATATGCTAATCCTGATATTGGTATTGAGCCGTGAATTGCGAGTATCTTAACCAATTCGGTATACATATAAGGGTCAAATTCGTAGAAATTGCCCTGCGTATTAGACTGAATAGCGAAGATAAATACCGTTACCAACGCCAGAGCCAATATGATATATTCTATTCTTTCTTTTGCTATTTTTTTAAGTTCAACCATATAAACGCCCCATTCTCATTTTTTATTCTTTTTAGCATTAGAATTTCCATATACATTATTAATATCTTCTAATTCGTATACCAGCTTTTTCATTCTTTTAGCATAGTAAAGTATCCAACGTGAGGCAATTTCGTAGCCTATTAATATTTGTTTTCTATAAGTATAACGCTGTTTTACTTCTTTTTCTAATTGCTCATCGATATTTTTTAATATCTGTATCATATCCCAAGCCCAATCTCCTATCGGTGTGTCAAGATACTCCATTAATTCTTTCCCGCTTATTTGCAGTCTACCGTTTTTTATTTTCATTTAATTACCTTTTTTAGTTATTTATAGTTATTTAATTGATTTTTCTCTTAATAAGCAAAGGTTCTGCTAAGTCTTCAATTTCCCACTTTTCCAGAGTTCCTTTTCTTTGTATTCAATCAACCTTTTTTCCTATTCCGTATACCTTCGTGAAGATTTAAAATATTCTCGTCTCTTTCTATAGCAACCTTTTTAGCTTGATGCTTTTCTATTGCAGATTTAATAGCAAAGTATAAACCAATAGCAGTAAGAACTCCTACTATTATACACGTATCCTGCACAAACTGACAATTCAAATTCTGGAATATATAAAGGTAGGTTGCTGATGGAGTAGCCACACTTAACATTACTTTCGGCTCTTCAGAAGCACGAAGCAATTCTTTGATTTGTTCGGTTTTTATACTTTCTTTCATTCTATCAACCTTTTTCACAGCAGGCGGGAGAGGTGGTAGATATATGGGTGAAGATGGAAACAGCGAACCCGCCTGCTTTTGTGAATGCACCCGATATAGTGGTAGAAAGCGGTGGGATTTATATATAGTGATAAAACGGAAATGCAACCCCACGAAGCATTTCGTTAGATTTCCACTATATCGGTTTGTGCAAGTAATTGCATAAATGATATATCACCCCTTAAACGCATTAAAGCAGTATTATAATCAACCATCAAGCCTGCTTTGTGCATATAATACATATATTCATACACACTTATTAAATTTTTGTCTTTTGCTTCCACCAAACCACCCCAACTATTCTTTATCTAATATTTCGTAGTAAAGATTTTTATCTAAATCTATACCTTCTATGAGTTTATTTCTTTCTGCCTTTTCTTCATCAGTTAGCGTATAAATGTTGATATACTGCTCTTTTGCTAATCCATCTTCAAGAAAAGAGAATTTGAATTCATATCTTAATGCACCTCCGAATTGGGTTGGCGTATTTTCTAATGGAAATATGGCAGTGTATTTTATTCCGTTCTCTTCAAGAATTTCCTTTGCGGTTTCAAGCATAATCTCTACTTCTGGCTTATTGCTTTTCTTAACATTAGTCCTTACCAGATAAACCCTGTCTCCGAGCCTTTCTATATAAACTTCGTATTCGCTGTAAATCTTTGCCAAATCCCCTATTGGCATACCTGTGATATCAATTCTCTCTACTTCATTTGCCTTCATATCATATCACCACTATACTTATATATCATCTCTAAAAGCATCTTTATATCTTATTCCAGCATTCAAGCTCATCTTAATAGCCTTCTTTATTGCTTTATTAAAATCGCCTCTGCTAATATATTTAACTTTTTTCTTAATAAGCAAAGATTTTACTAATTCGTTTTCAAAATTTTTTAAAGTTTTTTCTATATAAGCTCCACGATATTTCTGCCAAGCTTTATTCATTAGATATTCTGCGTCTTCATATTCTCGCTTTGCCCTATTCCATCTTTTCCAAGCTTTATCGTATACCTCTTCCAACCTTTTTATATTTACCATATTATCAATCCCTATTTGTTTTTATATCCAAGTGTTCTCCTTTTCTCAAATTCACTTATCGAAAAAAGTAATAAAAACAATAATTCAAAAAAATACAAAATAAAATAAAGAGGATTATTAAGAATTTCATTATGAGCAACTATTAACATATATAATAAAGAAAGGGCGACAGCAAGGAGTATCACATATACAATTAACTCTTCATACAGATTTGTTTCTGTATAATTCTCATTTTTAGTTTGGTTAGCTTCATTCATTTACTCACCATTCTTTTGAAATGAAAAGGGTCGATTGGCTCTAAATCTAATAAATAGAGATGAATATCCTCTGCGATTTCCTTTCGCCTTTCCTCCGAAGTCTTTTTTGAGTAATATTCTCTTTTAAGAGCGTTTAATTCTATTAACAAGCCTTTCAAAAGTTTATTTAATGTAGCAATTTCCTCTGCGGTACCATAGTTTATAACTGCCTTCTTTTTCCCATTAAAATTGGGTTTGGTATCCACTCTGATGTGCCAAAGTCTTCCATTTTATTCACTTAATACCCAATACTTCTTATACCTTCTATATCTGCTTCTTTATAAAGCTTCTGCAATCTCTTTATTTCTCTTGTCAGCATTTTGGTAAATCTTCTCGCAGAAGCAACTCTTCTGTATTTACGAGAATATTCTCTTGCTTCTTTAAGCTCTTCTATTGCTTGTTCAATAAAATATTCGTAATGTATGCTCATTTCATACACCTGCCTTTTCAATTGCCTCTTTGATTAAGTCTTCCAAGAAATTAATATCTGATATTTTTGATATAAAGATTTTATATAATGCACTTTCTATTATGCCCATCTTATCTTCTGTCAAGTCTTTTGGGTTATTTCCGAATAGATTGACCCAGATTTTCATTATTTCTTTCTTTACTACTTCTTCATTTATAGACATCTCATAAATTATTTGTTTTCCCATTCATATCCCCTTCTTTAATTCTTCTTTAATTGCCCTTCTTATAAGGTATTCCATAAATTTAGTATCTGCCACTTTTGACAACAGGACTTCATCTATTAACGTTTTTTCTATGGCATTTATTTTTGCTTCTGTTAAATCCGCTGGGTTCTTTTTTAGAAAATGCTCCCATACTACTTTTATTTCACTTTCCACCCAACCTTCACTCAAACTAAATCCAACCATAAGTCTTCCGTCTTTTGTTTTTTGTATCATTTGCACACCTATATATTTATTAATACAAAAGTATTTAAACCTTTGCTTTAATATTATGTATTAAGGTATTAACATATTTCACTTGAAATCAATATAAGTATCTGGCAGGTAATCGTCGTCATTCATTTTTTCATTAGCAAAATAATCGTGGTATGCCTTTTCCTTTGCTCTTCTTATTGCTACTATTTTATCGGTTGGCTCTAATTCCTTGTGCTTTGCTACTATGCTACGCCTTGCCCTGCTTATAGTTTCAAAAGCGGGTAAATGTATGAATTCATTTATGCTTATGCCTTCTGGATTTCTAAATTGGATTAATTTAGTGTTTTGATTATAAACTAAATACTGCCCCCAATATCGCAGATAATATAAATATAACAGCATATCGCTATTCCTTGTGTTAGGTATTTTCTTTAATAGAAAATGCACTCTATCTTTGACTTTTTCTAAACTCTGGATTGTTGCCACGCTTATTGGCGTGCCGTCTGGGTTTGCTTCGTGTTCTATGGCTAAATGCACATTATACTTCTTTTCATTTGTAAAAACCTCGTGGCAATAAGGACATTCATAAGTTCCCAATTTCACACCCCGTTTGTTTTAATATACAATAAGTAATCAAATTTGATTATTTTTTCTATACAACATACAATTTGAATTAAACTAATTTTAATAAAAGAAAAAGTAATTAAACTAATTGCTCGTTTTGTTTAATTGCTTGGTTCTGGGCTATTGCCTTATCTTGCGTTAAAAAGTCTTCTGGCGTGCGTTCGTCTGGTTCGCCAGAGGGCTTAATGTATTTTGTGCGTCCTTCCATATAGTCTCGTAGTTGCTGTATTGCTTGGGTTAAGTCTGGGCTATGAAACTCAACCCAATATGGAAATTGATTGTCTTGTGTTGCTATAATTACCCGCCACTCTTTATTATTATATATGTCTTGTATTATTTCGATATAGCATTTTGCTTTTAGTCTCTTGCTTAAATCTACTATATACTCAAAATTGTTCCCTGCCATTTTATCTACCCATTATTATTGAAAGTAATTTAAATACTTCTGAACAAAAAAGTATGGTATTTTATAGATGTATGTAGAACTTAAATCATCGTCATTACTGAAACTTTTTTCTAAAAACATAGAACCTATTGTTAGATTGCCTACCTTCGTTAAATTAAATTTCCTAATCGCAGTAATGTTATAATGTTCTGAAATCGTTTTAACTTTGATTTTAAGATTATTCGCTTTAGCGGTAGTTTCAATTGAACCAAACTCCGTGTCAAAATTCGCTAAAAGTTCTTTAAGTGCTTGAACTACTTTTGTAATATCCTTTTTCTCTATTTCTTCTTTTTCTTTTAATTTCTTTTCTGCAAATTCAAATTCTTTCTTTTTTATTTCTCTTAAACTCAAACTCTCAATTTCATTTGTATTCATACAACCACCCCTTAATTTTCATCTTCATAAAATAGGGCTTCGGCTTCGTATGGATTTTCTGCTATGACTGAATGGCATATCGGACAACGATATTCATAACTTGGAGGTATTTTCACATATTCCCTTTTCCTTCCTCTGTTTTCTAAAAACGCATCTCTTTTATCTGGATATACCTTATTTGTTCTTTCTGGTATTATACTCTCTAAAAGATAATGTATTTCTATTTTACATTTTGGGCATATTGCATAAGGCACGCCATCTGAATTCAACCTTATTTTCTTTTCTGCTTTTCTCATAATATCAACCTCTTTTTATTCTGGCTCTTCTATATTATCTTTGCTGTCTTGTTCTGGCTCTTCGTAGAATAGTGCTTCTGCCTCTTCCTCGCTTTCGGCTATAACTTCTTTACATTCTGGGCAGTGGTATTTATATTCGTTGTTCCAATCCGCTTCTCTATCCACTTCTTCATATTCTAACCCGTTTTCTCCATCTGGGCTTACCATATAAGTTATAATGTCTAATTCTGTTAATACCACGTTGTATATTTGCTCGTTGCATTCTGGACATATCGCATATGGTTTTCCTTCCTTATCAAGTCGCAATTCCCTTTGTTTTTGTTCTTGCATTTTATCACCACATTATATTACTCTGTTATATATGGGGCTAACCAAAAAATAACCTCTTCCCCCGCATCGTTCCTTGCTAATATCTTAATCGGCTCATTAGTCTTTAAACTAATAGTTATATGCTCTGCTTTAAGAGTTTTCACTACTTTAAAGAACTTTTGTAGTTCTTCAAAAAGAAATGTTGCTGTTGCTGTAAATTTCATTTTAGGTTCTCCCGTTGTTCCCTCGCAACCTTTTTCAAATTCCACGTTATCTTGTGCGTTGCCTCCCGTTAGTTCCTTATAACTATATTTCCCTATCAATTGCTTTGGTATTACATATAGAGATATATTTCTTTTATCCATATAGTAATATTTTTCTGGGGGCTGTTGCTGATTTTCACTTTGCTTGGCGTCGCTCACGAGGACGCCTGCCGTTTTCTCTTGTGTTATTTCATTTTCCATTCTACCACCTTTAAATTTCACTTAATATTAATCAAGAATAACCCCACATATCAATAAACTTAAACTTGTTGTCTTCATTTTCTTTATCAATTATTTCAAAGTATTCTAAATAATCAAATAGATAATCGCTCTCTGCGAGTAATTGGTATTCATCATTATAATTTGGATTTCTTTTTATGTAAATGTCTATTAAAATCTCTTTTTCTGGTTCATCTTCTCCTTCAAATGCTTTTAAACTAATGTTTTTGAATATGCCTTTATCTCTAATGTTCTTAAAGTATAATTTTATGTATGGATAATCTTTTTCTTCCTTTTCCAAAACAAAACCAAATTTCTTTAAATCTTCTTCATATTTATTTTTCCATTCTTCCATTTCCACAAAACCACCTCATTAAAAATTATTATGTTCCTCTAATATTTTAAATGCTTGTTCTGTTGTAATATGCTCAAATGCTTTGGTTTTTCCTCTTTTTCTAATGTATAAATCTACCAATATAGAGGGATTGATATTAATATCATCAAAACAAAAAACATAAAAAAAATCCCCATCATATCTTTTATATCTCACGTAAGTTGCTTTTTCAGGAACTCCGCCATCAATTCTTCTAAAAGCGAAGCCAAAAGATTTCACTTTTTCATCGTATTTTTCTAACCACTCTTTTAATTCTATTCTCATTCTACCACCTTTTAAACATTTCATTTATTCTTTTTATGTTTAAAAACAGAACTTAAAATACCACGCTTATAAGAAATATATATTGGATAAAAACCCAATTTCATAAAATCTTTTATAATCTCTTGTGAGATAAAACTTTTTGGATTATTCACATAAAGAATAAAGTTTTTAGTTCCCAATTCAACAAATTCATAATTATTATATCTATTCCTGCATATTTCATTTATTTTTTCTTTTGTTTTTTCATTCATTCACACCACCCCCTATTTTTCAATATTATATATTAATTAATTAAGCATAATAACATAAAAAGTTTAAATAAAGGTAGTGATGCGATATAGCATACACTACCTTTAAAAATACAAAACATAAGCGGGCTTACTAAAATCTTTTGAGTTATGTTTTTATTTTCATAAGCATTAAGAGATTTAAAGGTTTTGTGCTTACTACTCATAAAAACTAAATGTTTAGAATTGCTATTCTTAATGCTTATGCTTTGTAGTAGTTTTTATTTTTAATCCATACAGCATTACAAAAAACTACAAAATATCGTGCTGTATTTCATTATCAGATTGCTTTAATCTGATTGTGGTTTTAAGTTCCACAAAACTACAAGGTTTTAAGTCCCTTGTGCGACTCTTAAAATGTAGGCTCTCTTAATAGCATCTTTAAGATGCTACAAAACCTACCTATTTTAAGCATAATCAATTTTCAACATAAGGGGCAATATAACTAATGTTTTCTATACCGCCAACAAGATAAATCATTTTTAGTATTGAGTTATTGTTAAAATATAATCTAATCTCACTTTTTTTATCAATATTCTTTATTGCTTTTTCTAAAAATTCTATATTTATAGTTGTTTTAGCGTCTTCATTATTTTTTATTATTGCGTCTTGATTTAATTGTATGTTTGAGTTATACTCCATCGCATCGCTTTTTGCTTCAATATTTAGCATTTTTTCATTTTTATGAAAATCAAATGTTATGTATTGCGATGCTAATTTAACGTCTTTTAGAATGTTTATAAAATCTTCATACTTTAATTTTATACCCGTCTGAAATTCAGGTTCTTTAAAGTTAAGTTCCTTGCCTGCATATTCATTTAAGCGTATTTTAACGCTTTTAACACTATTACTTATAATAATATCTTGGCTATTTACTTTAAGTATTAAATTGCTTTTTTTATCAAATGTTTTTATTATATTCTTAAAATTCTTGGCATCTATATTAACTTTGAAATCTTGACTTACTTTGTTAATGTATTGTGGCATTATTGACGCATTTAGAAATGCTTTATTAAGCATTATTTCTTTGTTATCTAATTGTGATATGCTTAACCCATTCCTTAAAAACCCGATATCTAAATTATCATTTATGCTGGTATTCTCAAAAACCTTTTTTTGTTTAGCGTCTAAAATTGCTATTGCTCTAATTTCATTTATACCATTCTCATTTTCATTATTTATTCCTTCCATCTATACCACCTTTAAACATTAAATCTTTTTTATCGTCTGGAGTAATTATAGTATATGATGCAATTTCTTTTAACAATTTCTTATATTTCTTTTCTATTTTATAGTATTCCTTACAAGTCTTTTCAAATTCATTATACAAGTCTTTAAATTCCTTCATTTATACCACCACTATTATTTTAATCATACTTTAATCATTCTATTATATTATTAAACTAAAAGTATTTAAATATTTCTATTAATTTCATTTATTAAGGTATTAAAGCATTAATATATTGCATATCAAAATAAACGCAATTTCATATAGAAAAAAATTTTAGTAATATACTTATAAACAACACTTTTTAATTGTTTTGTATTCATAAAACATAACTTTTTATAAATAATATTATTAAATGATAAAAAATAAAATTACAAATTGCAATTTCAAAACTTAATCGTCTTCCATAAATAAAGCGTATTTCTCATTTAATGCTATATAGTAATGCCCATTCCCTTGCCCTCTAAATTCCTCACTATACCACGCTTTATTTTCATTAGGTTTATAATGAAAACTTACATCATACCCAGCCCTACCCCATACCTCAATCTCTTTTTTGTTTTGTATTGCTTGTTTTATTTCATTTAATTTAGCCTCATTATTAGCCTTGCCTTTAACAAAATACATTTTTTTAATTTTTAAAGGTTTAACAAAATGAAATAATATCTCTGTTTTATAACGCTCTTTGCCATTAAATACCTCTATTAATCTATTATCAATTTCTTTAATCTTTTCTATTGCCCTCTTTTCATTTAACTCATATAAATCAACATCATAAAAATACTTAACCATATCCCAATCGATACCTACATTCTTATAATTCTCTTTTATCTTATCTATTTCATTTAAAGAAATATTGTTATTTTTAAAACTAACCGCTAAATCTATTGCTTCCTTTTCTTTATCACTTAATAAATCACTAAATAATACTTTATGTGCCTCTTGCAACTTTTCATAACCCACGCTTTTAGCAATTTTAAGATTTTCTAAAACGTCTTGCCACAACCCGCTCTTTTCTAAAATGCTTATTGCTTTATCTATTGATTTATACCATTCCTTTTTATAATCTATTTCTTTAATATCAATTATACCAGCCTCATTTATATTAATACCATAATTTTTAGATTTCATAACTAACATATTATTATTTTCACTTATACCAAGCCTTACTTTTCTTTTTGTGCCGTCTTTAAAAATCGCAATAACTTCACGCCCCGATTTCTTATATAACTCTATTGCTTTTTTTTCTAATTCCGATTTTTCTTTTTCTATTTCATTTTGTATATAATCCATTCTACCACCATCTTAAATATTTTATTTTAATCATATTTCAATTGATTAATACATTAAAGCATTAATATATCACATACCATAATAAACACCATTTCATATTAAAAAAATTTCAAAATAATACACTTATAAACGCTTGTTTTTATTGCTTTTGTATTCATAAAATCACTTGTTTTATAACTAATATTATTATCCAGCCCCTTTTATATTTTATTTTTGATTGTTATAGCCTTCCCTCAATCTTATATAATTCAACCTCACTTATCGCATACCAGCAACCCCTACGCTCTAAAATTCTATATGCAGTAGTATTAAAATAATATTTTTCTAAAAACTTATCAACTTCCGATTTATTTTTTAAATTAACTTTATCCTCATACCTCACTCTGAACTCATTTATTTTAATTGTTTTATTCATACTCTCACGCTCTTAATACTACTAACTTAACAACATTATCATAACGCTTAATTGCTACTTCATTAAAGTATATTGCTATATCGCAGATTTCTTTATAACTCATATTGCTTATATTTATATTCATACCACCACCATTTTAATATTCACTATTCAACATTAAAGTATTGTTTTCAAAAAATAAAGTTAAATCACGCTTCGCATCTGTATAGTTATAATATTGCTTGTATAATACCCTATTATTGCCATCTGTAATTAACATTATTGCAGTATTCTTTTCTTTATTAACTTGTAGTTTAATGCTTAAAAATTCCTCATTTATTAACTTTGTTTTAATCACGATTAAAGCATCTGTTATAAGCCAAGAATATCCATTATTCATTATGTATTTAATTCCGTCTGTTATTAATGTATCCATTAGTTTATAATAACGCTCACTTCCTATAAAGTAATCCAAACCCCTTAATTCTAAATCTTGTATTTCTTCCATTTTATCAACCTCTTTTAACATATATACTTTATACTAACTTTAACAACATATTCAAATATTCAAATTAAACGCTTGTTTATTGTGTGTTATCCTTTTCTTGTATGGTATTTACTATTTCTTTAATTTCGTGCATTACAAAGCCCGCTTTTTCAAGATATTCATAAAAATAATCTATATCTATATGTGCCTTTTTTCTCATTTCTTTTATTCTTGTGTTTATATCTTGCCCTTCATTATAAGAGTGTGCTGTATCGTGATAAAGAAATCCATCATCGCTTATATATCCACCAGCATTTTTAATAAAGTTTTCAATTGCTTGATATAGCTCTTCCATTCCAGCAGGTATTTCAAGAGTAGCCCACATACCTTTATCATAAGTCTCAAATTGCTCAAATCCCTTTTCGTGTATAACGTGTATTTCGTATGGTATTCCCTTGTATATTTCTTTAAAAACCTTTATCCTATTTGTGCCTTGTTTTGTATTGAAATGCTTACTTCGTGCCTTATTCCAATCTATTTTATCCTCTTCCATACTACCA
>Ga0167615_1000208_pt1 | contig 19613 bp, 13 predicted proteins | sample BED_Mat_host_9_1_FD_111800 | JGI IMG/M metagenome (GOLD analysis project Ga0167615, IMG submission 111800) | Extremophilic microbial mat communities from Yellowstone National Park, USA - BED_Mat_host_9_15 (v2) (version 2) | ecosystem: Environmental > Aquatic > Thermal springs > Hot (42-90C) >... | reverse complement strand
GTTGGGGTCGATCTCGGCAAGCAGGGTGCCGACCTCGATCGTCTCCCCTTCACCGACGTAGATCTACGTCGGTGAAGGGGAGACGATCGAGGTCGGCACCCTGCTTGCCGAGATCGACCCCAACGGAGCGGCCCCTGCTGAACCGGCCGGTCAGAGCAGCCAGGGGGTCGACGGCAAGGCCGGCGAGCAGACCCTTGTCGATGTCCTTACCCCCCAAGCGGGGGAGTCGGTAAGCGAGGGAACGATCCTGCGCTGGGTGAAGCAGGTTGGGGAGCCGGTCTCTGAAAACGAGACGATCGTCGAGATCTCGACCGACAAGGTCGACCTCGAGCTTCCCGCTCCGGCGACGGGCGTAGTCGCGGAGATCCTTGCCAAGGAGGGGGAGACGGTAGGGGTCGGCCAGGTGATTGCCCGGATCGCGGTCGGCGCCCAGGCGGCGCCAAGCGGTCAAGCAGCGCAGCAGGCACAGCCGGCCGCCGCTGGACCGTCGGAGGTTGGGGACCAGCCGGCTGGCGCGGTGCCCCCTGGGGTGACCCCGGTCGCAGCGCGGGTTGCAGCGCAGTTAGGGGTCGACCCCCGGTCCCTAACCGGAAGCGGCGCCCGGGGTCGGGTGACTAAGGAGGACGTCCTTGCCGCAGCTTCAGGTAACGGGGCGGCAGCTCCGCCGGCAGCAGCCCCCGCTGCCAAGAAGGAGCCGCTACGGGGAGGCGCTGCTGCGCTTGTCCGCTACATGGAGGCTTCTCGGGAGCTGCCAACCGCCACCTCCTTTAGGACCGTCTCGGTCGCCACCCTTGCTGCCAGAAGAGAGCAGCTGAAGGAGGCCGGCAGGCGGGTCTCCTTCACCCACATCATCGCTTGGGCGATCGTCGAGGCGGCGAAGCGGATGCCGGAGATGGCCCGCCACTTCGAGCTGGTGGACGGCCAACCCCACCGGGTCGATGACGGCCAGATCAACCTTGGGATCGCTGTCGACGTGGAGCTGAAGGACGGCGAGCGGACCCTGCTGGTACCGGTGATCAAGGGCGCCGATCGGCTGCAGTTCGCCGAGTTCCTCCGCCGCTACGACGACCTCGTCACCAGGGCACGGGAGAGCCGGCTGACCGTTGACGAGCTCCAGGGCGCGAACATCACGCTCACCAACCCCGGGGGGATCGGAACCGTTGCCTCCGTGCCGAGGCTGATGCCCGGTCAAGGGACGATCGTCGCAACCGGGGCGATCACCTACCCGCCGGGGATTCCCGAGCGGCTTGCCAAGCAGCTTGGGGTGGAGCGGATCATGACGATGACCTCCACCTACGACCACCGGGTTATCCAAGGGGCGCAGTCCGGCCGCTTCCTCGCCCAGATCGAGGCCTACCTCCAAGGGGAGGATAGTTTCTACGAGCGGCTTTTCGAAAGCCTTGGCGTCGAGGCAAAGCCGCTTGCGCGCGAGCCGGCCGAGCTGCAGCTGGCAGCCGCCCCGGCGCCAACGGCCCTCCCCGACAAAGAGCTGCTGCGGGCGGTTAGCGCAGCAACGGCGCTGATCAAGGCCTACCGCACCCACGGCCACCTCGCCGCCAAGCTCGACCCCCTTGGCCTTGAGCCGGTTGGCGACCCCTCCCTCGACCCCTCCTACCACGGCCTTGACGAGCGGCTGATGGAGCTGGTGCCAGCCGATGTCCTGGAGACCTACGTCCCAGGCCAGACGCTAAAGGAGGTGCTCCCCCACCTCCGCGCCACCTACTGCGGCACGATCGCCTACGAGATCGAGCACATCGCCTCCCACCGGCAGCGGGCCTGGCTGCGGGAAAAGATCGAGTCCGGCGCTTACCGCCTGCCGTTGAGCCAGGAGGAGCAGCGGTTCCTGCTCAAGCGGCTGATCGAGGTCGATGCCCTCGAGCGGTTCATGCACAAGGCGTACCTCGGCCAGCACCAGTTCTCGATCGAGGGCCTTGACATGACGGTCCCGATGCTGGACGAGCTCATCAAGCTCTCCGCCCAGGAGGGGGCCCAAAAGGTGGTTTTGGGGATGGCCCACCGGGGGAGGCTGAACGTGCTGGCCCACAACGTCGGTCGCCCCTACGACACGATCTTCGCCGAGTTTGAGGGGGCCTCCTCGATCGAGGCGGACGCCCTCGAGGCGATCACAACGATCCCCCAGGGCGGAACCGGCGACGTCAAGTACCACCTCGGGAGCAGAGGCGACTACGCGCTGCCCGACGGCAGGACGATCCGGGTCGAGCTGGAGTCCAACCCAAGCCATCTGGAGTACGTCCACCCGGTCGTCGAGGGGGCGACAAGGGCAGCCCAGACGGTCCGGGAAGGGGCCCACGTCACCCAGGACCACAACGCAGCGATCCCGATCGTGATCCACGGGGACGCCTCCTTTACCGGCCAAGGGGTCGTTGCCGAGACCCTCAACCTCCAGGGCTTGGACGGCTACAAGGTCGGCGGGACGATCCACATCATCATGAACAACCAGATCGGCTTCACCACCGACCCCGAGGACGGCCGCTCCACCCACTGGGCCTCCGACCTGGCAAAGGGGTTTGACGTCCCGATCATTCACGTCAACGCCGACGACGTAGAGGCGTGCATCGCTGCGGTGCGGCTTGCCTTTGCGTTCCGCCAGGAGTTCGGCCACGACGTCCTCATCGACCTGATCGGTTACCGCCGCTACGGCCACAACGAGTCCGATGAGCCCGCCTACACCCAGCCGGAGATGTACGCGAAGATCCGGGAGCACAAGCGGGTTTGGGAAATTTGGGCGGAGGCGGTCGTCAAGGCGGGAACCGTAACCAAGGACGAGGTCGATCGGATCGGCCAGGAGGTGTGGGACAACCTCACCGTGCTCCACCAACGGCTGAAGGCAAGGATCGAGGAGGCGCAACGGCGGGGCGAGCCGCAGCGTCACGAAACGGCTGAATTCAAGCTCGATCGCAGCCCAAGCCCAGAGGTGAAGACCGCGGTCGAGCCGGGGTTGTTGAAGCGGCTTGGCGAAGAGCTGCTGCGGGTGCCGGAGGGGTTCCACGTCCATCCAAAGCTGGCCCGTCAGCTCCAGCGCCGCTGGGACGTCCTCGCGGCGATCGAGGCCGAAAGCGAGGACCGGCAGCCGATCATCGACTGGGCCCACGCCGAGGCGTTGGCGATCGCCACCCTGCTTGCTGAAGGAAAGCCCGTCCGCCTCACCGGCCAAGACACCGAGCGGGGAACCTTCTCCCAGCGGCACATGGTCCTCCACGATGCGGTAAACGGCCAGGAGGTCTCCCCAATCCAAAACCTCCCCTCCGCAAAGGCGCCGTTCGAGCTCCACAACAGCCCCCTCTCCGAGCTTGCCTGCCTGGGCTTTGAGTACGGCTACAGCGAGCAAGCAACGGAGGAAGCCCGGCTCACCGGCCGGCCGGACGTGCTGGTGCTGTGGGAGGCGCAGTACGGGGACTTCGCCAACTCCGCCCAGGTGATCATCGACCAGTTCATCGTTTCCGGCCTCGCGAAGTGGGGGCAGACCTGCCGCCTCACCCTCCTGCTCCCCCACGGCTACGAGGGCGCCGGCCCAGAGCACTCCTCGGCGCGGCTGGAGCGGTTCCTCCAGCAAGCGGCAGAGGGCAACATCCGGGTCGCCTACCCGACTACCGCCGCCCAGTACTTCCACCTTCTGCGCCGCCAGGCGCTGATCGCCAAGGAGCGACCGCTGGTGGTGATGACGCCCAAGTCGCTGCTCCGCCTGCCCCAAGCCCAAAGCCACCTCAGGGAGTTCACCGGCGAGAGCCGGTTCCAGCCGGTCTTAGCCGAGCCAGGGGTCGATCCCGCCCAGGTGACGAGGCTGATCCTCTGTACCGGCAAGATCTACTACGACCTCACCAGCCACGCCGAGCGAAAGAACAAGCCTCAGATCGCGATCGGGCGGGTTGAGCTGCTCTACCCCTTCCCTCAGAACGAGATCCTGGCGCTTGTCAACAGCTACCCAAACCTGAAGGAGATCTGCTGGGTCCAGGAGGAGCCGCGAAACATGGGGGCGCGGGCGCACATGTTCCCCCGCCTAAACCAGATCCTGCCCCCCCAGTTCAAGCTGGGCTACATCGGCAGGCCGGAGCGGGCAAGCCCTGGCGAGGGCTACCCCGTCGCCCACCTCGCAGAACAGCGGCGGATCGTCCGCACCGCACTCGATCTAGAGACCCCCGTCTCCCAGTTCCCAAGCAAGCCGCCAGGGGAGCGGTAGGGAGCCGCAGACAAAGCTTGGCAGCGCCTGGCGCGACCCAATCGCGGAGGTCCCCGGTTGGGCGCTGGGCCGCTGCAAAGTAGAAGCCTAAAAGATCGGCCTCTCCTCCAAGCAGCGGTTATTAGGGGCCCCACCTATGGCCAACCAAGCCGCTACCCCTCCACGCGCTAAGGCCAGCCGCTGCGGTCTATCCGGCCCCAAACGGCTTTGGCCGCTGCTCCCACCAGCCGCGGTCAAAGCCGAAGCCAACGGCGCAGGCGCCAAAGAGCAGGAAGAGCATGCCGACGGCCCGGACGAAGAAGGCGGACTTTATCAACCCTTCCAGTATGCCCCACTGAACGGAGGCTGCTTCGTAAAACTCTGCTGCGGTCAGGAAGACCAGGCTGAGGACCGCGACCGCGAAGCCGATCGCGAGGATCCTTTCCTGGCGCAGCAAGGCCGGTGGGCCGCTCGGTCGGGGGGCTTCAGGGGTAAGGCGCTGCGCGAGGTAAAAGGCGATGCAAACGGCAAAGCAACAAAAGGAGAGAACTCCCCAACCAGCCATCGTCAAGATCAACTGCGTTTCCTGTTCAGAGCTGCGAACCAGTTCGGAGACCCCGGAGCCCATCAGGAGCAAAAAGCCGAGCGAGGCCAGGAGGGCGGTCCGGCCCAGCGCACCGGCATCGCCCCCCTCCGGATCCGCCGCTACCCGCCGAAGGAGGTGGTCCATCGCGATCAAGGCTCCAAAAGCCAAGACCAAACATCCCGCCGTAACCTGTGCATAGGTCGCGATCGGGGCTGGCGCGAAGCCCGTAGAGGCCCGGGTTTCTAAGCCCTGGTGAAGGGTAACCCTGCCGATACCGATGAAGACCGTGATCAGCAACGCTGCACACCCTCTGAGGAAAAGGAAGCCAGCCCCCAAGCCAACCCCAGCTGCCAGCATCCCTAGCCGCTGCCGTCCAGGGACACGACGAAAGGCAAGGGCAAGGCCGAGCAAAGCCGAAAAGCCAAGCAGCCACGCAGCGGCAGCGACGCCTTGCCCGCTGGTGACTAGGGGGTAGGGGCCAACGGAGACGTAACTGCCTTCCGCCGTGGGATGGAGCAAGGAAGGCACCCTTGCAAAGGCGATAAAGGCAAGCAATTGGCTTACAAACCAAAGGAGGCCGCCAAACGCACCAAGGCCAAACCCACCGCTAAGCAAAAGGTCCCGCGCCCGCCCTGCCCTGCGTGGAACCGCGCCAAGCAGGGGGTGGGAAGGGGGCGGCCCGTAGCCAACGGCGCTTGGTCGGGGGGGCAACGACCAGGCCGGCCTTTGCGGTTGAACGTCGGGGAACAGCCGTTGGCCACAGCCAGCGCAGAACCGTTGTCCGGGCATCAGCCCTACCCCACAGTTTGGGCAGAAACGGAGCTCCGCTACCTCCCCACTCTCCACTTGGTCCATCAAACCACCTTTGGCGTCACACCTTTTGATGGGCCGCTTAGACCCTCCCGCCCGCAGCGCGAACCGGCTACCTTGACAATATACCTTTCCGTCCCGCAGGTCCAGGTCGGGGCGGCGCATCTGGAGACCTTTGCGCCTTCGGTGGGGCGGTTGCCGGCCGCGCCGGTAGCTCGGCGGAAGAGTTCCCTAACCCGCTCCCCACTTGAGAGGCAATCCGCTCCGAAAAGGCGATGCCGCCTACCACCCCGGCCGGAGCGGTAGGGGGGCACCAGCGCCGACCTAACCGGACCGGCTTTATCCAGCCAGCCGCGGATCCTCTCGACGGCGGTGGGGTCCGCTGCGCCGAGCGGCTCCAGGAGGCACGAGGGGCTCCTTTGGGCGAAGGCTCTTTCAAACCGGCTGCAACCTCATCTGGCCGATCGCGGTATCTAGACCCGATCGCGTAGCGAAGCTGCGCAGTCGATCTTGAGGGGTGAAAGCGGGCCTAGGACCGGAAGCGCCGCCTCTTTGACCGAGCGCCGAAGGCGCTAACCGACCGATCTACCGATTCCCTTCAGGCAGCGATCCTCGAGATCGAACTCTAGGCAGGTCTAGACCCAAACGGCCGTCAACCGCCGGCGGTGGCTGCCGATCTTTGGCGGCTTGAGCTCTCCAGAGACGGCGTAGCCGCTTAGAGCCCCGCGGCCCCAAGCAGACCCTACGCCTGGCCTCTGCTGCTCCCTTACGAAACCCCTCCCAGCCGCCGCCTTTGGACGCTTCCAACGGCGGCCGCTGCGCCTCCGCCAACCCGGTAGCCCAAGCCGGTGCCGGCCCTGCGTCCCTCCCTAACCCTCTAACCAAACAAACGCGAAGGCGCCTCTCCCAAAAAAGGCGGAGCGAGGCAAAGGCCGCTAGCCAGGCTCGCCCAGCGGCTGCGTCAGCCCCCTCCTTCTCCATGGCCGACCCAGCGGCTTGACCGCCTCCCCGCCAAGGAAGCTCGCGCCGCTGCGCCCTGCCTCCGGGCATCGGCCCCCTTTCCGCTCTTAACCCCGCGCTTTTGCAGGTGGCTTTTAAAAAGCTCTCGCCACGGGGAGTAGGCATCCGCCTCGACCTCAGAGGTGTAAGCAGGGCCACTGAGCGCTGCGGTTGCCCGCCTCGGTCCTGCTCAGCCGTTAGCAGCCGGTGTAATCCTCCGTTCCCACCAACCGCGCCCAAAACCAGCGAGTAGGCCGCACCCCCGAAAAACACAAACAGCACCCCTACAGCACGTAGCCAAAAGGATGCCTGGAGCGAGCCGGTAAGGAAGCTGAACTCCGGTCTACCGGTACCGAAAACTGACCGATCGTGAACAGCAAAAGGCCCACCACGGCCACGGCAAAGGCGGAGGCCAAGATCCCTTCCCGGCGTCGCAAACCATCCTCGCCAACCACTCCTTCAAGGTCGGGACTAAGACGGGCCGCAATGGAAAAGGCAATCCCAACGGCAAAACAACAGCAGGCGAGAATACCCCAAGAGGCGGTCTCTATAGCTGCACTGCTTTCGCTTCCGCCGGTCAGTTCGGAGATCCCCCCGCCCATTAGGACAAGGAAACCAACCGCAGCCAGGAAACAGACGCGGCGCAGCACAGCCGCCTGGCCCCCGCCATACCCCGCGGTAGAGCGCTGCAGGTAGTCAAAACCGTAAAAGGCTGCACCGGCAAAAACCAGACAGGCGATCAGGTCTAAAGCAGCGCTTGCAATCTGTGAATCTGGAAACCCTGCTGGGTATGTCCCGGCTTCAGCGCCGATGCGGAACGAAAATTCGGTGACGCCATAAAAGATGGTGAGAAGCAGTTCGGAGAAGGCCTTCACCGCTAGGAAGCCAACGCCAAAGCCGGCGGCGGCAGTGAGCATGGAGAGCCGGGACCGGCCCTTGGCCCCAAGGAAGGCCCAGGCCGCCGCGATCAACGCGGCAACGCCAAACAGCCAGGAAATGACCGTCGTTCCTTCAGCGACCAAGAACAGCGGGTAGGCGCTGAGGTGCACTTCCGCGTTGGGTGGCGCAACCGCCAAAACGGTCGCGAAGTTGTTGCTGGCCCCGGCAAGGGCGATCAAGGAGATGACGAAGCCCAGCAGGAGCAACCCCCCCTCCTGCGACGGCAACGCTAAACCCACCGCCAAGGGCGAGATCCCGAACGCTCTTGCCGCCGGTTAGTGCCGTTAGATCGAGGCGGCTTAGTGGAGGACGTCCCGCGCCTGCTAAGCGCTCTTGCTGGGGCGGCTGCGCCCAACCGGCCTGCTGCGAACCACCGTCAACGGTCAGCTCTTGACCACAGCTGCCGCAAAACCTCTGCCCGGGGTCGGTCCTCTGCCCGCAGCTTGGACAAAAACGGCCTTGCGTAGAAGGCCCGATCTCAGCCTGACTCACAACGCTCCTCTCTCGCTTCCGCCTCTATTGCGGCCTCTCCTTGACAGTTGGCACAGCATACACCTACCCCGCGACGGCAGAAACAAGGCGCAGCGGTCCCTAAGCCCAACGGGGGTCGACAGGCCGGCGGGGATCGTTGAAGTGGGGTCGGTTCCTACAAAAAAGCGCCAGCTGTGCTGTTTAACCCGCTGCGCAGCCGCAGCGGCCGCAGGGGCGACTGGACAAAAGAGGCGGTCTACCGACCACCCGGTTCGCTGGCTCCGCAGGGCGGCGTAACTACCTCCACTCCGTTAGATCGGCCTGTGAGAGCCACTGCTGGCGGACCCGTCAAAAGCACCTGCCTGAGGACGGGAGGACCCCCCAACCAGTTCCACCCCTTTGGTTTGCGCAATCAGCTCCCCTCTCCAGCCGCCTCAGCGACCCTGCCAGCGGGGCTCCCGTTTTTCGGCAAAGGCGCGCGCCCCCTCCTTCGCGTCTTCGGAAGCAAACACCGGGTCGGAGATCTGGGCTTGGCGGTCAAAGGCCTCCCCAACCGGCCAGTCCCACTGCTCTTGGATGATCCGCTTTGAGGCAGCTACCGCCAGCGGTGCGTTGCGGGCGATCAGTTCGGCCAGCGCAAGGGCCTCCTCCAGCGCCTTGCCGGGCTCAGTAACCCTGTTTACAAGCCCCACCTGGTAGGCCCGCTCTACGGAGAAAAACTCGCCGGTAAGGGCAAGCTCCATTGCAACGTGGTAGGGAATCCGTCTCGGCAGCCGTAGCAGCGCGCCGCCCGCAGCAACCAGCCCCCGCTTCACCTCCGAGATCCCTAAACGGGCGTCGCGGGCGGCCACGATCAGGTCGCACGCAAGCGCGATCTCCAAACCGCCAGCAACTGCAAACCCCTCCACTGCAGCCACCAGCGGTTTTGCGGCCGCCCGCCGGACGATTCCAGCAAAACCGCGGTCTCCAACCCACGGTCTCTTCCCTTCAGCGAAGGCTTTGAGGTCCATCCCGGCGCAGAAACCCTTCCCCGCCCCGGTGATCACCCCCACCTGCAGCTGCGGGCTTTCGTCAAGGCGGTCCAGCGCCTCCGCAATCCCTTCCGCAACCTCGAGGTTGACGGCGTTCCTTGCCTCCGGCCTGTTGAGGGTGATAACCAGTAACCTGCCCTGCTCCTCCGCTAGCACCGCGGTCCGTTCAGCTGTCAAAACCCTCTCCCTTCTCTCGTTCCCGAGCAGCAACAAACTCATCGCGGGCCCTACGCAACGCCTCGTAGGCAGCAAGCAGCCGCTTTGGGCCAAGCACCACCAAGGCGATCCCAAGCACGATCAAGAGGTGGCTTAGCTCCAGCAGGCCCACGGCTAAATCCTAAGCGGCGGAGCGCAGCACCTGGGCCGCAAGATCGGCTGCGCCCATCCGCTTGTAGATCCTGGCCATAAACCGCCTTGCGCTTTGGGAAGCGGTGTCAACCCTTGCCCAGTCCCGGGCCGCCCGGGCGGCGGCCTCGAGGTTGCCTGCCCGCCAAAAGGCAATCGTCATCAGCCGCAGGATCGCGACGTTCCGTGGTTCCGCATCACGGGCGTAGATCAAGCGCTGGCCGGCCAGGGCGTAGTCCCCTTCAGCCATCGCCCTGCGGGCCGCGATCACAAACCTTTCTGCCCGCTCTGCAGCTAGATCGGGCTTTGAGAAGTCGACAAACCGCATCGAGCCGGCGGGGACGGTCCTGATCCCGTGGTGGAACCGGACCCGGGCCCACTGCTGGACCTGCTCCCCCGCTTCGGAGAAGTAGATCCCGGTGACGGTGCCGACCCCCCACTCCGGATAGGACAGGCAGCGGGCGTAACGGTGGACAACGGAGTGGTCGGGAACCCGGCTGCCAAACGGATCGTGCTTTTCCCGCTCCGCTTCGGCTTCGCGCTGCCGTTGCTCCGCTTCATAAGCACGGCGACCTTCCTCGGCGCGGGCCCGCCTGGCAGCCTGCGCTGAGGCACGGACGGTGGTCTTGGTGACCCGTCCACCGCGGGAGGATTCGGCAAGGTGCTCCAGGTAGTCAGCAGCCTCGTTGATCGCCTTGAGGTGCAGCTCGTGCTCGTGACGGCGCCCCTCTGGGGCAAGGTCCGGGTGCCACCGCTTGGCGAGGCGACGGCGGGCGAGCTGGACGTCCCGTTTGCTAAAGGGCGGCTCCAGCTCCAGCAACAGCAGGTGCTGTTCGAGATCAACCACCCTTCTAGGCATGCCAGCTCACCTTAGCGGGCAGGCTCGGCGCAGGCAACGGTCTCGCAGCGCCGCTTGCAGGACGGCCATTTAAACCAGAACCGCCCCGAGCGTCGGGGCGATCCTGGGGAGGAGAGAGGATCTGGGCAGGTAAGCTGCACCTGCCAACCAACCTTTGGAAAGCTTTTCAACCTTAAGTATAACGTTGCGCGTCAAAGTTTCAACTCCTGCCCGAAAAACCCTCCAAGAAGGGACCGTTCACGGTATAGCCCACCATCAGCTTGCTAATAGCTGGCGCAGCACGTAATGGAGGATCCCGCCGTGGCGGTAGTACTCGGCCTCGCGGGGGGTATCGATCCGCACCAGCGTTTGGAACCGCTGCTCCCCCTTCGGCCCCTTTGCCACCACCTCGAGGTGCTGCGGTCCAGAGCCAACGGCGCTAACCGCCTGCTCGATGCCGGAGATCGTGATCTCCTCCTCGCCGGTAAGGCCGAGGGATTGGGCGGACTGCCCCTCTTCAAACTGGAGCGGTAAAACCCCCATCCCGATCAGGTTGGAGCGGTGGATCCGCTCGAAGGAGCGGGCAATCACCGCCCTTACCCCCAAAAGCCTGGTCCCCTTTGCTGCCCAGTCCCGCGAGGAGCCGGAGCCGTACTCCTTGCCCGCGATCACAACCAGCGGCCGCCCTTCTTCGGCGTAGCGGACAGCAGCCTCGTAGACCGTGGTCACCTCAGCGCCCTGAGGGCCAAAGTAGCGGGTGTAGCCCCCTTCGGGCAGGGGCTCCCCACCGCCAAGCAGGTTGCGCAAGCGGATGTTGGCAAAGGTGCCGCGCATCATCACCTCGTGGTTGCCCCGCCGGGCGCCGTAGGAGTTGAACTCCTTTGGCTCCACCCCGTGTTCGATCAGGTAGCGGCCGGCAGGGCTGTCGCGCTTGATCGCCCCCGCCGGGGAGATGTGGTCCGTTGTCACCGAGTCGCCAAGGAGGGCCAGCACCCTGGCGCCAACGACGTCCTCGGGTGGCTGAGGGTGCGGCGCCATCCCGTCAAAGAACGGGGGACGGCGGACATAGGTTGAGCGGTCGTCCCAGTGGTAGCGGCCCTCGCCGGCTCCGCCGACTTCCTGGGCGAGCCTCTGCCACCGCTCGTCCCCCTTGAAGAGGTCGGCGTAGTCCTTGTTGAACATCTCCGCCCGGACCGCCCGCTGCACCACCTCGGCGATCTCGTGCTCATCCGGCCAGATTTCCCGTAGGTAGACCGGCTTGCCCCCCCGGTCGTAACCAAGGGGCTCCTGCTCGAAGTCGATGTCCATCGTCCCGGCAAGGGCATAGGCGACACAAAGCGGCGGCGAGGCAAGGTAGTTCATCCGCACGTCGGGGTTGATCCGACCCTCGAAGTTGCGGTTCCCGGAAAGGACCGAGGCGACGACCAGGTCGTGGGCTTGAACCGCTTCGGAGATCGGCCCCGGCAGCGGGCCGGAGTTGCCGATACAGGTAGTGCAGCCGTAGCCGACGAGGGCAAAGCCAAGCTGCTCAAGGGGCTCCAGCAGGCCGGAAAGGGCAAGGTAGTCGGTTACCACCCGCGAGCCTGGAGCGAGGGAGGTCTTCACCCAGGGCTTGCGCTGCAGACCCCGTTCAACGGCCCGCTTTGCCAAAAGGCCGGCGCCAACCATCACGGAGGGGTTGGAGGTGTTGGTGCAGCTGGTGATCGCCGCGATCACCACCGCCCCGTCGCGAAGCGGGAACCGGGTTCCGTTCAAGGCCACCTCCACCGCGCGGCCAACCGGCTGGACTGTCTCCTTAGTTGCCGGCCGCGCCGCTTCAGCCTCGGCGGGGGGCTCGTGGCCTGGGGACCCGTTAGCCGGCGGGTCGGAGGCTGGGTAGCTCTCGGCAACGGCCTCGTCGTGGCCCTTCAGATCGCCGGTGGGGGTGGTGCCCAGCAGTTCTGCAAGGGAGCTTCGGAAGGCCTTCTTGACTTCGGAGAGGGCGATCCGATCCTGGGGCCGCTTCGGGCCGGCAACGCTTGGCTCAACGGAGCCAAGGTCGAGGTCAAGGACCTCGCTGAAGCGGGGCTCAGGAGCCCCTGGGTCGTGCCAAAGGCCCTGCTCCTTGCAGTAGGCCTCGACCAGTTCGATCCGGCGGCGGTCCCGGCCGGTCAGCTCCAGGTAGCGCAAGGTCTCCCCGTCGATCGGGAAGATCGCGCAGGTGCAGCCGAACTCCGGGGACATGTTGCCGATCGTCGCCCGGTCGGCGATCGGAAGGCCTGCAACCCCCTCCCCGAAGAACTCGACGAACTTCCCAACCACCCCCCGTTCCCGAAGCCGCTGGGTAACTGTAAGGACAAGGTCCGTTGCGGTCGCACCCGGCCGGAGCTTGCCGTGCAGCCGCACCCCCAGCACCTCTGGGATCAACATCGGGATCGGCTGGCCAAGCATTGCCGCCTCCGCCTCGATCCCGCCAACTCCCCAGCCAAGGACACCAAGGCCGTTGATCATCGTGGTGTGGGAGTCGGTACCAACCAAGGTGTCGGGGTAGGCAAGGGAGCCGTCCCGATCCAGGTCGCCGAAGACGACCCTGGCCAGGTACTCGAGGTTCACCTGGTGGCAGATCCCGGTGTCGGGCGGGACCACGGCAAAGTTGTCAAAGGCGTCTTGGGCAAACCGCAGGAAGGCGTACCGCTCCCGGTTGCGCTCGAACTCCCGTTCGGCGTTGATCCGAAACGCCTCTCTTGTCCCAAAGGCATCGACCTGGACCGAGTGGTCGATCACAAGCTCAACCGGCACAAGGGGGTTGATCCGGGCTGGATCCCCACCCAGCTCGGCCATCGCGTCCCGCATCGCCGCCAGGTCGACGACGGCAGGAACCCCGGTGAAGTCCTGCATCAGGACCCGGGCTGGAGCGAAGGTGATCTCCCGGCTGGGCGGCTGGGCAGGCGACCAGGAGGCCAACGCTTCAACATCCTCCGCGCTCACCGTCCCCTCCCCCTCGTGTCGAAGCAGGTTCTCCAGGAGGATCTTCAGCGAGTAGGGCAGCGTGGCGACCGGAAACCGATCGGCAAGGGCGTCTAGCCGGTAGAGCTGGTAGGTGCGCCCGCCAACGGTAAGCTCGCCAAGGGCTCCAAAGCTGTTCTTTGCCATCTGGTGCGACCTCCTTGCTGGCCGTTTTCGTTTTTGCCGGAACGGGTCGGCTGCCCCCTTAAGTCATAGGCCTTTTTTGCCGAAAACCAACTTGCCACCGTCTAAGCGAAGCCGTCCCTGGTTGTCAAGCCATAACAAAAAGCCGTGGCTCTGCCCAACAGAGCTTGACCGCGCCCGGCTGGTCGACGCCAGCGGGAGGGTAAGGACTTTGCGCTTTGTCAGCCTAGGAGCGCTTGCCGTCGCCCTCGCTGCAGCAACCCCTTGGCAAAGCCCATTCTACCTCCTCCTCGCTGCCGTTGCCGGCACCCTGTTCGTCGCTGTCGACCTGACAATCAAACGGGTCCGCCGGCCGGAGTGGGTAAGCGCTGGGGCGATCCTCGCCACGATCGCCTTGCTTGCGGTTGGGGTCGCGGTTAGCGGGGGGCCGCACAGCCCAGAGCTGGCTTGGCTGGTCCTGCCCCTAGGCGTCGCTGCCGCCCGGTTCCGCCCCCAGGTCGTCCTGGTCGCCCTCCTGATCACGCTCGCCGCCCTCGCTGGGGCAACGGTTGGCGCCCACACCGCTGCAACCGTGAACAGCCCGACCCCGGTGATCGCGACCGCCGGCCTGGCGGTCAGCCTGCTATCGATCGTCTGGGCGATTCAAGCCGCCGAGCTAGAGCAACGGGAGGCGGCCGTTCTCGACCCCCTTACCTCCCTGCTAAACCGCAACTCGCTGCGGGTTCGCTTTGCTGAGCTTGCCCACCAGGCGCGGCTGAGCGGCAGGCCGATCTCCCTGCTCCTTTGCGACGTCGACTCCTTCAAGCAGATCAACGACACCTATGGCCACGACCGGGGGGACGCGGTGCTGGTGGAGGTAGCGGCGCTGCTGCGCAACCAACTCCGCTCCTTTGAGCTGATCTATCGGTTCGGCGGCGAGGAGTTCCTGGTCCTCCTCCCCGGCGTGGGCAGCCGGCGGGCGTACGAGGTCGCAGAGCGGCTGCGCAAAGCGATCGAGGCGGCGCGGCCGGGCGGCCTTCCGGTCACCGCCTCCTTTGGGGCTGCCTGCGCCTCTGGCCGCAGCGTCTCGTTTGAGACCCTTTTCAAGAAAGCCGACCAAGCCCTCTACGAAGCAAAAGGGGTCGGTGGTAACGCAGTCTTTTTGGCGCTGCCGGAGGGGAGCTTTGCAACCTTTGCCAAGGTGGCCGGACGCTAGGCTTGAGGGGTGGCACCTACCACCTACCCGATCGCCGGCAAGCGGGTGCTGATCACCGGCGCCGCCCGCGGCATCGGCCAGGCACTGGCCGAGCGGCTCCACGCCCGGGGGGCCAAGGTCGCCCTTGTTGGTCTGGAGCCAAAGCGGCTGGCGGAGAACGTCCGCGTGCTCGGCGAGGAGCGGGCGTTTTGGTATGAGGCCGACGTCACCGACCGGGCCGCGCTGGACAACGCGGTTGGCGCAACGGTGGAGCGGTTCGGCGGGATCGATATCGCGATCGCGAACGCCGGCATCGCTTACGTCGGCACGCTCACGGGGATGCCGGAGGAGCAGGTGGAGCGGGTCCTGGCCGTGAACATGCTTGGTGTCTGGAGGACCGATCGGGCGGTTGCTGGCGAGATCAAGCGGAACAACGGCTACCTCCTAAACATCGCCTCCCTCGCCGCCCTCATCCACGCCCCGTTGATGGGCCCCTACACAGCCGCCAAGGCCGCGGTCGACGCCCTTAGCGACGCTCTGCGGGCTGAGCTTGCCCCCTTTGGCGCTGCGGTAGGCGCCGCCTACTTCGGCTACCTCGACACCGACATCGTCCGCGGCGCCTATGGCCACCCTGCGGCGGAACTCCTGAACCGCCGGGTACCGGCCTTTGTGCGGGAACCGGCACCCTTAGTCAAAGCGGTCGACGCGGTGGAGCGAGGAATCGAACGGCGCGCAGCGCGGATCTGGGCCCCTGGCTGGGTCCGGACCGCTTACCTGTTGCGGGGCGTGCTTCAGCCGCTTAGCGAACGGACCCTGCGCGGTAGGCAGCGGGAGCTGCGCCGCGCCTTGGAAGTGGCGGACGAGACCGCAGCAGCCCGCTCCGAAGACCTCTCCTTAGGGGTAGCGGTCCGAGCCCTTGAAGGCCGGCCGGAGGGGTAAAGCGGAGAGGGCGGGATTCGAACCCGCGATGGAGTTATTCACCCCATACTCGCTTAGCAGGCGAGTGCCTTCAGCCACTCGGCCACCTCTCCTTGCTCGAGCTGCAGTCTAGAGCGTAGCCGCTGAGCAGCTACGATCTAGGTGCCGCGGAGGGGTGGCAGAGCGGTCGAATGCGGCGGTCTTGAAAACCGTTTCGGGGTAACCCCCCGACGAGGGTTCGAATTCCTCCCCCTCCGTCTCTTCTCAACGGAGGCAATCGGCTCCGAGCCGGACGGAGCGGCCTGCACTACGGCCTAAGCCGGCTCCTAGAGCCCTAAGGGATAGAGGCTTGGAGGCTGGCGCAAAGCAGCTCGACAAAGGTCTGAGCAGCTTCGGGCTTTCCTAGCGCGACCATTTTTGGCGGAGCCGCTCTTCAAGGGCAAACCGCAACGTCGAAAGGAGTCGCACGATGAAACCGATCCCTAGAACAGCCCTTGCCGCTTTGGTTGCTGCAGCTACCTTGGTGCCAGCGCAGGGAGCTCTGGCGGGCAAGCCGCTCCACCACCCTCACTACGTCCGCTTTCGGGGCACGGTGGTCCACCTCAACAAGCGGGCCCACTCATTCACGATCGCCACCGGCAAGGGGGTGATGCGGGCGATCCACGCCAAGCAGATGCCCCGGATCGGCGAGGTCGTGATCGTTTGGGCTCACCGGTTGCGCAACGGCACCTACGCGCTGCGCGGGATCCGCGTGGTCCAAAAGCAAAAGCGGGCGAAGCGGGTCCGGCTGCGCGGCGTCGTCAGCTACGTCAACCCTCGCCGCCAGCTGTTTGTCCTTTCCGGCGAGGGGGTCTCGCTGACCATCAGGCGGCGGGCGGCGGTCCGGATCGCAAGCGCCCTCTTACCGACCGTCGGCGAGCGGGAGGAAGTTGTCGCGGAGCTTGAGGAAAACGGGACCGTAAGCGCAGAACGGATTACGCCCCAGGGAGAAACCAACGGCCCGTTCGACCTCGAGGGCACCGTTGTCTCGCTTGACGAAGCAACCCGGACGGTCGTTATCTCCGCGGAAGACGACGACACCCTGGGCGAAACGGTGACGGTTGTAGTCCCCGCCACCCTACCCTTCCCCCGCTATCAGGTTGGCGAAGAGGTGGAGCTCCAGGTTGTGAGAGGGGAAGCCGGCCTTACCCTCACCGGCGCGAGCTCCGACCAAGGGGAAGCAGGCGCGCAGGACGGCGAAAAGGCAGAGGGCGAACAGACCGACGCGGCCGATCGGGAAGACGCTGCGGAGGAAGAGGACAACAACCAAGGGGACAACAACCAAGGGAACGAGGACCAGGAAACGGAGGAAGAACACTCCGGCTCTCCTAGCCAAAAGGACAGCTGAGCAAGCGGGGCGCTTATGAAGCCTGTGGCGGGCGTCGAAGCAAAGCCCAGGATGGCGGCTTTTCCACCGTGGATCTTGCGGCTCCGAAGCGACGCCCGCCTCGCTGCTCTTGCAGCCCGCGGTTATGCACCGGCCTTCGAAGCCTTAGCCGAGCGCCACCGTCCGGCTTTGCTTCGAACCGCCACCAGGTTAGGGGGCGGCGCTGAGGCGGAGGATTGCGTCCAGCAAACCCTCCTCCAGGCTTGGCAGGCGCTGCGCCAGGGCACAGAGGTGCGCAGCCCGCGGGCCTGGCTGTTTGCCATCCTCCGCCACGTCCTAGCTGCTAGGTCGGGAGCACCGCCCTTACACCTTAGTGCAGAGATCCCTGGCAGAGAGGACGTCGCGGAGCAGGCAACCCAGCGCCTTGCCGTCGCGGAAACCTTGGCTGCGATCGCCAGGTTGCCGGAAAGCCAGCGGGCGGCCCTGCTTGCCCAGGAGCTTGCTGGGGCGAGCCGCAAGGAGCTGGCTGCAGCGCTAGGGGTAAGCGAGGCTGGCGTGCGGAGCCTCCTCTACCGCGCCCGCTCTGCGCTGCGCGCCGCCGTCGGCGCCCTGGTTGGGATCTTGGTCCTGCGCCGCCTTAGCGAAGCGCAAGAGGCTTTAGCTCAGACCCCTCCGACGGCCACCAACGCTCTGGCAACGGCTGCCCCGTTCGCCGGCAAAGCAGCAGCCGGTCTGGCTGCTGTTGCGGCAGCGGTAGGTGGTTTTGCAGCGGCCGGAGGCATAAGCGGCAAGCGCTCCGCCAACCCGCTCCGCCACAACGCCCAAGCAACGCCCGCCCGGGCAGCCCTGAGCCGACCGGCTTCATCCGGTGAACGCCGCCTATCCTCCCCGTCCACGCCAAGCAAAGATCGTCAACGGCAGCAGGTCGCAACCGCTAAGCGCAGCGCTGCGGGGCAGGATCCGGTGGGAGAACCGGTGCCGCCAAGGCCACCGGCGGTTGAACCGGCCACCGATCGCAGCGAGCAGACCGCCTCCCACGAGCGGAGCGACCAGTCGACGAGCGATGGGGAGCGGGCGGATCAGCCGCGAGGTGGGGATAAAGGCGGAGGCCGAGATGCTGAAAGTCCTACCTCCGACGCCGAACCAACTCCCACATCAGGCAGCGATGCCGGGCAAAGGGACCCCTCCAGCCAGGGAGGTGAACCGCGCTCGGACGAACGGGAAGCGGATAGCGCAACTGAAACCACAACCACCGCTACCGATCGCAGCGGCGGCGACAACTAAAAAACAGCCCCTGCTTGCGCAGGGGCTGTTTGCGAGGACCTGCCGTCCTTACTAAGAAGCGGTTTCAGGAGCTGCTCTCGTTGGAGGTTTGGTTGCTGGCCTTCGTTGCGCTGCGGCGGGTAGTGGTCCGGCGACGGGTAGTGGTGGTCCGCCGGGTCGTGGTCCGGTTAGCCGACTTCGTCGAGCCGCCAGCTCCGGTCACTCCCTTCTGGAGCCGCTCAAAATCCTTTTGAAGGGCCTTGGCGAACTTTGTGGTGTCCTTCCGGGCGGAGGAGACAAAGGTCTTCAGCTCCTTGTAGATGTCCCGGACACCCTGGCTGACGTCCCTACCTGCATGGCTCTGCAGCTGGCTGAGCGCGTCCTGGGCCGCCTCTAACGACTTGGTGAGCCGTTTCAGGGCGGGCGGTTCGCGGAAGGCGCGCAAAGCGCTGCTTGCCGTCGAGGATGTTTTTTTGGTCTCTGGCATCTGAGCCTCCTATATAGGTGCTTGACTTTTGGTCCCGCGTCCTTTCTGCAAACAGTAGAGGCGGTTGGTGTCGGATCTAATACGCTCCAACGATCAACCGCGCGGTGTGCGAGAAAAGTAGCGAGCCTGACGCGCTTTTGCCGCCAGACCCCACCACGCCTCCTAAAGCCATTTAGAATCGGTGCAAGGGCGCGTAGCTCAGTGGGAGAGCGCTCGCTTCACACGCGAGAGGTCGCTGGTTCGAACCCAGCCGCGCCCATCCCTACCGATCCAGCGGCTCGCAGGACCTTTTAACGGAAGGGCTGGGTGGCGGAGCGGACCAGCCAACCGTTGCCACGTGCTGCAAAGCAGCCTTCGCCGTCGCCACCGCCGGCAACAAACGGTTGCCGATCCGCTCCCTGCCACCGTTCTTCCTTTGCCGCGCAGAGGTTGCGGATAGGCGGGGGCAGACGGCAAAGCGCGTACGTTCTCGACCTCTGGAGCTCCCGCAGCAGCCAGGTTTGTCGGGGTGTGGAGGCGCCCCGATCCCACCGAGCGGCAGTGCGGCCACCGCTAACCGGGGAGGGCGAGGGAGGTTGCCACCGCAGCCAGCGATCGACAACGGCCGCTCCAGCCGGCTAGGCTCGGTTTTGCAACGTCTGCAAGGGGATGAAGGGGGAAACAAAGATGGAGGTACGCTGGTTTGGGCAGTCGGCGTTCCAGCTGCGGGGCAGCGGCTGCACCGTGTTCATCGACCCCTTCAGCGATCTCTCGGCCCTCTCGGAGCGGGGTCTTGCCTTCAACTACCCCCCGCTCAAGGACGTCGAGGCGGACCTGGTTCTGGTGACGCATGAGCACATCGACCACAACGGCGTGGAGGCCGTTGGAGGAGATCCGGCCGTGCTGCGATCCTGCGTCGGTCGGTTTGAAAGCCCGCTGGGCGAGGTTGTGGCGATCGCTTCCGAGTACGACCAGAAGGCCGGTACCGAACGGGGCTTCCAACAGCTCCCTCCTATCTGCGTAAACCTCCGGGTTCTTTGGTCAAACCCGTATATGCAGTTGGTACCGATCGGTGTCGCCGCCCAGGGGCTTGGTGTCCAT
>Ga0167615_1000207_pt1 | contig 19791 bp, 15 predicted proteins | sample BED_Mat_host_9_1_FD_111800 | JGI IMG/M metagenome (GOLD analysis project Ga0167615, IMG submission 111800) | Extremophilic microbial mat communities from Yellowstone National Park, USA - BED_Mat_host_9_15 (v2) (version 2) | ecosystem: Environmental > Aquatic > Thermal springs > Hot (42-90C) >... | reverse complement strand
TGACGTTACGCGACGCGCGCAGGCGACGCATCACGCAACGGTCCCGCTGGATTAAGCAGCGAGAGCGAGCTTGTTTTGAGTGGTAAAGCGATTCGCTTTGCCAGTTAAATTTAGACCTGCGTGGATGACGTGGTCGCAGCCCCACGGCCCGCCGTACATGCTCGAACAGTCCCCGTCGAATCCAAAACGCCCCCGCGTCTTGGCGACACGTGTCCGGCATGCCGCAAGCGAATCGCGATGGTCCACGAGCACACCTTATTATACTCCATTCCGAAGACAGATCAACCCATTTCCATCAAGCCCCTGTGGGCGGTGCGCACGGTCTTCACCGCCTCCCCAAGCGCATGGGTACGGCCATCACTCGCCGCGCATGCGCGCTCGCAGCGCGCGTTGAATTTCGCGGTTTGCGTCCCGCTCCTTGGCGGCTTCGCGCTTGTCGTACAGCTTCTTGCCCTTCGCAAGCGCCAGCTCCACCTTTGCCCACCCATCCTTCAGGTAAATCTTCGTCGGCACCAACGTGACGCCCCGCTGGCGGACTGCACCGTACAGGTGGTTGATCTCCTTCTTGTGCAACAGGCACTTGCGCGGCCGCAACGGATCGTGATTGAATCGATTCCCCTGCTCGTACGGCGCGATATGCATGTTGTAAATGTACACTTCGCCGTCATCGACGCGCGCGTACGCGTCGCGCAGGCTGACGGACCCTTTCCGCACCGACTTGATCTCCGTGCCAGTCAGGACGAGCCCGGCCTCGTAGGTCTCCTCGATGAAGTAGTCGTGATACGCCTTCCGATTTTGCGCAATCAACCGAATGCCCTGCGATCTCGCCATCTCACGTCACTCCGATGCTCCAACGTGCGCGCGGCACGGGCCGCGCCGGGACGCCCTGCCATCGCCCCGCACACGGCGCGGCCCGCCTACCGCTTCCCCTTCTTGCGCGCACCGCGCTTGCCCGATTTCCCTGACTCCGATTTCCGCTTCCTCGCCGATTTCGCGCCAGGCCGCGATCGACCGCCCCTGGCCGCGCCCTTTCCTCTCCCGCTGTCCCGCTCCGCCTCCCAGGTCGGCCACGTGCGGTAGCCGCCCCGCCGCGCGGGCGCCGCGGCGCGCGAACCCGCCACCGGGCCATCCGCCGGCTCACGGGCTTCGTCCGCCGCGCCGCGGCCGCCTCGCTTCCGCCGCCGGGAACGCGGATCGGGATACTCCTCATCCCAGGCGTCGTACGGGAGATCGCCCGGCAGCATGTCGCCAGGCGCCGCAGACCGCTCTTCTTCGCCGTCGTCCCAGTCGGACAGGCGAACGCCCGCGCGCGCCTCCTCCGTTCGATCTCGCCGCGCGCGCTGGCGCTTGCCGTCCCGCGCCTTCCGGTCCCCGGCCTGCTCAGCCGCCTGGCGCCTTCGGCGCTCCGTCTCCCTCCGCTCTTTCGGCGTCAGATCCTCATCATACACGATCGCGCCCGGGCCTTCACCGCCGACGTACGTCGCTTCGCGCAGATGCTCCACGAGTCCGAAGTCGATCCGGAGGTCCTCTTTCACCGCTCGGATCACCACGACGCGGACGGGATCGCCAATGCGAAACACGCGCCGCGTGCGCTCTCCAATGAGCGCCATCTGGCGTTCGTGCAGCACGTAGTAATCGTCCGACAGCTCGCTGATGTGAATCAGTCCTTCGACGCCGTTGTCCAGTTGCACGAACAGGCCAAAGGGGACGACGCCTGAGATGATGCCGTCGAACTCCTCGTCGATGTGCGCCTGCATGTACTCGACCATCTTCAATTGATCGACTTCGCGCTCCGCCTCCTGGGCAATCCGCTCGCGCTCGCTCGACTGCCGGCTCGCCTCCGCGACAAACTCGCGCAGCTGCGCCTCGCGCTTGGGAGACAGCGATCCGCGCGTGAGTACCTCGCGAATGATGCGGTGGATGGCCAGGTCCGGGTACCGGCGGATGGGCGACGTGAAGTGCGTGTAGTAGTCGGCCGCAAGGCCAAAGTGCCCCGTGCACTCCGGCCGATACTTCGCCTGTTGCATCGACCGCAGCATCACCATCGAGATCATCCGCGCCTCGCGCTTGCCTTCCACTTCATTCAGCACTTCTTGCAGCGCTCGGGGGTGGACCTTGCCCCCGGCCGATCCCTTCACGTGGTAGCCGAAATTGTGCAGGAACAGATTGAGGTGGATGATCTTGTCCGGATCCGGCTCATCGTGCACGCGGTAGATGAACGGCACGCCGAGCCAGTGAAAGTGCTCCGCCACGGTTTCGTTGGCCGCGAGCATGAACTCCTCGATGATCCGCTCCGCGATGGAGCGCGGGCGCGGCTCGATGGAGGTGGGCTCGCCGAGATCGTTCACGCGCACCTTGATCTCGTCAAAATCGAAGTCGATGGCGCCCCGCCGCATCCGCTTCTCCCGCAGAATGAGCGCAAGTTCCCGCATCAGCTCAAACATGGGCACGAGCGGCGCATACCGCGCGCGCAGGGTTTCATCCTCGTCCTCGAGGATCTTCCGCACATCGTTGTAGGTCATGCGCTCCGCCGTCCGAATGACGCTCGGCACAATCTCGTGGGAGACGACCCGCCCTTGCCTGTCGATCTCCATCACGCATGACATCGTGAGCCGATCCACCTTGGGATTCAGCGAGCAGATGTTGTTCGACAAACGCGGCGGCAACATGGGGATGACGCGATCGACCAAGTACACGCTCGTCCCGCGCCGAAACGCCTCCTTGTCGAGCGGGCTGTTCTCCTTCACGTAGTAGCCGACGTCGGCGATATGCACGCCGAGCTCGTAATGGCCGTTGGGCAGGGGTTTCACGTGAACCGCGTCGTCGAGATCTTTCGCGTCCTCGCCGTCGATGGTCACGATGGTCTCGCTTCGAAAATCCTTGCGCCGCGCGATCTCGGCGGGATCCAGCTCCAGCGGAATTCGCTCCGCGTCCGCGAGCACATCCTCGGGAAACGCCTCCGGGAGGTTGTATTTCCGGACAATGGCCAGGATGTCGACGCCGGGCTCATCCGGATAGCCGAGGACTTCCACCACCCGCCCCACGGGCCCGTGGGTGGCCGTGGGATACGACGTCAGCTCGACCACCACCACCTGGCCGTCGTGCGCCTGTCCCACCGCGTCTTTTGGCACAAACACGTCCTCCGGGAACCGCTTGTCGAGCGGGGTGACGAAGGCGTGATGCGTGTAAATCGAGATCTGACCCACCATGCGGTCGTTCCCGCGCTCGAGAATCTTGACGATCTCGCCCTCGCGGTGCGCCTGGGCGCCCTTCCCGCGCTCCTCGCGCAGGCGCACGAGCACGCGGTCCCCACTCATGGCGCCGTTCAGCGCGGACTGCGGAATGTAGATGTCCGCCTCCGCCTCGTTTTCCGGGATGACAAAGCCGTAACCCCGCGCCTTGAGCTGAAGCCTCCCGGCGATGAAGTTCATCTGCTCCGGGAGGGCGTATCGGTTGTTCCTGGTGCGAACGAGATCTCCCGCGTCCTCCATCTCATTCAGAAGGCGGACAAATGCGCGAAAGTCCGCCGCGCTCTTCACGCCGAGCTGCTCGCACAGCTCCTGGACCGTGCTCGGCCTGTACCCTTCCGAACGCAGGTATTCAAGCAATCGCTCTTTCCACAAGAAGGCTTCACTCCATCGTCCATCAGCCGAGTGCACCGGATGTTGCCGCGTGCGTTGCTACTAGTATGAACCCAATCGGACGAGATCGCCACAAAAGGAAGAAGAAATTTGCGCGACGCGGCAAACGGCAGGCGGCGTCAGGCCGCCTTCTGGCTGGGGCGCTTGTGCAGGAAGAGCGAACAGATGACCAGTCCGACGGCGAGCGCGGCGAGCAGCCAGAACGAGTCGACAAAGTTCCCCGTGGCATCCTTGATGGCCCCGGCCAGAATGGGCACGACGCCCGAGATGAGGTAACCGCCGCACTGCATCATGGCCGTCCAGCGGCTGGCGTCGTCGCCGCTTGTCGTCTCGTCGAGCGGCAGAATGAGCAGGATGGGGAACAAGCCCCCGAGCCCGACGCCGAGCAGCACATCCGCCAACCAAGCGCTCCACGCGGGCAGCGGCAGCGCGCACACCGCGAGTCCCAAGAGCGTCAGGGACGCGGATGCGACGAGCCAGGGCGCCCGGTTTGTGGCGCGGCTCATGGCCATGGGCACGAGAAGACTCGCGAACATCTGAATGAGCGCAAACACGGTGAGCACCACGCCCGCGCCGCTGGCGGAGTATCCGGCCTCCTCGGCGCGAGGCGCGAGCCACGTCGTGGTCGAATAGTATATGCCGGACTGCAGCCCGAACGCCGCGAGCAAGAGCCACGCTCTGCCCGTGCGCCAGGGCGAGGGCGATGCGGATGATTCGGGCTCGCCGACACTCGAAGCTGCTCTATTCGTCTCTTCACCCGCCGCCGGCGCCGCGCGAAGCACCGGCCACCAGACGAGGAGCCCCAGCGCGGCGAGCCCCGTCCACATGCCGAGCGACGCCTGCCACGCCCCAAGCGCTTGCGCGAGCGGAATCGACAGCGCGGCGCTCGCCAACGCGCCGAGGCCAATGCCCACCGAGTAGAGCCCAATGACGGCGGGCGCCCGCTGGCCGAAGTGATGTTTGATGAAGCCCGAAAGAAGCGGCCCGCAGATGGCGATGCCGAGGCCTGCCGCGAACGCGGACGCCAAGAGCAGCCACGCCGCGTGGGCAAAGAAGCGGACGAGCGTCGCGAGGCCGACGAGCGCCACGCACGCCAAAATGGCCCGATTTATCCCCAGCCTCGCCGCCACCGCACCCGTGAGTGGCGCGAAGGCGCCCATGCAAAACACGGGAATGGACGTGAGCAGGCTGACCTCAGCCGCGTTCATGTGAAGCGAACGCTGAATGGTCAGCACGAGCGGACCGATGGACGTGATGGGCGGCCTGAGATCGAGCGACACGACGAACACCGCCATCACCAGGAGCCAGCGCGCCTTTCCCATCCCCATGTCCTCCCTTTCGCTGGGCGCAAAAAAGGAGCCCTTCTGCACCGCAGAAGAGCACCCGCTTCCCGTCTCATCGATGTGCGTCGCACATCTAATGCACGTTGTAGTGGTACATCACCGCGATGAGCCCCGTCACCAGGAACAGGAGCACGGCGAGCACCACGGTTACGCGGGCCAGCAGGGAATCCATCCCTTTCGGGCGGCGGTTGGAAAACTGGTTGGCGCCGCCCGTGATGACGCCCGACAGGCCCGCGCTTCTGCCCGACTGGAGCAGGATGACAAGCACGAGCAAGGCACAGAGCGCCACGAGGGCAATCTTGGCCGCCAGCATCATGTTCTTGTCACCTCCGCTCCCCAAATCCCAAACCTAGTCTAGCACGGCTGTCAACCTTGGACAAACGCGCCGCGACCCGCGTACGCCGCCGCGGCGCCCAACTCCTCCTCGATGCGCAGGAGCTGGTTGTACTTCGCCACCCGATCCGTCCGGCTCGGCGCGCCCGTCTTGATCTGGCCGGTGTTCAACGCCACGGCGATGTCCGCAATCGTCGTGTCCTCGCTCTCGCCCGACCGGTGCGAGATGATGGCCGTGTAGCGGTTCTTCTTGGCGAGCTCGACCGCGGCAAACGTCTCCGTCAGCGTGCCAATCTGGTTCACCTTCACCAGGATGGAGTTGCCCACGCCGCGATCGATCCCCATCTTCAGGCGCTCCACGTTGGTGACGAAGAGATCGTCCCCGACGAGCTGGACCTTGCCGCCGAGCGCTTCGGTGAGGTTCTTCCACCCGTCCCAGTCGTCCTCCGCGAGGCCGTCCTCAATGGACAGGATGGGGTATTTCGCGAGCAGCCCCTCGTAGTACCGGATGAGCTCGTCGGCCGATCTCGTCACGCCCTCGCCCTCAAAATGGTACTGGCCGTCCTTGTACAGCTCCGTCGACGCGATGTCGAGCGCGATGGAGGCCTCATCCCCCGGCTTGTAGCCCGCCTTTTCGATGGCCTCGACGATGACCTGAATCGCTTCCTCGTTCGTCTTCAGGTTCGGCGCAAACCCGCCTTCGTCGCCCACCGTCGTCGCCAGGCCCTTGTCCGCGAGCACCTTTTTCAGGCTGTGGAAGATCTCCGCGCCCATGCGCAGCGCCTCGCGGAAGGTCGGTGCACCGTGCGGGACGACCATGAACTCCTGGATGTCGACCGTGTTGTCCGCGTGCTTGCCGCCGTTCAGGATGTTCATCATCGGCGTCGGCAGGGTGTGTGCGTACGTCCCGCCGAGGTAGCGGTACAGCGGCAGGCCCACCTCCGCCGCGGCGGCCTTTGCCACCGCAATGGACACGGCGAGGATGGCGTTCGCGCCGAGCTTGCCCTTGTTGGGCGTGCCGTCGAGCGAGATGAGCAGGTTGTCGATGGCAATCTGATCCAGCGCATCCTCGCCGATGATCTCCGGCGTGATGATCTCGTTCACGTTCTTGACGGCCTTCAACACGCCCTTGCCCTGATAGCGACCCTTGTCGCCGTCTCGGAGCTCCACCGCCTCGTGGGCGCCGGTCGACGCGCCGGACGGCACGATGGCGCGGCCCTTCGCACCCGACTCGAGCTCCACCTCCACTTCCACCGTCGGATTGCCGCGGGAATCGAGCACCTCGCGCGCGTGGACGTCAAAGATCTCGGACATCGCGATCCTCTCCTTTTTGATGAATCGTCAGTGTTCAATCAAGGTCCTGCCCGTCATCGCCTCGGGCTTTGGCACGCCGAGCAGGTCGAGCAGTGTCGGGGCGAGATCGGCCAGGATGCCGCCTTCGCGCAGCTTGAGCCCGGGCACGGTGACGATGCACGGGACCGGGTTGGTGGTGTGCGTGGTGCAGACCTCGCCCGTGTCGGGGTAGATCATCATGTCGGCGTTGCCGTGATCGGCCGTAATGATGGCCACGCCGTCCATGTCGAAGATGGCGTCCATCACCGTCTTCAGGCACTCGTCGACCGCCTCGCACGCCTTGATGGCCGCCTCCAGCGAGCCGGTGTGCCCGACCATGTCCGGGTTGGCGAAGTTCAGGATCATGGTGTCGATCTCGCCCGAGCGAATCCTTTTGGCCGCCGCATCCGCCACCTCGTACGCACTCATCTCCGGCTTCAGATCGTACGTGGCGACCTTCGGCGACGGGATAAGCACGCGCTCCTCGCCCGGGAACGGCTCCTCGCGCCCGCCGGAGAAGAAGAAGGTCACGTGCGGGAACTTCTCCGTCTCCGCAATGCGCAGTTGCGTGAGCCCGGCCTTGGACACGACCTCGCCGTACGTCTCCGTCGGAAAGTCGGGCGGATACGCGATCTCGCTCTTCACGTCGTCGCTGTACTTCGTCATGGAGACAAAGTGCACCTTCGGCGGATTCGCCCCGCGGTCGAACTTGTCGAAGGCGGGATCCGTGAAGGCGAGGGACAACTGTATGGCGCGATCCGGCCGGAAATTGAAGAAAATCAGGCTGTCGCCGTCCTCGACCGTCGCGATCGGCTTGCCGTCCCCGCCCACGTGCACAATGGGTTCGACGAATTCGTCGGTGACGTCCGCGTCGTAGCTCGCCTTGACCGCCGCGATGACGTCCTCGTGGCGATGGCCCTCGCCGCGGGCCATGGCGTCGTACGCCCGCTTGACGCGGTCCCAGCGCCTGTCGCGATCCATCGCGTAGTAGCGCCCCATCACCGTGGCGATGACGCCCGTGCCGAGATCGTCCATCAGGCGCTGCAGCTCTTCCAGATAGCCCACGCCCGTCGTGGGCGGCGTGTCCCGGCCGTCGAGGAACGCGTGAACCGCGACCCGGGGCACCTTGCGGCCCGCAGCCATGCGCAAGAGCGCAAACAGGTGATCGATGTGGCTGTGCACGCCGCCCTCCGAGACGAGGCCGCAGATGTGCAGCGTCTTCTTGCGGCGGACGGCGAGGTCCATCGCGCGAACCAGCACCTCGTTCTGGAAGAAATCTCCGTCGCGGATGGCCTTGGTGATCCGCGTGAGATCCTGGTACAGGACGCGCCCCGCGCCGATGTTCGAGTGGCCGACCTCGGAGTTGCCAAACTGGCCGTCTGGCAAGCCGACTGCCTCGCCGGACGCCTGGAGCGTCGTGTGCGGATACGTCTCCCAGTAGTGATCGAAGTTCGGGGTCTTGGCCAGGTACACCGCGTTCCCTTCGTGGTGCGGGCTCAAGCCGAACCCGTCGAGAATGATGAGCGCGACGGGGCCCTTGCCGTTGGGACGCGGCTTTCGCACGAAGTCGCTCATGCGAGCACCCCCTTGATGGCTTCCGCCATCGCCGCAAACGACGTGGGATCGAGGCTCGCGCCGCCGACGAGCGCGCCGTCGAGATCGGGCTCGCGGACGAAGGACGACACATTCTCCGGCTTCACGCTGCCGCCGTACAGAATGCGAAGACCCTCTGCAGCCTGGTCCGACCAGGTCTCCGCCACGGCCGCGCGAATCGCCCGCGCGACTTCCTGCGCGTCCTCGGGCGTCGCGGTCTTGCCCGAACCAATGGCCCAAACCGGCTCATACGCGACCACCGCGTTCGCCACCTCGTCCGCGCTGAGGCCGTCGAGCCCCTTGAGCACCTGGCCCGTGACCACCTCCTGGGTCACGCCGTCCTCCTTTTGCGACGAGTTCTCCCCGACGCAGAGCACCGGCGTCATCCCGTTCGCCACGATGGCCTTGACCTTTTGATTGATGAACTGATCCGACTCGCCGAACAGCATGCGGCGCTCTGAGTGTCCAGCCAGGACAAATTTCGTCCCGAACTCGGCAAGCATGCCCGGCGCAATCTCCCCTGTATAGGCACCTTCCTTTTCTGGAAACACGTTCTGGGCGCCTAGCCGCACCTGGGCAGGCAGCATCACGCGCAGGACGTGCAGACAGGTGTACGGCGCACAGATGGCGTATTCGATGCGGGAATCCAGCTTCTGCGACTGTTGTCCGAGGGCCTCCGCAAACGCCCGGGCCTCCGCCACTGTCTTGTACATCTTCCAGTTGCCCATGAGAAGGGGCGTCCTCGCCATCTCACAGACCTCCTCACTTGTCTTCGATCACGGCCACGCCGGGCAGCGTCCTGCCCTCCAGAAACTCCAGCGACGCGCCGCCGCCCGTGGAGACGTGCGTCATCTTGTCTGCGACGCCCGCCTGCTCCACCGCGGCCACCGAATCGCCGCCGCCGACAATGGTGGTGGCGTTCGCCTCCGCCATGGCCTGCGCGATGGCGAAGGTTCCCTTCGCGAACGCAGGCATCTCGAACACGCCCATCGGCCCGTTCCAGATGACCGTCTTGGCAGCGAGGATTTCGCGGCGGAACGCCTCCACGCTCGCGGGACCGATGTCGAGCGCCATCTCGTCCGGCTGAAGCTCGCTCACGAGCCGCACCGTGTGCTCGGCGTCCGGCGCAAACGCCTTGGCCGCCACCACGTCCACGGGGAGCAGGATCTTCCGGTTCGACGTGCGGGCGAGATCGAGCAAGCGGCGCGCCGTGTCCTTGGCATCCTCCTCGACGAGCGACTTCGCCATGTCGTGGCCTTCGACTGCCAGGAAGGTGTTGGCCATCCCGCCGCCGATGATGAGCGCGTCCACCTTGGGGAGCAGGTTCTCCAACACCTTGATCTTGTCCGACACCTTGGCGCCCCCAATGATGGCGACAAACGGCCGCTCGGGATTCGCCAGCGCCCTGCCCATGATGCCGACTTCCTTTTCCATCAGAAAGCCCGCGACGCAGGGAAGGTACTCTGCGATCCCGGCCGTGGACGCGTGCGCGCGGTGCGCGGATCCGAACGCGTCGTTCACGAACACGTCGCCGAGATCAGCCAGCTGCCGCGCAAACTGAGGGTCGTTCTTCTCCTCGCCGGGATAGAAGCGCACGTTCTCCAAAAGCAGGATGTCGCCGTCGGAAAGCGCCGCCACGGCCCGTTGCGCCTCTTCGCCGACGGCCTCCGGGCAAAACGCGACCCGCTTGTCGGGAAGGAGTGACGCCAGGTGATCCGCGACCGGGCGCAGGGAGTACTTTGGATTCGGCTCGCCCTTGGGACGCCCGAGGTGGCTCATGAGTATCACGCGAGCGCCGCGGTCCGACAAGTAGGCAATCGTCGGAAGCGCCGCGCGAATCCGCGTGTCATCGGTGATCTGGCGCGCGTCGTCCATGGGCACGTTGAAATCCACGCGCACGAGGGCGCGCTTGCCCTGCCACGCCACATCTTCCACGGTCTTCTTAGGCACAAAAATCCTCCCATCTCCAAGCGTCTTTTCATCTCGGGGTGCTGTTCCGCTTGTATTGTACCAGACCCTCCCGCGCGCGTCTAAAGGGGCAAGGGGGGTCATATACATGGCAAGAGCGAGATCCCATCGGGGGTGGCCTACCATGACCATCGGCATCATTGGGACCGGACACATGGGCGGCATGCTCGCCGCCTTGCTCGCGGAGACCTCGGGCGAGCGCATCCTCGTGTTCAACCGCACGCGGGAGAAGGCCACCTTGGTGGCGCAACGTCACCCGCACATCTCGGTGGCTAGAGACCTGAGCGAGATGGCCGAGGTGTGCGACACGGTGCTCATCTGCACGCGCGCCGCGGACGGAGAACAGGTCGTCCGCGACATCGGCCCGCAGCTCGTGCCGAGGGCACTCCTGCTCACGACCATCTCCACCGCCGATCTCGCAGCGTGGCAGCGTATCACCCCCGCCGTCCCCGTCAAGATGGTGCCGAGCCTCACGCAATGGGTGAAATCGGGCGCCATCCTCGTCGTCTACCCGGACGGGGCGGACCGAGAGACCAAGCGGCGCGTTGAGCAACTCCTCCGCCCCATCGGCCGACCCTTTCCCATCGCGGACGAGCAAGTGCGCGTGGCATCGGACCTCACGAGCTGCGGACCTGCCTTTTGGGCGCGCCTCTGCAGCGCCTGGACGCACGCCGCCGCTTCGACTGGCGCGCTCCGTCCTGCGGAAGCGGCCGAATTCATCCGCGACACGGCCGTCGGGTTTGCCCGATTGCTCGAAGCCGGCTGGTCGTTCGACGAAGTGTTGGACGCCATCTGCGTGCCCGGCGGCGTGACGGAAGCCGGGCTCGACGCGTTCGCCGGCGCGGAGGAATGGTTCGCCGATCTCCACAGACGCACCGCCCGCTTTGCCCGCGGCCATCCGCCGGAGACGCCGCCTGGCAACTGAGCCCCCCGTGCGAAGGCCGAGGCCGCACCTCTGCAGCACGAATTTTGAAAAGCTTTGTCGAACGGGCGTGAACTGGAATTCATCGTCTTGTGCGACACAAACCGAGGTCGCATAATGGATACAAGTGTAGAAATTTGTTCGCAATGCCGTCAAAGGTGGTTGTCACGTTGGGCTCTGCACACGCACCCATGGCTTCGAACGACAACGATTTCTGCAGACCTGATGAGGTCTCGGGCGCGACCACCCCGCCTCGCCTCAAGGCGCCCTACCTCCTTGCGCGCGCGAGCGGCCGCGAAAGGTCCTTTTTCGAGTTCGTGCGCGATCTCGCCGCCACCCACCCCGATCCCGATCCGTTTGTGTGTCTCGTGCTCGACGCCGAAGGCCACGTCGTGGCCAGCGCGGCGCACGGCCCATGGGACAAGGACGACTTGAACCAGTGCCTGAACGCCGTCGCGCGGGAATTTCCCGCCGCCGCAGGGCGACAAGCGCGAACGTCGCCGCGCAGGGGTGCTGGCACCCCCGAGGTCTCCCTGCTCCGCGTGGACCGGTGGCACGCGGCGTGGACGCGGTTGCCGGTGGCTGCCGGACGAGCCCGCCATTTCGCTGTCGTTCGGCGGGTTTCCGACGAGGACCTTCGCTCCCTCGAGCGCCTCGCGCTCTATCTCGCGCACGCCGCCGCGCAGGCGTGGACGACCTGCGAGCGGACCCTCGTGCAGCGAAGCCAATGCGTCCTCGAACGCGTGCGCAAAAAATTGCAGGAATTTGAGAAAGTGTCCGCCTTGGCCCAATTATGCGCCGGAATCGCGCACGAGATCCGGAACCCCCTCACGACGGCGCGCGGATTTCTGCAGCTCTTCGCGGAGCGGTGCGACGCTAAAGACCGCGCCTATCTCGAGCTCACCATCAGCGAACTGGATCGGATACGGGAATTGTTGGAGGACTTCATGGGCCTGTGCCGACCCGACCGGGAAGACGTGGTGGAGGTGGACATGGCCGAGATCGCGCGATCCGTCCACCGCTTTCTCGTCCCGGAGGCGAGCCTCTGCGACATTCGGTTCGAGCTCTGCGTCCCCGACCGCCCCATCCCAGCCGCCGTCCGGCCCGCGCAAATGAAGCAGGTCCTCATCAACCTGATCCAGAATGCGCTTCAGGCGTGCCGCGCCACGCCACACGCCACCGTGACCCTGAGCGTCGACGAGCGGGAGGACGGCGTGCGGGTGCAGGTGGTGGACAACGGGTGCGGGATTGAAAACACGGAGCGGATTTTTCGGCCGTTCTACACCACCAAGTCCACGGGCACGGGGCTCGGCCTCTTCGTGTGCAAGCACATCGTCGAATCCCACGGCGGGTCCATCGCCGTCCGGTCCAAGGTTGGCGTGGGCACGACGGTCACGGTGGACATCCCGAAATGCGCCCCGCGGCGCGCCTAATCAGCGCGCCGCCAAAAGCTCTCCGAGTTCCGCCACGAGCCGCCCAAACCGCTCGAGCGCCTGGCGCACAGGTGCATCGCTCGTCATGTCCACGCCCGCCATCCGCAGGAGCTCAATGGACGTGTTGGAGCTCCCCGAGGACAGAAAGCGGAGATACCGCGCCACCGCTTCGTCCCCCTCGCGCCGGATCTTTTCGACGAGGGCAAGCGCCGCCGAGATGCCGGTGGCGTATTTGTACACGTAAAACGCCGAGTAAAAGTGTGGGATGCGCATCCAGCCGTGCGCGATGTCGTCGTCCACCACCACCTCCGGCGCGTAGTAGGCCCGGTTCAGCTCGTAAAACACCTCGTCCAGCCAATCCGCCGTGATGGCGCCGCCCGATTCGATGCGCTCATGCGTGCGCTTTTCAAACTCCGCGTAGAGCGTCTGGGCGATGAGCGTGGTGCGAATGGTCTCCAACTGACGGTTCAAAAGATACGCGCGCCGGAGCGGGTCCTGTTCGCGCCCGAGCAGGTGATCGTACAACATCGCCTCGTTGACCGTGGACGCCACCTCGGCCACGAAAATGGTGTAATCGCTGTAGATGTACGGCTGCGTCTTCCGCGAAAAGTAGCTGTGCATCGAATGGCCGAGCTCGTGCGCCAGGGTGAACATGTCCTGGACGGAATCGGTGTAGTTGAGCAGAATGTAGGGATGCGTGCCGTACGTGCCCCACGAGTAACCGCCCGAGCGCTTGCCCCGCGTCTCATAGGCGTCCACCCAGCGCCCGTACAGCCCCTCGCGCGCCGCGCTCGCGTACGCCTCGCCGAAGGCCTCGACCGCCCGGAGCACGGTCTCGCGCGCCTCCGCGTAGGGGACCTTCCAGTCGATCTCGGCGACGAGCGGCACGTACAAATCCCACATGTGCAGTTCGTCGAGCGCGAGCGCCCGTTTCCGCAGCGCGAGATACGACTGAAGCGCCGGCAGCGAGTCCCGCACGGCCCGGATCAGGTTTTCGTACACGGTGCGCGGGATGCGATCCCCGTCGAGCGCCGCGTCGAGCGCGGACGGATACCGCCGAACGCGCGCGTTGATGGCGTTTCGCTTCACATTCGCCGCGTAGAGCGCCGCAATCGTGTTGCGGTGCTTCTTGTACGTGTGGTACACCGCGTGGAACGCCCGCTCGCGCACGCCGCGATCGCGCCGCTCCAACAGCTCGTGGTACAGGGCATGCGTGACCTGAACCTCGTCCCCGTTCTCGTCGCGAATGGCCGGAAAGACCGTGTCCGCGTTGTTGTACATCTCGAAGATCTCGGACGGCGCATGCAGCACCTCGCTGAACTGCGCCAAAAGCTCCTCCTGCTCCGGCGTCAGGACGTGATCGCGCTGGCGCAGGGTTTCCTCGAGAAAGAAGCGGTACAGCTGGAGCCCCTCGACCGTCTCGAGCCATCCTTCGACCTGCTCGGGCGAGAGCTGGACGAGCTCAGGGTAGAAAAACGACGTCGTCGCCTGCGTTTCGGCGGCGAGCCGCTGGGCCTCCGCGAACAGCGCCTGCCGCCAGCTCTCGGTGGTGTCCTCGTCGAGCTTCATCTTGGCGTAGACGAAGAGCTTCCCGAGGATTTGGCCGAGTTCGTCGTGCGCCCGGAGCGCACGGAGGAGCGTCTCCCCGGACGTGTGTAACTGACCGCGAAACTGGGCAAAGTCCTCGGCGAGCTCGCGGACGCGCTTTGCGTCCTCGCGCCACGCCTCTTGGTCCGGGTAAATGTCTTCGAGGTTCCAACGAAACTCGGGGTCAATCTCCTGCCTCGCCTTGCCGCGCACGTCGCGCGCCCAAACCACCTGAGATGCCAAGTTTTACGCCTCCTTGTCCTGCAGCCTGACGTTTGCCATCTGTGCGCCCGTGAATGCGCCTGGGAGAAGCTCGCCCACCGTGGTCTTGGCCACATCCCCGCGCAGGTTCCCGAGGTAGACCGGGGTGTCGGGCGAGCAGAACTCGGCCAACACCTGGCGGCACGCGCCGCAGGGCGAGACCGGCTCCGGGCTGTCCGCGATGACGGCCACCGCGCGAATCTCGGGCTTCGCCCCAGGCGAGGCCTCCGCGACGGCGCGAAACACGGCGGTTCGCTCCGCGCAGTTGGTGAGCCCGTACGAAGCATTCTCGACGTTCGCGCCCGTCACCATGCGCCCGTCCGCGAGCTCGAGCGCCGCCCCGACCGCGAACCCGGAATACGGCACGTACGCGCGCTCGCGCGCCTCGCGCGCCGCCTCCATCAGGTGAGTGTGTGGAAGTGTCTCGCTTCCCTCGATTCGCGCCAGGATGAGCGGCGGCGCGTCCACCGGATCGTCCGAAATCTCGATAACCGCCTCCAGCTCACGCATGCAGCGGAGGGCGTCCTCCTCCGTGCGCGCGTGCACAGTGAACATCGGGCGGTGGGTCTGGACGCGATCGCCCACCTTCGCGTGCAGGACGATCCCGACGGACGGATCGATGGCGGCGTCCTTCGTCTCGCGGCCCGCGCCGAGCCGCATCGCCGCGAGGCCAAACGCGAGCGCGGGCAGCTTAGCGACAAACCCGGCCTTCTTGGGCAGATACGGCATTTGGACCGGCGCCTGTGGGAGGCGGTGCGGATCGTCGACGACGGCCGGATCGCCCCCCTGCGCCGCAATCCAGCGCCTGAGCGTCTCGAGCGCCCGGCCCTCGGCCACCGACTGGCGTAGCATGCGCCGCGCTTCCTCGCGCGTCGCGGCCACGCCCGCCAACACGGCCATCTCCTCCGCCAGGGCGAGCGCGATCTCGGCGAGATCGAACGGCCCCTCGCCGGACAGCACGCGGATGGCCTCGGCCACCTCGAGCGCGTTCCCAATGGCGCACCCGAGCGGCTGGTCCATGTTGCTGAGCACCGCCACCGCCCGCCTGCCCGCCGCCTCGCCGATCTCGACCATCAGTCGCGCGAGCCTGCGCGCGTCCGAGCGCGACTTCATGAACGCGCCGTCGCCCACCTTCACGTCGAGCACGATGGCATCGGCGCCGCCCGCCAGCTTCTTGCTCATGACCGAGCTCGCGATGAGGGGCAGCGACTCGACGGTCCCGGTCACATCCCTGAGCGCGTACAGCTTCTTGTCGGCCGGCGCCAGGTCCGCGGTCTGCCCGCCGAGCGCGATGCCCACTTCCTTCACCTGCGCCACGAGCTCGGCCACGCTGAGATCCGTGCGAAATCCCGGGATGGACTCGAGCTTGTCGATGGTGCCGCCCGTGTGCCCGAGCCCCCGCCCGGACATCTTGATGACCGGCACGCCGATGGACGCGACGAGCGGCAGCACCACGAGCGTCGCCTTGTCCCCCACACCTCCGGTGCTGTGCTTATCCACTTTGACGCCCGGGATGCCCGAGAGGTCCAGCCGCTCGCCAGAATCGGCCAGAAGCCGCGTGAGCACGAGCGTCTCCTCGCGGGTCATGCCTCGCCAGACCACGGCCATGAGGAACGCGCTCATCTGGTAGTCCGGGATGTTCCCCTTCACGTATCCCTCGACCAGAAACCGAAGCTCCTCCTCGGTCAACACCTCGCCTCTCCGCTTCTTGTCGATCACGTCCACCGCTCGCATGCAAAGCCACCCTCTCGTCTCGAGCTCCTTCGCGTCCATGGTACCACAGCGCGGAACGAGCTGTGCGCCGCCCCTTCACGGATGGGACAGACTCCAGTAAAGTGATACGTGGCAGCTTTGCCGCCGATTCTCGGCTGGACCGGAAATGGAGACGACGCCTCGTGATAGGACGGAAGCTCACGCTGTACAGCTTTATCTACCGCGGAATGTCCTCGTTTCTCACCTTCGCCACGAGCGCCATTGCCGCGCGGTATCTGCCGACGGCAAGCCGCGGCGAATTTCAGCTCTCGACGACCGTGGCCACCCTGGGTCAGTCGTTTTCGGGCGGGTACACGAATTATTTTTCCTACGCGCTGCCCCGGAGACCTGAGGATCGGGCGCAGATCGTCCAAATGGGCAACTTCGTCATGTACCTGTTCAGCGCCGCTGTCTGGCTGTGCGCACTCGCCGCCATTTGGATCTGGCATCCCCCGCTCGCCATCGCCTATGCGCTGGTCGGAATCCCGTTCACGTTCCTGTTCGGCTACGGCTCCAAACTCCTCAACTCGCTCGGCGAGATCTCGTGGCTGAACCGCGTGAACATCGCGCAGGCTGTGGCGTTTCTCGTCCTGTACCTCGCCTTCATCGCAAGTCACTGGCACATGGCGCCCGGACCTCGTCTCGTGTGGACCTTTCGCATTTGGCTCGTCTCCTGGGCCCTATGCGTCGCGCTGACGCTCGCCGTGACGTACCAGAAACTCGGGTTCGGAGAGACGCTCAAGTGGCGATTCCACCGGGCGGAATGGCGAGGGCTCTATCGATACGGCACGGCTTCCTCGCTCGCCATCGTCACAGGGTACGTCAACTATCGGACGGACTTCTGGATGCTCGCGCTCTTGCACAGCGCCACCACGCTCTCCATCTACGGCGTGGCGGTCGCGGCGGCGGAGATCCTCAACACCCTGACGCAGACCATCGCGACGATGGTGTTTCACCGCGTGACCGCCGCAAGCGTGGACGACGCCGGCGCCATCACGGAGAGCGCCTCGCGGCAGACGCTCATCACGTCCATCTTCGCCGCCTTCGCCCTGGCCCTCGGGATGCCCGTCATCGTGTTCATCTACAGCTGGCACAAGTACGGCGGAAGCCTCGGCCCGTTCTACGTCCTCCTCCCGGGCCTCGTGCTCAAGGCCACCGCCAACGTGATTGCCCAGTACTTCACCAACGCGCTCGGCCGCCCGACGGCGCTCACCTGGGTGAACCTGGCCGTGATCGCCGCCAATGCGCTCATGTGCCTCGGGCTCATCCCCCTCGCCGGCATGTACGGCGCATCCATCGCGTCGACGCTCTCGTACGTGCTGGAGCTCGCCCTGTACGTCACCTGGTACCGGCGGGCCTCCGGGCGCGACAGCCGTGCCCTTTGGCGCGTGACGCGCACGGATTTGGCGCCGTACCTTGATCTCGCCCGCAAGGTCCGTGCGCGCCTGGCCCGGACCGCATAACAAAAGCCCGGCGCATGCCGGGCCGAAAAGCGTCAGAAACTGCCGCCGAAGGACAGATAGAGAAGCAGCATGTTCAACACGACGATCACGCTCGCGCAAAAGCTCGCCACCCAGGTGGTCAGCCGCCGGTTGACCAATCGCCCCATGATGTCCGGCCGGCGCGTGAAGTAGATGAGGGCCACCACCGGCATCGGCAGGACGATGCTCAACACCACCTGGCTCAGGACGAGCGTCTGGGTCGGATCGATGCCGAGCGCGACGATGATGACGGTCGGGATCATCGTGATGACGCGCCGGAGCCAGAGCGGAATCGTGAAGCCGACAAACCCCTGCATGATGACCTGCCCGGCCATCGTGCCGACCGCGGAGCTCGAGAAGCCGGACGCGAGGAGCGAGATGAGAAACACCGCGGCGCTCGCCGGCCCGAGCAGCGGCGTCAGCGTCTTGTAGGCGGTCGAGATGTCCGCCACGCCCGTGTGGCCGGTGTTGTGAAACACCGACGCAGCCATGAACATCATGGACAGGTTCACGAGACCGGCGAGCGACATGGCGATGGCGACTTCTTTGGCGCTGAAGCGCGCGATCTTCACTTTGTCCTCTTCGTCCCGCGGCTGAATGCGGTTTTGCGTCAGGCTCGAATGCAAGTACACCACGTGCGGCATCACGGTCGCGCCGATCACGCCGACGGCGAGCAGCACCGCCGCCTGGTTCCCGAGCCACGGCACCACGCTGTGGTAGGCCACCTGCCCCCAATTCGGCTTGGAAAAGACCGTCTCCACGACGTAGCACAGCGCGATGATCAGGACGAACGCCGTGATGAACTTCTCCAACGGGCGAAAGCCAAGACGGTCGAGCGTCAGGATGAGATACGTGACGACGCCCGTGATGAGCGTGCCCCAGAGCATGGGAATGTGAAGAAGCAGATTCAAGCCGACCGTGGCGCCTAAAAATTCCGCGATATCGGTGGCCATGGCCGCGACTTCGGAAAACGCCCACATCACGTACGTCAGCCACTTCGGGAAGTGATCTCGGCACATCTCGGGCAGACTCTTGCCCGTGGCGATGCCGAGCTTCGCGGACAGATGCTGAATGAGCATCGCCATGAGATTCGCGAGCACGACCACCCACAACAGGCGGTAGCCGAACTGTGAGCCGCTCTGGATGTTCGTCGCGTAATTGCCAGGGTCAATGTACGCGACGCAGGCGACAAAGGCCGGCCCAAGGAAGGGCAGCAGCGCGCGCAGCCCTCTGCGGCGGCGATCCAGCGCGGCCCTGGCGGCTCGCACAGCCTTCGCGTCAGACGTCTGGTAGCTCGTGGTCGTCACACTCACCTCATCGCCCCCTCCGCCGGCAACGGCCCTGCCTAGGGGCCCCGGACATGAGTTGTATTCGGGTAAGATTTTTAGCCCAAGGAAACTTTCTGACCCTATTATACGCCGGATTCGGCGATTTGTGACCTGCACATTTGGCCAAAGGCAAAATTTTTGGTCGGGGGAAAGCGCACGGCGTCGAGTGGCGGGGTCCCGGTGAGAGTCAGGAAAGCCTTTTAGTGGGCGGGAAGGAGGGGGCGGCTTGCCCCCTCCCTCACAAGACCGGTGAGCGTCAAATAGTCCGCACCTAGCGCCAGGCCCTCTCCTGCGAGATGATCCCGCCAGAGCTGTGTATGGGAGGGATCCACATGACGAAAGCGGAGTTGGAGGAACTTCGCGAGCTTTGGCGTGCCCGCGTGGCGGACTTTCGGGCCAGTGGGTTGACAGGTGCAGCATGGTGTGCGGCGCATCAGGTCAAGGAACACCAACTGTGGTATTGGGTCGGCAAGTTTAAGGCGGACAGCGACCACGACGGCCGTCAACGTGATCATGCTGAGCCACGTTTCATCCCGGTGCGTGCGGAAGAAACCGCGCCTGAAGTGACGGACAAGCCGCTGTCCGTGCGCGTGGGTCCGGCCGTCATCGAGGTCACGCCCGGTTACGATACTGAACTGCTGCGCAATGTGGTGCGCACCTTGGCCTCGCTATGCTGAACATCGGTGCTGGACCAGGGGAGTTGCGCGTGTACCTGGCTTGCGGCAGCACAGACATGCGCAAGTCCATCGACGGATTGGCGGCTCTGGTGCAGGAGTCCTTTCACCTGGACCCGTTTTCTCCCGCGGTGTTCGTGTTC
>Ga0167615_1000204_pt1 | contig 20496 bp, 3 predicted proteins | sample BED_Mat_host_9_1_FD_111800 | JGI IMG/M metagenome (GOLD analysis project Ga0167615, IMG submission 111800) | Extremophilic microbial mat communities from Yellowstone National Park, USA - BED_Mat_host_9_15 (v2) (version 2) | ecosystem: Environmental > Aquatic > Thermal springs > Hot (42-90C) >... | reverse complement strand
TTTCCCGCATGGTTTACTAATGCTTTTTTCTTTCAATTCCTTCTAGGATGCTTCTACAAGGCCCGAGGACGCCTACAAGAACCTTGTGAAGGTGACTTTCAATTCCTTCTAGGATGCTTCATACTACTGTGTATACTCTATAGACAGAGGTAAAAGAAACTTTCAATTCCTTCTAGGATGCTTCAGGATAAAACCGTATTAGTACACAATGAACACGGAATAGTCTTTCAATTCCTTCTAGGATGCTTCAAGTCCCTGGCATTGGGATAATGGAAGTACCTAGAATTGTCTTTCAATTCCTTCTAGGATGCTTCTAGGATGACGAAGTGGAGACTAGTGCCAAGTTGATGGCCTTTCAATTCCTTCTAGGATGCTTCTTGTAAAGACGCTAGGAAGTATGCTAATAGAGATAACATCAACTTTCAATTCCTTCTAGGATGCTTCTTCTACGACAACTGAACTTGCAACATCATGATATTCTCTTTCAATTCCTTCTAGGATGCTTCGTTGTGAAGATACCTTACTCTTACCAAGAGGAGGTTATCGACCTTTCAATTCCTTCTAGGATGCTTCCCACCGCAGTTGACGCTATGAGCAAAAGCACTGTAGTCTTTCAATTCCTTCTAGGATGCTTCTTAGCCGTGATTGACGTTCCTGAGGGTAACAGATTAGCTTTCAATTCCTTCTAGGATGCTTCGCATTCGTAAAGCAGGAGGCCCATAATGTTTTTTAGTGTCACTTTCAATTCCTTCTAGGATGCTTCGCCGTCCTTTAGCGATATGTCTCTCTCTGCAGACCTCCTTTCAATTCCTTCTAGGATGCTTCCAGGGTTGCGATAAGGGCCATGATCGGTGACATATTGTATATCTTTCAATTCCTTCTAGGATGCTTCATATGGCTTCCCCGGAACTCATGCACACGCCCACCAAAATAGCTTTCAATTCCTTCTAGGATGCTTCAAAAAATAAAGGAGGCAGTTAGGTCATGGTAAGCGAACTTTCAATTCCTTCTAGGATGCTTCTGCTAATTGGTTAAAAGACTATGTGGGTAACGAAATTTTCTTTCAATTCCTTCTAGGATGCTTCATGGTATTACTATTTACTATTGTGGGACATTCGGCTATTTCTTTCAATTCCTTCTAGGATGCTTCAATATAGCTTTATGCTTAATATAAAGTCGGGAAACACTTTCAATTCCTTCTAGGATGCTTCCCATACCTATCTATTATTATCACCCCAAAGAGGAAAGTATACTTTCAATTCCTTCTAGGATGCTTCATTCAGATGAAGCATACATATACGTAAAAACATCAAAAGCTTTCAATTCCTTCTAGGATGCTTCAACAGCTCATCCTGTATTTCTGTTAACACTTTTGACATGTCTTTCAATTCCTTCTAGGATGCTTCCCTGTCACTTAAAACTGATAACGATAGGATTATCCCTTTCAATTCCTTCTAGGATGCTTCTTATTGCTGGACGCTCTCGATTCAGGGAGGATTACACCCAGCTTTCAATTCCTTCTAGGATGCTTCCTGTACATGACACAACTGATTGTAAGCACTTCGAATGGGCTTTCAATTCCTTCTAGGATGCTTCTTACGCTCGCTAACGCCCAAAAATTGGGCTATTTGACTCACCTTTCAATTCCTTCTAGGATGCTTCTTTAACTTAAGGAATAGAAAATGAATTAAAATTAGAAATCTTTCAATTCCTTCTAGGATGCTTCGGCATGTCGTCATTGTGAATTAAATACCGATAATAACTAGCTTTCAATTCCTTCTAGGATGCTTCTTGCCAGGAAATCCAATTCACATAGGCAAAGGTGTGCAAACTTTCAATTCCTTCTAGGATGCTTCAACAATCTACAAGGCACTTGAAGCGTCAGGGCTGTTACACTTTCAATTCCTTCTAGGATGCTTCGTCGAGAGCGAAGACGGCCGTAAAGTAGCAATAGAAGTTTACTTTCAATTCCTTCTAGGATGCTTCAGCAATCTTCTCCATATTCCCGGGCTATGTATTTATGCACACTTTCAATTCCTTCTAGGATGCTTCAACGGCATATAATGTCCAGAGGGCTCTAAGGATGATCTGCTTTCAATTCCTTCTAGGATGCTTCGTAATTCAACCGTTCAATGATTGCCGCGCGTCCAGGCTCACTTTCAATTCCTTCTAGGATGCTTCATGACATAAGTTACAGAAATGCACAATTTTATGACGTCTTTCAATTCCTTCTAGGATGCTTCTTGTTTTCGGGCCTTTCCCCCAACTCCTCGAATCTTGCCATGCTTTCAATTCCTTCTAGGATGCTTCAATATATTGAGCCAAATATAAATTATAGGCTTGAAGCTTTCAATTCCTTCTAGGATGCTTCTAAACCATCTCGAAACACTGAGTCAGATTATGAAACACCACTTTCAATTCCTTCTAGGATGCTTTCACAAAAGCTTTTTTCTTCTCTTCAAACAGGTGAAAAAACTTTCAATTCCTTCTAGGATGCTTCCATCCCCTGGTGGTATAAATATAACTTATAGTTCTGAAATCTTTCAATTCCTTCTAGGATGCTTCTCCTGTCCTTCCGTTCCCAGAGGCCCATCAAGTCTATATCTTTCAATTCCTTCTAGGATGCTTCGTTCCTAAGTTTACTAGCGTAAATGAACAAGTTAGTTCGGTCCCTTTCAATTCCTTCTAGGATGCTTCCGGGGTAGTGGTTGAGGTGTTGCAAGCTCCGAGGTCTGCAGCTTTCAATTCCTTCTAGGATGCTTCTACCGTCACATGACGGTAGGCTCCACGTTTTTTATCTTTCAATTCCTTCTAGGATGCTTCATAGCATGTTTTACGTGACGGTAAAAAAGGGCAAGAACATTACTTTCAATTCCTTCTAGGATGCTTCAACTGTTGGAAAATCACAACTATTAACTAGTAAATCTTCTTTCAATTCCTTCTAGGATGCTTCCAATAATACCGAAGACTAAGCTAGTCTTCCTTATACATACACTTTCAATTCCTTCTAGGATGCTTCGAACCACCGCCGCCAGGATTAGCGGCGGCTCCACCACCACTTTCAATTCCTTCTAGGATGCTTCCAAATTAGTATATGTTACTAAAAAAGAAAAGGAGAATAAGGAGGCTTTCAATTCCTTCTAGGATGCTTCCGTGAGGAAGAGATTTAACAACACTACCGCTATAACCTTTCAATTCCTTCTAGGATGCTTCGAGGAAGAAGCCTAAGGAGGAAATACAAACAATTACAAGCTTTCAATTCCTTCTAGGATGCTTCCTATTGAGACCATTCCTAACGAACTTCATGATACCATCTTTCAATTCCTTCTAGGATGCTTCGGGCAGACAAGGCACGCGATCGGCTATCTGACGCTTGGCACTTTCAATTCCTTCTAGGATGCTTCCACGGCTATACCCCAATAAACAGGCATGAAGTCCATCAACACTTTCAATTCCTTCTAGGATGCTTCTGCTAATCCCTTTATTATTGCCACTATTATTATTAACCCCACTTTCAATTCCTTCTAGGATGCTTCACGGGGTTATTTTTAATTCAGCCCTACGGTGGGCCGTCTTTCAATTCCTTCTAGGATGCTTCCGATATTTTTAGGAAAAGATGGTGTTGGAAATTCTTAAAACACTTTCAATTCCTTCTAGGATGCTTCTATAGCGTTCATCTTTTCCTTCGACCGTCTCTTGCGTCAGCTTTCAATTCCTTCTAGGATGCTTCCAGGTGGTATCAAAGGGCAATGAAACACACAGCTAGGAGGAACTTTCAATTCCTTCTAGGATGCTTCTTGACGCTAAAAAACGCCTGGGCAATTGCAAAGAAATATCTCTTTCAATTCCTTCTAGGATGCTTCATCGAATATTGGAATATTGAAATTTAACAATACAAGGTTCTTTCAATTCCTTCTAGGATGCTTCTTATAATACTTCATGATGACGGTAAGATGGAAACCGCTTTCAATTCCTTCTAGGATGCTTCGCCATATTAAGAGTTTGCTCTGGTGAAGAATTCAAATTAGCTTTCAATTCCTTCTAGGATGCTTCCCTAAACTTCTAGAGTACCTGAAAGAAGCGAGAGAAAAACTTTCAATTCCTTCTAGGATGCTTCACAGTGCTATATCGGTAACACTTAGCTCCCCAGATCATGGCTTTCAATTCCTTCTAGGATGCTTCTGCTTTCACCAATCTTACTTTTCCTTCATTATACATACGTCTTTCAATTCCTTCTAGGATGCTTCTCCACCGTTAGGCTATGTCGGTACCAACGGAGAAGTAGGACTTTCAATTCCTTCTAGGATGCTTCGGGAGGTTAAAATGGTAAGGGCCTACATTTTTGGGTCCAACTTTCAATTCCTTCTAGGATGCTTCTATGAGCCAAAAACATACCGTATACACTACTTACTTTACACTTTCAATTCCTTCTAGGATGCTTCATATCATCGACGACCGACGTAGTTACTACGGCGGGCCTTTCAATTCCTTCTAGGATGCTTCTGCAAATTGGGTAGGTGCAAGGTCATTTTCTGAAATAACTTTCAATTCCTTCTAGGATGCTTCATGTTCTGCCTTTTCAACAATTTCAAAATTTATACCGCTTTCAATTCCTTCTAGGATGCCTCGCCAATGGCGTTCAAAACGCCACCGGTAACGACTTCGCCTTTCAATTCCTTCTAGGATGCTTCCAGAAAGGTTACCAGAGGGCAAAGTTCTTTCCGAGAACTTTCAATTCCTTCTAGGATGCTTCAAGTGCTAACGCAGCCCTTAACAGGCTAGTGGGGTATCTCTTTCAATTCCTTCTAGGATGCTTCATGGGATTGCAAACATTACGAATGGGTTACCACATGGTGCTTTCAATTCCTTCTAGGATGCTTCCAATCAAAAGCAAAACAATGAAACTTTCCAAAATGCAATAAACTTTCAATTCCTTCTAGGATGCTTCTGTGGGTCAAACTTACAGGTTAACAGGGCTTCGATTAACTTTCAATTCCTTCTAGGATGCTTCAGCCAGTGACCTTGAAAAGGCACTTGGCACGGCATACAACTTTCAATTCCTTCTAGGATGCTTCTGTGAACAACAACACGTCCTATCGCCACTGTGACCTTTCGCTTTCAATTCCTTCTAGGATGCTTCAGAGAAGCATTAAGGAAAGCGGTGGAATTAAAAAAACTACTTTCAATTCCTTCTAGGATGCTTCGGTCAAATGAAAACCCAAACCCAAAACAAAATCCCCTTCAACTTTCAATTCCTTCTAGGATGCTTCTTGGGCTGTCCACGGCACCACAGTGTGCCGTGACTATTTACTTTCAATTCCTTCTAGGATGCTTCACTACTCCGCTTATTTCGTCTGGTATCTTTTCTACGCTTTCAATTCCTTCTAGGATGCTTCTTCATTGTAACCTATAGTGACGGCGAAATCCCGGGCGACTTTCAATTCCTTCTAGGATGCTTCACCAGCGACAAACAGAAAATTTTCTACTATCACGGCTATGACTTTCAATTCCTTCTAGGATGCTTCAGGTTATCTTACCATCGACACGTTCGACGGGAAAGTGCTGTTCATCTTTCAATTCCTTCTAGGATGCTTCCGTGATCGTCTATCACGTAACTTTGAAATTGTGCAAGAAAGCTTTCAATTCCTTCTAGGATGCTTCTCCATCTTCCCACAAGAACATATAGCTTTATGACAATTAAAAACACTTTCAATTCCTTCTAGGATGCTTCATGCCCTTCAACGCTTCCAGCAAGTCCTTCAGCAGGACTTTCAATTCCTTCTAGGATGCTTCGAAACGATTTACAAGGCGTTAGAAGCGTCTGGACTATTACACTTTCAATTCCTTCTAGGATGCTTCAAAAAATTAAGCAATTGGAGAAGGAGATAAATGCAATTAAGCTTTCAATTCCTTCTAGGATGCTTCCGCTATAAAGTAGTGGTAAGCGTCTACCGCGTCGGTGACGACTTTCAATTCCTTCTAGGATGCTTCCTCAGGAACCCGCTCAGGAACCCGAGGAGGTGGAAGAGCAACTTTCAATTCCTTCTAGGATGCTTCGTGGCGGGGTAGACCACGGTAGGGGTTGACCTTTTGCCTACTTTCAATTCCTTCTAGGATGCTTCGCTGGTTAAAGAGGGCTATAGTGTTAAGGAAATAGCCCAATTTTCTTTCAATTCCTTCTAGGATGCTTCATATGTGTTTGTGCATATGGTATATTGAGGTAAGTAAGACTTTCAATTCCTTCTAGGATGCTTCAGAGCAGGGGAAAGAGCTATATTATAAATTATTAGAACAACCTTTCAATTCCTTCTAGGATGCTTCCACAAAAATCTTTTTTATGAACAAAGAGAGTTAATAAAGCACTTTCAATTCCTTCTAGGATGCTTCCCAAAATATTTCCCTGAATGCGGCTGTTTTACTATAAGTTCCAGTACTTTCAATTCCTTCTAGGATGCTTCCCCAAAAGAAGTTAAACTACTTGCATATCTTACCCTTAACCTTTCAATTCCTTCTAGGATGCTTCTTTTGTGTATATATACCACCGAGAATATGGTATTAACTTTCAATTCCTTCTAGGATGCTTCCTTTAACATGTCAAGCATTCATATATCAAAATAATACAACCTTTCAATTCCTTCTAGGATGCTTCTAGAATTGTATTTTTTTCGTGTTTTGGAGTTAATGCATTCTTTCAATTCCTTCTAGGATGCTTCAGCAGGCCCTGCAGGCCCTGGAGGAGGAGGCGAAGTATGACCTTTCAATTCCTTCTAGGATGCTTCATGGAGGATGAGCAAGATGGCAAGAAAAACAAGAAAACAAACTTTCAATTCCTTCTAGGATGCTTCACCCCTTCAGGGAAGTGCTGATGTACATAAGGGATAACAACTTTCAATTCCTTCTAGGATGCTTCCTAGCGAATCTCCTATGGGGCCACCTCCGATGTTACCTCTTTCAATTCCTTCTAGGATGCTTCAGCCAACTCATATATGCTGGTCAAATAAGGTACATAATAAACTTTCAATTCCTTCTAGGATGCTTCGTCAATAATCTATTACTGCCCACTTAAGGAATTCTTCCCTTTCAATTCCTTCTAGGATGCTTCACTTTTTCACGTCATTGATAAGTCTCTCCCCGTAATTGCTTTCAATTCCTTCTAGGATGCTTCCGGGTGCCATAAAAGACTTGGAAGGAGGAGCGGGAGAAATAGCTTTCAATTCCTTCTAGGATGCTTCGGAATATACTGAACGCAAAACCCGCCGAGTGAACTTACAAGCTTTCAATTCCTTCTAGGATGCTTCATGACAACAGCCCGGACGGTACAGCAGAAGTTGTAAGAAATTCTTTCAATTCCTTCTAGGATGCTTCGTAAGAGATCCATTGAGCGGAGAAATAATAGGGTACAAGAGCTTTCAATTCCTTCTAGGATGCTTCACCTTGTTGTGTGATGTATGTGGGATCGAAGAAGAACTTTCAATTCCTTCTAGGATGCTTCAACCGTAACAGATCAAGAAGCCTTAGAGAAAGCCTTACTTACTTTCAATTCCTTCTAGGATGCTTCCGAGAGCGGGGACGACTATGATGGCTACCTGCAACGATATACTTTCAATTCCTTCTAGGATGCTTCCTTCTCCTTACTACAATGCTGAACAGTTCGTGAACAACGTCTTTCAATTCCTTCTAGGATGCTTCCTATGATTATTAGCCTCCTTATTTTCTGCCTACCGAACCCTCTTTCAATTCCTTCTAGGATGCTTCAGCTTTTTTCTTCTCTTTCTTCTAGAGGTGATTAAAAACTTTCAATTCCTTCTAGGATGCTTCTAAACTCATAAAGACGTTTTTTATTCATTAACGCACTTTCAATTCCTTCTAGGATGCTTCAAATAGTATTTGTAGATTGTTTGACGCTTTTACAATCGAAACTTTCAATTCCTTCTAGGATGCTTCTCGGAGGTATCAATTAGAACGACCATTGATAGAGTCAGTTAACTTTCAATTCCTTCTAGGATGCTTCTATAATTCTCTTTTTCAAGAAACTATGTTCTTTGTACAAACTTTCAATTCCTTCTAGGATGCTTCTGCAATATGCTGAGAGGGTTTATGAGATGGTGGAGGATTGACTTTCAATTCCTTCTAGGATGCTTCACTGGCGGTGACCCCGTTACGGCAGACGTGAAATTTAAGCTTTCAATTCCTTCTAGGATGCTTCGCATGTTTCCCTGCATAAAATGTATCGGCAATAATATTAACTTTCAATTCCTTCTAGGATGCTTCCTAGAAGAGTTGGTTAGCTGCAAGGATACTTGTAACGAAACTTTCAATTCCTTCTAGGATGCTTCTTAATGCCGTTTGGCTTTGCTATAAAGCAGAAGTTTAGAGGCTTTCAATTCCTTCTAGGATGCTTCGTAGGACTCCTTCTCATAATTCAACCTTTCAATGATTACCTTTCAATTCCTTCTAGGATGCTTCAAAGAAAATTGGCACAACCAGTTGTCAGGCGGTTGTGCCAGTTCTTTCAATTCCTTCTAGGATGCTTCGTGCCTGGTTGAGTTGCGCCAGTCCTTGTTGTATTTGTTGTCTTTCAATTCCTTCTAGGATGCTTCGTTATACCGGTTATTGACGGAGCAAGCGTCACTCGGCCACTTTCAATTCCTTCTAGGATGCTTCCGCTTTGCCCAACGTAGGGGCCTAATACTTCGGCGAAACCTTTCAATTCCTTCTAGGATGCTTCCTAATGTCCATTTCAACAACTTATTCCATTATGCCAACTTTCAATTCCTTCTAGGATGCTTCAAGTTTTCCAGGAGTCAGGGATGACTCTCCTAACTCACTTTCAATTCCTTCTAGGATGCTTCATGGAAGTGTAGCTTGGTGGGGGTACGCTCCCGATGCTATCTTTCAATTCCTTCTAGGATGCTTCCAGAAAGGACACACGAAAGAGGATGCGGAAAAACTATGTACTTTCAATTCCTTCTAGGATGCTTCTTCGAGGCAATACGATGCCCTGGCATATAGGGCAAGGGTCTTTCAATTCCTTCTAGGATGCTTCCGGGATTCCTAGCCATACTCGGAGGTCTAGTGGTGGCTTTCTTTCAATTCCTTCTAGGATGCTTCCCGTCTTTGGCACAATGGCATATGTTTTTGAAACAGACATTCTTTCAATTCCTTCTAGGATGCTTCCTATAAACATTTTGACCCCCTCCAGGGGGGTTTGAGTTTCTCTTTCAATTCCTTCTAGGATGCTTCTACGGTCTACATTTTAGTGCTAGGTTTCAGGCTGGAGGAACTTTCAATTCCTTCTAGGATGCTTCACCACAACTTTGAAACAGTCAGGCAAGTAAATAATGTCTTTCAATTCCTTCTAGGATGCTTCAATCACAATAAAGGGGAAGGAAAAGCAGGAAGTAATAATTTCAATTCCTTCTAGGATGCTTCAAGTAGTTTACCTGTACCGCATAGCCCCTGAAGGGCTGAATTTCAATTCCTTCTAGGATGCTTCTAGACGAGGTCAACTTCACCAGCGTGAAGGGGAATATAATTTCAATTCCTTCTAGGATGCTTCGGAAATACCCCCCTGGTGTTTACTGGCTTGTCCGCAAATTTCAATTCCTTCTAGGATGCTTCCACTGTCTCTTCCTCCGCTAAAGAAACAATCGTATACATATTTCAATTCCTTCTAGGATGCTTCAATGGGTTACCACATGGGTTCATCCAAAGTTTGCCGATCCATTTCAATTCCTTCTAGGATGCTTCAGCATTATTATAAGGTGAAGAAGGTGAGTGAAGAGATAATTATTTCAATTCCTTCTAGGATGCTTCCTTCTAAATGTAAACACTCCGTTCCCATGGAGCCAAATCATTTCAATTCCTTCTAGGATGCTTCAGACGGTGGTGGTGACGGTGATGATTGCGACTCCAATATATTTCAATTCCTTCTAGGATGCTTCATCGGAAAGGGATTTGCAGTTGTTACGGTGGTTAAGATTTCAATTCCTTCTAGGATGCTTCAACAGATAAAGCAAACTATTAATGCAGGTATTGCTAATAGCATTTCAATTCCTTCTAGGATGCTTCGAAGACTGAGGGCGATAAGGTAGTACGACAGAATAAACTAAATTTCAATTCCTTCTAGGATGCTTCAACGTATTCTATTTCCATCAACCCCGTCCTGATGATTTTGAATTTCAATTCCTTCTAGGATGCTTCTTTTTAGAGAAGTCATGGACGGCTGACCTCCTTAAAATTTCAATTCCTTCTAGGATGCTTCAACTAGACCTATTATATAACGGTCTGGGAATGACGGAAAGATTTCAATTCCTTCTAGGATGCTTCTGCTAAAATAATCCCCGTTCCGTAATGACGGTTCTCATGAATTTCAATTCCTTCTAGGATGCTTCAGGAGAAGGAGGGAGGAGGCATCAAAATCATCAGGACGGATTTCAATTCCTTCTAGGATGCTTCGGCTAAAAGGCTGAAGTAGGTGAGCAGGAATGAACAAAAATTTCAATTCCTTCTAGGATGCTTCTTGTAGATTTTGCTTTATTGCATTATAGGACTGTGAAAGAATTTCAATTCCTTCTAGGATGCTTCTACTAAAAATATAATTGAAATGACACTAAGTACAGACGCATATTTCAATTCCTTCTAGGATGCTTCTTAGGGTGAACATATGTTAAGAAACAATTATGCCTTATATGATTTAATTTCAATTCCTTCTAGGATGCTTCGGCATATCTGGATGACCCTGAATATCGTGCTTTTATAGTAAATTTCAATTCCTTCTAGGATGCTTCTGCTAGGCCCCGACGGATGGGGCGGGAAAGTCTACTATATTATTTCAATTCCTTCTAGGATGCTTCATATCCTCAACCTTATGCTAAACAGGTAGATTCTATTTATCATTTCAATTCCTTCTAGGATGCTTCGAGATAAATGGTGAATGGAATGGCAAAGAGTATCCAAATACATTTCAATTCCTTCTAGGATGCTTCCATAGAGGGCAAAGAGGTGTCAAAGTCAGTATTAGAACTATTTCAATTCCTTCTAGGATGCTTCAAAAAGATGACATTTAAATGTATATGGCACGTTTATATATTTCAATTCCTTCTAGGATGCTTCCTCCTTTATTTCCTTTGGCACCTTTATATTTACTGGGGTTATTTCAATTCCTTCTAGGATGCTTCATATACGGTGAAAAATGTGGAATTGAGTTGCCTTGTAGTTTCAATTTCAATTCCTTCTAGGATGCTTCGTGAATTGTTCAATTTCTGCAATTGTAAGCCAATAGTACTATTTCAATTCCTTCTAGGATGCTTCTAATGCACGTGAAAGTAAACTTCTGAGAAATTGTCTTACTATTCTTTGAACTGATTTCAATTCCTTCTAGGATGCTTCATCACCCATTCGTAGTGTGGGCAATCCCATTTTTCGTGAAATTTCAATTCCTTCTAGGATGCTTCCTCTAGGCGGTATAGCCTGCGGGCCAATACCGCCTGGTATTTATTTCAATTCCTTCTAGGATGCTTCATATGTAGTTTTCACTGAAGATGGGGTTGAGTACAAGGAAAATTTCAATTCCTTCTAGGATGCTTCTTCTCTTGTGTCGAACTATGTTCGGCACTTTGTTGTAATATTTCAATTCCTTCTAGGATGCTTCAAACCTAAGGCGAACTTACCCAGCGTTGTTAGCATAAGAATTTCAATTCCTTCTAGGATGCTTCAACTGCCTTATTCGAGACTGCGTTACAGAAACTGAAACCAGAATTTCAATTCCTTCTAGGATGCTTCTGCTAGCGGGACTTTAACTATTTCAATAGGTGCAAATCAAATTTCAATTCCTTCTAGGATGCTTCAAGGGGAATAGCCGTAGTAAGGAGAATAAGGCACTGGATTTCAATTCCTTCTAGGATGCTTCCTTCAAAACCATCATTTTTAAGTTTCTGTGCTAAATATTTCAATTCCTTCTAGGATGCTTCCTTATTGTTCAATTCTAATTGAATCTTACTCCTAGATTAAATTTCAATTCCTTCTAGGATGCTTCGAGAAAGTTGGAACGGGACTGGATATGACCCGATCTGCTAATTTCAATTCCTTCTAGGATGCTTCTACCTGAGGTATCGGGCTGTCCACCCATACCTCGTAAAGAGTATTTCAATTCCTTCTAGGATGCTTCTTAAAATTGGATATTTGAAAGGAGTAAATTGGTAAAAGGATAAAGATTTCAATTCCTTCTAGGATGCTTCAACAAGAAATAGAAGAAGAAGAACAAGAAATAGAAGAAAGTAATTTCAATTCCTTCTAGGATGCTTCAACAGTGTATTATAATATGTTTAGTAACTTGCAATTTGTATTTCAATTCCTTCTAGGATGCTTCTTTTTAAACTCAAAACAACTTGAGGAACTAATTCAAAAAATTTCAATTCCTTCTAGGATGCTTCAAAATGGAAATTTTGAATTTTTTGCGATAGTTGTGAAAAATTTCAATTCCTTCTAGGATGCTTCATGAAGAAACAAAAATTTACGAATTTCCACACGAAATAAAATTTCAATTCCTTCTAGGATGCTTCCTTTTCCGCCATTTTTGCTCATTCTATAAATCTATTTTAATTTCAATTCCTTCTAGGATGCTTCCTCACCTTATAGTCTATATACCACCCTCTTTTAATCACCATTTCAATTCCTTCTAGGATGCTTCGTAACGTCTTTTCCAGTATCCTCAAAACAACGTCAACTAAATTTCAATTCCTTCTAGGATGCTTCTTTAGCTTTCTTCCTCCTTAACCCCGTTTTTGTAAGGTTATTTCAATTCCTTCTAGGATGCTTCCTTAACTAATTCATTGCAATAAAGTGGATGAATAAAAACAATTTCAATTCCTTCTAGGATGCTTCCAGTTATTAAGGGGAATTATCTCTATGTCTATGACGATCTATTTCAATTCCTTCTAGGATGCTTCTTTGGTTTGAAAGTTGCTAGAGCACTTAACAGAATGGGTTCTGGATTTCAATTCCTTCTAGGATGCTTCTACAAATATAAGAGGTCTTTGACTTTCTCCGATAAGCTCAATTTCAATTCCTTCTAGGATGCTTCAAATGGTACCCGGATACAAGGAGTTGTGGGGCGGGGAGCTATTTCAATTCCTTCTAGGATGCTTCAAAGTAACATTGTATTATTCTCACCTGACTGGAAGTATTATTTCAATTCCTTCTAGGATGCTTCATCTTTAACTTCTCATTGCCTACTACTTCATTGGACCTTTATTTCAATTCCTTCTAGGATGCTTCTTATAAAAGGTGAAGAAACGCTTATTGCATCACAATATTTCAATTCCTTCTAGGATGCTTCATCTAATTCCTGAATTGGATAAATGTGAATTACAGATTTCAATTCCTTCTAGGATGCTTCTATTATACCAGCTTTTCGCCCACGACACCCTGGCCGAATTTCAATTCCTTCTAGGATGCTTCAAAGAATATCATTAACGACGTGGGCCAGATTGGCCCATACATTTCAATTCCTTCTAGGATGCTTCCGAAACAAAATGTCCAAGTCCCAAAAAATCCCCTTCAGGGATTTCAATTCCTTCTAGGATGCTTCGAAGATGAAGTTCATTTACAACATCAAAGGAAACGAAATATTTCAATTCCTTCTAGGATGCTTCAACGGTTGGGAGGGGGGTGGGAAAATTGGCACAACCGCCAAATTTCAATTCCTTCTAGGATGCTTCATCACGGCCCCAAATGGGGCTGTGATTAACCCCTCAAAAAAATTTCAATTCCTTCTAGGATGCTTCAACGAATATGCCGACTATGGCTATCGTGCCAGGTATCTAGCATTTCAATTCCTTCTAGGATGCTTCGATTTCCTTAGTACGTGACATTACCCACGCTATGGGGTCTTTCTCGATTTCAATTCCTTCTAGGATGCTTCATTCCGAGAGTCGCCTTCATCAAGAAAGTAAAAGTACTTCATTTCAATTCCTTCTAGGATGCTTCAAGAGGGGCAGGCACAGAATCCAAATCTTCTACAATACATTTCAATTCCTTCTAGGATGCTTCTGAGGCTTGCAGTTTTAGGTGTAAAATTCCACGACTTCAAATTTCAATTCCTTCTAGGATGCTTCATAAAGAGTTGGTGGAAGCGTGAAGACCCCGCTAAGTACTTGTCATTTCAATTCCTTCTAGGATGCTTCGCAAAGTTTTGGTTATGACCCAACAAAAATGGAAGTAAGATTTCAATTCCTTCTAGGATGCTTCTTCTTCCTGGTCCTTTGACACCTGCCAACACGTATTATGAATTTCAATTCCTTCTAGGATGCTTCCACTGACTTCGAGTTTAGCGTGGATGAGGTCGAGCTCGAATTTCAATTCCTTCTAGGATGCTTCTAATAGTACCCTGATTGTTATCCCCAAACCATGTAAGTAATTTCAATTCCTTCTAGGATGCTTCTCATAAAAGGCGGCAACATAGAAAGTTTGTAGAGGTATTTCAATTCCTTCTAGGATGCTTCAATATCCATTTCATATTCTCCATAAACCGAATTTCCATTTCAATTCCTTCTAGGATGCTTCTTCGTGAAGGACTTCTTTTTGTGCTGTCGGCAAAGATTTTTATTTCAATTCCTTCTAGGATGCTTCCACTGTAATCCTACTTTCACCCCTCCAGGAAAGCAACTTCATTTCAATTCCTTCTAGGATGCTTCATCTACCCGCGAAATCCGCGAAATCCGCGACAACTTCTGTATTTCAATTCCTTCTAGGATGCTTCCCCTGTCCCTAATCCGGCCAAACCACCCAGCAGTTTCCCATTTCAATTCCTTCTAGGATGCTTCAGGATTAAGGCCTTAGTTAACATGGACAAGGACGTTATCGAATTTCAATTCCTTCTAGGATGCTTCGGATAGTGTTGAGTCTACATCCTGGAAAGTGCTACCTTACATTTCAATTCCTTCTAGGATGCTTCTTGATGATTGCCACGACGCGGTGAGGGAAGTCGCAAAGGATTTCAATTCCTTCTAGGATGCTTCGGCGTGGTTATCGTCCAGACCGTCATACGCTAAGATTCCATTTCAATTCCTTCTAGGATGCTTCCAGGTGTTCCAGTGAGAGTGGACTATCTCCCTACTGGTGCATTTCAATTCCTTCTAGGATGCTTCCCCCGAAAGGCACAATGTCCGCAATGCCGAAAGTTATGTCTTTCAATTCCTTCTAGGATGCTTCACCAGTATACGCCTGCCGAAAGGATTGTAGTGGATATTCCGAGCTTTCAATTCCTTCTAGGATGCTTCAACGCTTAAGGACACGTTTGATGACTTCAGAATTTTAGTTAGTTCAATCTTTCAATTCCTTCTAGGATGCTTCACTTTATCGTGACAGTGGAGTACGTGGACTATACTCCGCAGCTTTCAATTCCTTCTAGGATGCTTCAAGAATGGCTCTCCCATGAGAGCCATGGGACGAGAGAGACTTTCAATTCCTTCTAGGATGCTTCCCCTATTTTTTGTTAATTCCGTTCCGCAGAGTGTATTAATCCTTTCAATTCCTTCTAGGATGCTTCGACTTAATATGGCTTCAATCTCATCCATTGTCAGCTCTTTCAATTCCTTCTAGGATGCTTCATCATAGAACCACCCCGTAAACCTTTGCTTTTATGAACTCTTTCAATTCCTTCTAGGATGCTTCATATAAATCTTTCGACCATGCTTAACGCATAGACAAACATGTATCTTTCAATTCCTTCTAGGATGCTTCTGAGTGAAGAGAAAAAACAAGAAATGTATCAGGTCATTAACTTTCAATTCCTTCTAGGATGCTTCCGAAAGAAATTATAGATTATGAAATTCAGCCTGCAGTTTTCTTTCAATTCCTTCTAGGATGCTTCAATTGAACTACTATGATAGGGAAAAGGATGATGCTAGTTTCTTTCAATTCCTTCTAGGATGCTTCCACTAGAGGAGGTCGATGACGATGATGATAGCTAAAAGCGCTTTCAATTCCTTCTAGGATGCTTCTATATGAGCAACAGGCTTAGTTAAGTAATATTATTACAAACTCTTTCAATTCCTTCTAGGATGCTTCGACTGCAGAAAATCAAGGGTAACAAGGATAACGAACTTTCAATTCCTTCTAGGATGCTTCCAATAGGAAATGATATAGCGACCATTTTCGGACAATTAGGGCTTTCAATTCCTTCTAGGATGCTTCGACGAATTTTTTAATTTTGTCATTGCCAATAATAGTGTAAGCTTTCAATTCCTTCTAGGATGCTTCTTAGCCAAAAATCATTATCTAGTTCCATTGCAATATATACTATACTTTCAATTCCTTCTAGGATGCTTCCGATTTCAGCGACAACTTCATAGTATACGTTAACAATAAAATCGACTTTCAATTCCTTCTAGGATGCTTCGAAAATAACAAATTCTACTACTATTAGTGACGTTTGTTACAACTTTCAATTCCTTCTAGGATGCTTCACCAGGCGGTATTGGCCCGCAGGCTATACCGCCTAGCTTTCAATTCCTTCTAGGATGCTTCAGCAACTCATGAAGTCCTCACATTCCTCACTTTCATTAACTTTCAATTCCTTCTAGGATGCTTCCGGTTCATGGGATGGAAGGCAATCACGCCCATAGAGTTCTTTCAATTCCTTCTAGGATGCTTCTGATACTTTCCATGTAAGGTTCTATTGTGGTAGGTGTAGCTTTCAATTCCTTCTAGGATGCTTCAAATGTATGGTATTGTTTTTAAGCTCATATGGAAAGCTAAAGCTTTCAATTCCTTCTAGGATGCTTCAACAAGAAGAACAACGTCCGAAAACTATAGCGGAATGGGTCTTTCAATTCCTTCTAGGATGCTTCGACGGCACCAGAGTGTGCCGTGAGTATTTACGAGGTATGGGTCTTTCAATTCCTTCTAGGATGCTTCGGTAGACGGCTTCACCCCCCAAGGGGGGGAGTGGGCTCCGCTTTCAATTCCTTCTAGGATGCTTCCTAGCCCTTAACCTTCACAAGCTGAAGAGGCGAAAGAAACTTTCAATTCCTTCTAGGATGCTTCGACTGATCACGGCACCCTTTGGTGCCGTGGTTATTTACACTTTCAATTCCTTCTAGGATGCTTCCACTAGCTACTACGTCCTTGCTTTACCTCTTTCTGAGGTCTTTCAATTCCTTCTAGGATGCTTCATTATTGTAAACGGCACCGCAATACTTTATCAACCGGTTTTCGGAACTTTCAATTCCTTCTAGGATGCTTCTACCTGTTTTCCCAACTCATCTAATATTTCTTTTAGCTTTCAATTCCTTCTAGGATGCTTCATCTGGTTAGTAAGGGAGGAAGAGGCAGACGGGACATTTTCTACCTGTTTTCCCAACTCATCTAATATTTCTTTTAGCTTTCAATTCCTTCTAGGATGCTTCAGGAAGAAACCGAAGAAAAAACTGAAGAAATTCCTTGACTTTCAATTCCTTCTAGGATGCTTCTTTAAAAATGCACATAAGCAAGGGTTGAGCTCAGTAACCTTTCAATTCCTTCTAGGATGCTTCTTGGGAGACGTTATAGTCATAGACGACAACCCAGAGGTGCTTTCAATTCCTTCTAGGATGCTTCAGCACTTAACAGAATGGGTTCCGGGCCGGCATTAGCCAATACTTTCAATTCCTTCTAGGATGCTTCAATTCACAGTTTTTGCAAAGATATGAATTTACAGGCTTTCAATTCCTTCTAGGATGCTTCCTCATCGAACACTATCAAATGGTGCTTCACAGGTGCAAAGTCTTTCAATTCCTTCTAGGATGCTTCAGGTACTATTGTGGAAAATGTAGGGCCAAATTGTTATGGGTCTTTCAATTCCTTCTAGGATGCTTCAGGTTATTACCTATTTCTCAGGATCCACACTGATAACTCACTTTCAATTCCTTCTAGGATGCTTCTTCACCGAAACGGCCCTCTCTCTTCAACGCACTGTCAATACTTTCAATTCCTTCTAGGATGCTTCCAGACGCTGTAGTACAACACGGAGAAGTCCGGGTTGATGACACTTTCAATTCCTTCTAGGATGCTTCTAAAAAAGGCAAAAGAAAAGGGTTGGGTCGCAGTATTACTCACCCTTTCAATTCCTTCTAGGATGCTTCTTATCCATTGGTGCTCCTCTAATTTTCGCAACAGAAACTTTCAATTCCTTCTAGGATGCTTCCAATTAGTTAGCTAAATGCTAAGCATAAACCTTAAATATTCTTTCAATTCCTTCTAGGATGCTTCTAATTTATTTCAATGGTAATGAACCATTATCTAATTTTAATAACTTTCAATTCCTTCTAGGATGCTTCATCGTTCAGAAATATAGACACAAATATAATAAATGAGAAATCTTTCAATTCCTTCTAGGATGCTTCCGTATTTCTCCCATTGTATTTCGTTTGTTTGTTTTATTACTTTCAATTCCTTCTAGGATGCTTCTGATGACCCACTTCATCCACGAGAAATCCGTGGAGTTCTTTCAATTCCTTCTAGGATGCTTCGGCGATAAATGATTATAAAATTTAACGACAAACAAGAATACTTTCAATTCCTTCTAGGATGCTTCGTGTGAAGTCTATCCTCAGTACGCTAAAGTGCATAAAAACTTTCAATTCCTTCTAGGATGCTTCTAAGGGAGAGAAACTAAGAGCTTACAGAGTGTGCATGCTTTCAATTCCTTCTAGGATGCTTCATTTGAATTTGAAATGCACGAAATCCAAAGCATTCTGGCCGAACCTTTCAATTCCTTCTAGGATGCTTCACAACACTCACAGAAGTTATACGGGAAGCTGTTATCTTTCAATTCCTTCTAGGATGCTTCATTACTAGTTAATAGTTAGGCAATTATTAATTACACAATACTTTCAATTCCTTCTAGGATGCTTCTTATTAACTGGATTTCCTGCATGGTTTACTAATGCTTTTCTCTTTCAATTCCTTCTAGGATGCTTCGAATATTTATATCACTATGTTTTGGCATTTTCTCACTTTCAATTCCTTCTAGGATGCTTCTGACAAAATTCTAAATCAACAAAAACAGTTTAAACCATTCTTTCAATTCCTTCTAGGATGCTTCAACTACTGCAATATGCAATATTGCAATATAACAATTACTTTCAATTCCTTCTAGGATGCTTCTTAAAAAACAACTGCATGGTCTTGGGGTTATAAAAGAGTTCTTTCAATTCCTTCTAGGATGCTTCTACAATACGGTTCATTACCAGACGCGTTAATAAAATCACGTGCTTTCAATTCCTTCTAGGATGCTTCTTCATGCCGTTCCTCCCTTTGCAGCCTATCATATCTTTAACTTTCAATTCCTTCTAGGATGCTTCTTGTTCGAAGTATCTCTTGTTTAGTCGTTGTGCTTCGCTCTTTCAATTCCTTCTAGGATGCTTCTACGTTATGTACTGCTACAGGGGCTACCGTAGGCTGCACTTTCAATTCCTTCTAGGATGCTTCCTTATGCCAAAGACGTTTATGCGTCGATAGTGTCACAATCCTTTCAATTCCTTCTAGGATGCTTCTTTAACGACAAAAAACAATACGAGGAATGGTTAAGGCTTTCAATTCCTTCTAGGATGCTTCGTTAATTAATCTAGTTTGCTTTGAATAATGCCCAACATAACTTTCAATTCCTTCTAGGATGCTTCCTCTTGTTCAGGATACCATAAGAGAGAACGGGGTCGATCCTTTCAATTCCTTCTAGGATGCTTCAGGTAGCTCCTGGTTCCATGCCTGCCGCTCCCCTTCACTTTCAATTCCTTCTAGGATGCTTCAGCCTTTACACCGGAGAAGAATAGAAACAGCAGAATTTCCTTTCAATTCCTTCTAGGATGCTTCTTCGATAAATTTGAAGAAGGAAAAATATACGTATTCAGATACTTTCAATTCCTTCTAGGATGCTTCATTATTAGCCTTTCATAGGTGGGTATGACGTTCAGGTTTCTTTCAATTCCTTCTAGGATGCTTCTTAAATAGTAGTTTGACAAGCATTATAATGGGTGTAAAAGAACTTTCAATTCCTTCTAGGATGCTTCCAAGGGCGTTTGTCCCCGTGATGGTGCCGACTGGTAACAATTCTTTCAATTCCTTCTAGGATGCTTCGGGAACCAAATTTACGGTGTCTCCTGGACGGATCCCTTTCAATTCCTTCTAGGATGCTTCACGTATTAGCGTACAGGGCAAAAGGTGGGCAATAACTTTCAATTCCTTCTAGGATGCTTCATACAACATCCAATAAAGCAATACAAAATACAACTCTACCAGTCTTTCAATTCCTTCTAGGATGCTTCAGAACAAACTTTAGACAAAGAACAAGAACACGATTATGACTTTCAATTCCTTCTAGGATGCTTCTTCTTTTGGCCCTAAACGGGCCATTGTTTTTTGTACTCTTTCAATTCCTTCTAGGATGCTTCAATTAAGGAAATGGTTTGATGTTGCTTGTTGCCATAATCTTTCAATTCCTTCTAGGATGCTTCC